>Ga0180300_10000002_pt1 | contig 117849 bp, 136 predicted proteins | sample GuaBasSediGuay15_FD_121798 | JGI IMG/M metagenome (GOLD analysis project Ga0180300, IMG submission 121798) | Subseafloor sediment microbial communities from Guaymas Basin, Gulf of California, Mexico - Guay15, Core 4569-2, 21-24 cm | ecosystem: Environmental > Aquatic > Marine > Hydrothermal...
AATTTACTTCTTAAAAAGAAAATAAAAATATTTAGTCCAGAATTTTTTATTACAAGCTACAGAATAGAAACTGTTCAGGATTTTTTTAGAGAACTTGAAATACGTTCTACTTCAGAGAGTAATAGAAAAGATGTAGAAAATATGAAAGATCTTTTACCTAGTATAGCACAAGAAGAGAATATAGAAGCTAAAGAGTACAATCAATGGAAAATATCTGAAATAGGAATAGAAAAATTTAAGGAGATTATAAATAAAGTAAAAGATAAAGCGGCAGTATGGTTTGGATTTAAAGGAACAATAGATGCCGTGTTAAACAGAGTCGAGAAGGATAATGTAAAATTGCCTGATTATTATATAACATTAGAATGGTTATTAAAAAACTATATAGAAAATAAGAATGGAAAGAAATTGTGTATAATAGTCTCTTCTGATAGAGAAACTTTATCAAAAATAATTATTGAAGTTCTTGAAAATTCATTGAAAATTAGAAGAAAAGGGACAAGAACTCATGATGTATTATTTCTCATCGACGAAGCCCATGAGTTCTTACCTCAAAAAGGAAGTGGAAAAGAAAAAGAATGTGCCGATACAATAGAAAGATTAACAAGGATGGGAAGAAAGTATGGATTAGGTATTTGTATAGCATCCCAAAGAGTAGCATATTTAAATACAACAGCTATATCTAATTGTCATACAACTTTCATAGGGTCTCTTCCGAGAGATTACGATAGGGGTGCTGTAAAAAATGCATATGGTATTTCTGAAGATGTGCTTGCACAAGTAGTTACATTTCCACCTGGTCATTGGTATGTAGTCAGTAGCGGAGCAACAGGAATGAATAACGTTCCAATAAGACTTATCACAGAAAATAAAGAAAAAAGACTTGCAGAATTTTTTAGAGATAAAAATTTACTTTCTCCAGAAGCTGAGACATTTCTGAAAGAGAGAAAACTCATTAAAAGTGAGTAAAATGTCCAAGAAAGCTTTATTGATTATTTCATGTTCTAAAAATAAAAAGAAATTTGATAAGCCAATGCCGGCAATAATGGTTTATGATGGTCCTTTTTTCAGAATGTTAAGAAAATTGAATTTAAAAAAAATTGAAGTAGATATAATGATACTATCTGCTAAATATGGTCTTATAGACATCACTACCCCTATAAAATTTTATGAACAAAAAATGACGAAAAAAATAAGTCGAAAAATATCAAAAAAAATTAACTCTAAATTAATGAGGATAGTTAAAACTAAGCAATACAAAGAAATTTTTATAAGTATGGGGAAAACTTACTATACTATTTTTAATTTAGAAAAAATCAATACAACAAAAATAGTTTATGCGAAAGGAGGGATAGGCAAAAAACTTAAACAAACAAGAGAATGGTTATTAAATTACGAAAAAAAGAATTAAATCTCCAAGATATTTAAACTATTAATACTAATTTATACGTATGAATACGTCAAAAGAAAAGTTAACAATAACTATTGATAAAAGAGTGCTTAAAGAATCGAAACTTGTTTCTAAGAATAAAGGAATCCCTCTATCCAGAGTCATCGAAAACTTTTTGAGATTCTTTAGTAATCCTTGGGTGTATTGTTTTAAATGTGGAGAGAAATTTGATACTAATAAAGGAGAAGTCTGTCCAAAATGCGGGTGGATTATTTGTCCCAAATGCAAAGCCTGTAGATGTTCATTAGATGAAAAAACAGCTATACCAATTTTTTACATGAGAAAAGTTTATGAAGATTTACTTGGGGGGAGAGTGAAATAAAATGAGTTTTCCAATAGTATGGATATATTGGATAATAAGTTTAACAATTGTAACTTATGCAAGTGCCTATATTGTTAAAAGGTTCAAAGAACACGGATTTGCTGCATTAGTTGCGTTTTATACAATTTATTTAGGAGCCTCGCAAATATTAGCCGCAAGAATTGTTAAGTTTGATTTAGGTTTTTATAGTTTTTTCGCTCCCGCAGCTGTATTTATTTACCCGTTTATTGCCCAGGCAATTGATATGATTAACGAGGTTTATGGAAGAAAAAAAGCACACCTAGCGATAGGTATAGCTTTTGTCACGCAAGTTTTATTGGTTGTATTTATTCTTATGACAAATAGTCTTTCTCCAGCACCTTTCTTTAAATTTGAAGAAGCGTGGAAAAATATATTTAATTTAGGAATAAGGATTACCGCAGCAAGTTGGATTGCTTTTTTGGTATGTCAAAATTTGGACGCTTTTGTTTTTGCATGGTTAAAAAGAAAGTATGAAAGAAGAGTACTTTTGAGGAATGTGACAAGTGATATATTAGATTTAACTCTTGATAGCCTTATATTTGTGACAATTGCTTTCTACAGGGTAATGCCGATAGTACCACTCATAATCGGGCAAATAGTAAGCAAAAATATAATAGGATTTTTAGATACACCTTGGTTTGTTTGGTATAAAAAGATGTTAAAAAAGGATAAATGATGCCTAACCCCTCAAATCTAGTTGATGGTTCCATCAACTTTGTCAACTACTAGAAAATCAGCAATCTCTTCCGCATTGTGCTTCTCCAGAATGCTATAAAATTTGTCTTTGCCAAGCATCTCAAAACAAAATTCTATCGAAATGGGGAGCTTTTCTTTTATTATTTTCCTTGCGTATTTCGTATATGGTGGTGCTTCTTTGAGGACATCAATAATCCTTTCCAAGTACCAGGTTCCTGCCTCTTCATTGCTCCACTGTTTTTTTACCTGAATGTCTTTCACTCTTTCCACAGCTTCTCTGCCAACAGCATCTATCTTATCAGCATCATATACAATTTTATCTTCCAGTGTCTGTGGTATGCCTCCCCTCTTATCACTTCTTGAATGCCTTCTTATCGCATTGCATATCCTCTGCCTGAGCTCTGCACTATAACCTAATTCCGCCAGTATCTCATCTGCCTTCTCAGCGCTTTTTATTGCATGCTCTTTCGACTTTCCCTTTTCGTGAACTATGTCATGGAGAAGCAAAGCAGGCTCCAGTACTTCTAGGTTTGCCCCTTCTTTTTTCCCTATGTCTGTTCCTATTTGCCATACTCTTAGCATGTGGTCTAAGCCATGACCTCCTGTCCTATTTTTATCTTTTTTTAGAAATCTTTTGAGCTTTTCAAAAACAAGCTCTCCTTTTTCTGTTACAAAATGCATGACATCATCCACTTTATAGCCCAGGCAAGCCGCACGCAGGAAGCCGCACGCGGCTTAATGCTCCCGGGGGGATTTGAACCCCCGTCTTGGGAGTGAGAGTCCCAAATCCTTGGCCGCTAGACTACGGGAGCTACAATATAGTGAGAAGGCTGCCAAGCACTATAATTATAGCTGAAAAGAGCCTTATTTTAATTTTGCTTTCCCCCAGCATTTTACCTCCTAAAAGCACAGAAAATAAAGGAGAAGTGGAGGATATAATAGACACTTTTGACAGCATGCCAAAACGCAAAGCAAGGAATATAGACACGGTCGCTGTTGTGGTAAAAACACTTCTGACAAACACTGCAAACAAATTGCGCTTATTTCTGAGAAGCTTATTTAAGTGGGAAAGGCTTTCTTTTTTACTCAATACGATTGCAAATGCAATCAGCATTCTAAAGAACATCACAGTTGTTGTAAAAAAGAGCGAATTTTCTCCAACATAGCTTTTTATCAGCAATTTTAATAAAGCAGCCAACAGGACGCTTCCTGCAAGGAGCAATAAGACCTTTTTTTGATGAATGATCGTTGTGAACCCTTTTTTTGACAGATATATACATGCCCCAAGTATCAAAAGAGCACCCAAAAAGCTTTGAACATTTAGATTTTCATTAAGCAGGAAGATACCTAAAAAGATGACAAGGGGGAGATCGAGCTGTAATAAAGAATTAACATATGATGCCTCTTCATATTTGGTTGCTATAACCCAAAGAAGGCCTGCTAAATACATGAGCACAGCGATTAGGAAAGAAACAGGGATTAGAGAGTAATCAATGTAAAAGCCCTCTATTGCAATAGTCATCAAAAACAGAAGAACCGTAGACAGCGTAAGAAAAGAAGCAGTAAAAGCATACGGGTCCAATCCCTTTCTCATAAGGTATCTGCTGGCAATGGGAGTTAAAGCCCACGAAAGAGAAAGCAAAATGCCAAAGAAAAACCACAACATTTGCACACCCTCATGTGATACGGATGCGCCAGCCGGGATTTGAACCCGGGTCGTTGGCTTGGAAGGCCAAAGTCCTACCAGGCTAGACTACTGGCGCTTATTTTGTTCTGTGACATCCGCAAGCCGCATGGCTTTGCTTCAAAGCTAATCACAGTATATGGGATCGAAGATCCCATGCGTTGGTCCGGCGCAACGGACAATCAAAGATCCCATGCGTTGGTCCGGCGCAACGGACAATGGGTCCGGGCGGATTTGAACCGCCGATCTTCGCCTTGTAAGGGCGACGTCCTAACCACTAGACCACGAACCCAATATATTAATCTTTACATTTTCTAAATATATTCCTATCTTTGCCCGGAGGAATTATGCCTCTGTGTAGACCTTAACAGGGCCATCATTTTTTATTCTTGTTTTTTTAACAGCTACCAAGTAGTCCACATTCTTCTTGTTCGCAATATCAACAAGCCTTTGAGTTACTATGCCATCAAATACAACTGCTTTGATATCTTCTCTCTTTTCCAATTCATCTGCTATGTTCCTTACCTCAGTTTCCAGCACTTTTTTGTCTTCTCTGTCTATGAAGAGGGCCTTCAGGCTTCCTTTTAGCGATTCTAGTTCCTTGCTGAAAGGCAATGTTTTGTTTCTCGCTTTGCTTTCCTTGTGGAAGCTTCTGTTCTGTCTCTCAAGTCCATGCGCCTCGCGACCCCTGTGATAGTGTCTTTGTTCCTTGCTGTGGTGAAAAACCCTGTCCATATACTGGTTGTATGGCATCTTGTTTCTGAGACATTTTAAAATCTCCTTCTTTGTGAGTTCCTCTACCTCTTTTCCATCAGGCGCCTTGGCCACGTAATCTATTTCGCATGATTCCTCCATTTGCTTCAATATTAAATCGCCGCCCCTATCACCATCCACAAAAGCGATGGCTGTTTTCTGCTTCGTTAGTTCAGCTACGCTATCTGGTATGTGCTTTCCTTGGACTGCTATGGCATTTTTTATATCTGCTTTCAGTAGGTTTATGACATCTGCCCTGCCCTCAACTATTATTATCTCATCACTGTCGAAAACATCTGGCCCGCAAGCAAGTTTTTCAGGTCCATATTCGCAAACCTCTGCAGTCTTAACGCTATCTCTTACCTTCTCGCTTATTTCTTTGCTCTCAGGCACAGTTTTCTGTATCATGTTTTTAAGTATTTCCTGTGCTCTCTCAATTACTTGCTCTCTTTTGTGGCTTCTAGTGTCCTCTATATTTATAATCTTGACTTTTGCTTCACACGGTCCTACCCTATCCACTGTCTCAAGTGCTGCTGCCAGTATGGCAGTTTCCACTCTATCTAAGGAACTAGGAACAGTTATTTTTCCAAACGACTTGCCGTTTTTCTTTGACATCTCAACATCAATCCTGCCAACCCTGCCGCTTTTCTGCAATTCCCTTAGGTCTAACTCTTCTCCCAGCAGACCCTCTGTTTGTCCAAAAATAGCTCCAACCACATCTGGTTTTTCAACTATGCCATCCATCTCTATTTGAGCGTGAATAACGTACTTTACCGTGTCTAAATAAGTTTTTCCCATGACCTTCACCTCTATATCTCTTTTTTATTTCATTGTAGCGAGGAACAATCTCCTCGATGTATTTTATTCCTGTCAGAAGCCGCAACTGGTGTCTATATGACGTATCCACGCTCTTTCCTTCGTCCTTGAATAATTCTTCAAGACGTTTTTTTATCTGTTCTCCTCTCCTGTCATAATCCGTTAATATGATTGGGTTATCAACACCAGCAGCGGTCAACTGCAGGCTTTTAGTTATGGTTTTTATATTCGTGATGCCGAAAGATTCAAGAGCCACTTTGTCTCTTTTTCCTTCAACAATCTTAACTCTTGAATCTTCCCTCATTTCCTGTATCCATCTCTCAAGCCTTTCAAACTTGTTCATAGGTTTAACCGTTTTTTTATCTCTCCTTTTTTAGCACGAATTAATAAAGTTTTCTTCGTGCTATGCTCTCCCTTGACTATCTCAACATCAGCCCCAATTATCTGCTTCAAATTGCTGAGCAATTCCCTGTTTGCTTTTCCCTTTAAAGGAGAAGCTTTTACTCTTATTTTCACCCTGTTCTGCCAAGGGTCCAAGCCCTCAATGCTGAATGCTTCTGAATGGGGCTTTATTTCTACATCCAGTAGACAGCCTTCTCTAATTTCTTTTATCATCTTATCACTTTATGGTTAAAAATAGGGCTTCATATTTTAGATGAATGAAGTGATGAGCATCAACCCTATTTTAACCATTTATGAATGGTGTGCTGTTGTATCCTCATCACCCTTCAGAGGATTTCACCCGCACACCGTTATTATTCTATTTTCTTGCTATATAAATCTTATCTTTTTTGATAATTTTTTGCAATAAGAGATATAAACTCCCTCAACAAGGTGTTTTTTTCACTTTTCTTCAGTTTTTCCTTGTCTCCTGTTATTCTCTTTGCATAGGCAGGGCTTCTGCCAAAACCATAAACAAGCACAGGTATTGCCCCATGCTTCTTCGCTTTTTCTCTCAACGTGTTCAAGCCATAAACATACAAGGAGTCTTTCTGCGTTTTTTTACATTGTATCAACAGTGTTTTGCCATTTTTTATGGCAATCAGGTCTGCAGGGCTCTTACTAGCTGGTAGACGAGTAACTATCCAACCAGCATTTTCTAAAAGCTTCTTGCTATTATACTCCAACTTATACCCTCTTCTGTAATTGACATTTACCATTAACTCACCAATTTCAAATGCCCTGTTATTCTGTCAATGGCCTCATCATCCCATGGACCAACACCCATGCAGGTTACAGTCCCAGGAGCTATCTGCGTTTTTCCTGCGTCAATAACAACCTGTTTTGGAATTCCCCTCAGCCTTTCTTTCATCTCAAAAAGCTCCTTTTCATCAGCCACATACAGCACTACTTTTTTTGCCCCTTCTCTTTCCCATTTCTTAACTCTTTTTTCATCTCTCTTTAAAGCCACTTTGTATGCAGCCAAGGAGGCATGGGCCACCTGAGCAGCCATTTTTCCTTTGGACATTTTCAGGTCTTTTCTCACCAATATAACCTGCTTCATTAAATCACTCCAGATCGCTGATTTTTCCAAGATATAAACCATCTAATAAATATAATTCTGCCTTATCTTCCTTTATCAATCTCTTTATAGGGCCTAGGAAACCTTCTCTAACGTCTGTTCCCCCCAATAGCGGATTAAATGCAGGCATTATTACTATTTCAGGTTTCCCCTTTTGCAACACCCAGACCCTACGGACAGTCCTTCCACCTAACTTGTCTTCAAAATGAAGCACTGGGTGGCTGTGAGCTAAGACCACTTTTTCGTAATTTTCAATTTTTTCAACCAAGCTGTGGCCGTGGATGAATAACGTGGCGTCTTTCTTGTAGCTCTTGACTACAGGCTGTTTAATGAAGTTCTCAATACCTCCATCATGATTTCCCTTTACGATGGTGAGCTTTGCGATCTCTGATAGATTGTTTAGAAAGAGGCGAATCTCTTCTTTCTCATAATCCTTTAAAGCAAATAACTTATCCTTCACATCACCCAGGATTAACAGCTCTTTGGCCCTATTCCTCTTAATAAGCTCTCTAATCTTTTCCAGCAAAAGCTCACTTTGCTCCGGGAGCTTAATGCCGTCCTTCTCCAAGCTCCTTTCAATACCTAAGTGTAGCTCTGCAATTACAAGCATTCTCCCAAACAGAAGAGCTGCCTCATTTTTTATGAATTTCATAATACTGTTTTACGCAAGATATTTTATATCAATTCCTACAAAATAAACACATGTCAAAGCTTTTGCTGTTCTTTTCGCTTTTATTCCTGCTAATCATTCTGGCAGGCTGTGGTAGGCAGGAAGCAGTGAATGAAAAAATAGAGTCTCTTATACCCCCTTCCTGGCATATCTCATACTACAAAGAAGCAGGTGAAGAACCATATGGTTGGACAGGTCATGGCAGTTGTGCATATGTGAGATTAGAGAACGAGAGCAACGCATACGTTGAGCTTTGGTTTTGCCCACCATCATGGCGCGCTGTAAAGGATGACCTTGTGCCATGGCCTATAAGCGCTGAAAAAGTAAAGCAAGGCAAGAATTATGATATATATCTCTACGCAGTGGACAAGCAAGTAGGTTTCATAAAAACCCTATTAGATGCATTCAAATAAGGAAAGCAGCTGTTTTTGCTATCATCCTGCTGATAGCGTTCATCTCATCCAGTCTCTGTATATAACTATAGCTTATTGCCATGGCCAACACTAAGAGAATAATAAGCACCACTAAAGCTATCAATATCATAAGGTTCAATTTGTTTTGTTTCATCATCAAATATTGTGAATAACCGAGCTTGTACTGACCTTCCTTATCACTCCAAACCATTATTACTTCTTTGTCTTTTTTTGCCATATGCCTCACCAAAACAAGGTATTTATATTTTGTAATAAAGCTTTTTTAATGCTTGTGGTTATGAAGGCAAAGCTTTAAAAAGCAGCTGTTTCACAAATATTACAGCTCTTTTTAGGCGATCCATATGCTGACACGTTTTGAGAAGGCAAGAGTAATTGGTGCCAGAGCCCTTCAGATAAGTATGGGAGCTCCAGTGCTTGTGAAGGTTCCCAAGGGCGTTAAGGACCCTCTGAAAGTAGTTTTGGCAGAGCTGAGAGCAGGTGCAATTCCACTGACTGTTGTAAGGAAATTGCCAAATGGCGACACAATAATGATAGACATCAAAGGTGAGGATTTTGGGGAAGCAGAGATCTAAGATAATTACACGTGCTGTAAGACAACTCTATGAGCATTTGCCAGATAAGTTTAAGGCTGATTTTGAGTACAATAAGAAGGTTATGAAAGAGATGAATATATTTAGTGAGTCAAAAGTTAAGAGAAATATAGCAGCAGGTTATATGGCAAGGCTCATTAAAAAGGGACCCTCAGTCAAGTAAAATTTTAGTAGCGCCATTTTCCTCCTTGTCTCTATCAAGCATATAGAGAGAAGCAGTCGCTGCTTCTTTTAACTCCTCTTCGTGAGTTATTACGAATATTTGTTCTACGAGACCAGAAAAGCCCTCTCTCAGCGTTTGGGCCAGTTCCCTTATTGCTTGTCTGTCGAGGTTATGCGTTGGTTCATCCAGCACTAACCAGGATAGATTTCCTGCCAGCACAGACGCAAGGGCAATTCTGAGGCAGAGGCAGGCAGTGGTCCTCTCCCCGCCACTACTTATTCCCTCCACGTTTATCCATTCTCCATTGCGTTCTAATTGCAGGATGTAATCCCCTGCATCATCTATGCCTAACCTAAGAGAAGTAAAATCAGCATATGGGTAAATCTTTTTCCAGAAGTGCTTTAATGCTTCATTCGTCTCATTGGTAAATTTCTCTCTTATGATGCCCTGTGTTTTTGACAGGACATTTGACAGGATATCAAATGATTCAATCATCTCATCAAGGAAACTCAACTCTTCCCTTCCTTTTTCAACTTCCTTCCTTATTTTCTCTAGCTCTTGGAGCATTTCCTTCCTGTCTTCTATTTGTTTGACGAGCGAGCTATTTTCTACATTCAGTGCAGTTAATTTTGTTTCCAGCTCCTTAATCTTGTTATATACCTCCTCTTCAACTTCCTTACTGTATTTCACTTTCTTTAATTCATCGTTGAGTTGCCTCAACTCATTTTCAGTTTTTATAAGCATTTTTTGATTTTCATAGAATTCCAGGGCTTTGACCAGGGATTCTCGCCTCTCTTTGAGTTCTTCAATACCCCTTCCTTTACTTATCACATTAAACTCTTGCTTTAATTTCTGAATCTCAGTTTCATAGCCACTCAATTCTTCCTCAGCCTCTGCCAATTGTTTTACAAGCAACTCTTTCTTGTCCTGCCTTCTTCTTTCCTGTTCCAAATCATTTACTTTCTTTTCTAAACTTTTTCTTTTGTCCTTAGCTACTTCAATCTTTACTTTTATTTCTTTTAGTCTACCTTCGTTTTCCTCAATTCTTTTTCTCTTTTCCTTTGCCAACTCGTTTGCTTTTTCAACACTTAGCTCAGCCCCACAAACAGGGCATTTTTCTTCGGCGTGCATTAGCTTTTGTATGTTTTCCTCTAATTCACTATTTTCCTTTGAAAGTAAAACATAGCTGCTCTCAAGTTCAGCGATTTCTTTTTCAACAACCGATATCTCCTTTTTGAGCTCTTCGAGTTCGGCATCCACATCTATGCTTGGAATCCTTTCTATCTCAGATTTGAGCTCAAACTTTTTAAGCTCGGCCTTTTTCCTAACTTCCATCTTACCCTTTAATTCTGCTTTCAATTCCTCTAACTGTTTTACCGCTTCCTCAACTTCCTGCACTTCTTTCCTTAACTCCTCTTCACTTTTTTCCGGTTTTTCCCTGAGCCTTTCTCTTATTGCTTCCAAAGCGCCTTGTTTGTTGGATATTGCGTCTTTTAACCTCTCATATAGCTCTCTATTCAAGCTTATCTCTTCTTGCTTCTTTTTGTGTTCATTTAACTTAAGCTGTAATTCAGAAATCTGCTTTTCATTTTGCTCGAAACGGTTTTTTAATTCCATTATTTCATTTTTGATTTTAGGAATTTTCTCTAAATCTTCACTGTATTTCTCTAGTTCTCTTCTGCTTTCCTTTTTTACCTTTAGATTTCTGATCAAAACATTTAGGTTTTTTCTTGCCACCTCAAATTTGTTTATGTTAAGCAATTCATCTATCTTTTCTCTGCGTTTGCCCTTTGGGATATCTAAAAAGTACTCTAAATTGTTCTGTTCAGAATACACTGCTTTAGTGAACATATCATAGCTCATTCCTAAAATTTTTACTATGTTTTCTGTCACTCTCTTTGTTTGCGGGGCCTCTATTATTGTACTTCCTTTTTTCAACTCACTGTATGTGTTTCCTTTTCCCCTCTCAATGATACGCTTTATTTGATACTCATCACCGTCTTTTTCAAAGAGAAGCAGCACTTTTGCCTTATTTTCCCCGTATCTGATAACATCGTCCAATTTCAACTTTTTCTGCTGTAAGCTTGGGTATGTTCCGTATAAGGCATAACACAGAGCATCCATTGCAGAACTTTTTCCAGCGCCCATTCTGCCTACTATCACATTTGTGCCTTTCTTAAAATCAAAAACAGTTCTTGCGTGTGAACGCCAATTTTCAAGTTCTAACCTTTTAATCATGAAAATAATTATGTATTAACTCTTTTACTAACCTTTTGCTTTGCTATCTGCTTGGCCAATCTTCTTTCAGATATCTCACCATAGAGCCACGATAGACCCGCGAGTATTAGAAAGAAAAATACGAAAAAGTTTGGATTCACCACAGTGCTTGCCTTTTCCATCAGAAATATCCAAAAAAGCAGTCCTAAAACATTTCCAACAGCGATGCTCTTATATGCTTGGTTCCTTGGCAGTTTAAAAGAGTAAGCGAAAACAGCTGCCCATAAAAAACCCATTGAGAAAGCCATGAAAACAGTTGCCACATTATGCCCCAGATAACCCCACTTTTTTTGAAAGACCTTGAGCAGCTGTTCAGGAGCCTTTTTTGCCTTCCTGAATTCTCTTTCCCCTATACTTGAAAACAGAGAAAGAATTTTGTTCTCTGCCTTTTTTACATAATCTACCTTGCTTAAGAATATGAAAAGCAACGGCAACGGAGCAGTGTAGCAAGTAAAGAGGAATGCAAAGGTGAGCTCCTTAGACCAAAATTGTATTGCATAGGGCACAGCTGTAGCAGGGCCCAATGTATAAGTTAGCAGGAACATGTAAAGCAAATTTATAGGCATAAGACTTTATTGTTGTTTTTACAATAAAAAGGCATGCGATTCATTGCAGATGCCATGCTCGGCAAGATGGGCAGATGGCTGAGAATGTTAGGTTATGACACAATAATATGCAACAACAAAATTTCTGATGATGAGATAGAGAGAATAGCCAAAAAGGAAGGGCGCATTATTTTGAGCAGGGATAAACATATACATGGATATTATGTGGAGAGCGATGACTTTAAGGAACAGCTGAGACAGGTGTTTAAGGAATTCAACCTTAAAGCAAGATTTCCAGAAGCTTCAAGGTGTAGTAATTGTAATGGTAGATTGATAAAAGTAAAAAGAGAAGAAGTGAATGTGCCTCCTTCTGTAAAGAGCGAGGTCTTTTTTCAATGTGAAAACTGTGGCCAAGTTTATTGGAAAGGCTCTCATTGGAAAAGAATAAAGGAAGTCATTGACTATATAAGCTCTTAGCTTATTAGCGTGACATCAAGGCTTTCCATTTCTCTTACTCCGGCAAGAGACCTTATCTTTTCCTCTGTTTCCTCCGGCTTATCTTTCTTGTCGTCAAAGAGGATGCCAACCTTTATCACTTCAAGGCCAAATGCAATTGGCTCTCTTTGCACGCTTTTTACTTTATCTATCTTACTTATTTCGTCCACAAGCTGCGCTAAATCTGCATTTTCTTCAGGATATATTCTATACACTGCCATTGCCATTCCCATAACAACACCTACGGACCAACAAAGCCACAAACAGGGCACGTGTACGGAACAACAGTTCTCTTACAGAGATCACACCTTACTATCTCTGCCTTGCCGCAGTTTGGACATTTGAACTTTACATAGTTGTCTGTAACTTCCCTGTTGCACGATGTACATCTTATCATAATTCCACCTCAAAAAGAAGCACTATTATTTCACATAGTCTTGTTTATAAACATTTTGGCACATAAACTTTACTATGCCCCTGTAGTTTAGCGGATAGAACGCAGGCTTGCGGAGCCTGTGACCCGAGTTCAAATCTCGGCAGGGGCGCTAACCTTTTCTGAAATAAAGTTCCATCATCTCCTTATGTTTTAAAACATCTTTTCCTGTTCTTATTTTTGCTTTTTTAGCAAGTTTTTGATAATGTGAAGGAACAACTATGCCTTCTTTTAATAATTGCCTTATAAATTCTTCTGCCTTCACAAATCTCCTTTTCCTCCAAGCGTAAACCCTGCTTCTGTAAAACCAAAAGTCTGGATTTTTTTCTATGAACGCCTTTGTGTTTTTTTCATCCCATATCTCAGGTCCTTTGTGCTTCACAACAGAACTCAACTCATCACTCAATAGTTCCATTAATATAACAGACTCCTTCTTTTCATCAGTCCAGTAAAAGCTCCTGTAAACCTCAAACTCATTATCCCTTAGTTGTTCTTTTAACATCTTTGCCATCTTTTCAAGCTGTGACCAAGCAATTTCAGGAACCACATCAGGATATGGCATTGATATACTTATCAATTTCCTTCCTTGAGCCTTCTTCTTCAAATCAATCTTCTCATGTTTCCCAAAAAACTGTTCTTCGCTTGGATTTTCAAGATAGCTTCTGCAAGCCCATATGAATTTGCTGAGACTTGTCCTATCAACAGCACTGGCGACATTTCTTTCAGGGTCAACAGGGTCTATCACTATTAAAGGTTCTATGAAGGACCTGGTGTTTTTTCCATGGCCTTCAATATCTATTACTGTCTTCCGCTCCCACCTAGCCGCATTTTTTAAGAGTTCTTCGAAGCTGCCATAGTGCAATATCAATAGTTCGCAAAGATAGCCAGAGAAGCCATGTGTTTTTTGGTCGGCCCCATAGCAATTTATATTTTTTAAAAACTGTTTTAACAGCAGGACCTCTCTTTTGTGTTTCTCTTTTAGCCTTTCCATCAGGTATTCATTGTGGAGAGGTGTCCTATCAACAGCACTTTTTATTTTCTGCCCGGGCTTTATCTTATAACAAGGCACGAGCTCCACATAGAAACCCTTTACTTTTCCCTTAACATATGGATGCTCAGCATAGTGTGTTTCTGTCTTCTTAAAAACCTTTTTTCCCAAATCCTTTATTTTTTTGTCAAGCATCTCTTTTGGCATGTTTGACGGGAAAAATACGAAAATGTCAATGTCTTTTATAGGTTTTAAAGCAGTCCCTCTGGCCACGCTGCCTACAAGCACAGCTTCGTAGTTCTCCTTGTTCAGCTTCTCAATGATTTTTTTAGCAACTGCCCTGGCCTTCTCGATTTCCTTCTCAGAAGGTTCTATCTTTTTGATTACCTCTTCAAGCTGCATTAATAATTTATACTTCTGCTTACTATTTAACCTTATGGAGCTACTTGAAGAGAGAAAGAATGCGAGAATATATCGTTCATCTCCTTGGCACATCTATGAGCTAAAGTTTCCTGACCTGAACAAAGACGAAAAGGAATTTGTCGAGCTGTTCAGCAGAGCCTTGCTGAAAAAATACTCTGCAAGGGAACTTGAAATACTTTTCATAAAGGACAAAGAAGAGGAAGCCTTTGTGAATAGGATATATGAACTACTGTCTCAAATAGGTGACACAAGCATACAAAAGCTCAGCGATGAAAAGGAAGAGGAGATAAGACAGAAAATAAGCCGTTTTGTAAAACAAAACATCAGCAATTTAGAACATCCATATGAGCTGTCTGATCTGTTATTTCACGAAATTGTAGGTCTCAGCAGAATTGATTACCTCCTAGAAGATGATACTCTTGAGGAGATTATGATAAATTCCCATAAAAAACCTGTTTTTGTTTATGATAAAAAATATGGTCTATGTAAAACCAACATCCTTTTTGATTCAGCAGAAGAGCTGCTCGCTTTGGTGGAACGCATTGCCTCATACGTGAATAAAGATTTGAATAAAGATAAGCCACTTCTTGATGCCAGATTGCCTGATGGCTCTAGGGTGAATGCCACGATTGCACCTGCATCTCCTATGGGAGCCACACTTACTATCAGGAAGTTTGGGAGAAGTTCTCTGAGCATTACTCAGCTTATTAAAAATAAAACCATAAGTCCTGTTGCAGCTGCTTTTCTTTGGATGGCAGTTGAGGGTCTATCTATATGTCCTCTTAATATGCTAATTGCAGGAGGCACGAGTAGCGGCAAGACAACCACCTTAAACGCCCTAACAGTTTTCATTCCAGAGAAAGAAAGAATAATAAGCATTGAAGACACACTGGAATTGAACTTACATGATAGGGAAAATTGGGTCCAGTTAGAGGCAAGATACGGTCCTTATGAAAAAGAGCTCAGCTTAAATGATTTATTAAAAAACGCCTTAAGGATGAGAGCTGACAGAATCATAGTAGGAGAGGTTAGAGGGGAGGAAGCAGAAACTATGTTCACTGCGATGGACATAGGTCAACAAGGTATGATGGGAACCATGCACGCTAACAGCGCCAAGGAGGCTATAATAAGGCTGCAATCTCCTCCAATGGCTGTGCCTAAAGCAATGTTCTCCTTATTGGACCTCATTGTAATGCAGCATAGAATGAAGCTTCCAGGACAAGGGGTGGTTAGAAGGCTTACTGAAATTTGTGAGGTAAGTTTGATGGATGAGCAGGTGCTTCTCAATAACCTCTTCTCCTTTGACCGTCAAGATTTCTCTTTAAAGAGAACGTCAATACCCTCACAGTCTGTTGAGAAGTGGGCCACTTTGACTGGAAAAACTAAGGCAGATATTAGCAAGGAGATAAGCAACAGAGCCCGTCTCTTAAATAGCATGGCTGAAAAAGCTATTTTTGACTACCCTGCAATAAGGAAAGTAATTAATGCTTACCTATCAGATCCTTCAAGTGTTTCAGATTTAAATCCATCTTAAAATCAAAGCGCTTCTTTTCCGTTTTAGCGCTGCTCTCAATTTTTCTTTTTATTATGCCCTCTTTTATCATGAATTCCACACCTGATTTTATCAAATCTTCAGAGTATTTTGTCATCTCACTTATCGCTTTTATATTCACTAGGCCCTTATTTTCTTTTATTATTCTAAATAATTCGTCCAAGAAGCTGTCATTAAAGGCAGCATTATCTTTAAGCACCTCATATTCCCCGTTTATGTCTGCTTTGAGTGCTGGAATTTTCCGCTTTGCCATTTTGGTCACTGTTTTTGCTTTCGCTTGAATAAGCAAGACAACAATAATGGCAATAGCCAAGACCAGCGCTATGTAAAATATGGAATTACTTTCGCTTATACTCATTAAAAACGAGGTTGCCTCAAAATACGCCTTGTTTTTGTCTTCCATGGGATCTACTTTCACCAACCTCATCATCGGCTCTTCATATATCACTTGTGCTGATGCAGGTACCTTGCTAAATAATGGGTTTTTTATCCACTGCTCGTTGTTGTAGTATTCAACCCACGCATAATAACTTCCTCCTTTCTCAGCCACCACCACCTTGCAAGGCTCTGACAGCTTATCACAGGCAGTATCATAATACGCAGCAGCAGATATAAAATCATTCAATTCTCCATGAAGGTCAACACTGTGAACAATTCTGGAAGCGCCTATGTTCTCCAATCTATCTAAGATCATTTTATTTAACTCATCTATAGTGGCAACTGTTTCAACATCTCCCCTCGTTCTAAAGCTTTGCTGAGGCACATAAGCAGTCAGCTCTAAAGGAATATACAATTGTCTTTTTCTCTGTATGTTCATCGGATAATAAATAGTTCTTACTGTCATCTGAGCATTTGGCTGAAGCGCTGGGTTGCTTATGCTAACGATATGCCATGGAATCTCCTGAAAGTTTATTTTTTCAGTTTTTAGTGAAATGCCTGGAAAGACAACCCCCAGACTTGCCCCCTCGCCCTCTTTTGGCATAAAGAGCAAGTAATTCGCACCTTCTCTAAATTGGGAAGCATCAAATATAGTCATATTCTCCTTACTGCTAAAATTGAAGTTGAGCGTTATTGAGGCGCTCTCTCCCTTATTTTTTATCTTGACTACTGTTTCAATAAAAGCATTGTATATGTTTATCTCAATGCCTACATCAACATTGCTTATTTCATTGCTTATTTTTAGCCTGTAGCTATCCGCTGGGTTGAATTTGTTATCGCTTCCACCTGCCAATATCACAAATGAATTTCTTTCTATTGGCTGCCCGTTTACATATATCTGTGGCAGTAAAGTCACATAATACCTTTCAGAAATTATCGCTTTATCAGAGAGAAGCATTGGTAGCTCTATACTGTAGCTATCAGTGCTTATGAAATAGTAATTTTCGTAAGTATATGGGTTGCTTACGCAATACATAGCAGGCATTATAATCAAAAGCAACAGCAATCTTTTCATAGCTTCACCACGTGTAGTTTACTGTATATGGGGCCTCTTGTTGTTAGTTTGCTCTCATATAACACAAGGCCCTCTGCTGTGAATTCTCCCAAATCATTTAGGTTGAATACCTCTCTTATTTCCATTGGAGGTCTTTTTTTAACCCTTGCAAGTGTTATATGAGGTATAAACGCTTTGTCTTTTTTAATGCTTTTTAAAGGCTCTAAGGACATGACTTTTTTCTCTAATTCCATTAGCTTATCTGAAACTGCAGAAGCCCATATAACGTTAATTCTTTCTTTACTTGGAAATGCGGAGATATAGCTTACTCTTACCTTAAAGCTTCCAAAGCCTTCTAAACAATCTAAGGCATCTGCTATCTCATTTGCTTTCTCCTCTCTTATGTCTCCTAAAAACACGATGTTTATATGCAGGTTTTCTTTTTCAACACATTTTACATCAAAGCGTTTTAGAAAATTTAATGCTTTGACAATCTTTGGTAATGGAGGCACAGCAATTCCAATAAAGGCCCTCATTTGGCTTTCACCTTTACAAATTTCAATAACTCTGCCAGGGCAATGTCATCAGTTTCGTAAAATAAAGCCCCATCGCAGAGTTGCTGCAATCTCCTAACAACTGGAGGCTCTGCAGCTTTTGGTTTTATTTTTTCGCTTGACATCTCGATATCATACCTCTTGTTGTGTTCAGCGAAGTGTTCGTGAGCATCACTTCCCACAACTTCCCCTATCCTAAACTTCAGTCCACTTGCTCTCTCCTCTTCCCTTATCTTCCTTCTCGTGAATCTAAGTATTTTTTCCATAAGGTCAAGTTCCTTACTTGTAAATGTTTCGCTGCCACTTAATATCTTAACTGCCTGAGGAAGCCCTTCATAAGTAATTATATTGAAATAATTTTCAAGCTTGATATATGCTTCACCTTCATACTCCGCTGTAAGAACATTTAGAACATCATTTCCGGACAGCCTTCTCTCAATTATCTCATATTTCTTTTTGCACACATCGAAGGCCTTCTCTATGACATCTTCAAGTTTGTTATAAAACACTGTTTCATTTTTATTTTCATAAGCAATCTTCACGATGTTTATACTAACACTCTGCATCACACCTCCTCTCATGTTCATTGTAGGTAGAGTGTTTCCATAAACTAGATTGTCGCCTCTCGTTAGGTAAACTTCCTGTTTGGCTTCTTTCAATAAGCTTCGGCAGTCCTCGCCACAATAGGTAACATTGATGTCAGGGTATAGAAAGCTAACCTCTGGATACGATTTGTCTCTCATATACATCATCTCTCTGAGAAAAGCCCTGCTTTCATCTTCGTACTCTCCATAAGTGCCTTTGAACTCCCCGCCCTTAGAAACCGCTTTCTTGGAGGATAGCTCTTTTGGGATTTCAGAGTCCATATTTATTGTTATGGCTTTTTTGCCCATCAATTCATAATTTATTTCATAAAGGAATTTTTGGCAAAGCTGCCTGATGCTTTTCTTGCTCATTCTCCTTATGTATGGAGCAATGAAAACATTGAAGTGGTCAATGCTTATTCCTCCACTGACGAACTTTATACTTGCAAGAGCTGCCCTCACAACATGAGATATCGCCACCTCTGCACTTTTTGCAGGTTTTGTTTTTATTATACCTGGAAAGGCCAAACCATTCTTTAGAAAGACACGGATGTCATGCTCAAAACTTATTGGGCTGGTGATAAAGTCATGCAAGTCATGGATGTGAAGGTCTGCATTTAAGTGCATGTTGCTAATCTGCTGAGGCAGTATTCTAGTTAGTATGTATTCCTGCATGATGGCGTTTATGAAACTTTCCTTAAACAGGCGGGGCGATGACATTGATTTTTTTCTTATCATTTGGCTAATATCATATACAGGAAGCCCTATACGGGTGTACTTCAACTTTTCACTATCCATCCTTTTCTCAAGTAGTTTTGCGTTCACCATTTCTCTGATTAAGGGGGCGCTTATGTTTCTCAACTGCAGTTTTCTTATGTCATTTTCAACATTCTTGGCTATCTCTTCAGCCACAATCTTTGAAACCCTTGTTTCCTTTATTAGCGACTTGACTATTTTATCGCGCTCGAACGGTTCAATTATATTTTTTGATGTTCTCACATTTATGAAATGATAAGACTCGTATTGCTGAGCAGCATTGGGGTCGTGTTTCTTTAGCTCTTCAATTACCATTTTATCTATGGTGGCTTGTAGGAGCTTTCTTTTCATCTTATCTTTTAGAGCAATAGCGACTTGACCAGCGAGCCAGAAGTCAATGCCTGCTTTTATGCACCTTTGTATTATGATATTTGGGTTTATCCTTTCAACCATATGCCATTATTAGGATGTTTTTAGCATAAGTATATTATGGAAGAAATTGATGAGACCGATGAGAAGATTATAGAGATATTAAAAAAGGACTCAAGGACTGCATATACAGATATTTCGAAGAAGCTAGGCCTGTCTGACGTGGCTGTTAAGAAGAGAATTGACAAGCTAATTGAAAAAGGCATAATAAAGCACTTCTCAATCACCCTTGATTACGCAAAAATAGGAAAGCCCCTGAGGGCCTTTCTTCTTTTGAGGATGAAGCCCAGCTATACAGAGGACATAATAGAACACCTGGCAAAAATAGATGGAGTACTCAACGTTCTTCAAACTGTGGGGAGTTATGATTTTCTAGTGGAGCTTGTTTGTAGGGATATGGGTGAATTAAAAAGAATAGCAGAGGAGCAGATAGGCAATTTAGAGGGAATAAATGAGATAAGGACCTTAATAGGTGTTTGAGTGAAAATTGTTGCTGACTTAATGGAGAGTGAAGACCCAAAAAAGCTTTTAAGAGCTCTCAAAAAGCTCTTTCCAGATGCCAACTTTACAGTAGGCCCTTCATTTATAGAGGGAGAGTCAGATCTGGAAGAATTTTGGACATTGGTTGACAAAGCAAAAATAGGCCCCACAATCGAAGAACTGATAGATGCAAATGGCTTTGTAGACCTAAATAAGATAGCTGCCCTAGCAGGTAAAGTAGCAATTGACCAAGGCTCACCGATCGGCAAGATACGCGTCTTTTTTAGCAAATAATTAATAAATAAGCTTAGCCAAAATAATACTATGCTTAGAAAACTGCCAATTGCACTGCTTTTCATTTTAACAATCTCGCTAGCCAATATTTACATGCTTTATCCAAAGAGGATTACTTTTACTGAAGAGCGCTTAGACCTTGATGAGGGAGTTAGGTATCTTAAAGGCATAAACCTCGGTGATATGGCACCTGGTCAAACATTGAAAATCATAATTGACAGGAGAAGCAGCTCTGAAAGAAACCTACCTGGTGAGCAGTTTTTGTGGAATTATCTCGAAATTTCTTCTTACGAAGAGGGTTGGCAAGTGAGTTCATTTGAAACAGAGCCAACAATGTTGAGCATAAGCATAACCGCTCCAAAAACAGCGTCAGGCACCTCTTCATTTTACCTCATCGCCAAGAATATAGAGCAAGAAGAGGGTTTGAGGACACCTGAAAAGGTACTGCTGCAAGTGAACATAAAGCCAGATGTTTTTGACTACCTTGTAAGTGAAAATGAAACATATACAGCAGAGGCAGGCAGGTTGAATAACGTAACATTTAACATAAAGAGCAGGTCTATTGCTATGGATAGTCTGCTTTTGGAGGCACAGACTTTGCCAAATAAATGGACAAAAGCAGCGTATATGGATGTTGAACCTCTTGTTAACAACAAGGTAAGCTTGATGTTGGAGCCAATGGAGGAAGGTCTGTATCCTCTGACAGTGAAAGTGAGCAGAGCTTCAAATCCTGAAATAGTTGATTATTTCAACACGAGGTTAAGGGTGTATCCTACTATGGCTTCAAAGTTTAAGGCCTGTGCAGAAGGTTTTTCTATCACTAGCCTCGTTTTACAACCAATCTATTCCTTAATGGCGTTAATATCTTCACTTTAAGACAGGTGAGTTGGTGTATTCAAAGAACATATCTGAGTTATTGGCTAAGATAAATGCGAATTACGGTGATTTTATAAAAATAGAAAAATCTGGCAGGCATTATGAAGGCATTTTAATGCCTCCGCCAGAAATTGGTGACAGCGATGCAATCATCATAAAATTAAAAAACGGCTATAACATCGGTGTCTCTTATGATGCTTCTATGGCTGTATCTCTCATTGAAAAATCCAAGTGGAAGAAAAAAGAAACTAAGGTGAAGTTAAATTTTGACAAGAAAAAAAGCGATGTAGCGCTGATAAGCACAGGTGGGACCATAACATCCAAAGTAGACTATGAAACAGGAGGCGTTAGCTCTTTAATGAAAGCAGAGGAACTCATCTCTCTTGTGCCTGAAATTGTAGAGTGGGCGAATTTAGAGATAGTCACTCCCTTCAGCAGAATGAGTGAGTCGATAAGTCCGAAGGATTGGCAACAGCTGGCTAAGGCAACTTTTAAAGAACTCAAAAAAAGAGACGCCATTATAATAACCCACGGGACAGACACATTGCACTACACAGCAGCTGCCCTATCCTTTATGATAAGAAATCTAAACAAACCAATTATCTTAACAGCAGCCCAGAGGTCTTCTGATAGGGGAAGCACTGACGCTGCTTTGAACCTACTCTGTTCTTCTATAGCAGCCTCTAAGTTAGATATAGCAGAGGTGTCCATATGCATGCACGCAAATATTAGCGATGATTTCTGTTATCTACTTCGTGGCACAAAGGTAAGAAAAATGCACAGTAGTGCAAGGAATGCCTTTAGACCAATAAACACCTTGCCAATAGCAGAGGTATGGCCTGACGGCAAGATAAACATTTTGTCTGACTACAAAAAGAGCAGCGATTTAGAAGCCAAATTAGACAACAAATATGAAGAAAAAGTGGCGCTTGTAAAAATATATCCTGGCATAAATTCAGATGTTTTGGATTATTATATTGACAGAGGTTATAAAGGGCTAATTCTTGAGGCCTTTGGATTAGGGCATGTGCCTACTGAGACGAGAGAAAAAAAGCACTCACTTTACAATTCCATAAAAATGGCAATAGAAAGGGGAATATTTGTTGGCTTTGCTGCTCAGACCCTATATGGCTCGCTAAACCCATATGTTTACTCTAGCGGTAGGAAAATGTTGGATTTGGGCGTTGTCTACTTGAAAGACATGCTTCCAGAGGTAGCATTAGTGAAGCTGGGCTGGGTGTTAGCACACAGTAAAAACATTGAGGAAACAAAGGCTTTGATGCTCAAAAATATCGCTGGAGAATTTAATGATAAAATCACTGCAGAGCAGTTTCTGTATTGAGGGATTATATGATAATAGGTGTCGCAGGTTACGCTGCAAGTGGAAAGGACAGCATAGCGGATTACTTAGAGAAGAAATATGGCTTTAAGCACCTGGATTTTTTTAGAGATATTTTGCTTTCAATGTTGAGGGAGAGGGGTTTGAAAGAAGACAAAATGAATGCCTCTGTTTTGGGAAATGAGCTCAGGCAGAACTATGGAAGGGGCGCTTTGGCAAAGTTGATGGCTGAAAGACTGATTGAAAACACGGATTATGTTATCACTGGTTTTAGGAGCCCTGAGGAGGTTGAAGAAATCAGGAAGAAAGGGGAATTTCTCCTCTTGTGGGTATGGGCACCGTTAAAGAAAAGATTCAGTAGGAGAAGGGACATAGACCCCCAAAACATAGAGGAATTTAAAAGAAGAGATGAGCTGGATAAGGAAAAAGGCATGGATGAGGTTTTCAAAAGTGCAGACATTATAATAAACAATGAGGGCAGTATTGAGGAATTGCACCAGCTTATAGACAGCATTATGGAGAAATTAAGATGAAGATAATCATCGTGGTTGGTCTCGTAAGAAGCGGAAAGGACACGGTTTCTGAGTATATTTCAAGAGCTTATGGCTATCAATTATTGGTAGCAAGTGATGTTATCAGAGAGGAAGCCAAGAAGAGAGGAATAACACCAAGCAAAGAAAACCTTACAAAGCTTACAGAGGAATTATATGAGAATGGCTTTCAGGGCGAGATTGCAAGGCGTTTAATGAAGCGCTTTAGCTCGGACAGAGTCGTAATAAACGGCTTTAGGAGCCCTGTTCAAATAGACTTTCTTAGAAACGAATATAATGGAGATGTTTATGTTTTAGAAGTGTTCAGCCGCTCTGATCTGCGTTTCGCTAGGCGGGAAAATGACGATCCTCAAAATGAGGAAAAATTTTTTGAGAGAGACAAGATAGACATAGAAAAATTTGCCCTAAATAAAGTGCTTGAGATGGCTGATTACAGAGTAAACAATAATGGCAGCAAAGAGGAACTATATAAGCAGATAGATGAGTTTATGAAGGAGATTGAATGAATTACAAGAAACTGGGTTTAAAAGTTGGCCTGGAATTTCACCAAAGATTGGATACTCATAAGCTGTTTTGCAATTGCTCCTCTGTTATGGAGGACAGTCCTGTGATTTACACTGTTACGCGAAGGCTTAGGCCAGTAGCAGGAGAGCTTGGAGAATTAGACGAAGCAGCCCTTCAAGAGTTCAAGAGAGGAAAGGTTTTTGAATACGAGCTGAGAAAAGGAAGCTCTTGTTTGGTAGAACTTGATGAAGAGCCTCCACATGAAGTCAACAAGGATGCTTTGCATATAGCGTTAACTATATCTCTCATGCTGAACTGCAACATTGTTGATGAGATTCATTTCATGCGAAAAACAGTGATCGATGGGAGCAATACCTCTGGCTTCCAACGAACCGCAATGGTGGCGCACGGCGGTTTTTTGAAGACCCCTTATGGCAGGATACCAATAGAGGCAATCTTTTTGGAAGAGGAGTCGGCAGGCATAGTGGCCGAGACAGAAGAAAAAAAAGTTTACCGCTTGGACAGGCTTGGCATACCTTTAGTTGAAATAGCAACAGGCATCATAGAAAAAGAGCCAAAAGAGATAAAAGACATTGCCTTGCGTCTCGGCCGCCTTCTCAGGTTGACAGGAAGGGTACAGAGGGGCATAGGGAGCATAAGACAGGATGTAAACATTTCCATTGAGAAGGGCAACAGAGTGGAGATAAAGGGTTTACAGGAAGTAGAGCTTTTGGATAAGGCGATTGACTTAGAAATTAAAAGGCAGCTTTCGCTTTTAGAGATACAAAAAGAGCTAAAAAGAAGACAGCTGAAGCACGGCAATTATATCGTAAAGGATGTTACAGCTGCCTTTGAAGGCTGTGAGAACAATTTTATTAAGAAGGCCTTACAAAAAGGGCACAAAGTGTATGCCATGTATTTGCCTGGCTTTGAAGGAATTTTAGGAAAAGAGCTCACGCCCGGACGCAGGTTTGGCTCAGAGCTCGCAGACCACGCTAAGGGCTTTGGTCTTGGAGGAATAATCCACTCTGATGAAGACCTTGGAAAATATAAGCTTTCAGATGCATTTAATAAGATTAAGAGAAAAGGTGAAGCTGTTTTGATAGTTGTCGGAGAAGAGAGAAAAGCATTGTCTGCATTACAGGACATATCCAATAGAATAAAGCAAGCATTTGACGGTGTGCCTAAGGAAACAAGAAGGTTCCTTCCAGATGGCAATTCTGCTTTTATGAGAGTGCTGGCAGGCGCAAAGAGAATGTATCCTGAAACAGATGTGCCGACAGTCAAGGTCAATAGTAAGATGCTTTCCGATATCAAAAAACAGCTTCCTGAGGATTTGGACACTGTTTTGAAGAAATTGAGAAAAATGGGTTTGAGCGAAGAATTAGCAGAAAGGGTTGTTATTAGCAAGAGAGCCAAGCTTTTTTATAAACTCGTTGATATGGGGGTCAGCCCCACGCTTGCAGCTTCAACACTGGAGGATGAACTAATTTCAATAAGGAGAGAGGGGCTGGATATAGATAATATATCAGAGAAATCTATTGAGGATATTTTTGTAGATTACCTTAGAGGCAGGTTTTCGAAGGAAGCAATACCTAAAATACTGAGAAGCTTAGCGAAATCAACGGATAAAGATGTAGAAGCTGTCATCAAAAACTTAGGTATTGAAACCGTTCCTAAGGAAAAGATCGAAGAAGAGATAACGAGAATTATCAGAGAGGAAAATCTCAACTTGAGCGACAAAAGAAAGTCCTTCCGTGCTATAATGGGAGAACTTATGAAAAAATACAGGGGAAGAGTTGATGGGGGCCTCATGGCAGAACTTGTTAAGAAAAAATTGGGGTGAGAGTATGGTAACCATTCTTTGCAGTGCTTGTCTTTTAGGTGTTAACTGCAAATATAATGGAAAAGCAAGCCCTAACGAGAGGGTTTTGCAGCTAGGAAAGAAGTATAACCTAATTCCTGTTTGTCCAGAGCAATTGGGAGGTTTGCCCACCCCAAGAGTGCCTCAGGAAATTCAAGGCATGGATGGGGACGCAGTGCTAGATGGCAAATGCAAGGTAGTAAACAAAGAGGGCAAAGACGTTACAGAAAACTTCATTAGAGGAGCGCATGAAACACTAAAAATAGCCAAGCTTTTTAATGCCAAGCTTTTCATTGGGAAGCAAAGAAGCCCTTCCTGTGCATGCGGTGAAACATATGATGGTTCTTTTACTGGAAGGACAGTAAAGGGCGACGGTGTCACAACTGCCCTGCTGAAAAGAAACGGCATAAAATGTATGAGTCAAGAAGAGCTATAGTTTGCAGCCCTTATTTTCTCGAAACTTGAGAGAAGCTTAAATTTGGCTCCAGGCTGATTTTTTTCAATGTCTTCAAGCATTTGCATTATGTACCCTTCCATTTCAGTATTAACGCAGTTTTTCTTTCTTTTATATGTTATACCTTCTAATTCCGCATACAATTCGTTTTCCCTTGCATAAAACCTGCTGAGGACATTTTTATTTTCATACGCTTGGCCTGTGATAAATGCCTTGAGGTAATCCTTTAAGCTGCACTCAATGTTAGAGGCATCAAGCAGGATGCTGTTCTCTTCATTGCTCATTTTGTAGTAATACTTTTTAAGGTAATGTTTTACAATTGCATTCTCAAGGAAACTGTCTTCTTTAACATTTACTTTTGTTTTCTTATTTATGCCTCTTTTAGTTAATTCAAGCTTCAGCCTCTTTTCATATACTTTGATAAAGTGTTCCTTACACAGGTGTTGGCTCATATATGGCAGATATATAACTGCCTTTCTTGCACAGCGGGAGCAGTTCATAAAATCAACCAAAAAACACCACTCTTTTACTCAATAGCGTTGGCAGATTTAATTGCCTAAATGGCTTGCCTTTGCACTCTTCACTAATTGTCTTTTGCAATTCTTCCATAGCCATCTCTCTAACTTCTTTTCTTTCCCTTACTCTAACATTCAGCTTTCCTGATTTCACTTCTTTATCGCCCAGCACGGCAATGTAAGGTATCCACTCCTTTTCTGCCTTTCTTATCTTCTTGCTTAAACTATCAGCGCTGTCATCAATGTCCACCCTTACGTTTTTTAGTTGATTTGCAAAGTCAATAGCATTTTTTAAGTACTTATCAGACACAGGGATTATTCTTACTTGTGTTGGGGATAGCCATACAGGAAGCATAGGGCTTTTCCCTTCTCTCATCCTTCTGTACTCTCTCTCAAGCAATGCGTACATTATTCTCTCTATGGCCCCTGGCGAGAAGTGCATTATAATAGGCCTTTCTCTGTTCCCACTTTCATCTATAAAGTTTATATTATACGCCTCAGCGTTTTCAACATCAAACTGGTCTGTCGTTAGTGCAGCTGCTTTGTTGTTATTGTCCACAAAATTCCACTCATATTTTAAGACAAAATAGAAGAACCTTTCATCCCACATTTCCAAGAGGGCAGGTTTGCCCCACAATTTTACTAATTCATTAATGAAATCTTTATGCTCATTGTAGAATGATTTAGTTACTCTTATTCCCAGTTCAAAGTCTTCCTTGATATTAAATCCTATAGCTTGGTGGATTTTTTTTGCGACTTTGAATCTCGTAATCATCTCTTCCTTTGCTTGCTCGAAGTCACGGCAGAGGGCATGGCAGTCAGGCATAGTGAAAGCCCTAAGCCTTCTCAATCCAGCAATTTCTCCCCTTTGCTCTGCCCGATAGCACTTTGCCATTTCATACAGCCGCACAGGCAGTTGTTTGTAGCTTATTACAGCGTCTTTTGCTGTTAGAAACTGGCCAAAACAGGCAGCAAATCTTAAAAATAGTTTTTTATTTGGGCTATTCACGACATACTGCCTCGCTGGAAATCTGTTTAAGTATTTTTTAAGGCTTTCATGCTCGTAATCATACATTATAGGGGTCTCAAGTTCCATTGCACCATAAGACAGCATTTCCCTTGTTATGAGCTCCTCAAGAAGCGCCTTAATCAACCTGCCTTTTGGGTAAAATTTGAGATTTCCCGGGTCACTACCACCCTCATAATTTGCTATCTCCTGTTCTCTCATCAGTTTTACATGTGGTGGTTCCTTCTTTACCTCCCTTGATTTGGATATCTCATAAGCTGCAAATGCTTTTAGCCTTTCATAGCCAGTGAAATCAAAACCAGATATGTCTCCATTTTTTTTCTCTATCCTGTATAGGGCACCGTGAGTGTCAACGATATACCAATGGCTCTTGAGTTTCCTCTCAGCCACCAAGGCCTTGCTTTCTTCTTTAGCAGCCCTTATTTCACGGGACAGTTCACTTAGGGGATGGCCCTTTACTTTCACTGTAAAGCTCTTGTACCAGCCAAAAGGAGCTTTTTTAACATCACAGTTTTTCTTTATCTCCCTGTACAGCTTTTCAAGTATTTTTCCAGCATCTTCTAAATCAGCTAACTCTGAACTCAGGTGTGCCCAAGGATATATCATAACCTTTTTTGTTCCAACTTCTCTGCATATCTTCTCAATCTCTTCAGCAGCTTTTTTCACTTCAGCTTCGCCGTCATTTTTCTCAACGCTTGTTAGCACTAACAAACATTCTTCCATTCTATCTGTTTTTTCTTTTATTTGCTCGGGCTTTTTAACAGCTGGCTTTATAGCTTGAAATTCAACGAAGTCAGAATGCAGCATTATAATTCTCATATGAACACCAATGCTAGAATTAGTGATTTTGGAATTAAAATATTTATTATGGAAAACTCAGATAGATGGAGGCACAGCTGTTTCTTTCCACCTGTAATATAAGTCATCTTTTAATTTTTTGCCTGTTCTCGCTTCCCATTCCTTTGGACTTTCACCGTAATCAAGCTGCATCTTTATGGCGTACTCTTGCTGCAAGCCCCAGAAAGCACAGAATGGAACGATTCTGCCATCAGGCATGGCATAATGGATCACACACCTTTTGACACGCTCAATGTCATAATTGTACGGGTCCATGAAGTGCATATTTCCTATAAACATCATCTTATAGTGGAATTCGCCTAGAGAGTGGTAGTCTCTTTTTGCCAAAACCTCAAGTATTATTTTCTTTAAGTCAAATTCTTTAGGGGCTTTCTTGCTATCGATAATCTTATTCAATTCTATCAGTGCATTAGCCAAGAATTTCGCCTTTGTTATCTTTCCTCCTTTCTTTATCTTTTCACTCCATTCCTCTAAGAAGTTGAAGAATCTCTTTACATCCACAAACTTTGTTATAGGCACTAACTTGTTGTTTTCCTTATCTATGTAAACATAAGTAGCTCCTCCGCAGTGCGGGTGAGCTGTAAACTCAAGGTCCAACTCGCCGGTCCAAGCCTCGCTGAACTTGGAGACAGGCACTACAGAAGGAATAGGATAAAAGTCCTCCCCTGTTATTTGCCCATCGGTTTGCTCCTCTATCCATTTGTACAGGTCAGGTATGGTTACCCTTTCCCTGTTTCTTTGTTCTGCAGGCATGCTACCAACAAAAGATACTGGCTGGAAGTTTACGCCTCTAACTATATCGCTGTTTTCAGCAGCAAATCTTATGATGTCTCCTACCTCCTGGTCATTTACTCCCCTTATCAATGTAGGCACTAGGACAACTCCAAGCCCTACTTTCCTGCAATTTTCAATGGTTTTTTTGTTTTCCTCCAACCACGGATTGCTCTTCATCGTAACGCCATCAAAGGACATATACAATACATTGACACCTGCCTTTCTGACCTTCACACAAAGCTCTGGGTCTTCAGCAGTTTTTATACCGTTTGTGTTCAGCTGTATATGGGTGAAACCTTTCTCCTTCGCCATTTTTATTATATCAATTAAGTCGTCTCTAACAGTTGGCTCTCCCCCTGTTATTTGCAGAGCTTTCGCAGGGACAGGTCTTTCAGCCCTCAAAGCATCTAACATTTTTTCTATAACCTCTAATGGAGGATCAAAAACCTTCCCTACTCTTCCAACATTGGCAAAGCAATACCAGCATCTTAAATTGCATCTGTTAGTGACAAATATGTTAGCCAAACCTGTCGTAGATAAGTGAAGTTTACACAAGCCGCAGTCATGAGGGCAAACAGGGTTTTCCTTTGTTATTGCTGGGTTTTCAATGCCAGGGCCGTCTCTTAGGTATTTTGCAGCTTCGTGGTACAATTTGGCATCAGACCAATATGTTTCTTTAAAGTGGCCGTGTTCTGGGCAGGTCTTTTCCAGATATATTTTACCATCTTCCTCTATTATATCTGCTTTTAACACTTTGAAGCATACAGGACATATTGATTCTGTTTCCTTTATTTTCTTCGCAACCATAATATCCACTCTTCAATTCTCTCGCATAGTTTTTTAAATATATAAATATAAAACAATATTGTTGTTTAAAAGACAACATTTGAGATGGTCATATGTCTGATTTGGTTTCTAAGTTAAAAACACTTGGTTTTACAGATTACGAAGCAAAAGCATACATTGCTCTAGTTAGCTCTGGGGCTGCTTCTGTGACTGAGATAAGTCAAATATGCGATGTGCCTCGTTCCAACCTTTACTCTGTTTTGGAAAAATTAAATGAAAAAGGTTTTGTTGAAATTCAACGCGGAAGGCCTATAATGTTTCAAGCAGTGAAACCCTCAAAAGCGTTAAATGAGCAAGTAGACAAGCTGACAAAAAGCATAGAAAAAGCGAAGAAGGAGGCAATAAAGGAACTGGAAGCCATGATAAAGTCAACACAGAAGAACATAGAACCTGCACTGATATGGGCAGTTAAGGGCAGCTCTGCTGTTACAACCAGGTTAGCAGAGATGATAAAGCGCTCTAGAAAGGAGGTTCTGATAAATACCCCTTCTCTCTCATTGCTGAATGAGAATGTCGTAAAAGCAATAAAAGAAGCCTCTGAAAGAGGAGTGAAGATAAAAGTGGTCACTCAGTCAACAAGAGGAATAGAACTATTTAGAAAAATATGCATAGTGAGAAGCAGGGATAAGATATATGGTCTTGATGCTGTGGTTGATGAGAGGGAAGTACTTGTCGCTCCTGCTATGCCTGCAATTGCTGTTTGGGTAGATAACCCCACGATGGCTGCTCATGTGAAGGATTTTCTCAACCTTGTTTGGAAGGACTCAAACATAATAGGCAAGTAGTAAATTCTTATAAACGAGTAGTGATTTCTTAACAATATGGACTATTTGAAGAAGCTTGTAGACAGTGCTAAAGACACAGGAGTAAATCAAGCATCTACCAAAAAGACACTAGTAGCAAGCTATGGAGATGTCAAAATATATAAGATAGAGGGAGAAGCGCTTCTTCTTTATACTGTTCCGGTTGTGAAGCCTACAGGTCCTGAGAGAGAAATCATAGACACTTTGAAAGAAGCAGCAACACGTTTAATAAGCATAAGTCCTGAAGAGATAAGAGACCCAAAGCTCATGAGAGACATATACACACAGAGAGTGAAGGAGATTATCGAGTCAAGCCCAGAACTAGGCATACCAAAGACGCGATTTGACTTTTATGCTGAAATGGTCGTTAGGGAAATGATAGGATATGGTTATCTAGACCCCTTAATTCACGATGACAAGTTGGAGGAAATAATGGTTATAGGAGCGCAGAAACCTGTCTATGTCTTTCATAGGGATTATGACATGATGAAAACCAACATTGTTTTTAGCACTGACAGCGAGATATACAACTTAATTTCCAGGATTGCGATGGGAGTGGGAAGGCGAATTGACAAGCAAAACCCCATATTAGATGCCAGATTGCCTGATGGCTCTAGGGTGAATGCCACGATAAAGCCAATAAGCTTGAATGGCTCAACCATAACTATAAGGAAATTTAGAGAGGATCCGCTAACTGTAGTTGATTTGATAAATAATGGAACCATGGACTCCTATTTAGCTGCTTTTCTTTGGCTGGCAGTTGATGGTCTTTACAGTAAGCCTGCCAACATCCTCGTTTCAGGTGGCACAGGTAGTGGTAAAACAACCACCTTAAACGTACTGGCCAGTTTTATCCCAAGAGAGGAAAGGGTGGTGACGATAGAAGACACTGCTGAGCTAAAGCTTCCAATAGAGCACATAGTGAGGTTTGAGACGCGTCCTCCAGGGCTTGAAGGCACAGGCGAAATAAGTATGGATGCCCTTGTCAAAAATGCTTTAAGGATGAGGCCTGATAGGATCATAGTAGGCGAGATAAGGCACGCTGAGGCCTTCACGCTTTTCACAGCCATGAACACAGGACATCAGGGTTGCATGGGAACAGTGCACGCTAATGACGCTTCAGAAACGGTAATTAGGTTGACAAACCCACCAATGAGTGTTCCGAAGATTATGCTTACCGCGCTTGACTTGATAGTGGTTCAGAGCAGGATAAGAGACAGGAGAAAAGGCACAATAAGGAGAGTTACAGAACTTGCAGAGCTTACTGCTGTGTCCAATGAAGGCGACGTTCATTTACAAACGCTGTTTTCATGGGATCCTGTCTCAGATAGTATAAATCATATGAAAATCAACTCACACTATCTCAAAGAGCTATCCAGATATGCGGGTATGTCTGTTGATGACATTGAGCTTGAAATAGAGAAAAGGAAACAGGTTTTAGAAGAGCTTACATCCAAAGGGATTAGAGACCTTAAAACTGTGTCTACATATCTAAACCGTTTTGAGGTAAGTAATAAATGACAGAAATAAAGAAACTAAAAAAAATTTTGGAAGCCGAGGATAGGAAAGAGAAAGAGCAGTCGCCATACCTGAACAGACAGTTGCTTTCTAAGATAATAAAGAGGATGGAAAAAAAATATGAAAAGGAGGGACTTAGCACCCCTGATTATGCTGCAAGAGAAAAAAAAGCAGAAAAGCTTAAAGTAATCACAGGCTCTCCAAAGGAATTGCTCTTGTCAAAAAAGCCAATAGTAAGGTTTCTAATTAGCATATATATGTTATCTTCTCCAATCAGTTATTACCTTCTAACATTTCTTGAGAAAATTTTAGGCAAGAGCTTGGAAAAAGACCTTAAAGCTTCTGGCATGATGTATTCCCAGAAGCAATACCTTGCATTGACTATGTCGCTTGTGTTTATCCTGTGGGTTTCATTTTTAATCCCTCTGACAGCACTGACGCTGCTCTTTCATTTTTCTCTATTCTACCTGCTTCTTTCAGCCATTTTAATCCCTTTGCTTGCTTTTTCAATTGCATTTTTACTACCAAGCACAAGGGCCAGCAAAATAGCAAATGAGATTGACAAGGAGCTTCCATTTGCATTGAGACATATGAGCATACAAATACGGGCTGGAGTTGGAATATACAATTCCATGGAGTCAATAGCTGTGTCTGATTATGGCTATTTGTCAAAAGGTTTCAAATTCGTTCTCAGCAATATCCAAAAAGGCATGCCAACTGAAGAAGCTTTAGAGTCGTGGGCATATATGACACGGTCAGAAGCCCTTCAAAGGGTTATAAGCCACATAGTTAGAGCTCTAAGAACAGGCGGCAATCTCTCTGATATTATGCTAAGCATTTCAGAGGACATATCATTTGAAAGAAGAATGAAAATATCTGACTTTGCCGAGAAACTCAACCTCATGGCTCTTTTTTTGATGATGGTGGCCATAGTAGTACCTGTTATGGTAGGCATACTGACTGCCATTGCATCAATGCCCTCTCTTAGCTCTTATGTAAATGTCTTTTCTATATTCTCACTAACTTTTCTGCAGTTGCTGTATTTTCTGATAAGCCCAAGCCTTATATTGCTCTTCCTTTACTTCATAAAGATCTCAGATCCAGGTGCTTGAATGAAGGCATTAGAAAAGTATCAAGAAATAGCCCATTTCGCAGGGATTTCACAGCCCTGGCTTTTGTTGGGAGGAAGTATTTCAATAGGCGCAATACTGTTTTTCCTTTTGTTGTCCTATGACCCAATACTCTCAGTGCTTGTATTACTTATCTCCTTAGATGTATCTTTCGGCCTGCCTTTTTTGCTCGCAAGTAGGAAGGTTGAGAAGATTGAAGACAGCTTGCCAGATGTATTGCAGCACATAAGCACCACACTGAAAGCAGGCTCCACAATAGAGATGGCTCTAAAGGAGGTCTCCTTAGTTGACTATGGCCCAATAAGCCAAGAGATGAAACGGATGCTGGACGAAATAAACAAAGGCAAGACATTTGAAGAGGCCTTCAACGACTTTGCTGAAAGTTCTCACTCAAAACTTGTTAAGAAGATTGCAATCATAATCTCAGCCGCAAGGCGAAGCGGTGGGGCTCTATTACAGACTTTGAGCCTCACAGCAGAGGATATAAGAGCTGTTAACCGCTTGAGACGGGAGAGAAAAAGCAAAACACTTATGCAGTTCTTGTTTTTGATAGCAGCAAGCTCTATCGTAGCTCCTTTTATATTTGGCATAGTGCGGGCTGTTCTGTCAACACTTCTTTCAATAAGCCCTTTTACCAACACAGATACATTGCAAGCCTTTGATTTTACATTTAAGCTATTTCTGGTATTGCAAGGTACTCTTACAACTATTGGAGCTGTTATGGTGAAAGAAGGCAAATTAGAAAAAAGTGCGCTTTACATCCCATTTTCTCTCTTCTCTATTTACGTGATATACAGCCTCGTGTCTGTCCTCTTTATGTCTTTAATAGGTGTTTGATATGAAAGCCCAAACTGCTATGGAATACCTAGTCCTGACAGCTGTTGTGTTGACCATTGTAACTGTTGTAAGTTATATGATACTTACGGCATCAAAAGCAAGTGGTCAGACAGCCTCAGAGATGACCTGCAGGGCAACAGCCTCCTCATATAAGTTAGCTATAATGGCAGACCCAAATGCCTGCGATGCAGAATGCGAAAAGGCCTGCGAAAAAGCCTGCGTGGACAGCAATGGCTATGATGTAATTGGAGGCGAAAAAGGTTGCGGAACAGGTTGTCAGGCTTGCAAAAGCGGGACATTGCATTAATCTTTTTATAGAACAATGCTCTTATGTTCTCTGGTGTTATCATGAAGGCACAGGGCTCACTTGAATACCTAATCATATTAGCAGCTGTATTGGCAATAGGAGCTATAGTGGTTTTGTTTGTGACAGATGCTTTTAGCCAGACAAAAACAGCTGCGAGCGTTGAGAATTGTAGAAATGCACTTACAAAAGTATATCAAGAATACAAACTTCACGGGTCTGTTGCCAAAGACATTTCGGACAGCTGCTATGAAATCTGCAAGGATTTCGTTTATGCATCCTCACCAGCAACAGACTTTTGTGATGGGGAAGGTTTGACAGAAGACATAATAAACCACATAAGCCAATCCTAATCGTTAAATATTCTTTTTGATACTATTCTCCTATGTATGCTTTTCTAGCATTTGCACTGTTGCTTACAGCAAGCTATTTTGACTTAAAGGATAGGAGAATACCTCCCACGCTAAGCTACTCATTCATCTTGATTGGACTCACAGCCCACCTATTAGAAGGAATATCTCTCCAATATATCTATATCGTGTTTGCCTCTTTTTTCTTTGCCTACGCACTTTATAAGTTTGGGGTGTGGGCAGGGGGAGACTTCAAACTATTCGTGGCGCTTTCCCTCCTACTGCCCACATACAAATCTATTGACTTCTTTTCATTTTATGTGCTGTTTTTTGCTGTGCTTGCCGTTCTGCCTTTTCTACTTGTATTTTTTGCGTACAAGCTTTTTCTTTCGAAAGAGTTCAGGAGAGGGGCGAAGGCAAAAGCTAAATCATGGCTAAAGCGTTCACTTTTTATCGCTATAATCGCTACAGCCTCTTATGAACTTTCATCATTTTTCACATTGCCTCCTGAGTTATCTGTGCTCTTCTTTTTCATGCTTTTCTTGCTTAAGCAAAGTGGCTCTTTCATTGCTGTAGTTTTTCTATTAAACAGCATAATCAGAAATCCATCATATGTCTTAACAGTCATTTACTTGTTTTTAGTTTCCCTGCTTATTTCCATAGCTATCTACTCATTTAAGGTTTTGAGAAAAACTGTTCTCAGAAAAAAGCTGCCCATAGCCAAGATAAAGGAAGGCATGATACCTGCCCAGCACTTAATAAAGAAGGGAAAGAGGTATTATCTAAAAGAAGCAGAATGGCGCGACTTATTCCATAAAGATAATATCGTGATAGACTCTATGAAGGCCAGAGGGCTGAACAGGGATGAAATCCTATTGATTAAGAAATCAGGCATAAAAGAAATAGAAATAAAGAAGTCACTTCCTTTTGTCCCCTTCATGTGCCTGGGATTTGTTCTAGCTCTCCTTAGTTTATTTATATTTTGACTGCCTTATTCTATCATGGATGACAGGGCCCAGGTAAGCACGGAGTATCTAATAATACTCGCAGTGTCTTTGGTTCTAGCAGCAGTTGTGACTCTTTTAACAGTGAACCTCTTTAGCGTGAAGTCATCCGTGAAGGAATTGATAGAAATATACTACAAACGCGCCTTGCAACTGGTGACTTAAATGGATGATTGCGCACAGGTTTCAATAGAATATATGTTCACAGCAGCTATTTTTCTTATAATTGCAGCCATTCTATCTGTTTACGTAGAGAGGATATTTGCAATGAAAGACACGATTTTCAAGACAAACAGCATATATTCAAAATCACTCTCAAACCTATTAAAGTGATATTATGAAAGCTCAGCTGACATTGGAATACCTTATTATTTTTGTAATCTTACTGCTACTGTTTTCAAATGTTTCTATGGATTTAATGGGTTCTTCAATGAGCTCTGCCCTGCAGATACAGAAGCAACAGATAATGAAAGCAGCCAATCTCTCTTTAGAGTCAGCTGCATCCAAGCTTCAGTATCAGGGAGAAGGGGCCAGGATATTAGTAAAGATAAGAGCAGCACCTGATTGCAATTACATATTTGAGGAGAAAAGAGCATACGCTGAATGCAGGAGCGGAACTTATGATATAGGTCCAAATCCTTTACCAGCTGATTTGGTGTACTCTGAAAAGACAATAAAGGAGAATGAGTTGGATGTTGTTGAAATTAGTAAAGAGTAAGGGACAGCTTTCAATTGAACTTTTGTTTATCATTTCAATACTGATTCTCCTATGCTCATCCATAACACTGGACGCATTGGCCACTTCATCACGAATGTTTGACATATCACACGTTAAAGACGCTGTAAATACTTATCTTTACAAAAAAGGCATTGAAGACAAAGCATGCCTTTCAATGAGGCTTTCTGCGTTGTCAGTAAAGCAAAATACAGTTTACGTCAGGATAGATGGAGACAAAAGCTGCAAGCCTAGCTCTGATGAACTGCTTTATTTAATAAAAAAAGAAAACCCTTCTTTTGCGCTTTCCGTGGAGGTGATTTAATTGGAATGGACTAAAACTAATGTTATTATACTGCTTCAGTCAGCAGTCCTATTCGCTGTCATTCTCGCAGTAGTTGCGAGTTTTTTGTCAGAACCATTTTTACTGCTTCTGGACATGGTTAGCTTGATTATGCTTGGTTATGGCCTTTGCTTAGTATATAAAAATTGGAGAAAGGAGTTCAAAACATATGCATTGCTTTTCAGTGTTCTCTTTTTTATAACAGTAGCTTTCCCAATTTTGATAATATCCAAATTTATAAACAGTTTCAATACCTCTTTATTACTTCTCTTTTTGCTGCTTTTCTATTTTATCTTGAAGGCTTATTTGACACCAAAGCAGCTGGAAGGTATAGTAGTAATGGCAGACAAAGAGAGAGCAGTGGTGCATATAGATTACAATATCCTTTTGTCATTACCTGCAGGGGATTATGTTGTCAGAAATAATGGAGCCAAGAAGGGACATAAAGTTCTGCTGTCTTATAAAAAGAGCATATTCAGGACTGTAAAGCCAGAAGCCGTGATCAAGGTGATAAAATGAAGAAGGGCATGTTTAGCATAGATTTTATTATGGCCCTTGTGATAGTTAGCTTTGTAGTTTTCTTTATACAAGAGCATACATATAGGAGTTTGAGACACAGCGAAGAGTTTGGAAGATTGGAGCAGCTCTCAAGCATGACATCTTCTGTTGCATCTCAGCTAAATGCTTTTTATGCCCTATCACCAGAAAAGGGAGACTTCTTTAATTTATTACCCCCTAAAATAAGCAGTTTCAGCAGAACCCAGGATTGCACTGTCTTGAAATACGCTTCGTCTCTGACACTTAGTTGTGGAGATTCTTCCCTCTCCTTTCCACTTTGTTTTGACGATGCATCTTACGAGGTTGGTGAAAAGGCGGTTGAGAAGGTATGAAAGCACAGATATTTTCATTGGACGCCATGCTTGCCATTGTAGCTCTTACAGTTATCGTGGGCTATTTTTCGTGGTCCCTTGAGAATACATTACATAGCGCAGATATTTCGGAGTATGAGAGCTTGCAGCGTATGGCAGATGATTGGGCACAGCTGGCTGTTAAAAGAATCTTGGCGCAAAGAGACGAACCAAATAAGGTAGACAGCTCAAGGCTTAGTGATCTTGCAGCGCAGATGTCAGAACTGCTTGTTTCACCATATGACTTTGAGCTGCATCTTGGCAATTCTAAGCTGGGTGGGGACTGCAGTTCAAAGCAAAATGTGGTTTCTGTCAGGCGATTGGTTTATGACAAGGACTCAGCAGAAGGGAAAGTATTTGAATTGAGGTTATGTGTATGAAAGGCTTGCTCTTTAGCGTTGATTCGGTGTTGGCATTGTTGCTGTTGTTTGTAATTAGCTCAACATATCTTGTTATGCTGGAAGTGCAGGAAAAAAACAAAGACAACGTTTTGATGCTTAGCAGGTTGGCAAGAGACATAATAGACATAAGGTATTACCAGCCTTCATATTCGCCGCCAGACTGGCTAAAAGAGGAAAACTGCCAGCACAATGTGGTTTCTCTGGACTATTTTGTTTACGATAGCAGCTCTAATAAGGTAATTAAAAAAACTCAAAAGGTGTGCTTCAATGAATAGGGCCTTCGTTATCTCCTCATCTGTCTTCATTCTGCTGTTAGCCAGCTTATTTCTCATAAACTTTATTATGCTGACCTCTACATACCAGTCATCTGCTGATGAAAGGAAGCTGATGCTGGATTCCCTTTACAATGTTTTAACAGATGCAAAGCGCCTCTTATTCTACGCAGGAGAGAATGTGCTTGATGATGCTGTGGCGGACCATATAGGACACTGCCCTAAAGACGCGATTCTTGAGGCATGGGTAGATAACGCATTGCAAAACAGCATTGCAGAAATGAACAGCTTTTTGAGAGATAAAAACATAAGGCTTAGCTTATCCTATGACGGGCCCTTTGTCAGTAAAACTGGGCTGTGCTCTTATAAGGTGAGCTTAACAAATGTTAAAATTACTGCTGTTAAGCAGATGGGAGACATAACAGAAGCAAAGCTCAGCCACAGTTTGCCAGACATAAACAGGAATTATCCTTGACTAACCTATAACCGTTGGTAAATTCTTAAAAAAATAACGAAAAACAAACGTAGCATGCGGCTTTTAACAGGCGTTTATATGCTGACTGCATTGTTTTCCTTATCTCTTATCTACTTTTTCTCACCCCAGCTTTCATACAAGGCAGTTAGTGCTGAGGAGCTTTACAGCAACTGTGAAGGCAGCGTGCAGGCAACTGTTCTTCTTCAAGATGTCTTCATATCAAAAAATGGAAACCGAATAGGTATCGTGTCAGATAGCCCTCGCACTTTTGTGCTGCTCAATGATATTTACGCCACAAAAGGGGACCGCTTGCTGTTGAAAGCCAGAGCCTCTCGCTTTAGAAAGGCCTGTTGGCTTTTTCCTGAAAAGGTGAAATGGCTTGATTGACTTTGCTTTTTTCTTTCTCGGCATTTTTATTGGGATTTTAGTTGGCTTCATTCCAGGACTCCATGTGAATAGCATTCTGCCTTTTCTTTTTCTCACTTCAGGGTATCAAATGCACTGCCTTGTTATCCCTATGTCTGTTGCCTTTGTCTTTTCATCCTTCTTTCCAGCAGCACTTCTTGGGCTGCCTGACGAAGACAACGCATTATCTGTTTTGCCTGCTCACAGGTTGTTAGCAAGGGGAAAGGCATACACTGCGTTTAGGCTCTATTTTTTAGGCGCTCTGACCTCGTCTTTCTTTTCATTCATCTTTCTGGTTTTCTTTTTGATATTTCTGAAGGACTTCTATCAAGCGCTAAAGCCCATTATTCCTCTCATTTTGCTTTTCATACTTGTTGTTATGCTATTTTCTAACAAATACGCTTTCATAGTCATAGTGCTGTCTTCTGCACTAGGATATATGACAGTTAATTACAACACAATCCTTCCACTGCTTACAGGTTTCTTTGCAATGAGCAACCTTATCCTCTCACTGTTTTCCACGGGCAGACAGCCAACGCAAAGGCTGAAAAGTGAAATCTCAATAAGCAGGTTTGACATAATTCATAGCTCTCTTGTGGCTTCTGTTCTGGCCTCTTTCTTCTCCCTTATTCCGGCAATTTCTTCTGGCATATCTGCTACTGCTTCCAAGATTTTCGGGCGTTTCAATACAGAAGAGTTTCTAGTATTGATAGGCTCTACAAATATGGCATATATGGTTTTTTCATTTTTTACACTGTCTTTGCTGGGCATAAGCAGAAGCGGTTCTGCTGTTTTATTATCAAACGTAGAGAATGTTAGCGCTTTTTTTATGGCTGCTTTGGTACTCCTCTCCTCTTTGCTAAGTTTTCTGATATTGGAGTCCGTTTACAAAAGACTGCTGCCTTTGTACACAAAGCTTAAACAGAAAAGCATAAACATTGCAGCGGCGTTTGTACTACTTCTTATAGTCTTTTTAACTTCTTCTTACTTCGGCCTTCTCGTTTTCTTGGCATCTACCAGCATAGGCCTGCTCTCTAATGAATTAGGAGTGAAACGAATAAATTGCATGTCTGCCCTAATTTTTCCAACGGTGCTGTTGATATGGCAGTGAAAATAAAGAGAGAAGTGATTGGAAACTTATTGGAGCTATGCAGGGCTGCCTATCCCAACGAGGTAGGCGGTATGCTCCTAGGGAAGGAGATAATAGATGATTTTGTTTTAACACCAAGTGAATATGGACCCTCTTCAATAATAACGAGAATGCAGGACATGCCAATATACACTAACATCGCAGGCAGTTTTCATTCCCATCCAACAGGAGACAATAGGCCATCCAGGGCAGATTTAAACTTTTTCTCCAAGACAGGCAAATACCACCTTATAATTGCGTATCCATATACTTTAAATAAGGTGGCAGCTTATGATGTTAAGGGCAGAGCTGAAGAATTGGTGATAATATGAAGCAGATAATATATCTTCTCTTGGACGGTCTCGGTGATTATTCTTATGCAGAGTTAGGCATAAAAACACCCTTAGAATATGCTAACACTCCCTTCTTTGACTCTCTTGCCTCAGGAGGAAAAGAGGGGCTTATAGTACCAACAGGTCTTGGAAGGGAAATCTTGATGGAAAACGCCTCTCTCATGCTTTTCAGCGATCTTGGTTATGACTTGAGGACCTTTCCTCATGCAAGAGGCATTATTGAGGCTGTTGGCCATGGCTTTGATGTTAAAGATGGTGAGCTGTGGGCAAGAACTAATTTTGCTACTGTTGATGAGAATTGGGTATTGATAGACCTTAGGGCAGGTAGAATCTCCCAGACAGAGGAACTGGTAAAGGCAGTGAACGAAATCCAAATGGATGTGGAGTTTCATTTCTATGGCACTCAGGTATATAGGGGCCTCCTTGTTTTTAGGGATGACAAAGCGCTGTCTGATGAAATAACAGGCGTTGACCCGCACATGCCCGGGAAGAAAGTAATGATGGCAAAGGCTTTGAAGCCAGAAGCAAAGCGCTCAGCTGAACTGATAAATGATTTTATGAAAAAGGCTTATGAGGTGTTAAAGCAGCATCCAATTAACATTGAACGAAGAGAGATGGGCTTGCCTGAAGCCAACTTTATTCTGCCAAGGGGAATTGGTTCAAAACTTCCCCACTTACAGCCTTTTGAGGAAAGGCATAACTTAAAGGCGGTCTCAATTACTGGCATAAATGTCAATAAGGGCATATCTAAGTTATTGGGGATACCTATATGGGAAGTGCCTGAAGAAATAGGAGAAAAGGAATATGAAGTTAAAAGAGAGCCTATTCTAAAAGCCATTGACCAAGGCTATGATTTTATATCAGTACATGTGAAGCCAACAGATGACGCTGGTCACGATGGCGATGTGCATAAAAAGGTTAGGGAGATTGAAAGGGCAGACGCTTTCTTCTCTTCCTTAGAGCTTGATGATGTGCTGTGGGCGATATACGCAGACCACTGCACTCCTTGTTTCATAAAGGCACATTCTAATGACCTAATACCCTCTTTGATATCTTCTAAAAAAGCATCTGGGAGGCAGTTTGCCGAGAAATATTGTACTGATTATACAGTTCAAGCATACGATTTTATCAAACTCGCTTTAAAGGAAGCGCGTTAGACTGAGTAATAATATCTACCTGATTTTCTTTGTTCTATATCCTTCTGGGAGCCTTTTTTGTTTATCCTTGGCCTGCCAGTGCTCGGGTCTCTTCTGAATGTAATCTCCATCATCTTGAGGAAGTCATTCATGCCTTCTTCCATTGCTTTTGCTCTTTTCGCTCTTCCGTATCGCCCAGGCTTTCCCTCAAAATTTATAATCCTGTTTGAAACAGCATCTATGAAGATTATGTCATGGTCTATAACCATCGTCGCTTCTTCCTTCTTTTCACTTACCCTTTTTATCAGCTCTGCCAATCTCAGGCGTTGCTCTATATCTAGGAAGGCGCTAGGCTCGTCTAATAGACAAAGGTCTGCGCGCTTAGCCAGCGTTAAGGTTATTGCCAACCTTTGCAGTTCGCCTCCAGACAGGTTTTCCAATTCCTTCTCCATTAAATCTTCAACAGTGTTCCTCATCAAACTGTTGAACAGCTCCATGTCAATATCTTGATTTCTTATAAAGTCCATAACCTTCACGTGTCCGCTCGCTTTCACATACTGAGGCTTATACGCTATCCTTAATTTTAACCCTGGCTCTCCCTCTGTAGTTTTTTCAATGCCAGCAAGCACTTTAAAGAAGGTTGACTTTCCAATTGCATTAGGTCCTAATATGCCTATGCACTCTCCTCTTTTGATTTCGCCCCCTTCTACCTCCAAAGTAAAACCAGGATAATCTTTCCTAAAAGCACCATATTCAAACATCTCTTTATTTTTCCACTCCTCCGCAGGAGGCCTTGGAGGGAAGCTAATGCTGTAATCCCTTATCCTTATGTTCTCTGCCTTCAAAAAGCCGTCCAAGAACTCGTTTATGCCTGCCCTTGATGTTTTTAATCCAGAAACAACACCATACACTCCAGGTTCACCAAACAGTATATGCACATAGTCTGTCAAATAGTCAAGTATTGCCAGATCATGTTCAACAATAAATACTGTTTTGTCTTCGCCTAACCTCCTTAAAAGCTTCGCGACCTTTATTCTTTGTCTTACATCTAGATAAGAGCTTGGCTCATCAAAAAAGTAATAATCGGCCTCCTTCATCATAGTAATCGCTATAGCCAGCCTCTGTAGTTCTCCACCACTGAGCTCTGAGACCTTTCTTTTCCTCGCCTCTTCCAACTCAAACAACGATATGTACTCATCTAAGACTCCTTTTTCATCTGCAACTTTTAAGACATCCCCCACAACTTTGTCTCTCCTGCCCTCAAAAAAGGCATCTATATCCTGTGGCTTGTAAGATAACTTAGCTTTTTTCTCACTTAGCGCTTTCAAGTAACCATGAATCTCATGGCCTTTTAGCTCTGCCAGAATCTCGTCCCATGAAGGAGCATTGTCATGGTGGCCTAAATTTGGTTTTATTTCTCCTGCCAGTATCCTCACAAGCGTGCTCTTTCCAATACTGTTTCTACCTACGATCCCTATGACAGCCTTTTTCGGTGAAGGCAGATTATACAACCTAAAGCTATTCTTTCCGTATTGGTGGATTATCTGTCCCAGCTCTTCTGCTGTGTTTATTATCTTTATAGCTTTGTAGGGGCATTTCTTAGGACATATGCCACAGCCAGTGCATAACAGTTCATTTATTATTGGGTATCCATCCTCCCCCTGCACTATGGTTTCATCGCCCATTCTTACGCCAGGACATACAGAAATACAAATATAGCCACATTTCTTCGGAGAACATTTTTCCCTGTCAATCACAGCAATCCTGACCATAGTACCACATAGATAACATTAAGCAAAAACAGAAAAAGAGAGAAAATTGGATTAAAGCACGAGCAACATTATGCCTATCAATATCATAATTACTGCCAGAATTAATATACCGCCCTCAATTGCCGTTACTACGGCGTTTATAAGTCCCTCCAGTGTCCATACACCGTTGCTCATGAAGCCGAAGTGGAGCATTGCCACTAACAATATTAAGCCAACAACAAGCGAAGCCACGCCGAACTTGTCCACCTTCATTGTTTTCACCACCTTTTTATAGAGAGAACTATATTTAAAAACGTTTTCATATAATAAAGCCATGCTCATACTGTACAGGAAGGATAATCAGATTAAACTTAGGGTTCAAAGCTTGGAAGACCTCTGGCATTTGGAAAAGATAATCAGAAAGGGGGACAGGGTCTCCTCCCTTACTACAAGAAAATTCGTTGCAGATTCAGGAAGCCAGGAGAGAAAGAAGCTTTTTATCAAGATAGCAGTAGAGAAGCTCAGCTTTCACAGAGACATGTCAAAGCTGCGTATTTTGGGAAGCATAGTTGAAGCACGCCCAGAGGAGTTAGCCCAAATAGGGCAGCACCACAGTATTGATATTGGTGTTGGCGATGAGCTAACAGTAGAAAAGGACAGATGGACCAATTACGAGCTTGCAAGATTGAGGGAAGCTGAAAAACATGGCAAAAGAGAAAAGTTATCCGTGCTAACGATAGATGACTCATCAGCGCAACTTTTCCACATCTTAGGTTATGGCTTAAAAGAAGCTGGGGAAGTTCATGCTAGAGGGCTGCGAAAATACAGGCAGGTTTCGGATAAGGCGAGGCAAGATTACTACAACGATATCTATCAGCTGATTTCCTCTGTTGATAAGTTAATAATAACTGGCCCTGGCTTTGAGAAAGACAGATTCAGGAAGTATCTAGAAGAAAAAGGAAAGGCAACAAAAATTATGTTCGAGAAAAGCAGTTCTACTGGCAAATCAGCTGTTGCTGAGCTGATAAACAAGGGAGTCATAGACAAAATTATGCGTGATTCCAGGCTGGTAAAAGAAAATAAGGCGGTTGAAGAGTTTGTTTCTTCGTTGGCCAAGGGCAGAGCAATATACGGGGAGAAAGAAGTTATAAATGCCTTAAAGTCAGGAGCTGTTGCGAAATTGCTTATTCTTGATGAGCTACTTTTTACTCACAGGGAAAAGATAGATATGCTGTCTGAATTAGCTTCCAGAACAGGGACTGAACTGCTGTTTATAAGCCGTGAGAACGAGGCATCGGAGAAAGTGAAGGCATTTGGCGGAATTGTCGGGATTTTGCGCTTTTCCCTAAGTAAATCATAAATAGTTTGTAAATCTTCAAAACTATGGTTGTTATGAAAAAGAAAGCCTTGTTGATTCTTTTGATTTTTAGCCCAGTTGTAAACGCCATCGCGCTTAATATAGTCCCACAAGTGTTAAACAATACCATAGGCAATGTTTCTTTGGTTTTCTTCAACGATGAGAATATCAGCATATCGCAGTTATACTTCAATTCAAGTGACATAGCGATATCATCAGTGTCCGAAGACAATTGTTTGCTTTCAACATTTTCATTTAACTGTGATATTGATGTAAAGCCGTCTTCCCAACATTCTCTTTCTTTCACTTACATGGCGAATGCAGGCCAACACAATGCGAGCATAACCCTTGAAGACCTGTCTTCAAGGCGATTTGTTTTTAATAAATCCATAGTCGTTGACTTGGATAGACCAATTATGGCCAAGGTAGAAGTTGAATATCCCCCTGGCTACTTGGCTGCAAAAACAGGAACAGTTGTTATATTAAAAGCTTTCGTGGTTGATGCGACGAGTTATGTAAAAAAGGTAGTGGTTGATGCCGCTCCCATAGGCTGCGGCGAGCTTCAGTTGAGCAAGGGAGTTAGTTATTGGTCAGGCATTTGTAAGGTGGAGGCTAAGGATGGGGTTAAAATTCTGAAAGCAATTGCTTACGATGCCGCAGGAAATAAAGAAGAAAAGAACTTTCAAGTGATAATAGACAACAGTCCTTCAAAGATAAACTTAATTCACTTCAAGCAAGCTTCACGGATAGGCGAGACAGTTACATTTACATTTAATTTAAGCGAGAAGGGCACAAGCATTAAAGATGTTGTGATTGACATGTCTGAGCTGGGCTGCCCTGTCAAGCACCTTGAAGCAAGCGATGCTGTCTATTCCAGTTCATGCACTGTGGTTTCAGGAGAAGGCCATTATAATATTAGCATAGATGCTTATGATTACGCCGGCAATGTGGAGAGAAAGCTTATAGATTTCTTCGTTGACAATCATCCTCCACAAATAAATAGTGTAGAGCTTAAGTATACAGGAAAGCAAAAGGCTGCAAAACAAGGAGACACTATTCACATCTTAGTTAACGCCAATGATTCTCTAAGTGGTGTTTCAAAGGTAATTCTACAGCAAAACAGCGTTTGTAGTGCTAACTTCTCATATGAAAAAGGAGTGTGGGAAGGGCTTTGCACAGTTGAGGAAAAAAAGAGTGGCAATTACAAAATCATGCTTTTGGCTTATGACCAAGCAGGCAATGTCGTTAATGAGAGTATCAATATATCAATAGACAATGACGTTCCAGAAAGCCTTGAAATAGAGATGTTCAATAGCACACATCCCATTAACAATTTGAAGAACGGAGACATACTGTCCTTTGTTATCTCTGCTTATGACAGTCAGTCAGGCATTCAGTCAGTAAGGGTTTATGGTCAGGGAACTGGTTGCGATGCTACTTTAAACTATGCTAACGGCTATTGGAGCGGCTTCTGCAAGGTTCACAGGGCTTCTATGGGGCCTGCCTCCATTGCAATTATAGCATATGATTACGCCAATAACAGCATTTCACACAGCATTGACATCAACATAAATGACAGCTTCTGCGACAAAATCTGTGACATTGGATACAGATTAAACTACAGCACCTGCACTTGTGAAAAAATGGCATGTAACAAGATATGCCCTCGCGGCTTCAATCTTAACAGGGAGTCATGCACCTGCGAGGCTCCAAAGGTTTGCAATAAAAAATGCAAAGAAGGGGAAAAATTGAACACTCAAGATTGCGTTTGCGAAAAAGTTAAGGCAGAGGAAACAGATTATACATGGGTTTTGTATCTGGGGGTCATAGTTGTTTTGCTTGTTCCATTAACCTTTGCGTTGAACTCAAAAATGATAAATTCCTTGAAAAAATACGACTAATGCCTAGAGCTTAAAACAAGATAAGCCAAAAATGCCTCCATTTGTATTCTCTCATTTGCGCCCTCACTTATTCTAAAATTATATTCTCCCAATTTATCTATAATTCTCAGCTTTGTCTCTGCATCTATTTCCATGGCATTTATTTCTGAGTAGATCTGAGCCATCACGTCCTCACCGCTCATTCCATACTCATACAGCAAAATGTCTAATTGCTTTCTTGCCTCTTCAAACTTTCCTTTGATGGCCTCACTAAGCATCTTCTTGATTTCCTCTGGTTTGGCTCTCGTAGCCACTTTATATATCTCTGCCTCTGTGATTTTTTTAGCTGTTGTGCTAGCTGTCTGCAGGAAGTTTATCGCCTTTCTCATATCTCCCTCTGAGACATAAACCAAAGCTTCATATGCTTTTTTGTCCACATGTAGTTTTTCTTTTTCTGCTATATACTGCAGCCTTTTTATTATCTGCTCTTTGTTTAGTGGTTTGAACCTAAATACTGCACATCTGGATTGGATGGGCTCTATTATCTTTCCTGAGTAATTGCATGACAAGATAAAACGAGTAGTGCCCGCAAATTTTTCCATAGTTCTTCTTAAAGCGTTTTGCGCGTCTTTTGTCAGGGCATCTGCTTCATCAAGGAAGATGATTTTAAAACCACTGCGACCATATGCAAGAGAACTGGCAAAGTCTTTTATCTTTCCTCTTATGATATCTATGCCTCTCTCGTCAGAAGCGTTTAACTCTAAAAAGTTTCGCTTAAAGTCATCACCGAAAAGCTCCTTCCCAAGTGCCACTGCACACACGGTTTTGCCTATGCCTGGTGGACCAGCAAATAACATATTCGGCATGTTTCTTTGCTTTACATATGCTTGCAGTCTCTCAACAATCCGTTCATGACCTACAACATCTGAAAGCCTGTTTGGTCTGTACTTTTCTGTCCAAGGCAGTTCGATTTCCATGTTAAATAATATGCCAAGTGATTATTAAATATCTTTAGGGATAACTTTAAATAGGGCGCTTTAATAAAAGCTTATGAGTGCTATGAAAGAATACATACATGTGGTAAGTACAGCTGAAGTGCCTGGCTATGAAATAATTGACATAAAGGGTCTTGTTTGGGGAACTACTGTTAGAGCTAAGTTTCTAGGAAAAGACCTGTTAGCTATTTTTCGCTCTCTTGTCGGCGGAGAGATAAAGGAGTATACTGATATGGTCAATATTGCAAGGAGGCAAGCAATAGAGAGAATGGTTGCCAATGCCAAGGCCTTAGGCGCAAATGCAGTCGTTAATGTTCACATTGGAAGCACATCACAGGTTCTACCTGGCACTGTGGAGCTTTTTGCTTATGGCACAGCCGTTGTTATAAGGCCTAAAAAGAAAAAGAGGAAGTAACAATGACAGTTGCAGAGATTAGCCTAAAACTTTTCGCTTTAATCTTTGGTTACTTATACCCAGATTTACTGCTTCTCTTTGGAGCAAAAAAGAAATTTGCGTTTTCTCTTATAAGTATTGCTCTACTTGCTTTTGTTATATTTGTAGCTTTTTTATTTGCACCTTTTCTCGCTTTTGGCCGTATGACTGCCTTACCAATACATGAATTTTATAAGCACGACATGTTTTGGATAGCTGTTTTTTCAGTCATCGGTGGAGGCATTAGATTCATCCAGAACATTGTTTCAGAGAAATTTTTTAATAAGAAGTGAAATCAGATGAATATCTTTCTAGACACATATGGCTGTGCCATAAACAAGGCAGATTCAAATATCATAAGAGCCATACTTGGAAAGCACAACTTCACTTCTCTGGAAAAGGCAGAAATCGTTATAGTTAACTCATGCGCTGTCAAAGCACAAACAGAGTCACGAGTGGCTGATGCTGTCAGGAAATACAAAAGATTAGGGAAGAGGGTTATTCTACTTGGTTGTTTGCCCCGTATCAACCCAAAACTCAGCAGAAGCTTGGGCGTCGAAATTGTGGACTTAGACGACTATCACTTATTGCCTTATATTATAGATGGGGACAGAGCGCTTGAAGAAAAAGACAGAATCAAATTGCCGATGTACGATGATTCTTCAGTAACAGGCATAATACCAATAGCAGAGGGCTGTTTGGGGAATTGCACTTATTGCGCAGTTAAAAATGCAAGGGGAAGGCTAAGAAGCTATCCAGAGGACTGGATTGTCAAGAAGCTAAAACATTTAGTCAAAATCGGAAAAAAGCAGATTTTTATAACTGCTCAGGACACTGGTTGCTATGGCCTTGACATCAACAGCTCTCTCCCTGAACTGGTAAAAAAATTGCTGGAAGTAGAAGGAGAATTCCGTATCAGGATTGGAATGATGAACCCACAATTTGCCAAAGAGATAAGCAAAGACTTACTGCCCTTATTTTCTGATAAAAGGTTGTACCGCTTTGTTCACATCCCACTGCAATCTGGCTCGAACAAAGTATTAAAAGATATGAAGAGAAGCTATACTGTTGAGGACTTTATGGAAACAGTCAAAAATTTTAGAAAAGTTAAAGACATGTCTATCGCAACAGATATGATAGTTGCGTATCCAACAGAAAGTGAAGGGGATTTTGAAGATTCGATGGAAGTTCTAAAAAAGACAAAACCAGATGTTACCAATATATCAAAGTTTTATCCAAGACCCATGACAGAAGCAGCCCGGCTTAAGCCTCTTCCAACGCAGATTCTCGCAGAACGCTCCTTGAAAATGTCAAAATTGTGTAGGCAAATAAGCCTCGAGTCAAATTTGAACTATGTTGGCAGAGAATTAGAGTGCTTGGTCACTGGGAAGACAAAATATGGTCAGCTTAAAGGCAGGGCCATAAACTTCAAGCAAGTAGCTCTTCACAGCGGTAGACTGGGAGAATTTGTCAAAGTAAAAGTAAAGGGCGCGAGCCCCACGCTTTTGAAGGCATAACCCTCGTATATTTTATATAGAAGTTAAACCCTATTTTTATCATGCAACTTGCATTAAAGAAGAGCATTAAAATGTATCTAGATTCATTCGGAATTATTGCAGGTTTTAGCATATTTGCCCTTTGTTCTTTGATTCTAATTCCTCTAATTGCCAGCTATATTGATTTGGGCAGTGGTTTTATTAGGTACTCATCATTATACCTTGATATAAACACGGTTCAAGCAACTGTTTTCCTCTTTGTCGGGATTATCTCCCTGCTTTTCATGGCTTTCTTTATGTCCTCAATTATTACAACCGTCAAATTAAAAGAGACCCTGGACCACGTGGGCTTTACAAAAGTGCTTCATTCATTTTACTCTTATGTGCTACGTATATTCTCTTTGCTTGTGTTTTTGGGCATAGCAACAGCTGGCATCGGAGTCCTATTTACATATCTTCAGCTTCCAAACGCAGCGCTCCAGTTAATAATATTTGCCATATGGCTGCCATTTATCTTTGTTCCACAAATTGTCATTCTCGATGATTTCAGTATAACTAAGGCAATAAAGGATTCATTCAACTTTATAGTAAATAATCCCAAGCCGACTTTATTTTACTTTATTGTGGGATTCGCTTTGATGCTCATATTGGCAGTAATAGAAGTACTGCTGGGACACCTCTTCATATGGGAACATAAACTAATCACGATATTCTTGCTCTCATTGGGGGTTTTGCCTTTTATGTTGATATTCACAACCGAGCTATACCTAAGCAGGTATCCTCTCTCCCATACTAAGTCGGTTTAAGCAAATCTTTTTATATGCTGCCTACTTTTTAAGACTGATGAGGAAGAGAGATACAGATTATTATCTCATTGTCTTAGCTATTCTTCTATTTTTGGGAGGCCTCTTGATGATGGCCTACGATTATAAGTTTTCTGCTTCTGCAGTAAGAAAATTCGAACAAAAGCTTCCACCGCAGGTTTCCTTTAATTATGGCCAGTGCGGAGAAGACCCCTTAACTTACTGTTTTGAGGGAGGGGCTTATGACCCTGATGGTGGAGACATCCTCTTTATGACGTGGGACCTTGGAGATGGCAGGATAGCCAGCTCGCTCTACAATCACATAGAGCACCACTACAAAAAAGCAGGGACATACACTGTTACGCTTAGATGCATAGATGATGAAAATACCATGTCAAGCTATTCAAAGACAATCCATGTGGGCTGACTTTTTATACTTGATATTCCAATAAGATAAAGCATGAAATTGATTATAGCTGAAAAGGCCAGTGCAGCGCGTAGGATTGCGGAGATACTTGGCATTAAAAAAAGCGAGAAATATAAGGGCATTCCAATATATCATCTAAAAGACGCTGTTGTTATTCCTCTTAGAGGCCATATCGTTGATTTGGAATTTCCCAAGGAGTATTCCAGTTGGACCAGAGTAAGTCTTTCATCTCTTCTCAAAGCGCCAATACTCTATAAACTGGCCAATAAGGACATAAGAGATGTTTTAAAAAAATATGCAAAAGATGCGGATATTCTTATAATAGCAACTGATTACGACAGAGAAGGAGAAAGCATAGGCAAAGAGGCAATAAACATAGTGAAAGAATTTAACCCAGGAATAAAAGTAAAACGCGCCAAGTTTTCTGCTATAACTGAGAAAGATATTAAAGAGGCTTTTACACATCTCCAGGATTTTAATTACAAAATGGCCAATGCAGCAGATGCTCGCAGGGAAATAGACTTGTTGTGGGGGGCAATACTAACACGATATGTATCCTTAGCCTCTCAGCGCTTGGGAAAATCCTTTCTCTCTGTTGGCAGGGTTCAGACTCCCACCTTATCTCTCATAGTATCTAGGGAGGAGGAAATAAAAAGCTTCAAACCCAAGCCATATTGGCAGGTCAAGATTCGCTGCACAAAGAAAAAGAAGAGCTTTGATGCAGTATATCACAAAGAAAAGATTTTTGAGAAGTCAGAAGCAGATCGTTTATCTCTTTTAAAAGCTGACACTGCTAAGGTTCTTGCTGTTGAGAAGAAAAGGTTAAAGCAAGCAGCTCCTACCCCGTTCTCAACAAATGACTTTTTGAGAGCAGCAGCTTCTCTTGGCTTCAGCCCAAAAAGGGCCTTAGACATAGCGGAATCTCTTTATATTCAGGGATATATCTCATATCCAAGAACAGACAATACAGTGTATCCATCCACACTAAACCTAAGGGAGATATTAAAAAAGCTTTCTAAATCCCCTGATTACAGAGCATATGCAGAAAAAGTTCTGTCTATGAAGAAACTCCAGCCTAGCAAAGGTAGGAAAAAAGCCACAGACCACCCACCAATACACCCAGTGGATATTGCCAAGGGATTGAGTAAACAAGAGAAAAAGATTTATGACTTAATCGTAAGAAGATTTCTGGCCACCTTGTATCCTCCAGCAGAGTTGGAAAGCGTTTCAGTTAAGTTGGGCTACTGTGGTGAGTTCTTTCTTGCCTCTGGAAAGCGTTATGTTGAAAAAGCTTGGAAGGAAGTTTATACATTTGGCAAGGACAAGGAAGAGATACTTCCTCCTTTGCTGGAAGGTGAGGAAGTTAAAGTAAAGAAATTGATTGTGGAAGAGAAAGAAACAAAGCCAAAACCAAGGTTTTCAGCATCTGCACTGTTAAAGCTTATGGAGGACCTAGGACTGGGGACCAAAAGCACCAGGGCTGAAATTATCCAGAAGCTCCAGAGCAGGGGTTATATATCTGGCGCCAAGGTTTTTGTACCATCAAAAATAGCTCATGCAGTTGTTGACATGCTCAGGAAATATGGTAGAAAAATAACAGAGGCATCTATGACTGCTGAGCTTGAAAAGGAAATAGATGACATAGAGAAGGGGAAAAAGAAGAAAGAGGAAGTGGTTAAAAATTCAAGTAAAATGCTTTCAGAAGTGCTAGAAGTCTTGGAGGACAATAAGTTCAGAGTAGCAGGCGACCTTCAAAAGGCATTGAAAGAAGACAGCGTGCTTGGAAAATGCCCAAAATGTGGAGGAGATTTACTTATAATAGAAACGAATAAAGGCACCCGTTTTGTCGGATGCTCTGGCTACAAAAACGGTTGTGATGTTTCCTATCCATTACCTGCCAAGGGAAAGATAGTGAACCTTCATAAGAAGTGTAATGTATGTGGTCTTCCCATGATAAGGGTTATCCGTGGCAGGCGATATTTTGATATGTGCATAAACCCAAATTGCCCCAGCAAAAAGGATTGGTCCAGCAAGTGATGAAATGAAATTTGAAAAGCCCTTCATTGCACTTTTATTTTCAACATTTTTTCTTACAGCTGCATCATCAATTATTGCTCCAATAGAGTCGAGGTTTATACAAACCCTAAATGCAGACCCTGCCGTGATAGGCTTTACCCTGTCAATCCCTTCAATAGTGTTTATAATTATTTCTCCTTTAATTGGCAGGCTGTCTGTTAAGTACGGTCTTCGTAAGTTAACACTCTATTCTATCTGGTTTTCTGTTGTGATTCCCATAGTATATGCGAGTAGCCAAAATATACTCCAATATATGGGGGCAAAGTTAGGTTATGGGCTTACTGCAGTGGTCTTCGGTCCAATTATGTATTCAATACTGCAATATTATATATCAGATAGAAAGGAAAGCAGAGGCCAGCTATCTGGCTTTTACTTCTCTGCCCAAGCCATAGGAGGAAGCTTAGCTTCTTTCATGGGAGGGTTTATAGCAGATAGCTTTTTTCTGGCTGCCCCATATTATGCGATGGCAGTTTTTACATTGCTTTCTGCTTTGTCTATGCATTTCGTCGATGTAAAAGAGAAAATAGAAGTACCCAGATATCACAAACCATTCCAGCTCTTGAGATACTTAATAAAGGATAAAACCGTTCGTTTTACATTTATCTTTTCTTCTATGGCTAGTATGCATTGGGGCATGAGGGCTGTAATATTTCCCCTATTTATTTTTTCTATGACAGGTGCAAACTTTTACACCGGTCTCTTGTACTCGTCAATGGGCTTGCTTGCTATGTTTACATTACCTATGGCAGGCCATTTACTAGACAAAAAGGGCATAAGAGTAAGCATCTATGCTATTGCAGTCCTCGCTATTTCTTCCCTTCTTATGGCCTTCTCAAACAACTTTCTTTTTTTCTATTTATTTTCACTTCTTTATGTCATCGGAGAGGCATTTAACGGCACTACTCTTAGTTATGTTGATGTTAGTCATTTACCTGAACAAATACGCAAAGAACTAATTTCTTTGAGGGCCTCTCTCTTTGCGTTGGTCTCTTTTATTGCCCCTTTTCTTGCTGGCCTCGTTCTTAAATACAGCTCCTACCAAGTTGTATTGCTTTTATTTTCATCTTTTTTCTGGATATTGCTTTTTTACACCTTGTTTTTGTTTGGACGGGGAGAATTATAGAAAACACTAACATAATCTTTAAAAATAGCCTATGTCATTTAATACTCAGCTGGTGAGTGTCATGAATACCTCTCGTTTTAGGATTTTAGTTAAGCACCCTTTTCACGTGTTGAGGTTTGTGCTGAAAAAGGACATTCCCATATTCACACATATCTATGTGACAAGAAGATGTAATTTGCACTGTGCAAAATGTAGGGTAATTGAGAGGAGAGGTTCAAGAGAGCTGAGCCTGGAAGAATGGAAGAAAGTAATGGACAGAATGAGTGAATGGGGAACGATAATACTTACTGTTCAGGGTGGGGAAGGAATGTTAAGGCCAGATATTTATGATATTCTATCTTATGCATCAAAGAAATTCTACACCACATTTTATACTAATGCAGTTTTATTGGATGAAGTAAAAATTAATAAGTTAATAAGCACAGGTATTGCAGGTATTGGTGTCTCTCTTGACTCTCTCTCTGCTGTGAAGGAAGCAAAGATGGGGAGAGGAGACATTGCAACTAAGAAAGTGATAGAGTTTCTAGAATACGTGAAAAATATAAAAAGGAAACCAAAGATTACAGTAAATACAGTAATAACACACCTTAACCTGTCAGAGATACCTGACCTGGCCAAGTTTGCCAATGAGCATGGTGCATTTTTCTCAGTGGCAGTTCTAGAGTCAACACCTGGAGACAGGTGGTGGTTCAGGAATTATGCTCCTTTCCTGGAGATAAAAGAGAAAGATTATCCAGAGCTAGAGAGGGTTATCAATGAGCTAATTAGAATGAAGAAGAAGGGCTATAAAATCTCCAACGATGTAAACCAATTGAAAAATGCCGTTCGTTATATCAAAAAAGAATACACTCCGCCCTGTAATGCAGCCAAGCTTTATTATTCTGTAAATGAAGACGGGCGTTTTATGGGCTGTCAGGACCTGGAACCTATACCTAAGAGGATTGATGAAATGCAGTCAATAAAGGAAGCCTGGCAATACAAAAAGATGATTAAGGACATTGAGACATGCCCAGGTTGCTACTATGGCTGTTATGTTTCTATAACTGATTTGGCCAGCAATCCTTTGAAGTTTTTGATAGGAGAAATTCTCCATTAGAAGGTGTGGTATATGAAATTGGCTGTGATACAACCACACCTCCATGTATATGGCGGTGTAGAAAAGGTCATATTAGAAATCGCAAAGAATTTTGATGTCACTGTTTATACTTTGACATATAAGCCTGAATCTCTGTATCCTGAATTTGGTAACCTAGATATTAGAGTACTCAAACCCATGTGGCCAAGCGCTTTATTACCTAGCAACCGAATTTTCAACGCCCTCAAAGCTTCGTGGACTTTCTACAAAACAGAATTAGATGATTATGATATCATAAACCCCCATGGCAGTCCGGCAGAATGGATAGCTAATAAAAATTCAAATGTTTTGTGGTACAATCATGGAATAATGCGTGAAGTTTTTGACATTTCTTCTTTTAGAAGGAAAGCATATAAACCACCAACACGCGTTGCACATTTTGTTTTCTCAAATATCTTCAAATTCATAGAGAAACACATGGTGAAAAATATAAGTTACACTTTAACAAACAGCAATTATTCAAAGACCCTGCTTTGGAAATATTTAGGTATTGAAGCAGAGGTTTTGCACCCTGCAGTAGATTTAGGACATTTTAAACCGAAAGCCCACAGCAAATATTTCCTGGTTGTCTCTAGAATTGGGTATGAAAAGCGCCAGCATTATGCAATAGAAGCATTCAAGAAATTTATACAAAAGACTAAGAGAAAAGATTGGAAATTGATAATTGCAGGAGGATATGGAGATGGAGGCAAAGCCCAAGAAGATTATTTTAATATGTTAAAAAGTATTGCACCAAAAAATGTACAGTTTATGTTAAACATAACTGAGCCAGAGAAGAGAAAATTGATTGAAAATTGTTATGCTTTGCTTTTCCCTTCAATGAATGAGCCATTCGGCATTGTTCCTTTAGAGGCCATGGCCGCTGGAAAAGTTGTTATCGTCATGAGGGACTGTGGAGGGCCATTGGATTACATGCAAGAAGGCAAGAACGGTTTTATTGCACCTTCAATAGAAGCAATGGCGGATAGGATGAATTTTCTTGTTGAGCATAGAAAAATTAATGAGGAAATGGGCAAGTTTGCAAGAAAATACGTATTTAATAACTTCAAAACGCACGACTTTATAAGAGCTTTTAAGAAAGCCTGCCGTTTAGTTATGGGTGGGTAGCATGGAAATTGTGATAGACCCCAAGAAATCTATTAATGAAAATATATCTCACTATTATGAAAAAGCGAAAAAGGCAAAGGCAAAGCTGAAAGGTCTTGAGAGAGCCATTGAAGAAACAAAAAGGCTGATTGCGATTGAAGAGGAAAAGGAAGCAGAAGCAAATGTTTTGCAAAAGAAAAAAGTTAGGAAAAAAGAATGGTATGAAAAATTTCACTGGTGCTTTACTAGGAACGGTCTTTTACTGCTTGCTGGAAAAGATGCTAAAAGCAACCAGGTTTTGGTTTCAAGGCATATGGAGAAGGATGACTTGTACTTCCATGCAGATGTGCAGGGAGCACCTTCTGTATTGTTGAAGAAAGGCAGGAATGCAAAGCAAGAGGATATAGAAGACGCAGCAGTATTTGCAGCCTCATATTCAAGCGCTTGGAAAAAAGGAGCCAATGCTGTTGATGTGTATTATGTTGGACCCTCACAGGTTAGCAGGTCTGCTCCATCTGGAGAATATTTGCCTAAGGGAGCTTTTATGATCAAAGGAAAGAAAAATTACATAAGAAATGTTCCTTTGCAGTTATGGGTTTCTTTCTTTGATGGTAAACTGCAAACCCTTCCATACAAGACAAATGAAAAAGCATTTCTAATAAAGCCAGGAGGCAGCAGCTCAAAACACGAAACTGCTAAAAAGTTGCTCAAGCTATTGAAAGAAGCGTTTCCAGATGCAGACATTGACATTGACTGGCTAATGCAGAGACTACCTAATGGAAACTCCATAGTTATGTGATAAATTCCTTTAGCCTTCTCACCGCGTTTTTCTTTTCCTTATCCCCTATTTTCGCCTTTTCTATGGCCTCCTCCAACACAGATATGCTTTTATCATATACTGCTTTATTAACTGGATAAGGAAAGCCGTCCTTACCGCCATGAGCAAAGGAATATTTTACTGGGTCCTTCCAACTAAGCTCTGCGCCGTATATCAGTTCAGAAATAAGCGCCAAAGCTCTGATTGTTTTTGGACCAAGCCCTCTTATCGCTATCAGCTCTTGGTAATTTTCAGGCTGCAATTCATAAGCTTTGTATAAAACTTTCCATGCTCTTTTGCTCAAATCACTTTTTTTCACTTGGTGGTGCTTGGGCAACTTCAAATATTTCATAGAGGTCTGGCCGTTAAAGTATTTTTCTAAATGCACAGGATTGTCTTTAACAATGTCAACAGATACCTTTCTCGCCTCCTCGCTGTTCTTTGATGTCATGTCTAAAACATTTCTCTTTTTGACATCTCCACATATCGCTGTGTGAGGTTCTATAACCAATGATTTTAAGCCCTCAGACAACCAATGATATCTTCTTGCATTGCCTGAAGCAGCCATCCCCTGCTGTATAACAGCCCAATTACCTGTTTCAGATATAAAAAATGAGTGTTGGTATAGCTGATAGCCATCTTGTATACAAGCATTGTCCACTTTAGCGACAATCCTGCTTGTTTTTACAAGTTCTTCATTCCCTGTTGTTTTTATTATCTCTTCAGGCGTTCTCCTAGAAGCTTTTCCTTTTCCCCCACAAACCACAACACCATGTTCTTTCAGGGATAAAGACAGCTTCAAAGCAGCGCATAGTGTTGTGGTGCTTCCTGATGAGTGCCAGTCAAAACCCAGCACACAAGCAAAAGCTTGAAACCAGTAGGGATCTGATAACCTTTTTAACAACTCATTAGGGCCATAATCATCAACTATTATTTTACTTACTGTTCCACCCAATCTCTGCATTCTCTCAAATAGCCATTTTGGTGCCTTCCCATAATGCAATGGCAGGTCAGCAATGCCAGTCCTCATGTAGCTCCCATAGAAAATTAAGAGGGATATACTTATAAACGCACGCTGCACATGGCGATTGTCCTTTATTCATCATCTACTATGCCACTGCCAACTATTCTAAAAAGAGCTTCCTCACCCTCTTTTTTAAAGAGGTGCTTCCTGAGTATTGCCTTCCTTCTCCCATCTCCACCATTTTTCTGCAGTTCTACTATTACCTTTGAGTCATACTTTACTGTATCTCCCCCAACAGGCTCAACTCTGCCAGAGTCAAAGTTTTCATATACTTGGTTAGTGACAAGAACAGGCACATCATAGGTTCTTGCATATTGCAGAAGGCTGTTCATCTGCTTACCCATAAGCCTATTTATCTCTTTAACATTACTCTCATCTCTCTCCAACCTATACAAAGATGAGATGCTGTCTACAATTACAAAATCTGCTCTTTTGAGATTTTTTATCACTTTATCCTGCTCTTCAAAGCTTGTAATTTCATATAAAATGGTGTTTTTAAGCACCTCTTCATAGCTCTTAGCAGCTATCTGCCTCAGTCTTTTCTCATTGAAGCTTCCTTCAGTGTCTATGAAAATGGCTTTTTTTCCTATTTTTACAGCATTGACGAGAGCTTGGAGGGCAATATTGGTTTTTCCACTGCCTGCAGGTCCATATATCTGGGTAAGCATCTTTTTTGCTATGCCTCCTCCAAGGAGTTGGTCCAATGCTCTGCAACCAATAGGAACCATAAAGTTATTATACCCTTAATTCTTTATACTGCTTGCGACGGTGACTGTATGGACAAAATACAAGCAGTAATACTGGGCGTTTTCGTTATACTTGTTCTGACAGGTCTTATAGGTAGCTCCAGCTCTCCAACCTCTATTGAGCAGGAGATAACATTTATGAGCTTTGAAGAGTATCACCAAATGCAACATAGCGAGGCTATGGGCAATGTTCAGAGTGTTCAACCATTAGGTTTTAATTCATAAAAGCACATAATTATCTCGGCTGATTTTGGTGATTTCATGGTAAAGCTTAAAGTAGCAGAGGCATTGACCACTGACGTAGGTAGAGGCATAGTTAGACTAGACTCTAAAACAAGGAGAGAGATAAACGTAACATCAGGAGACATAGTAATAATCAAGGGCAAACGCAATACTGGAGCTATAGTATGGCAAGCGTACAACACTGATGAGGGAGCAGGCATTATAAGAATGGACGGGATAATAAGAAAGAATGCAGATGTTTCTATAGGAGATTATGTTGAGGTTGAGAAGGCAAAAAACATTAAGGAAGCCAAAAAAGTTGTCTTTGCACCCATAGAAGAACTGCGTTTCACAGAGCAATTTGTTGAATACATGAGAAGGAATCTGCAGGGAAGGCCTGTAACAAAAGGAGACACCATCATGCTTGCTGTTTTTAACCAGCCACTTATGTTTAAGGCAGTTACTGTTCAGCCAAAAGGCGTTGTCCAGATCACACGGCACACAAATATTGAGATAAGGGAAGAAGCAGCAAAGGAGCTTGAGGGCATACCACAAGTGACATATGAGGACATAGGAGGTCTTGATGAGGAGATAAAAAAAGTAAGGGAAATGATAGAGCTGCCTCTTAAGTATCCTGAGCTCTTTCAGAAATTGGGCATAGACCCTCCAAAAGGCGTTCTGCTCTACGGTCCTCCTGGCACAGGCAAGACTCTCTTAGCAAAAGCCGTCGCAAGCGAGTCAGATGCTAATTTTATATCAATACAAGGGCCTGAAATCATATCTAAATTTGTGGGAGAAGCAGAGGAGAGGCTTAGGGAGATATTTAAGAAGGCAGAGGAAAGCGCTCCAACAATAATATTCATTGATGAAATAGACGCAATAGCTCCGAAGAGGGAGGAAGTTACAGGAGAGGTTGAGAAGAGAGTAGTTGCTCAGCTCCTTGCACTCATGGATGGCCTCAAGTCAAGAGGCAAGGTAATAGTTATAGCAGCTACGAACAGGCCAAATGCCCTTGATCCAGCCCTCAGAAGGCCAGGCAGGTTTGACAGGGAAATAGAAATAGGTGTTCCTGATAAAAAAGGAAGGAAGCAGATTTTGGAGATTCATACAAGGGGCATGCCATTAGCAGATGATGTTGATTTGGATGAATTTGCAGCGAAGACACATGGCTATGTTGGTGCAGACCTAGCAGCACTTTGCAGGGAAGCTGCAATGAAGACATTGAGAAGGATATTGCCAAGCCTTGACCTTGAGGAAGAGGCAGTGCCTGTTGAAATATTAGAGAGTTTGAAGGTCACCAAGCAGGACTTTGAAGAGGCATTTAAAGAGATACAGCCAAGTGCTATGCGTGAGGTTCTAATAGAGGTTCCAAATGTTAAGTGGGATGATATAGGAGGATTGAAGCAAGCTAAAAAGGAATTGAAGGAGGCAATAGAGTGGCCTCTCAAATATCCTGAAATGTTCAAGCGCATGGGGATAAAGCCCCCAAGAGGCGTTTTTGTATATGGTCCTCCTGGCTGCGGCAAGACACTGTTGGCAAAGGCTGTTGCCAACGAGAGCGAAGCCAACTTCATCTCGGTCAAAGGACCTGAGCTGCTGTCAAAGTGGGTTGGCGAGTCTGAGAAAGCTGTGAGAGAGATATTCAGGAAAGCCAGGCAGGCTGCTCCTTGCATAATCTTCTTTGATGAGATAGACGCCGTAGCTCCTGTTAGAGGAACATATGCTGGCTCTCATGTTACTGAGAGCGTTGTTAACCAGTTGCTTACTGAGATGGACGGTCTTGAGGAATTGAAAGACGTAGTGGTGATAGCAGCCACCAACAGGCCAGATATGGTTGACCCTGCTTTGTTAAGGCCAGGCAGGTTTGACAGGCATATTGTTATAGGCATTCCTGACTTTGACACTAGAAAAGAGATATTTAAAGTACACACAAAGAGAATGCCACTGGCAAAAGATGTTGACATAGAGAGGCTTGCCAAGGAAACAGAGAATTACTCTGGGGCAGACATAGAAGCAGTGTGCAGAGAAGCTGCATATAATGCTCTCAGAGAGGATATGAATGCGAAGAAGGTTTATATGAAACATTTTGAAAAGGCGTTAAAAGAAGTAAAGCCGTCTCTTTCTGAGAAGAACAATTTGAGATATCAAGAATTTAAGAGCAAATACAAGGGAAGGGAGTTTCTGTAATCTAGAGTAAAGACCTTACCAGCTCTACTGTGCCTCCAAAGCCCAGCCAGAAATTGAACAGCAACATTGTGATAAAGACAACAGCCCAGACCTTGAAGCTCCATGCAGCTACTTTTGAGCCGTCAAGTGGAGGTATTGGCAGGAGGTTGAAGAGGCCTAAAAAGATATTTATGGTAAATCCCCAAGAGGCAAGTGTTTTAATGAAAGCGATCTGGGGAAGAAGGACATAAAGAAACACAAAAAGTATGGACAGCACAAAATTGGAAAAAGGCCCTGCTAAGCTTATAATGCCATCTTCTCTTCGCGTTAGATTTGCCTTGTAAATGTAAACAGCACCAGGCGCTGCGAATATAAACCTACCTCCTGTTATAACTGCCATCATAAGCGCAAAAACAAGCCCCATGGTCCATGCCTTGTAAAACGCATGACAGCCAAAATGGATAGCCACGAACCTATGAGATAACTCGTGGACAACAAAGCCAAGGCCAACTGCAAGAAATATTATTGGAATAAGCTGATAATTGCCAAAGTTTATGGCAAAAAGACTGAATGCTAATGAAATGGTGAAAAAAGACACAAACAAGTCAAAAATCTCTCCTCTGTAAAACAGCCCCATGGGAATCAAGAAGATTACTCAGAAGATATAAAAAAGCTTTACCAATACGTTTAAAAATTTGTCAGTTCACAATAGATGGGGGATCGCTATGAAATTTGTAAATGTATTTGTTGTACTTGTATCAGCCGTTGCAATTGTTATGCTTTCACTTTTAATCCATCCAGCGAACAATGCAGTGGCGGCCCAAGAGGGGCAGATAACAGAGAGCTTTAATGTTTCTGTAACAGGAGAAGCCTCTGTATATCTCAACCCAAATAAGGTAATTGTTAATCTGGGAGTTGAAACGCTCTCAAAAACCGCAAAAGAGTCTCAGGAGAGAAACGCAGAAATAATGAACGACGTGCTTGCAGCTTTAGAGCAGGCAGGCATAAGCAGGGAGCAGATAAAGACAACGCACTACAGCTTATATGCTGACTATGACTGGAGTAATGGAGATAGGGTATTCAAAGGCTATAAAACAAGGCATTACATACAAGTGAGCTCTAAGAACATAGACAAGGCAGGAAGCATAGTTGACGCTGCCTCCTCAGCAGGGGCCAACTACATAGGAGACATACAATTTACATTAACAGATGAGGCTATGCTGGAAGCCAAGAAAGCTGCAATTGCCATAGCTACAAACAATTCCAAAGAAAAGGCAATGGCAATCGCCAGAACCTTCGGAAATTACCGCATTGTGCCTGTGAAGCTGAGCCTTTCTTCATATAGCCCATATCCCATATACAAAGGTGCCATAGGAAACTATATGGAAAGCGAGAGGTCTGCCTCAACACAGATATATAGTGGAGACATACGTGTTTCAGCAACTGTTCAGGCCCTCTATAAGGCGATTCCCTCTTAACTCTTTTTAACCTTTTCTTGTTGGGAAACAGTTTTAAGCCCTGTTTTTTCAAAGACAGTTATGGACAATAGGGCCCAAATTTCTATAGAGATGCTCCTCGTGGCAGGGGCTTTGTTCGCCGTGGCAGTTCTTGTTGTCAGCAGCCTGACGCAGAGTTCAAAAGAAGCAAGTGATAAGATGAGCGCCAAGGTAAGCGAGGTTTTGGAGAAAATTGACAAGATGACAGAAGGTGCTTCCTAATGGACGATAAAGCGCAGATTAGCCTTGAAATGCTCTTGTTGGCAGCTGCGTTGATAGCTGTGGCTGTCTTGTTTCTGAGCGGTGTTAGGACTTCTTCAAAGTCATTCCAATCAAAGATGACTGCCAACAGCAAGCAGGCCCTGTCAAAATTGGGGCAAATCAAATGAGGGGTCAGCTGAGCCTTGAAATGTTATTGCTGATGTCTGCAATGATGGGAGCGTTAGCAGTTATCCTGCCTTTATATAACTCACTATTTTCTGCTTCCAACACCGTTCTTGAAAAACAAGGGGCTCTGGAAATGGCAAGGAGCTTTAAACATTTATGCTCAATGCTTGATGTTATGGGGAAGGAGTCCTCGGCTAACTTTCTTTTTAATTCTCCATGCGATTATGAGATTAGGAAAAAAGAGAATTCAGCAGAAATCAGCTTTGGAGAAGGAAGTATCAGCTTTGAGCTGGAGGAAAACTGTGAGCTGCCAACCATGGTTGGAAGGGGCAAGCACAATTTTTTTGTTAAGAAAGAGGGGAGCAAGGTTATTGTTTATGACAGACAAGCAGGTTAAAGCTCCCATCAATCTTTTTTCTTGAGAAGCTGATGCCTGTCTCGCAGTCCTCATCAAATGCCACAGAGACACCAACATGATTCATCAGCTTTTTTACGCAGCTTTTGCTTAACTCAGCTTTGAGGTTGCAGACCTCTATCGCATCTTGCGTCATTTGGAACAAGATTTCATTGTTTAGGTCAGGGAGTGGCTGCCTTGACATAATCATAACAGACAATATGACCATAACTAAGAAAAATGCCAGCAAAGCGTCTGTTGTGAACAGAAAAGCTTTCATTCGCATTTGCCCCACAGCTCCACTACACATTCTTTATTTCCACATAGCGCGAACCTTCTTAGCGCCAGCCCCTCCTTTTTTCCAGCTGAGAAAAGCTCACGCCCATTTATCTCATAAATAAACAGACCCCAATGCCTCGGCAGTGCCAGTTCCCTGCCCAAATCGTCATGTTTTTTAAGCATTTCAATGCTTTTTTTGGATAACTGGTGGTGTTTTACGTTATTGGCCATTTTTACAGCAAGACCTATGCCATTGTCCTCAGATGATGTGGAGATTAGCAGCTCTGAGGCATCTATCAGCGCCCTCTGGCTTTCGAAACAATTATATGATTGTTTTATAGATGCATATCTTTGCGTAATGAATATTTGGAATAGAGAAATGGACAGGATTAAGACAAAGAAAGCAATTAACACATCACTTAGGAATATCTGGGCCTTTCGCATCCTAACACCTTTTTTGATAGCATGTCTTTCCCCAACTTTAGATATATCTTATCACCTTGCTTGCCAGCGTAGGCAAAATGAAAATCGCTGTCAAATAAGAGCCTATTGCAGGCAGAGGCGTAGTAGCTCAACTCTGCCTCTTTTTTAAGCTTTGACAGGCCTGAAGCCAGCATAGTGTTGCTTTTCTCAGCTGTGAATATTATCATTGAGATAACGCTCGCTATTAATGCCACAGAAATTATAAACTCAAGGCTAAGCTGCCCTTTCAAGCACTTCCCCTCCCCTTATGATTAGGTGAACCGTTTTACCTCCTATCTTCTTCTCAGCAACAAAGGCTGGTTCAGGCATCTTCATTTCGGATTTTAGCCTGCTGGCCACTTCATTGAGAATTCCCCTGACCTCTTTTATTGACTTTAAGTATGCAGGGCAAGCAGTGATATCCAAGAGAGGCGGACACTTTTCGCTGATTTCAACATTGTTGTTGTTAAAACCTATGAAGAGCATGCACTGGGCATAACTCATTTTTTCGAAAGGCGGGACAAAGAAAAGGATATTAGCGCCATCAGTATACGCTATGCCTGTTTTTGCATCCAGACCAGAAGCCCACTCGTATATTTCATGACACAGCCGGACATCATCAATATACACATCACCAGTTCTCATTTCAAACGCTTCTTCAGCAATATCAAAAAAAGCGTCTTCTATTTCATACCTAAACTCATCAAAGGCCAGCCTTTCGTTTATGTTTTCCTTTACCTGCCACATCGCCTCACTGATTCCTTCTTCCTGCTCTAAATAGAGCAGCACAAATGGGCTTATTACAATAAGCAGTGATATGCTTAGGAAGGCTCTCATCTCTCTTAATCCTGTCCTGTCCTCATTTATCTGTTTTGCTACCTTTAACAGTTAAACTAAGTTAATCGTTATTTTAAAATACCTATAACGTCCAAAAATACACATGGCAATTTTTAAGAAGAGCAAGTTAGCTACGAAGGACATACAGTCTCTTGTTCTTGAAATGATTACAAAGGCAAAGCCAAAGGAAGAGGTAATTCAGACGCTGACAGCATCAGGTCTGTCTGGTGAAGAAGCCGAAATGATTTATGAATCTGCCAAAAAAGAGTACGAAAAGCTGCTGAAGTCAGAGATAGGCAAAGCAATACAAAAAGCGGCTGATGAAAGAAAGCAGGAGATTATAAGGCAATTGGAGGAAGAGATGGCAGCAATGGAAAAAGAGCTTAAAACACACCTGGACCTTGAAGCTATGAAGGAGAAACAGGAGCTCAACAAAAAACTTGAACATGTGGATGCAGAGGTTGGTGCCTTAAAGTCAGAGCTTTTTTCAGTCAAGATGGATACAAAGAAAAAAATCAGTGAATTGGAAAGTGAAGTAGAGACAGTGCGCCTGAAAGGCTTTATAAAAATCCTGCTTTCCATTGTTACTATCTTAGCATCCATTGTTATGGCCCTCTTCTCAGTCACTAATATATATAAGGTTTTAGCCAATATGGAAGGAGATGTTCTACTGCCAATCGTGCTTTATTTGGTTGTTTTCATAGGCGCAGTTATGTTTACTTGGCTTGGGGTTAAGGTCTACAGAGCATAGGAGATTTTATGGCAGCAAAAGACGATATTTTATTTGAAGAGCTAGTCCAAAAGAAGAATAACTTAAGAAAAAAGCTTAGAGACATCAAAAAGAAAGTAGTTGACTTAAAGAAAAAGAGAGATGAGAAGAACAAGACAGTAGCGGAGAACAAAGAGAAAAGGAAGAAAGCGACAGCTAAAATAATAGCAATAAAAGCAGAGCTAGATGTCTTGAACAAAAAAATGAAGGACGCTCCTGAAAAAGCGTATGCTCTGCTTAAAAAGGAATATGACAGGCTTAATTGGAGATATCAAACAGAGGTATTTAGCAGGAAGAGAGAGGAAGCCATTGTAAAGAGATTGGACGAATTAGAGCTTGAGATGGAGAGGGCTAGGGAATATGAGGAGCTAAGGAGGAGGTACAAAAAACTCATTAGGCAAATGAAAGCTCTGAAAGAGGATGCAAAGACATACCATGAAATAGTGATTCAGAACGCTGCTGAGAGCGAGGCTTACCACAGAGAGCTTGTTAAGTTATATGACTGCATGGACGAGCTGAAGAAGGAGCTTTCTTCTGTTGAAAAGCAATTGAAAGAGGAGTTTCCAGAAGCAAAAAGCATTGTGAGGAAAAGCCAGAAAAGGGAGATGAAGCAGAAGGCGACTCAAATACTTGAAGAGTTCAAAAAAGGCAAGAAAAAAATAACCACAGAGGATTTGGCCGTGCTCCAGCAACATTTGGTCTAATTCAGGCAAAGCTTTTTAATCTATTCTGCTTTTTATTATCTTGGTGTAGCTATGCCAGAGGACAAACCTTCTGATGAGGAAATGGCCTTTAAGTTGGTCAGCTTGTATGTCAGTGAAATTTCAAGGAAGGGAGAAAAAAGACAGATGGGTTTGGACACCATAATAAACGCTTACTTTTACACTCTCCTGCGGTTGAAGAAGAAAAGAAAGGAGATGGAATATATAGAACCAGCTGTTAAGAGGGAAGAGGAGGAATTGGCGAGCTCATTGGACGAACTTCCGATACCACAAATGGACGACCAGTTTAATTTTGACTAATGCCTTGTGAGTATCTGTATCACATCTCCGTCTGAGAGGCGATGCTCCCTTCCTATCTTCATCTTTTTCTTGCAGTCAAAGGCAGCTATGAACTTTTCCCCTATATCTGAATGTATCTTATAAGCGAGGTCTATGGCAGTGCTGCCTCTTTCCATTAGGTAAGCATCAGGAAGCACATTGCCTTTTTTGTCTGAAAAGTGATTTCTATCTTCCACAGGGTATACAACAATGTAGCCCAGGCTTTCAAAAACTACCTTATTTAAGACCTGTTGCACTCCGGTGCTACCGTAAACATCCAATATCTTTTCCTTTATGAATTCAAGCGCTTTTTTCTGTTTTCCAGATACTTCTTTCAGGTATTCAAAGCCAGAAGCTCCTGGCACATATCTTATTAATCCATCTGCATTGGCCCTTCTCAAAGCAAGCTCTGCCTCAGCGCAGACAGGTATTATATCATACTTTTTCTTTAGCCGTTTAAAGTTTTCCTGTGCAGATGGCAAATCTATTTTATTGCCTGCAAGCACAATGGGCTTATTTTTTTCTCTTATCCTTCTGGCAAGCTCATATAAGCCTTCATAACCTTCTTCCACAATTTCCCTGATAAGCTCTTCTTTCATGCCCAATCCTGAGAGCTGTTTGTACAACAGCTCATATAGCTTAAAACCCATTTTGCTCTTTCTCTCAATTTCCTTCCACTTCTTCTCAAGCATGCCCTCTATCCAAAAGTCAATTTCTTTCTCCAAAAATTCAATGTCTTTTTCAGGGTCATATCCCTCACAAGCCTCTCCCTTTTCATTGGTCATTCCAGACAAATCAAGCACATGTATCAGAGCACTGGCTTCCATCAGGTCAGAGAGAAATTGATTTCCAAGCCCTTTGCCCAAATGCGCGTCAGGAACCAGACCAGCCACATCAACGAGAGTAATTGGAATAAAGCGCATCCCATTCTCACATTTGCCATTTTTCGGCTTGCATTTTACATTGAGCTCTCTATCCACACAGGGTTTTGAAACATACGACACGCCCACATTTGGTTTTATCGTAGTAAAAGGATACGCTGCCCTTGGCACATCTACCAGCGTAGCTGCTGAGAAAAAAGTACTTTTTCCCGAAGAGGGCTTGCCAACTATGCCTACTTTAAGCATGAAAATCTTCTGTTTTTTTCCTTATTAAAGCCTAACTAATTATAAAAAATAAGCGCCATAATATCTGCTAATGTGGGTAGAAAAGTACAGGCCTAAGAACCTAGATGATGTGATAGGTTATCCTTCTGTAGTGGAAAAGCTCAGAATATGGGCAGACAACTGGGAAAAGGGCAGGCCCCAAAAAGCTCTTTTGTTCTCAGGCAGGCCAGGCATAGGAAAGACAGCAATAGCACTAGCCCTGGCATCCGAATATAACTGGGAAGTGCTTGAGATGAATGCTTCTGATATAAGGGATAAGAAAAGTATAGAAAGGATTGCTGGTCTTGCCTCTGTTTCAAGAACCTTTTCAGGCAATTTGAGGCTGCTTCTTTTTGACGAGATTGACGGTCTCTATGCTGCTGACAGGGGAGGAGCCTCTGCTGTGCTTAACATAATAAAGACAGCGAAGTGCCCTGTTATTTTAACAGCGAACAATGCATGGGACAGGAAGATTGCTAATTTGAGACCTGCTGTTGAGATTATAAGTTTCAAAAAAATCCACCACAGTTCTATAAAAAAGCTGCTCCAAAAGATAGTTAAAAAAGAAGGCCTTAACATACCAGACACGGTTATTTCATTTATTGCAGAAAATGCAGAAGGGGACGTGCGCTCTGCAATAAATGACTTGGAGAGCATTGCATTCTCAAAGCACTTTGACAAGGAAGTTCTTGAGAGCATCGCGAAGAGAAACAGGCAAGAGGACATATTCAATGCTATGAAAAAAATCCTGAAAGAAAAGAACTACTTTGAGAGCATATCAGTTGTTGATGAGCTTTCTGAAGACCCCTCCATGCTCATGGCGTGGATAGAGGAAAACATTCCAGCAGAGTACAAGAGAGCAGAAGACCTGTTTAGAGCTTTTGATATACTCTCTCGTGCAGACCTCTTTTTTGGGAGGACATTGAGCAGGCAGGATTACTCTTTATGGAGGTATGCAATTACACTTATGACAGCTGGCGTTAGCTATGCAAAAAAAGAAAAATACCCTGGCTTTACCAGATACAATTTCCCAAAGAAGATCTCTTATTTGTCAGCCAGTAAAAAGCAGAGGAACATCCTAAAAAGCATTGCCCTGAAAGTAGCTAAGCGCTGCCACCTGTCATCAAAAAAGGTTATTTTAGAATACATGCCTCTGATAAAAGTTCTAGCAAAAAAAGAGGCAGTAAAGGTGGCTGCCCAGTTTGAGCTTTCAGATGAAGAGTTGAGTTATCTCGGTGTTAAAGACAGCAAAAAAGTTGTTAAGGAAGCAAATGCATTAAGGGAGGAATATATTAAAAAACTAGTCGCCTAGTGGCTTTATATCTATTTCCAACGCAGACACTGGAAGCTCTATGTCAAAGTTGTTTAGCACAAGCGGATGAATCTCTCCCATGACACCTATTTTCTTTCCATCCAGAAGGATGGCAGCGCACCTTCCTCCTATGAAAGCAGGGTCTTTTTCTTCAACCACGTCTATCTTTTTTCCACACTCTCTTGCTACTGCCTCTGCCACTGCTTTTATTGATGAGAAATCAGCATTTTTGTGGCACAGGGCAACTGCAAGATGCAATTCCTCTCTTGCCTTGTTTTCGCTTTTCTCATCTGGGAAAACAACACGGCCTATCTCAAAAATGTTCTGTGGGTATTCATAATGCTTGTTTTCCGAAAGCACTTTCATAAGCCCTGGCAGCAGAGAGTTCCTGATAATATTGTAGTTTTCGTTCTTGGCATTGGCCAATTCAATATATTTTTCTGCTTTTCTGTTCATCTTTTTGAACTCTTCGTCTACATTTGTTAGGTGGTAATTGTAACACTCTAAGAAGGAAAAGCCAACACAGACCTCTGCAATCTTTCTGGCTAATATCTCTTCATAGCTTTCTTCCCCCATTGTGTAAACATTTGGGATTTCTTCTTTAAAGTTGTCATATCCATAAGCAATTGAAATGTCATTTATGAGGTCAACAGGATGCAATATGTCTGTTCTATATGCAGGATAAAGGACCTCCAAAACATCGCCCTTTACTCTTGCCTCATGCCCCATCATTGCCAGCAGTTTTGCCATTTCACTGCCAGAAAGCTTTAGACCAAGCCTCCTGTTCGCGTCAGCTATATCAACCTCCATGCTCAGTGGCTCTAGTTTAGGATAAGAAATTTCGTTAACCTTAACCTCATATATCTCTCCACCCATATCAGCCAACTGTGCAACAACAATATTTAATGTCTGCTCCACCGTTTGCTTATGCGTGCCAGTTACATCAATGAAAACATTTTTTGTTTTTTCTGTCACAGCTGTTTCTGCGCTGTTTATTATTGGTGGTAATGACAAAACCTGTTTCTTGCTGTCTATCCATATAGGGTATTTTGGACCAGCTAGCAGGTGCCCGTATGCTTTTCCTTTGGGGTGCTCTTCAAGAATTTGCTTAACAGTCATCTCATTATCATAACCCAGGGGCCTAAACTTGAAGCTGCTGTCAACAGCCTTATATGTCAGCGGAAAAGTTATTGTGTCAAGGTCATACAGGCCTATGCTGGCTTTCTTCCTGTTTCTGCACTGGGTTGTATGCAACTTCTCTTGCATCTGCATTAAGCTTTTGACAGTATAGTCATCAACCTCTATGCCTTTTACTACTGCATTGGCCACGAACGGTCTTATCTTAACAGCGTCTTTCTCTAATATTGACTTATAATCTGATTTTTTTACTGCGTACCTTCTCAGCCCTGTTCTTATGCCCAAAAAAGATGAAAGCGCTCTGGCAAAGCCTTCCTCTGAAAGCATGTCAGGTCTGTTTGGAAATATCTCAACGTCTATCTCTGCGTCAGTCACGGCGCTGAGGTCTGTTCCTAACATAGGTATTTTCTCTATAAGCTCCTTATCACTAATTTCTTTTCCAAGGTAGTCAAGCACCTTTCTTTTGTTTAATATTATGTTCGGCATGAAATCAACCCATCAACCACTTTTTGCTTTGCCTCAATTTTTGGATGTCGTTTTTGTAAAGCTCTCTCAAGTCGTTTATCTTGTAGTAATCCATCATTATTCTGTCAAGACCAGGCCCCCACGCAAGCACAGGAATATCCTCTCCCAATAGAGGCACAACCACTTCTGGCCTAAATATGCCTGCTCCTCCAAGCTCTATCCATTGTTTCTGAGCAGGGTGGAATATCTCCATCTCTGTGCTGAAATATGTATAAGGGAAATAAGCAGGCCTAAATCTGGCTTTAAGCTTCATTTTTTTGAAGAACTGCTTCAGGTAGCCTAAAAGGTGTCTAAAATTGGCATTCTTATCAACAACTATACCCTCAAATTGGTTGAACTCAAAGCTGTGACTCCAATCAACTGTTTCATTCCTAAAGCACCTACCTATGGCAAAGTACTTTGCAGGCAGGTCTTTTTTTATGTCCAGAGACGCAAGTGTTATAGCACTTAGACAGGTAGTGTGTGTTCTCATGACAAGTTTTTTAGCTTCATCTGCACTCCATTTGTAATTCCACCCTTTTGAGCCATGTCCCCCTTCTTCGTGCATTCTTTTGACTCTCTCAACAAGCTCTTTTTTTGGAAGCTCTCCTTTTCCCTTTACATAAAAGGTATCCTGCATTTCCCTTACTGGATGGTCTTGAGCAGTGAAGAGAGCGTCAAAATTCCAAAAAGCAGTCTGTATTAATGAACCAGTCATTTCCTTGAAGCCCATTTCAAGCCATATCTTTCTGGCATAGTCTTCTGCCTGCCTTACAAAATGCCTCTTTCCAGGATATATGCTTCCTGCCTCTGCTTTAACATCATATTTTCTGAATACTAAGTTTTTCCATTTTCCTGTTTTTATCATTTCAGTGTTCAACTGTGATACTTCTTCTCTTGTTCCTTTTTTTAGCACAGACAGACCCGCGTTCGTTATCTTAGCGAAAAGCTTTTTCCTTTTCTTTAACTCAATCAAAGAGGCCCTTTTTTCCAGCTCTTTTAACGCTTTTATCTTGTCTTTGGGAATTTTTCCCTTGCTGATTAAAAACAGCATCTCCTCATGAGGCAGGCTTTTTTTCAAGAATTGCCTGCCTGTTGCTGTAATTTTTATTTTTCCAGAGGAGATTGTTGCAAGGTTCAGTTTTCTAGCCCATGTAAGAGCTATCTGAATTTCGTTTCCCAGCTCTTTTCTGGCCTGCTTTAAGCTGATCTCCTTTTCTTTTATAAGATTTAAAAGCCTCCTCTCAGGAAAGCCTTTTTTTATATATTCTCTTGCTTCATCTGACAATTTTATTTCAGTGAGCTCTTTTTCTTCAATGTCAACAAACTTTTTCTCAGCCAACATGGATATAGCATAGCTTACAGAAGCTTCAGGCAGTTTTGTTATCTTGCTCAATTCACATAATTCTCTTTTCTTTCCATCTTTTAGAGCATTCAAAACTTTTATTTCGTGCTTGTGCATACTCTTACCCTTTTTATGAATGGGGTGGGCCGGATTTGAACCAGCGACACCCAGGTCTTCAGCCTGGTGCTCTCCCGGTCTGAGCTACCACCCCTCGAAGAGTTAACGAAGCACTTCTTTATTAATTATAGCTTTTAAACTGCCGGTTTTGAGGCCCAGAAAGAGCGCAAAACCAGCAGGCTAACTCATTGATTAAACACTGTAAATATAAACGCTGAGGCCTGCTTTCTGCTTTGCATGAAAATATTATTTTTTAGCTTTTATTTATATCTTTTCCTGGCACCCTGAAGAACACTCTCTTCAATACTTATCAGTTATTTCCAAACTTACTTACTACTAACTTATTTAAGCTTCTTGCTTTCGCTTATATTACTCCTGCCTCTTCCTTTACTGCATCTACAAACATATCACTGCACTCATCAGAGCAAAAATGATATGTATGCTCCACTCCCTGCCCATCCACTTCCATTGTTATTCTATCCGTGAACAATGCCTTCCCTGTCATCAGTTTTCCACAGTAGTCGCACCTATGGATTACTCTGCCACAGGTATCGCAAATCCAAAACTCCTCTTTTTTCACCATCTTTATTACCTCATTGACTAATGCAATAGTTAATATAAAAAGCCCACCATCTTATAGTTGTAAAATAAATCATAACTCTGATCCTTTTTAGCTTTGAGTTTCAAAATCAAGCGCATTGCTTATTTTTGGGCCTTCTCTTTATAAATATCTTTTTACGTAATGCATATGGTGCTTATGAAATTCGTTTTGGATGCGAGTGCTTTCATCAATGCTTCTGCCCTTGACGTGAATGAAGGTGATAGTTACTATACTGTATCAGACGTTGAAGAAGAGATAAAAGATGCATCCTCCAAAGGCTTGTTGGAGAGATTGAAGGCCTCTAAGGCCTTGGTGTTTTTGAGCCCTTCAAAAGAAGCCATAAAAATAGTGGAAAAAGCCGCGTCTAGGTTGGGAAGCATAAGGCATCTGAGCAATACAGATATAAAGGTGCTGGCCCTTGCCCTTGATTTGAAAGCCACATTAATCTCAGATGACTTCACCATGCAAAACGTTGCTATGGACCTTGGCATAAGCTTTGAGGCTGTTTTGAGAGGCAAGATAAAAGAAAAGAAGCGTTTCAGGAAGATTTAAAGCTCTTTTTTAGGTAAGCTTATTTCCTCTTCACCAGCAAAGCTTTCTATTACGAGAGAAGCAATTTGCTTTCTGTAAATAATCACCAGTACAAGCAGTATTAACAATGTAATGCTGTATATCGGTTTTTCTATCAGAAAGGCCACCAAGCCTGTTGCTAATCTCTGCAGGTCAAATGTCTCGCTTATAGTCTTTTCAACAGAGAATTTAAATTCAAACGTGTCAGCCAGCAATGGCTTGTTCCAGATGTAGACAAGCCTTCCTCCTGTTAACACACCTTTAACAACCTTCGCGCCTTCCACAATCTCGCTATCAGGTCTTGGATTTACACCTATGATTTCCAGTCTTTTTGAAGGAGATATCTTTATCTCAAGCGTATTTTTTCTAGGTATGACAAAACGCTTGGTTTCATTGTGGTAGTAAAGAAAGTCCTCTCCTCTAAGAACCCTAATTACTGCTCTTGGCCTCTCTTCTGATATTTTTGCCAGGTTTTTAACTTTGTATTGTATAACAATGTCTGTTCCGAATTGGGGGTCTGTTTCTGTGCTTACGCTGACGTCTTCAATATTCCCCTTAACATAAAAATCAATGTCATTCAAAAAGCTCTTCCAAAGATTAAGGTCATTTTTGGCAATTATGCTAAGGTTATGTAGTTGTTCAAACTCAGAGGTATTTTGTATGTCTACTTTATATTCTTCTGTTACTATAGCATCTCCATTTTCTTCTAAGATTATTTCTACATTGTGACCTATCAACTCCTTTGCATATGCAGGTCCTAACAATACCATAAAAAGCAAAAACAATGCAATAACTCTTTTCATAACCCTCACCTATTTGATGGCTTTTAGCGCTTTTAAAGATTTTGTCAAACGCTCAACTTCATAAAATCTTCAGCAACTTCTGTGTTTCTGAATATCTGCTTTGCCTCCTTTTTTAGTATCTTAACATCCTCATAACGGGGGCTGAAATGAGTTAGAATTAGTTGCTTTACTTCTGCCTCTTTCGCAATCCTAGCTGCATCCCTTGCTGTCATATGGCCATAATCATGTGCCTTTTCTTTTATAACATCGCTAAAGGTGGCCTCCATTATAAGCAGGTCAGAACCCCTTACATAATCTACAATTTTTTTAGAGGGATTGGCATCCATTACTATAGATATCTTCCGTAGGTGCTTTTCCTTTACGAGCACATCCTCAGGTTTTATTACTTTGCCCCTGAACCTTATGCTTTTTCCCTCTTTTAACTGTCTGCAAAGCGGATTGTTTAGCAACCCCAGTTTCTTGAGTTTCTTTTTGTCCAGATTCGGCTCTTTTTTTTCTTCAAACACAAAAGCATAGCAAGGACAAGTGTGCTCAACGCTGAAAGCAGTTACTGAGTAGTCCTTGTTCTCAAAAATAACTCCGTCCTTTTTTATCTGGTGGACAATTACTTTATAGGAAGGCTCAAAGTAATCCCAATTTACATAAAAATTAACGTGCCTTCTTATGCCAGATGGACCAAATATGTGCAGCTCTCCATCTCTCTTCATCAAGCTTAGGGATTGGATTAGACCTCCAAGACCAAGCACGTGGTCTGCGTGCAGATGACTTATAAAGATGTTTTGAACTTTGTAAGGGCTTATTCCAGCTATTGCTAACTGTCTTTGTGTCCCTTCCCCACAATCGAACAGCATTGAGTTTCCTCTAAACTTTAGGTGAATACTGGGGTGGTTTCTGCTTTTTGTTGGAAGGGAAGCTGAGGTCCCAAGAAATGTTACTTCTATCATAATTTTATTGAGTACTAACAACTTTTTATATCCAATATGTATATTTTTAAATATGTTTGATTTTTCTCCTTCCATACTTAATGCAGACGTTGATTATATTGAATTTCGGGCTTCTAAGATCTTGTCAAACAGCATATCTGTTAAAAATGCAAGGCTTGAGAAAGTTAGCAGTGATACTGCAGAGGACTTTTGTTTTAGGGTTATGGTAGATGGAGCATGGGGCATGGCCTCAAGCAATCGCTTTGATAAGATAGATAAAATTAAGAAGGAAGCCATAAAGATGGCAAAGCTTGCTAAGAAAAGAACCTTGGAGTCTTTCCTAAGCGAGGAGAAAACGCATACGGACAGTGTGGAAGCTAAAGTAAAGGTTAAGAACGAGGACATTCCAATAGACAGAAAAATCAAAGACTTAATTGAAATGAACAAAGAGATGAAAATAGACAAAAGAATAGTGAATTACTCCCTGCAGTTGTCTGAGCTTAAAACTGAAAAATACTTTATTAATTCTGAATCAACAGAGATTTTTTTAAAGCAACAGGACACTTTGCTCTCTTTTTCCTCATACGCAAAGGCAGGCATTTTGCAATCCAGCCACGATGTTTTTGGGGCTCAGAAAGGATATGAGTTAGTCAAAGAGAATTGGGGTAAGGGAAGAAGGAATGCAGAGAAAAGCATATCTCTGTTGTATGCCAAGAGAATAAAGCCAGGTTCTTATGATGTGGTGTTAGATGGAAAGATGGCAGGTGTCTTAGCCCATGAGGCAGTGGGCCATGCGAGTGAAGCAGACGCCGTGTTAACTGGAGAGTCATGTTTTTCCGGAAAACTAGGAAAGCGCCTGGCCTCCGAGCTTGTGAGCATTGTTGATAATCCAAGGTTGAAATATCAATATGGCTCTTACCCTTATGATGATGAGGGGGTTAAAAGCAGTAAGACCTCTATAATTGAGAAAGGGATATTAAAGACATATCTTCACTCAAGAGAAACAGCATACAAGTTAAATAGCAAGTCCACAGCCAACGCTAGAGCGCAGCACACCAATAGATTTCAATTAGTTAGGATGAGCAACACTTATTTTGATGTTGGTGATTTTAGTAGAGATGAAATTTTTGATTTAAAGCACGGCATATATCTGGAGGGCAGCAGTGGAGGCGTTGTTGATGTCAGTACAGGTGATTTTCAGTTCGCAGCAGAGTTGGGCAAGACAATAAAGAATGGTGAAGAAACAGGGCTACTGAGAGACGTGGTTATACATGGAAACATTCTTAAGGTTTTGCAAAAAGTTGACGCTCTTGGAAAGAAAATATACCTGAATCCTGGAATTTGTGGAAAGGGTTCACAGCTGGTGAGGGTTAGCAGTGGCGGGCCACTTGTAAGAATCAGAGGTGTTAATCTTGCATGAGCTCATAGAGAGAGCTTTAAAATATGTGGATGAGGTAGAGATTTCCAGAGCAAGGACTAGTTCAAAGGAATTTAAGATGCTTCTTAACAGCTTTGAGGTTTTTGAAGCAGGCAGTTATGAAGCTTTCACTCTCAGAATCATAAACAAAGGTCACATTGGTTTTTCTTATTTTGAAAAAGCTGAGCAGTTCAGCGAAGCCCTTCGCAGAGCAATAAAACTTTCAAAATTTTCAAAGAAAATAAACCCACACTTTCCAGAAAGGCAAAGGTATAGAAAGGTGAAGGTTTATCACAACTCCTTAGAGAAGGCAGATGAGCATTTTGTGGAAAGCCTCTCTGACGCTGTTTCTGTTTTTGACAAAGGTCCTGTTAGGCACATACAGTCAAGATTATCGCTGTCCTTTTCTGAAAATGAGATCGTTAATTCCAATGGTCTGGAGATGAAAAGAAAAGAGTCCTTGCTGTCTTTCTTAAGCTCTGCCAATTCAAAAGGAATGACTCTCTATGATGTAAAGTCATCAAGAAAACTTTTTGACATGAGGGCTTTTTCAAAAGAAGTCAGAAAGAGGACAATGATTATGCGGAATGCGAAAAAGCTTGTTGGGGATTTTAACCTTATATTGTCAGCAGACGTTATTGAAACGCTATTTGATTATTTTCTCTTGCCTGCTGTAAACGGCAAGGCCGTATTTGAGAATAGAAGCCCATTAGCAGGGCAGCTTGGCCGTAAGATAGCTTCTGAATCTCTGAATCTTATTGAAGAGCCGCTTATTGATTACAGGCCTTCCTCTTCTTTTGCAGATGATGAAGGTGTTCCTTGCAAAAGAAAATTTTTGATTAAGGAAGGGCTGCTTAATACATTTCTTTTCAATATTGAAACAGCTGCAGAAACTTCGGAGAAAACGACAGGAAACGGCTTTAAGTATAAGTTCTCGAAACCACCGGGCATAGGGCTAACTAATCTCCTATGCGAAAGCAATGAAGTTCAAGATATTCCAAGTAAGGCAGTTTTGATAAAAAGCATTATGGGTTTGCACAATGCTAATCGAAGCAGTGGTGATTTCTCAATACAATTACGAGAAGCATACATTTTAAATAAAGGCGAAATTGGAAGGGGAGTGATTTCATCAGAATGGAGAGGCAATTTTTTTGACATTCTGAAGCAAGTTAATCTTGTTGAAATGTATGAAGTGGGAAGTTATTACCAAGGACCTCTGTGGCAAATAAAAGGCAAACTGCTATAATTGTATACACAATACTGAGATAATCAAAAAACAAAATTAGAAAAAATGAAGAAGAAGTTACTTCTTTCTCTTTGTTGTCTTCCTTTTTGTTGTTGTCTTCTTCCTTGTAGTTTTCTTCTTAGTAGTCTTCTTTTTTGTTGTCTTTCTCTTTGTTGTCTTCCTTTTTGTTGTTGTCTTCTTCCTTGTAGTTTTCTTCTTAGTAGTCTTCTTTTTTGTTGTCTTCTTCTTAGTAGTCCTCTTCTTCACAGTTTTTTTCTTTCTCGTAGTCTTCTTTTTAGTTACCATCCTCATCCCTCATAAAGATTTATATTTTCTGCTAATCATTAAGCATTTAAAAAACTTTCGTTTAGATTTTTTTCTTAGCTGTTTTGTCAACACTTATCTTATGTATATACCTCTTAAGAGACCTGTGAACTCTGCTTTCAAATATCTCTCCATCTACATCATCTATATTTAACCTCTTGTTGTAAACAAAAACAACATGCCCCTTTCTATTCACCATCTCTGTTAGCATTCCTATTATCTTGCCTTCAAAGTCACACTCATTTTTTATTTTGCTTCCTCTTCCATACGGCAAATCGCTCACAACTGCATCTGCTTTTACAGTGCTTTCAAAAGCATTGCACACAAAAACATCTGCCTTTATACCTAAGTGCCTTAAGTTTATGTTTGCAGCTTCCACCATTTTTTCACTTACATCGCTGCCGATAACTTTCATTCCCATAAGACCTGCTTCGATAAGTATAGAACCAGTGCCACAAAAGGGGTCATAAACTGTTTCCCCTTCTCTTACTTCTGCCATGTTTAGCAGCAATCTGGAAAACTCTGCCTTCATTGTTACATGGCTTTTCATCTGGTATTCTCTTTTTATCTTTCTAAAACGCCAAAGTTCCTTACCAAAAATTACGCTGTCACCCACCTTTTCTGCTCTGACAATGTTTTCTGGAGAACTTAGGTTGACCTTTCCTTTTAGAAACTTAGGCAACTCAAGTTCTAAGTCTCTCTTTGCCTCAATTCTATACTGGCCGAGATAATCATCATAATTGTTTAACTCTGCAACGTAATGCGAAAGCACCAATCTGGAAAATGGAAATGCTTTGTCTATTATCACAATTCCGTTTTCATCATAATGTTTAATAATTTCAACTTCGTAAGTTTTACATAGAGATTTTATTTCTTCAAATGCAAGAGGTAACCTTTTCAACTTTATGAAGAACATGTGATTATAATGGTGGAGAAATTACTTAAAAGCAACTTCAAGACAACTGAGGAACTGGAAGTTCCAAAAAGATTGGTAGACCAGATAATCGGTCAGGACACTGGAGTTGAATTAATAAAAAAAGCAGCTAAGCAAAAGAGGAATATATTGCTGCTCGGTGAACCAGGCACAGGCAAGTCAATGCTTGCCCAAGCAATGGCAGAGCTTTTGCCAACTGAAAATCTTGAGGATTTTCTTGTATACCCAAATAAAGACGATCCCAACAATCCTAAGGTTAAAACAGTGCCTGCAGGCACTGGTCGAAAAATAGTGGAGGAAGAGAAAAAAAAGCTTATGAGGGAACAGGCGCCAGTGCCTGATGTAAAGAATGCGCCTGCCCTGTTTATGGCCCTAAATCTGGTATTTATTCTGGGAATAGCAGCTGCCATATACTTTAAGATTGTATCAGATGTTATCCTGGCTGCTTTTATCATATTGGGCGGATTGGGAATGTTTGGCCTTATGTTTGCCTCCTCATTGGTTACTGGTTTGAAGACATTTAGGTTAGGTGGCTCTGCAGAGCAGATGGCACCAAAATTGCTAATAGATAATTCAAACAAAAAAATAGCGCCTTTCGTTGAAGCTACCGGGGCCAGAGCAGGGGCTTTACTAGGGGATGTGAGGCATGACCCTTATCAATCAGGAGGCTTGGGCACCCCTGCCCATTTGAGGATAGAGCCAGGAATGATTCACAAGGCGCATAAAGGAGTGCTGTTTATTGATGAGATATCTACGCTTTCCCCCAAGAGCCAGCAGGAGTTGTTGACAGCCCTACAGGAGAAGAAATATGCCATTACTGGGCAATCAGAGTTGTCTTCAGGGGCTATGGTCAGAACAAACCCTGTACCATGTGATTTTATTCTTGTAGCTTCAGGTAATTTGATGGACCTCCAGCATATGCACCCTGCTTTGAGGTCTAGGATAAGAGGATATGGCTACGAGATATATCTCAACGAAACGATGCCTGACACGCTTGAAAACAGGGAACTTCTCGCAAGGTTTGTTGCCCAGGAAGTCAAAAAGGATGGAAGAATCCCGCACTTTACAAGGGAAGCAGTGACTGAGATTATAAGAGAGGCAAAAAGAAGAGCAAGCATGAAAAACAGGTTGACATTGAAGCTGCGGGATCTGGGAGGTCTTGTTAGGGCAGCTGGCGACATAGCTAGGTCAGAGGGCGCTGATTACGTGAGCAAGGAACATGTTTTAAAAGCAAAGAAGTTTGCTAGGACTCTGGAGCAGCAGCTGGCGGATAGGCAGATTCATCTGAAAAAGGAATACGAGTTGATAAACGTAAAAGGCTATGCTGTCGGAAAGGTGAATGGCTTAGCGGTAATAGGCGAGGGAGGAATCCTGCTTCCGATAGAAGCAGAGGTTGCCCCTGCTCAAAGTGAAAGAGAAGGGAAGATAATAGCTACAGGAAAGCTTGGAGAAATAGCCAAAGAGGCAGTACAGAATGTTTCTGCTGTTTTCAAGAAATACAAAGGCACAGACATAAGCTCTCTTGATGTTCACATACAGTTCTTGCAGACCTATGAAGGTGTTGAAGGTGATTCTGCCAGTGTAAGTGTGGCAACTGCTGTTATAAGTGCCCTTGAAAGGATTCCAGTGAAGCAGGATGTGGCTATGACCGGCAGCCTGTCTGTTAAGGGCGAGGTTTTGCCTGTCGGAGGCATAACAGCCAAAGTAGAGGCAGCAATTGATGCTGGCATTAAGCAAATTATAATTCCGTCTGCCAATAAAGATGATTTAGCAATAGACCCAAAGCGATTGAGAAAAATAAAGATAACAACTGCAGACAATATCTGTGACGTGTTAAAAATAGCTCTGAAGGAAGGCAAGAAAAAAAGGCAGTTGATTTCCAAGATAAAGAAAATAATATCAGAGTAATCAAAATCTCTTTCTTATTATTATGTAATCTTTGACGAGAACCACATCTTTTAGTGGGAGGCTTATAGGAGCATCTTTTCCCTTTATTGTCAGCCGTTGCTTTTCCTTGTTTATGTTAAAAGCAGTGCCAACAATTTCCCCATGTTGGTCGTATACCTCCATGCCTTTTTTTATCCTCATCACTATAAAGCGCTTTATATAGAAGTTCCTTACGACTGCAAGACCTATTATGGTGCCTATGAAGATTGCAAACAAGTACATTATGAACAAGTCAGCAGGTATCTTACCTACAATCAATTCAGCAGTGGATGTAACAACCATCCACATAGAAACAACAGTTACCGAGGATAGCAAGTACTTCTTTATCTTGTGGGGTTCGTTTCTGTAATACATATCGCCAATCCTGCCCAAGATAAACAGCAGTAGGCCCATTGTGAAAAGGAACATGAAGCCTTCAACAAATGTAGCTGTCTTTACAACGACATCCCGGCTTTCAGCAGTCCCCATCTGCTGAGCTCCTGCCCAAAAGCTCAGGAGAATCATTATCAGTGAAGCAATGTAAAGAGGAAAACTGGCCCTCTCAACACTTGTTGTTTCCCTAAATGAGTGGATTAGGTTTATTATAGGCTCTTCAAAACCAAAACCTTTCAACAACAGGTAAAGACCAATAACGAATATGATTATCTTCATTCCCATCTCTTCCAGGAAGGAGAGTGTTAGCAGAATTATTCCTGGAAGCCCAAAGATTAACCTTGCAAAATTTGGGTCTTTCAATACTTCCTTTAACACATAATAGCTTTTCTCAAGCTGTTGAGCTTGCTTGACCAAAAGCACACGTTTAGAAATTATCTTGACCCTTGACTGGATTATTGGTATTAGCTCATCATCGTCTGCCCCGTCTGTGACAAGTATCACACCTTCAATATCAGCAAACTTTTTCAGCACTTTATCCAGCTGTTTCAGCACTTCCCTGTCTGCCCTATAGCCTCTATTCCTATCTCCAGTTATAGTTACCACTTCAACAGCATCTTTATTGCTCTTTTTTATCCTTACTGCTTCAAAAATTGTGTTGCCATCTGCCTCTCCAGGGTCTGCCATAAGCAGTGCATTTGCAGCCTTTATGTTTTTTTCCTCCCCTATTACTGGCCCTTTTATTTTTGCCTTTCTCCCTAAATCATCATCTCTATCCACACAGAGGACAAGGACTTTTCCCATGAGTTTTTTATAGTGTTTAACAGTTTAAAAACATAGTGTAATGACACCACAGCATTTAAGTATTATAATTGCATTAAAGTTAGTGAAGGTGTCCAAATGGATGAATCCCAAAAGCAGGTGGTAATTTTCGTTACTCTTATAGTTTTTATGGTAGTTGCCTTTGGAATCCTGTGGTTCTTTAATATGTTAAATATAACTGCCATTCTGTTAATAATATTCTTTGTTCTCTTTGTTACCTGGACCCAGGCCCCAAACTACTTTGCCCAGCTTCAGGAATATGAAAGAGCTGTCGTTTTTAGGATGGGCAAGTTTAAGAAGGAAGCAGGCCCTGGCTGGCTTTTTGTTATCCCTTATATTGAATCATTTAGACGTGTTGACTTGCGGGTGAAAACCATAGACATACCTGTGCAAGAAGTGGTAACCCACGATAACATAAAGTTGAAGATAGACGCGATTATCTACCTTCGGGTTAAGAGTGCCACAAAGGCCGTGCTAAATGTGAGAGATTATGAGAAAGCAGCTGTGAGCTTCACCCAGGCAAGACTAAGGGATGTTGTTGGCAAGATGAAGTTAGCAGATGTGATATCAAATGTAGATGTGATTAACAAACACTTAAAGGCAGGACTTCAAGAGGTTGCTGATGATTGGGGGATTTCTGTTGAGAATATTGAAATTCAATCAATAACATTGCCAAAAGGAGTCCAGGAAGCTATGCACCAATTGAAAGAGGCAGAGCAGAAAAAATTAGCAGCCAAGGAGTTGGCAGAAGGAACTAAGATAAAGATAAATGCTTTACAGGAAGCTGCAGGCAAGCTAACTGACCCAACACTTAACTACCTTTACCTCCAATCGCTTCAAAAGATTGCTGAAGGAAAGTCAAGCAAGATTATATTCCCTATGGAGCTATCCAAATTGGCAGAAAACATATCTCATAGGTTTGGAGGAGATTACGAAAAAGCACAGGAAAAGGCACTTGCTGATTATAGAGAATTGGTAAAAGATGGCGCAAAGAAAGAAACCATTTTGGAAGCACTTAGAAAGGGAAAGCTATCTAAAAAAAGCAAGAAAAGGAGCAAGAAAAGCAATGATTTCTTGGATATGAGTTCATAAGTAAACTTCTATCAAAGCTCCGATAAATATCATTATCACAGATATTGAAGAATAAAAACCAACATCTTCAATTATAGGTTTGTAATGCTCCCAACTTTTGTATCTTTCCTGAATCAATGCCGCGCTCAGTATTCCCCCAGCCACTGCACCAAAGAAGTAAGCCCCTATCTCAAATATGCCATGGGGGAGAAGGGTTAATAATGTCAAAGGCAGAGCAACAACATAGTTCAAGATTGGATTGCCGAGATGTGACAAACCAAAGGCAGAGGGGTTTTGAGAGATTTTTCCTATTAGAGTGCCAATAAGAGTTGCATTCCAGCTTATTAGAAAAACAGCTCCTGCGCCGAGTACAAATGAGAAAACAATAGCAAGCCCAAGCACTATTAGGTTGTTTTCAAATATCTCCACAAAGCTCAGGCTTTTTGTGGCCATACCAGAGGCAGCGCTTTTTTGGATAACATGCGCATTTTCCAATTCCTTTAATTGGTCAGTAAATATTTTTTCAGCCACAGTTGGGTTTAAGCTGTAAAAAAATGAAGAAGCGATTATGACTGAAAGGAAAAACCACGCATACACTCTTATGATTTTTTCATGCCTTTGAAATATATTTCCCCTCTTTCTCTCTTCTATCTTGAAAATATGAACGAAGAAGGGCGCTGCTGCCACACTTATGAAGGCTACAACGAGATAACCTACTCCGTGTCCATAAGGAGAGGGACTGCCAACATTCCCTGCTAGCAGTATTGCCACCAAGGTGAAAATGAAGCCAGCTATGAATGCTTTCCATGGTTTTTTCTCTAATATTTCTGGGGATACAATAGACTCAATCATCCAATTAATTAAATACCGTTTTATTTAAATATCTGCGTATTCCAAATAATAGCGCTGTTTTTGGTGAGACAATGAGCAGTTTTGTTATACCTGGAGATTATGTAGGCAAGGAAGAGGAGTTTATCCCTTCCTTTGGTGTTTATAGTGAAGGTGGGGAGCTTTATTCCTCCATCATAGGATATGTTAAAACCGATGCAGAGAAGCACAATGTGAAAGTTTTCTCTAAAGCCAAGATTCCTCGCATGCAGAAGGAATCAACAATAGTTGTTGGGATTGTTGCTGAGTTAAATGATAACATTGCAATAGTGGATTTAATGCCAATAAAATCAAAATCTTTCTTATTTGTGCCTAATGAGGTTGTTGCTGTGTTGAAGGTGGCCAATGTTAGCAGGTCTTTTACCAAGAGCCTTAGAGATGTGCTTGGCATAGGAGATATTATAAGGGCAAAGATAGACAGTGTTTACGCCCACTCAGTGCAGCTTAGGATAGACGAGGCGAATTTAGGCGTTATAAAAGCATATTGCAAGAGGTGCAGGCACCCACTCAAACTGAAGGGACGCAGGCTGGTTTGCGAAAACTGTGGCCATGTTGAGACAAGAAAGCTCGCAAAGGACTATGGCCAAGGGAAGGTGATGTAATGAGGATAAACATAATAAGCAATAGAGCTAAGCAGATGGAGTTTTCTCTTGAAGGAGAAGGCCATTTATTCGCTCAGCTTCTAGTTTCAAAGCTCCTTGAGGATAAAGATGTTGAAGTAGCGCAGTATACAATAGACCATCCCTTGACAGGACTGCCTACTTTTTTTCTTAAAACAAAAAGCAAAAAACCTGTGGATGCATTAAAGAAAGCTGTAGATTCACTTAAGAGAGATATCAATTCCCTGGCGAAGGCATTTAAATGAAACAAAAAATCAGAATACTTGGAATAGACGACGCATCATTTAAGAAAAAGCAGGACAATGTGTTAGTAGTAGGAGCTTTGGTAAGGCCAAGTAGTTTTGAAGGCTTTTACCTTGAAGCAGTGCTGTCCACATCTGTTAAGAAAGACGGCTTGGACGCTACAGATAAAATAATATCTATGATTGAAAGTTCTCGGTTTTCGAAACAAGTAAATTATATAATAACACAGGGCACTGTTCTGGCTGGTCTAAACCCAATAAATATAAAAAAGATCAGTGAAGCACTGTCTGTTCCTGTCCTGAGTGTCGTGAGGGACAGGCCTAACAAAAAAAGGTTCTTAACAGCAGTGAGAAAACTACCAAATGCTGAAAGAATAATTAAAGAGCTGGAAGCTAATGGAGAGATTTACAAGTATGAACGCTGCATAAGAGCTGTAAATTACCATAGGTGCAAAACACTGTATTATTACTTGGCAGGCATGGGCAGAAAGGAAGCAGAGGAATTGATACGCTTCTCTACTTATATGGGAAACATCCCAGAACCAGTAAGGATTGCCCATGTGATTGCAAGCGGTGTTAGTAGGGGCGAGAGTACGAAGAGGGTATAAATGGATTGGAAAAGAATAAGAAAATTGCTGTTTGGAAAAAAGAAGCAAAACGTCTCTGACGAGATAAAAGATTGGGTAGTTTCTTTTATAGTAGCTGCTGTGATATACTTTGTGATTATGCCTGCTGTTTTTAACAGCCCTTCTCCTGCAGTTGTTGTCTCTTCTTGCTCTGAGAAAGGCAACCTGAACATAGGAGACATCATATTCGTAGCAGGTGTTGATGTCAAAGACGTACGTGCTCCTATGGTAAACCTAAACAGCTCCTCAAAAATTAAGCCCATTGTAAATGACTCTTTCTTCGTGAATGAGATGCTTTTTGGCGATAAGCTAATTCGCTTTAACAACAGCAATGATATAGTGGTTTACAACTCAAGGCCATATAACTATCAAATAATCCACCACGCTTTCGCAATCCTTAATTTGAGTTCCAAATATTATCTGGTAACAAAAGGCTCTGCAAATGCAATACCTGACCAAATAGGTAAGAACGGCGTTTTTTGTTTAACCGAGAATCCTGGCACATGCCTGTCAACAGCAGTAGATGACAATATGCTTCTTGGCAGGAAGGTTCTTTTTACCATTCCCTTATTAGGACATATAAAGCTCTTTTTATGTGATCTAACCTTTAACAAGCTGTGTGAAGGCCATGCAAATGCAGGCACTGATTATTATTATGTGCTTTCATGCTAATACTTTTATAATAGAATGTTCTAAACTATTGCTAAGGGTGTTTTTATGTTCGATATTAGCTTTGAGAATGCAAAGCTCTTTAAGGACTGTGTTGATGCGATAGTAAACCTCATCAATGAAGGGGAGTTTGAGATTTCTTCGGAAGGCATAACACTTAGGGCAATGGACCCTTCACAGATAGCTATGGTTGATTTCAAAATGCCTAAGAAGGCCTGCTCTTCTTATAAGGTTGAAGGAGATGTGAAAATAGGAGTAAACTTTGAAGACCTATCACGGGTTATGGGCAGAGCAAGACCAGAAGAGTCTTTAAACCTCAAGTTAAAGGATTCAAGGCTTGAGATGACATTTAAAGGAAAGTTTACCAGGCGCTTTAATCTTCCTCTGTTAGACATCGGAGGCACAGTTCCAAAGGAACCAAAGATAGAATTTGATGCAAACATTAAGCTGAACGCAAGCGTGCTTAAGGACAGCCTCAAAGACGCCTCTCTCGTGTCGTCCCATGTTGTGCTTAGCATAGACAAGAACTCATTTGTTATAGAAGCCACTGGCGATAGGGGAGACGTGTTGATAGAGACCAAGAAGGAGGAAACAGTTGTAATTGCACATGAGTGCACAAACAATGCGAAAGCAATGTTCCCTCTAGAGTATCTGAATGACATATTAAAAGGCGCTGATTCGAGCACTGTTATAACCTTGTACCTCAAGACAGACGCCCCGTTGAAAGTGGAGTATCCAGTGGGACAGGCAGAGATAGTCTATTATCTTGCGCCAAGAATAGAAAACGTCTAAGCAGACAGCGTAATTATATCTATGTCTTTTGGTTTTCAGCGCAACATCACGTTTTTATTTATTGTGTACAATAAACTAAACATCTGCGTTCTAAATTTTTATGAGGTGTTGTCATGCAGTTTGATGATTTTGGACCTGAGAAAGTTATTCATGTTTACAACCCAAAGGCAGGCATGAAAGGTTTCGTAGTCATTGATAACACCACGTTTGGGCCTGGAAAAGGCGGCATAAGGATGACAGCCACGGTCAGCCCTGAAGAGGTCCAGAAGTTGGCAAGAACTATGACACTAAAGAACATATTGGCTGAGCTGCCGTTTGGTGGTGCAAAGTCAGGTATTGTTGCAAACCCAAAGCGGATGAGCCTTGAAAAGAAAGAGGAAATCGTTAAAGCTTTTGCAGAAGCTTTGAAGCCTGTAAGCCCTTCTATCTATATTGCTGCTCCTGATATGAATATGGGGGAAAGGGAGATGAAATGGTATGCTGAAGCTAACGGCTCTCTTGAGTCGTGCACTGGTAAGCCTAAAAGTATGGGAGGCCTGCCTCATGAATTGGGAAGCACTGGTTTTGGCGTTTTTCACGCGGCCAAAGTGGCAGCAGAGTTCATAGGCATTGACATCTCAGAGAGCAGTGTTGCTATTGAGGGTTTTGGCAATGTAGGCAACTTCGCAGCCAGGTTTCTCTCAGAAGAGGGAGCGAGAATAGTTGCTGTTTCTGACTCAAAAGGCACAATATACAATCCAAATGGTTTGGACTATGAAACACTGAATGCTGTTAAAAAGGAGAAGGGAACTGTTACAGCTTATCCCGATGGAAAGGTGATAACTTCTGAAGACCTGCTGTCTGTGGATGCGGATATCCTCATAACAGCCGCAGTGCCTGATCTGATAAGAGAAGAGCACATAGGAAATCTGAAATTCAAGCTGATAGTTGAAGGCTCAAACATTCCAATGACTGCAGATATTGAAAAGGCATTAGCTGAAAGGAAAATAACTGTTATCCCTGACTTTGTGGCAAATGCAGGTGGTGTAATTTCATCATATATTGAGTACAAGCGAGGGAGCGAAGGTGAAATGTTTGAGCTTATAGAGAAAACAATAAAGAAGAATGTAAGAAGGATATTAGAAGGCATCTCAAGTGAGCTTCCTACACCAAGAGACGTGGCGTATGATATCGCGATAAAGAAATTGAAAGAACACTGTAGGATATGCAGGTGATGTTATGGTTGATTTTGATTTGGCTGTAATAGGTGGCGGTCCTGGAGGTATGACTGCCGTTATTTACGCCAGGAGAAAAAATCTCAAAACAGCCATATTTGAGAAAGGCCTCTTTGGAGGCAATACTGCCTTATCCCCACTTATTGAAAATTTTCCCGGCTTTAAGGCCATATCAGGCTCTGAGCTTTCAAAGAGAATTGAAGAGCAAATGATGCAATATAAACCGATCGTGATAAACGAAGAGGTCAAGGGATTAGAGCTTAATGGTAATGAGAAGATAATAAAAACAGATAAAGGAAGTTACAGTGCAAGAGCTGTGATAATAGCCACTGGCACTAAATACAGGCAACTAGGAAAAAAAGGAGAAAAAGAGTTTCTTGGGAAAGGGGTTTTTTACTGCACAATATGCGATGCGCCTCTTATGAGGGGCAAAGAGGTGGCTGTTGTTGGTGGGGGCAATACGGCCTTAAGCTCAGCGATCTACCTTTCTGAACTATGCCCAAAGATATACTTAATCCACAGGAGAGATGCCTTTAGAGGAGATGAAGAGCTGCAAAAACAAGTAATGTCATTAAAGAATGTTGAGCTTGTTTTGGATTCAGAAGTGGAGGAAATAAAAGGCAATCTTTTTGTTGACACTGTGGTAGTAAGAAATAAAAAGACAGGAGAAAAAAGAGAATTGAAGGTAAGCGGTCTTTTTGTCCAAGTAGGAGAAGACCCAAATTCAGAGCTTGCAGAGAGAGCAGGCATTGAGCTTGACGAAAGAAAAAGAATAAAAGTAAACCAGCTACAGGAGACAAACATAAAAGGCGTCTACGCTGTTGGAGACGTCTGCAACACCTATGCTCAGACAGTGATAGCAGCAGGTCACGGCGCTTCTGCTGCTCTAAGGGCTTACGATTACATTAAATATGGGAAGTAGAGAATGTAATTATTATAAAGTATTTCTTCTTTTTCTTTTTGATGTCGCTTGCACTGCCCTTACCTGAATCGTTCTTGTTTGACATATCTATTATTATAGTAATCGCGACCATATTTGCTTATTTTACTAGATTACTGAGGCAACCGCTTATTTTGGGCTACATTCTAGCAGGCGTTTTCATAGGGCCTTTGGGGCTGGGAATAGTCACTAACAGCGCTGAGATGGTGGCACTGTCCGAGCTTGGTATTGCCTTTCTCCTGTTTGGCGCTGCACTTGAGATTGATATCTCTAAGCTGAAAGGTGTAGCGAATGTCTCTGTACTGGCAGGTTTGCTGCAAGTTGGACTTACAATTGTTTTTGGATTCCTTGCTTCAATGTTCTTGGGTTTGGATATCATAAGCGCTACATATGTTTCTGTTATACTGGCTTTCAGCAGCACCATGGTAGTTGTAAAGCTATTGACAGATAATTTTGCAATAAACTCATTGCATGGCAGGCTTATGATAGGTTTGCTTGTGGTTCAAGACATACTGGCCATAGTGGCAATATCCTTTTTAGATAATTTAGGAAAACCACTGTCTATGGCCTTACTGTATCAAATAATCCTCAACGGCTTGGGTCTGCTGGCCCTTGCCGTGTTGATAAATAAACTAGTCCTGGTTTCTCTACTAAGAAGAGTCGCCAAGTCTCAGGAGCTTTTTTTCCTCACTGTGGTATCCACATGTTTTGTTTTTATGGGCTTCTCTTACTCACTTGGATTTTCAATAGCCATAGGTGCTTTCATAGCAGGCATTTCTCTATCAATGTTTAGGTATAACGTTGAAATAAGTGGTGAAGTGCGCTCTTTGAGAAATTTCTTTTCAACGCTGTTTTTCGTTTCATTAGGTATGCAGCTGACCACAATAGGAAGGGCCGAGGTCAGCATGTTGCTGCTCTTCCTTTTCATTGCCATCTTTGTCAAACCACTAATAATAAGCTTAGTTTATCTATTGCTTGGTTATGGGGGAAAACTCTCCTTGAGAATAGGTCTGTCTCTTGCTCAGGTGAGTGAATTTTCTTTCATTATAGCAGCTGCAGGCGTGTCATCAGGGCAGCTGAGCCCGGAGCTATTCTCTGTTGTTACTACTGTCATAATTGTGAGTGTTTTGCTTACACCTTATTTATTTAGGTACCATAGCTTCATATATGATATCTTGTGGGCTTTTGAACAGATAAGCAACATTTCAGTCCCTTTGTTTTTCAGGCGCCGCATAAGGAGGCATACGCGTGAACATGAATTGCTTCCCAGGAAGAGCATTGTTCTCATTGGCTGCGACAAGATGGGAGAGAGAATCTTAAACGAGCTGGGTGATACGAAGAAGCTATTGGTTGTTGATTATAATCCAGACGTGATTGAAAACCTTTCAAGAAGAAACATATATTCAATATATGGAGACGCGTACAGCGATGCAGTGATCAAGAGGATGAATGTGGAAACAGTTAAAGTGTTTATATCTACAATTCCTGACAGCCAGATAACAGCAGCCTTAATAAAAAGGATAAAGAAATTAAACCCAAAGGTTGCCTTTTTGGCAAGGGCCAACTTTACTGATGATGCCATTGACTTGTACAAGGCAGGAGCTGATATGGTGATAATGCCAGACATAGTGGCAGGCCAAAGAATGGCAGAATACATAAGGTTGCTTCACAGGAACCCCCAAAAGATTCAGGAAATAAAGAAAAGGCATTTGGAGTATTTAAGAAAGGAGATAAAGCAGCACAGACGACACTTTCTTGATAAGCTTATTTTCAATGATTGATATGTTATTTATGGAAGTTGAGTAATAATATTAACATGGTTTCTGTTGACAAGCGTGAGGGCCACACAATATCTCATTACCCTTTCTCAAGACTGGCAAAAGCTTATCTTGAAAAAGAAGGCGTAGACATATCTAAGGTCTCAGATGATGATTTGCAATTAGCTATTGAACGAGTAAAAGCAACTTTGACCAAGAAAAACAGGGAGCTATGGTCTTTTGACGCAGAAGCCAAAAGCTACGCACTGGCTAAGATATTGGTTGCACTGTTAGGCGATTTTTATGTTAAAAAACAATTTGCGAAAGGAGAAGCAAATAGGGCCTTTAATTACTTGATGTCAGAAAAAGAAGAGATATTTGATGAGATTGCCTCCCAATTTTTTGACTACGAAAAAAAAGGAGGGAGTTATTCTATATCTTTTATTGATTACCTAAACAATGCGCCGAACTCTGAAAATTTTCATTTGATAAATCAGGAACTCAGGAAAGGAAAAGTATATCTGCACAAAAGCAATATGGCTGCATTGATTTCTGAGAAACTATACAACAACATAATCAACACACAGCTTAAGAAAAGCGATTTTCCCAAAAAATTTGTTGAGGCCTCCAAACAATTGCAAGTGTTCAGGCGATTTGAGGAAGAGATTTCTGGACCTGTTGAGCTTTCTGCATTTCCCCCCTGTATGAGAAAGATATATCTTGACTTACAGACAAAACCAAATGTACCTCACAACGCACGCTTCGTGTTTGCTACTTTTTTAGCTAACATCAAAATGGACATAGACCAAGCGGTAAAACTTTTCTCCAAGCAGGAAAACTTTTCAGAGCAGAAAACTAGATATCATTTAGAACACGCTTACGGCACCAGAACAGGCAGAAAATATGCTGTCCCATCGTGCAGCAAGATACAAAGCTATGGCCTCTGCTACAAGAATGAAAGTTGCAAATGGGCGTCTCCAATTACTTATTATAAAAATATGTTGAGGAGGAGACGATGGAAAACATAAATTTCATAAAAGAAAAATTTAGGGAGTACTATAAAAAGAAAAAGCTTAGCCCTCCGCCAGATTTTCAGAAAAGGGAATTTGGTTTTGGAGACATAAAAAAGATAGATTATAGGCATGTGAGTTTTAGCTCTGTTGATGAATTTCGCAGGCATTTTGTGGAGAAAGCGCCTTTATATGCATCATATTCTGCTGCTTATTATGAGTTTCCATCTGCGAGGCCGATGCAAAACAAGAAGATAATTGAAGCTGACCTAATATTTGAATTTGACGCTAAAAGTGATGAGAAAAGCTTAACACCTGTAGCAGCTTTAGAAAAAGCGAAAGAGGACACTATAAGGCTGATTGAAGATTTTCTAGTAAATGATTTTGGTATAAGCAAAAGCAAGATATCAGTGAACTTCTCTGGAAGCAGGGGCTACCATATCCATGTTTTTGATGATGAGGTGAAAAAGTTAAACAGCAAAGCAAGAAGAGACATTGTGCGATACATAAAGCCATCACCAGAGTTGATAGCAAGAGTATATGACCCCTCCAAAAACTATACATGGCATAATAGGATAAAAAAAGCACTGCAACAGTACAAGGCATTAAGAGAAAAAAGAGAAGACACGTACAAAGAATATGGTATCAACAAAAGAGAAGATGAAAGGCTGATGCTTATAATCGATCAACTGATAGGAAATAAGGCAAAATTTGATATAAAAAACAAATCAGCCCGCTCTGCTTTTGAAAAACTTATCAAGCACTACTTGTATATGAAAACTCTGGCGGTTGATGAGGCAGTTACCTTTGACATGTCTAGACTGATAAGAATACCAAACACTCTACATGGTGGTTCAAGCCTTTTGGCTGCGAAGCTTAAGTCTTTGGACAAATTTAATCCATATGTAGATGCAGTAGTATTTTATAATCCACCAATCAAAATAAAAGTGCTTGAAGCAGTCAGTCCATTTGAGTTAAGAGAGGTCAAATTCGGGCCTTTCAAAAAAGACGAGATTGTTAAGATACCTGAGTATGCAGCGATGTACTTGATATGTAAAGGAGTGGCAAGGCCGTATGGAGTATGATGACTTGCGCAAGTTGCAGAGGCTTGAAAGAAATAGCCCTAAGTTAAATAAAGTTCCTGATAATTACCTTTCAGCTTTAGCAGACTTGGTCAAAAAGGCAAAGCAAAGTTTTGACAAAAGCGGTAGCAGAGAAGATATGAGAATGCTTGAGAATGTTCTTGAGGTTGCCAGGGACATATACAATAGAAGAGAGCAAAAGATTATTATGAAGGCGCTTGCTGATGCGAGAACAAGTACTGATGACAGTTCAAACATGCTGCCTGAAGAACAGAACCTCTATTTTCGCATAAAAGAAGCGCTCAAAGACAGTAGGTCTGACTTCTCCGTCATACTAGCAGGCAAAACTCCGAAAAAAGCAGAGACAAATGTGCTAAACGAAAAGCTTGGTGATGAAATCGCGAAGGAAGATAAGCAGGAAGATTTAAATATTATTCTTGTAAGAACTATAAAGAAGGTGCCTAAATTTGTGGGTTCTGATTTGAAGGAATACGGGCCCTATGAAGCCAACGAGCTCGTGAATATTCCCAAAAAAGAAGCAGAGCTTCTTTCAAAGCAAGGTTTCATTGAAATCATCTAGGTGATAGAATGAAGGTTCCATCTAAGATAAAAACATATTGTCCATACTGCAGGAAGCACACAGAGCATAAGGTAAAGTCAATAGTGCAGAAGCACTCACCAGCTAAGCCAAGAACACTAAGCTGGGGGCAGCAGAAGCACTTAAAGAAGATAAAGGGTTACAAGAGCAAAGTGGCAGGTAGCGCAGACCATGTAAAGCAGTCTGCCCGAAATGTGCTCTATTTACAGTGTACTATTTGCGGTAAGCAGCACCATATGTCTATAGGCTCTAGAACAAAAAAGAAAATTGAAAAGAAAAAGGAGTAGGTGGTTTGATGGACAACTTATTCCTGAAGCCAAAGTCAAAGTTCGTTAAGGTAAAATGCGAGAACTGTGGAAATCAGCAGATAGTCTTTCAATCTTCTGCTACAGTGGTTAAATGCTTAAAGTGCAATGCGGTTCTGGTTGAGCCTACAGGTGGAAAAGCAAAGATTAATGGCAGTATTGTTAAGGTTCTTGATTAGGGTTTTGTTATGAGTAGGAAGGAATGGCCAGAAACCGGTGAATTGGTTGTAATTAAGATAAAGAGGGTTAGTCATTACGGTGCAATAGCAGAGCTGCTTGAGTATCCTGGAAAAGAGGGTTTCATTCATATTTCAAATGTGGCCAATTCTTGGGTTAAAAACATAAGGAGTTTTGTTTCTGAAGGGCAGGTAAGGGTTGCTTCTGTAATCAGGGTAAATCCAGACAAGAGGATAGCAGACCTCTCTCTCAGAAAGATCTCCGCGCAGCAGGAGAAGAGGAGACTTTCTGATTGGAAGAGAAAAAAGAGAGCCAACAAGATATTTGAGAATCTCTGCAAAAAGCTAAAAGAAGACCCAGAAAAGGCATATGCGAAGGTGGCAGAGCCGTTAATAGATGTGTTTGGTGATTTGTATTCAGTATTTGAGAACATAAAGCTAAACGGACCTGAGGTTTTAGACGCTGTTAAGATACCTGAGAAATGGAAGAAGCTTCTAATAGAGTATACAAACGAAAACATAAGCATACCTGAAGTAGAAATAAAAGGTGTGCTAACTTTGACAAGCACTGCTCCAGACGGCGTTGACTTGATAAAAAAAGCCCTGCTAAAAGCTAAGTCAAATAATGTTAACATATATTATATATCTGCCCCAAGATATGCCATTGAGGTAAAGGGAAAGACATATCAAGAAGCTGAAAAGAGAATGGAGAAGGCCGTGGCATCCGTTGTTGATTATATGAAAAAGCACGGAGGAGAGGCTTCATTTGAAAGGATTAAGACCTAGGCTTATGAGATGTCCGAAGTGTGGCAGATATACTATGAAAAATAGCTGCCCTCTCTGCGGTGCTGAAACAGTCAAAGCAGAGCCGCCGAGGTTTTCACCACTAGACAAATATGGGGAGTATAGGAGAAGATTGCTGTATGAAAGAAGCTAAAATAAAGGTTCTGGCAAGACCTAAATTGAAGAGACCGATACTCATAGAGGGACTGCCAGGTTTGGGTCTTGTAGGCAAAATTGCCATTGACCACTTAATAAGAAGCTTGAAGGCCAAAAAGTTTGCAGAACTTTACTCACCTCATTTTCCCCCAATAGTTATCATTATGCCAGATGGCAGCGTAAGAATGATAAAAAATGAGTTTTACTATGCCAAAATGCGCGGGAAAGCCAGAGATTTGATACTTCTCACAGGAGACCATCAGGGCCTCACTGTAGAGTCATTTTATGAACATGCTGGCAAGATTATAGATTTCGCTAAGAGATACAGGACCAGCCTTGTTATCACTTTAGGGGGCTTAGGCACCAAAAAAATAGTCCAAAGACCCAACGTCTTTGGGGCTGCGAGCAGTAGCGGCTTGGTAAAGAAATACCAAAAGTACAACATCAAATTTGATAGAACAGGGACACAAATAACAGGGGCTGCTGGTCTGCTGCTGGGTCTTGGCAAGCTAAAAGGAATAGACGGCCTCTGTTTAATGGGAGAAACTCATGGCAATTATGTTGATCCAAATGCTGCAAAGGCCGTGTTGAAAGTGCTTGAAAAGATACTCAATATAAAGCTTACATATAAGGAATTGGACAGCCAATCCAAGCAGATGAAGGAAATGTTTAAGAAATTGAGAGAGATACAGAAAGCGCCTCAGAAAACGGAGACTGGAAAGCCATTAGATTTATCTTACATAAGATGATCGAATGAAGATTATAGCAGATCTTCATCTGCATTCCCATTTTTCAAGAGCCACAAGCCCAAAAATGAACTTGGAGGGCATATCTGAAGGTGCAAGGAAAAAGGGTTTGAACCTATTGGGCACTGGAGATTTTACTCACCCAAAGTATTTTGAAGAGTTAAAAAGAAAACTGCTGCCAAGCGATAATGGGACAGGCATTTATGAGTATAACGGCATTCATTTCATGCTTCAGGTTGAGATATCATTAATATATCAACAGGGAGGGAAGCAACGCAGGGTGCATCATGTAATATTTGCTCCAGATTTTGAGGCTGCAGAGCAGATTAACAGCATGTTTTCTAAGTGGGGGAGGTTAGATTACGATGGAAGGCCTATTTTTGGAAAATCATCTATGGAATTCATGGATGCTCTGATGGCTCTATGTCCTGATGCTTTTGTGGTTCCTGCTCATGCTTGGACACCATGGTATGGCATATTCGGAAGCATGAGTGGCTTTGACTCTTTAAAGGAAGCCTTCGGAGAACATGTGAGACATATCCATGCGATAGAGACAGGTTTAAGTAGCGACCCTGCTATGAACTGGAGGATAAGCGAATTGGATAATGTATCTCTGATATCAAATAGCGATTCGCACTCCCCATATCCTTGGAGACTTGGGAGAGAAGCAAATGTTTTCGACACGAAAATGACATACAAAGACATAACTAATACTATAACAACCAGAAAAGGATTTGAGTATACAATAGAGGTAGATCCAGCCTATGGAAAGTACCACTACGATGGGCATAGAAATTGCGGCGTGTCTATGAGCCCTGAAGAAGCGAGGAAGCACAATAACATCTGTCCTGTCTGCGGCAAGCCACTTACCCTGGGGGTGGAACACAGGGTTGAGGATTTGGCAGACAGACCAGCAGGATATAGACCAAAGCATGCAGTTGATTTTATAAAATTGCTGCCTTTAGCAGAGTTAATCGCCACTGCGAGAAAGAGGAGCTTGTCATCACCTACTGTTACAAAAGAGATGCACCAAATAATGAAAGATTACTCCGAGCTGTATGTGCTTACTGAAATGCCTGAAGATGAAATAAGGAAAATTGCGGATGAAAGCTTAGCAGAACTGATACTCAAAAACAGGAATCAAGAATTGAAAATTAAACCAGGCTATGATGGTGTTTACGGTGAAATAATATTGGAGAGCGGAGCTCAGTCCTCGCTTCTGGATTTTTCCTGATTTAAAAACTCTACGATTTCTTCAATGCTTTTCCTGTACTCCTTTCCTTTTCTCATATCTCTCAGAGTGAAAATTTTTTCATTAATTTCTTTTGGTCCTACAATCAGGCAAAAAGGAATCTGTTTTGAAGAAGCATAGTCCATTTGTTTCTTGAGCTTCCTATCCATCAGGTCAATGTCACAATTAATGCCCTGCTTTCTCAGTTTTTGGCATATTTTTATGCTCTCTTTTCTTACCTCATCTGTTGCAGAGGCTATGAAAACAGCTGTCTTGCTTGGCAGCTTTGGCAACATTTTCATATCTTTCATAGCATCTATTATTCTCTCTAGACCTATGGTCGTGCCTGTGGCAGGCAGTTCTTTCCCTGCAAAAAGCCCTATCAGTTTATCATACCTGCCCCCACCCGTGATGCTTCCTACCTGTCCTTCTTTAACAACTGTCTCAAACACAAAAGAGGTGTAATAATCAAGCCCACGCGCCAATGACAAATCAAAACTGATAACCTCATCTGGCACTCCAAACAGTTTAACAGCTTCAAAGAAGTCCTCGCTTTCCCCCACGGTCTCTTTGCTCACATAGTCCTTTACTCTGTCAAGCACTTTCTTTGGTTTTCCCTTTATTTTTATTATATCCATGATTTCCTTTACCTTCGCATCATCAACGCCCCTTTTCTTTAATTCGTCAATAACACCCATTTCACCTATTTTGTCTATCTTATCAACAGCGACAAAAATATCTTTCTCATTTTCAATGCCCAGCTTTTTGTAAATTTCACTCATTAGTTTCCTGTTGTTAATCCTTATTTCAAAAGATTTGAAACCCACTGCTTTTAACACGTCATTTGTTATTGCTATTATCTCAGCATCTGCCAGCACACTTTTGCTTCCAACTATGTCAACATCACATTGCCAGAACTCTCTATACCTGCCCTTTTGCGGTTGGTCATATCGCCAGACCCTGCTTATCTGATACCTCTTGAACGGCACTGGCATATTCCTATTCATAGCCACATATCTAGCGAGAGGAACAGTTAAATCAAATCTTAAGGCAACATCTCTTCCGCCAAGGTCTTTAAATTTCCATATCAGCTTTTCCTCTTCTCCGTACTTTTTCATTAATACATCAAGAAACTCAACAGCAGGAGTTTCCAAGGCCTCAAAACCATACCTTTCAAAAACTTCCTTTATTTTGGATATCACATATTCCCTTATCCTCATCTCTTCAGGAGAAAAATCTCTGGTCCCCTTAGGTATTGAAAGTCTCATATTGCACACCTTTCAGAAGGGCCCAGGCCGGGATTTGAACCCGGGCTGAGGGATCCACAGTCCCTAGTGCTAACCGCTACACTACCTGGGCCATTAACTATAACATTCTTTATTAAGACATTATCTTTTATATTGGCTATGAAACAGATAAATAAAATTAGAGAAATCTTTTCAATGCATATCGTTATGAAGTGAATCGCCCATTAATCCTCACTGCCCTTTTTCTACATTTTCTACTATATAAATTTATTTCGTGCATTTCATAATATTTTCATGCGCAAAATATCTCTGCAAAGCAAGGTAAAAGGAATACCCCGCTGCAATTGGTGCTACCACAGGTGTGTTATCCCCGAAGGTAAAACAGGCATATGCCACAACAACATAAATATAAATGGCGAGCTTTACAGTCAGGTCTACGGCAAGGCAGTTTCAATGGCAGTAGACCCAATAGAAAAGAAGCCACTGTATCACTTCCTTCCAGGAACAACAGCTTTTTCAATAGCCACGACAGGTTGCAATTTCAGATGCAAACACTGCCAAAACTGGGAGATATCCCAGGCAAAACCAGGAGATTTGCCAACACATGATGCAATGCCTGAAGACATAGTTGAAATGGCAGTGAGGACTGCATCGTCTTCTATAGCATACACATATAATGAGCCAACAGTTTTCTTTGATTACGCTCACGATACCGGCATACTTGCACGCAAAAAAGGTTTAAAAAACATTTTCGTGACAAATGGCTACATGACCCCAGAAGCAGTTGAGCTTGCTGCTAAGGACTTTTTGGATGCCTCAAACATAGACATAAAAGGAGACGAGAACTTTTACAGAAAGGTTGTAGGCGCTGATTACAACAACGTACTGGAAAATGTGAAGAATCAGTATAAAGCAGGCATTTTCATAGAGGTAACTACATTGATAATACCAGGTTTCAATGACAATGCTGATTTTATTAGGGAAATAGCAGCTTTCCTGAAATCTCTTTCAAAGGACATACCATGGCACTTTAGCGCATTTTATCCTGCCTACCAGATGAGGGATGTTCCTCCAACACCAAGAGAAACAATTTTGAAAATGTGCGAGATAGCAAAAGATGAGGGAATGCACTATGTTTACGCAGGCAATATATGGGATAGCGGTTATGATAACAGCTATTGCCCTTACTGTGGTGCATTGCTTGTAAGGAGAAAAGGATATGATGTTGAACTTTTAATCCATGAAAACAAATGCCCAAACTGTGGCAGGAAGCTGAATTTTGTTTTAAAGTGAGCGATACTTTTAAAATATCACATCTCTTATTACAAGGAGGGGGTGTAAATGGAGAAAAAAACGAAGTATCAAAAATTAGCTGAAAAGATTCTAATGAAAAAAGAGAGCGCTTGGTTGATGTTAAGGAAAAATGAAGAAAAGAAGGTTTTTTCCTTTGCAGAGAGCTACAAGGATTTTTTGAATAAGTCAAAGACAGAGTTGGAGGCCGTTGAGACAATAAGAAAGATAGCTGAGTCGTACGGCTTTAAAGAGTATCCAAAAAGCAAAGTAAAGTATTATCTAATAAACAGGGGCAAAAACATAGCACTGGTGAAAAAGGGAGAGAGCATTGAAAAGGGTGTAAATATAGCTATATCCCATCTTGATTCTCCTCGCTTGGATCTGAAACCACACCCCCTTTATGAGGACTCTGATATCGCCTTGTTCAAGACGCATTACTATGGGGGAATAAAGAAATACCACTGGGTTTCATCACAGTTGGCTCTTCATGGTATTGTCATAAGAAAAGACGGTAAGAAAATTCATGTAAAAATAGGCGATTCAAAGAAAGACCCTGTTTTTACAATTGCAGACCTGCTTCCTCATCTGGATAAGAAGCAAGAGGAAAAACCAATGAAAGAGGCTATAGAAGCAGAGCAGCTGAACATAATTGTAGGCAATATGCCTGTTAATGACAAAAAGATAGATGAAAAGATTAAGCTGAACATAATGAAAATCTTGAACGAAAAATATGGCATAACTGAGGAAGATTTTGTGACAGCTGAGTTGCACGCAGTGCCTGTTGCAGAGGCGAGAGACCTTGGTTTTGACAAAAGCATGGTAATTTCCTACGGCCAGGATGACAAGTCGTCTACTTATGCTGCATTGCTTGCCTTTTTAGAGGCGAAAGCAAAGAAGACATTGATATTTTTAGGAGTGGACAAGGAAGAGATAGGCAGTGAGGGCCCAACTGGCATGAAATCATCCTTTATAGAGGAAGTCATAAGGACCCTGACAAAGCAGGATCCGCGTTTGCTACTTTCGCGCTCAAAGGTTCTGTCCTGTGATGTGGATGCTGCTGTAAACCCAACATTCAAAGATGTGCACGACACTTTAAATGCCAATTACCTAGGTAGAGGGCCAGTGGTTGCCATGTATACAGGATATGGCGGCAAATACAGTGCAAGCGATGCAGGAGCCGAATATACATATAAATTGATATCAATATTAAGAAAACATAAAATCCCTTGGCAATCAGGGGAGCTTGGGAAAGTAGACGAGGGAGGGGGAGGCACGATAGCGAAATACGTAGCTAAGTATAACTGCGATGTTATTGACTTTGGTCCTCCTGTCCTAGGCATGCATGGACCTATGGAAGTTGCCAGCAAGATAGATGTTTACTACACTTACAAAGGCATAAAAGCCTTCTATGAAGAGATGGAATAATCAAATCCACCCAAAAACAGCTGCTATAAGCAGGGCACCAACACCACCAAGGCCTCCCATTATTGAGACAAGAAGCGTGAGGCCATTTATTGGGATTGCTATGCCGAGAATAAATTTGACCACAAGCAGAGCAATTAAGCCAGCGATAGCATTGGCCAAAAACTGCTTGAAAAGCCACAAGGCGACAAATGTTATTGCCAATAACAATAATCCAATTAAAACATATGAGTAATTGCCTTTTATGCTTCCGATTAATTTCTTTACTTTTTCTGTTGTTCCCTTTTTTCTTGGAATGTATGTGTAATTGACTTGGTTTTCATCTGTCCCATTGCTGAAGAAAAGGGAAAGCGTTTTGCTTTCTGCTGAGCTCAACACAAAAACATAACCCTGTTCCACAGGATTTACTGTCAAATTCTCGCCGTCTAACACTGCTTTTTCCAGTTTGTAATTGTCCTCTATGTTGCTTATCAGGCAGCTAACGTTTTCCCTTGAAGCCATTATCTTATGCCCCTCAATATTGGAGGCAGCACACTGTATGGTAAAAGCATTAACAGTAAGCAATGTTAAAAGCAGAGCCAAGGCCGGGTAAACACTTCTTTTAGAATATTTTGGCATATGCTTATATAGGTGCAAGGTTCCATAAATATCTCATGGTTGAGTATACAAAGGAGCAGCAGCAAATAGCTCGTTCTTTGCTTAAAGGTCCGAAAACAATAGAGGAATTGAGAAAGGACCTTAACATGCCTACAGATGAGATATTAAAACATCTTAAAGAACTAATAAAGCTAAAGGTTGTGGAAAAAAGTGGCTTCCCAACCAAATACAAGCTTCTGGATGTAATTGTTAACAGGGTGAAATCAGGAAAAGAGAGCCGCCTAAGCGATTACCCTTATGAGGTGCTAATGATAATAGAAGGCATGAGCAGTGATAAGGAAGCTCTTGAAAAGCAGATGCAGATGCTAAAGGAGAAAATAGAATCAGAGAAAGGCATTGACATAATAAAGCTGAACTTGGCAGATGTCGTAAAAAATGAGAATAACTTCACTACGTTTATCAGCCTGCAGTTCGGCTGTGAGACATTTGCCGATTTGATTAGGATGATTATACAATATGGCCCTTCCAGCGTTGAAATTCTAGCTCCGCAAGAAGCTGAATTGTCAATAAGAGAAATGCAGGAAATTTCAAATGACGTGATGTCTGCTGTCCATTACTACATCACACTTATAGTTCAACTCAAGCAGGCCATGGGGAAAATGGCAGAAGGAGGGCATTTAAACAAATGACGAAGTTGTGCCTGACGTTATCTGAAAACCGCACCACAATATTTATAAACCCTATCAATATCATTTAATCCACAGATATGGTGGGATAGCCATGTCTGTTGATAACAAAGAATAAATCTTTGTTCGATAAAAACGAGGTGAAGAAAGCATGAGAAGTTTGAATTTAAAGAGGGTGGCGGCCATCGCAGCTGGAGCTGCAATGGTTGGTAGCACACTTGCTACTGGTTTGGCTGCAGTAAACACCCAAGGTGACGTCACAAGCTTTGTACAGAACGTCAAAGCAAACCTAGACGACGTGGAGATCGTCGTCGGAACGAACGGAGCTGCAATCAGTGACGGAATACAGGCAGCTAAGTTAGCAGCTGTTCTTGCAACCCTCAACTTTGAGGAAGCAACTGACGTAGCAGCAGTACCTGACACATCAGGAGTAACAATCGGCGAGAAGTCAGTAAAGGTCTCAACATCAACAGGAGGAACAATAGTACAGCCATCAGAGGTAGAGTTCCCAATAGTCTACCCAGCAGTAGTGGATTACTCCTCAAGCGTAAGTTATTCTACCGGTTCAAAACCAGCAACCTTGACGCCAGATGTCCTCCCAGGTGTTCTGACCAGGTCAACATTTGAGACAATAACATCAGGAGGAACAACTGTTGACAGGATGCTTGAGGAGCAGATAGTGATAGACAGCGGCAATGTCAAGTACGCAGAGGACACAGACCCAGACGGACACGGGCTGTACTGGAACCTCGGAGGCAAGGACCACATCCACTACAAGCTCGACTTTACGAAGAGCGGAAATGGTCTGCCAACAGGTTCTGGCAACTACTCAGAAACGCCTGAGATAACACTTCTGGGACACACCTATGGAATAAACACAAGAAAGCTAGCTGACAATGTATTTGAGCTCTACGCAGGAGACAAGATAACACTGACATCAGGAGATGAGTACGAGACAGCAGACGGTTACACAATAAAAGTCAACTTAGTGAGCCAAATAACTAGTGAAAGCACCACACGTGGAAAGGTCTCCTTGACCGTGACATCTCCTGACGGAGACGAGCAGACAAGAAGCATCCAGGAAGGAAACTCATACGAGTTCTTCGGAGGAGCAGTCACAATAACAGTTGACAGCGCAGCAACAGGTTTCACTCAGGAGAACGTCCAGACAGGAGTTGCAACCCTTAGGATCGGAACAGGCTCATTGAAGTTTGAGAAAGGAGATCCATTCCCACTTGACCCTGCCTGGAAGGTCAAGGACATAACCTGGAGCTCTGGATACCTGCAGTCAATAGACATAACATACGGAAACCCAGACGGAGAAACATACTTTGAGAAGGGAGACTTCCAGGGAGATGTGAAGCACGGGCTTGCGCAGGGAGTAATCGTGCCAGGTCCAAAGGACGCAGACGGAAAATCCCTGTTCAACATCCAGCTTGCAGGCTTTGGAGGTTCAACCCAGATAGACACAACAACACTTGAGTTTGAGGGAGACGGCAGCGACTCAGATGCTGTAATGCACGTGACATGGGTTGACCCAGACGGCTTGACAAATGTGCTGGATGCCAGCAAGGACGAATTGGCTCCATTCCACAAACTAGTTGCTGGTTCAAATGAGACATTGAACGCGACAACAGAGGCCAACTACTTCATAGTGAACGACAAGCTATTTGTCTTCAAGGGATGGACAACAGAGGGGCTTCCAACGCATTTCGTAAAGCCAAGGTTCGCAATAGGCTCAGCAACAGGTCCTGTAATTGAGGGAGACCCTGTTGACATGTCAAAGGCATCACCAACAGGACACTTCAAGTACACATCAGGAGCTTCAGCAACAGGAGGCAACATAGACTGTACATTCACGTACTACAGCAATGCCTCAAAGGACGATGGCTGGATACACATAGCATACGATGCCGCAACATGTGACATAATACCTGACCAAGTGAACGCAGGAATGGAAGCAGTAATGGACCAAGCAGCTCAGAGCGGTACGCCTGTAACAATGGACCTCAGGTATGTGAGGGGCGCAAAGCTGAACGCCTCAAGCGAGACCAATGTGGATGGAAAGACATTCCCTGTTGTGTTGCTCTGGGAGGCGAACCAGACATACCCAGGAGCTGACAGGCCAATTGTTATAATGTATGACGGCTCAACAACAACTGGTTTCAGCAAGGATTACACAGGCATACTGGCAGGAATTCCAACAAACATAACCCTCTTAGGAAATGGAGCTAAGGGAGGAGCAGTCCTGAACATGTCAGAGTACACAGACAACAAGCTGGTTGACACACCTGCAAACAGTGCCTCAACAAGCAGCACAATACAAAACAAATACCACATAACAGCCTACAGCTCTGAGTTGTCTGCGGATGGAAACAAGTTGACAATTGTCGTGCCAGAGGCCGCAAGGTCAGCTGTTGTGAAGGTGGCCAAGACCATTGAGGAAACAGAAGGCGAGGAAGGACAGGCATACTACACGCTGTCTGAGGGAGATTCAATCAGCGGCGTGACAATAGAAGAGATCAACGCAGAGATAACTGGTCTGGACAGCATCACCTGCGGTGCAGCTGAGGGAACACTCTACTCCAAGAAGACTGCACTTGACCCAACAGCTCTGGTGACGACGGACACAGCCGCAACAGCAACATACCAGATTGTTGTTGGAGGTCCATTTGTCAACAAGTTGGCACAGGCCATTGACACAACTGGACTGACAACGACAGGAGCTGGTGCACAGTACCTCATCGCAACAGATGATGGTACAAAGTTGCTGGCTGCTGGTTACACAGCAAGCGACACTGCGGCTGCAGTTGACGAGTTAATCCGTCTGTTGCAAGGATAAGGGCTCTAACCCCCTTTTCCCTTATTTTTGTTTTTACAAAGCTCTGAGCGTTAGCTCTGTTTAAATATAAGAAAAATGTTAAGTGATAACTATGAAAAAAAGGACTAAAGCAGGATCAAAAAAGCAAGCGCAGTGGAAATACGGCCTTATCACCGTAATTGCAATTATCATTATTGCCTCAATAATCCTTTTAAGCTCCTCGCCTGTTAGCAGGTATAGGATAGGAAACACTGATGCTTACATCGTAGGCCATGATGCAGTAAACAGAATAAAACAGCTTCTGGAAGAATCCTCTCGCGTAATTATTATAGCAGAAGGAGACAACCACACAACCCAAACAACCGGCTTTATATCATCTGCAGTAACATATCTTGCGAGGGACTTTCCGAAGCGACTAAATAGCTCAGACATCTATGGCATAGAGTATTACGGGGGCAGGGCCATTGGTTGCATAGGAGAGAATGCAAGCCTGGACTTTTGCCTCAATTTCAAGCCCTCTGATAAGGAACTGCTCATAAAAATTAAATACCCAAATTACAGCGAGAACAATATTTTAGTTTACGATAACACCATTGAGTTCAGAGGCAAGTCAGGAGCAGATACCCTATCTCTTGTGAAAGCTTTTGAACAGCTCTTCCTAGGGAAGTGATTTTTTGAGATTGAACGTCCTGTGGTTTACACTATCTCTTGTGCTTATTTTTCTTTTGTATGAGCTCAGCGGCGCAAAAGTGCAAGGAATTAACCTTGCATACTTCTCCCTTTCTTCATTGCTTTTTCTCGCATCAACCTTTTTTTGGGCCTTAGCCTGGATCTATGTTATGAAAGCACCAACAAGAAAAGCACTTATTATACACCTAAGGTCTCTGGCAGGTGTTTTTGCTCCTATGGGTCTTGGAGCTGACATGCTCAGAAGCTTTTGGGCATCAAAAGAAAAAGGAATGAAACCAGACAGGGCTTTGGCTTGCAGTTTGATAGTTAAGTTTTTCAAGTTTATTTTAATGTTCCTACTTTTACTGTTCAGCGTAATTGCCCTGAGCAGCCGTTCATATGATTTCCCTCAATACGTGTTCATCTTTATAAGCATGCTTTTCTCTGCTCTCATAGGTCTTTTGATAATTATCCTGCTGAGGTCAAGAAAAACAATTGCATTTATCCACCATTTCATTAGGAAGTTATTCTTATGGCGCTTTCATGAGGAGCTTAACCTTAACTTTGACAGGTTGAGGTTGAGAGACATTGCCTTTATAATCATTGTGCTTATGCTGTCTGTTGTTTTTGAGATAGGGGCTGCCTGGGCTGCTTTCTTGTCCGTTTCTCAAGAGCTTCCTCTGCTACATATCATTATATTTTCCAGCGTTGCTTCCTCTCTTGCGCTGATAACCGTGTCGCCACAGGGGCTCGGATTCGTTGAGGCAGGCTCTTACTTTCTTCTGTCAATGGGCTACTTTTCGCTTTCAAGAGTGGTTATAGGCAATGTTTTAATAGTATGGAACATAGTAAGATTATGGATTCCCAGCATTGTGGGTCTATTTGCTTCACTTGTAAAGAGGTCTGATAGATGATAACAGTTGTGATGCCTGCGTTTAATGAAGCCGAGAAAGGCATTGAAAATAACTTGAAAGAGCTGTGCAGGTTAAAAGAAGTTGACGAGATTGTTGTTGTTAATGACGGAAGCAGCGATGACACAGCCAAAATCGTCCAAAGCATTGCTAGAAGAAACAGGAAAGTTAAGTTAGTGAACCATGAGAGAAACAAAGGAAAAGGAGAAGCCATGAGGACAGGTGTTAAAAATGCTAGGGGAGACCTTATTGTTTTCATTGACGCCTCACAGTTTAGTATTTCAGACATTCCAAAGGTAGTAAAGAAAGCGAAAAATTATGACATAGTGATCGGCATTAGGGACTTCAGCAAGATACCTCTGCTCAGAAGAATAAATAACCTCCTATCAAGGCTCGCTGTTTTCATAGCAACAGGCAGACATATCAGCGACAGCATAAGTGGCTTTAGGGCAATAAGAAAAAAAGACTTCATTGCACTTGATACTAAGGAAAGGGGCTATGCAATAGAAATAGAGATGAACTTCAAGGCATTAAGCAGGGGGATGACTGTAGGTGAAGTTCCGGTTAAGGTCTACTACGAAAAAGAGTCCTCTTTACCCACATTGGGCTCTTTAAAGAGATCCGTATACGAGTCCTGCTTTACTGTGCTTGGTGTGTTTAGGACCTGGCTTGGGCTGTGGTGATATGGTAAGGAAATATTATACATTCAAACAGTTCAGGGAAATGCTTTTTGTAATTACCATAATCCTTATATCTTTGCTGGCCATTTTACTTTCTTTGATTTCACCATACAAGCAGGAAGCAACTGTTTATGAACTTTGGCTGTCTAATTATTCTTCAACAGTAGAGAAAGGCGAGAACATAACTTTTTTCATAAACAGCAACAGCGAGAGCAACAAGTTGTTTTCAATTGCCATATATTTTGACAGTAAATTGAAGGCAAATTTTCTGAGCACTTTGAACAAAAATAGTATAAAAGTAAACCTGCCAAACGACCTTGATAAAGGAAAGCACAGGATTTCTGTTGTGGTTTTTGATACCTCTACAGGAGATTGGTTTGGTCAAGGGCATCAGTTGTTCTATACGGTGAACGTCTTATGAAAAAGATAACAGTTTCATTGTTGCTTGCTTTGATATTCATTACAGGGCTCGCATTAAGGCTAATGCCTGCGCTCAATTCAGAGCTTCCACTTAGGTTTGATTCTTACTATCACGCCCGTGTTGCAGAGTTGATAAATAGAGACATGTCTATCCCATCTTGGGAACCATGGCCTTATGGTGGAAGGCCCCATGTATACCCTCCTGCCTATCCGCTGCTTTTGCTTTTTATTTCCAAGCTTTTTATGACAACTACTTTGAATGCAAGCAGGTTTGTACTTCCTTTCATAAGCTCTTTGATTGTTGTAGCAGCTTTTTACTTTGTTAGGTCATTTAAGTCAGAAAGGGCAGCATTGATAGCCAGTTTTCTGATTTCAGTTAACCCTTATCTTGTGTCATCATCATACGATTCTCCCCAAGTGATAGGGATACTCCTTCTTATTATCGCAGTGTATTTTGTTTTCAAAAAAGAATTTTTTAAAGCATCCATCTTGCTAGCATCAGTTTTTTTCTTTAATCCATTTAGCTTAGTTATGTTCTCAGTTCCGCTTTTTGCCTATCTGTTGATAAGGGACAAAACACTCAACACTGCAAAGACATTCTCATTACCTATAATCACCTCCATTCTCTGGCTGCTTTTAAATTTCAACGCTACGTCCTGCTATAACAATTGGATAGGGCCTTTATTCATAATGAAAAAAATAAACCCCTGGATAAATTTCGCTACACCTATATTCATATTTCTTCCAATTATAGCCTTTGTTATGATTAAAGACCTTAAGGACAAGTTCAGGTTTTTCTGGTTTATCTCTTCAATTGTTTTTGTGGCAGTATTCATGCTTCATTTTATTACTCCTATTTTCCATCCTTGGAGGGCAGATGTTTATCTAATGCTTGCCCTCTCTTTTCTGTTTTCCGATTCTTTGTCAAGCCTAAACTGGAAAAACCTATTTCTGTTCATAACACTCTCAATGATAAGCCTTGCCTCCCTTTTCTCTGTTTTCCTAGCATCTCCCTTGATGATGCCCCCCCTCACACAGAACGAGTACAAACTGGTTGATTTTATCAGCAAAAACAATAAGGGGCTGCCGATATTGGCAAATCATGACATGTGCTCAAATATTCTAACCTTGACAAATAAAAGCTGTCTCTTGGACTTGAACTTTGAGTGCATACCAAATGCAACGAGTTGGTACGACTACGAACAGTTCTTCTGGGTAGCAAGCAGGCAGGAGATGAGAGACATTATAAATAGGAATCCAGATATATCCTATATTGCATACTCCTCAGGAGATTGGGGAAGGCAGTTCTTGGAATCTATGGATGTTGACAAGGTATATTCAGCGTGGACTGATTCGTCCAGAGATGCGAGCCTGTATAAGGTTAACAGAATTAAAGGCAATATAACGTATATGGAGGGCTGAGAAGTGAACAAAAGGTTGTTGTTGCTTTTCATTTTCTTTTTTGTATTTTTCTCACTCCCACAACTGCTAAGATTCGCGCTTTACTCTCCGTCTATCATAGGCACAACCCCTTATTTTCACATTAGAATGGCCGAATTGCTTCTCTCAGGTCAAGCTTATGATTCTTTGTCATTTGGAGGCAGATATTACACATACCCACCTGCCTATCACTGGCTTTTGGCAATTAGTCCTTTGAAATATCTTTTGAACCCCTTCATAGGTGCTTTGGGCGTAGTGCTTCTTTATTTCATCGCAAGAGAATTGGGCTTTTCAGAGGAATCTGCTTTATTCTCATCAGCGCTTCTGGGTTTTATCCCTGGCTATTTGTATCTTTCTGGACACATCAACCCGAGAATGCCCGCGCTCTTTTTCTTAATGCTTACATTCCTCTTTCTCCTAAAGTCAAGAAAAGATAAAAGAATGTTTTATTTGTCTTTTCTCTCAATGCCAATCGTTTTTCTCATACATCCCCTCGTGGGAGCAGTTGCCGTCTTTTTGGTTCTTTTTCTTTTCAGGAGCATGTTTAAAAGGGTTGCCCTGCTTTCTCTCTTTTCTTTATCTGTATTTCTTCTGTGGTTCCTGCCATTAGCTCTTAACTTAGGTCTTCCGCAATATAGCTCATTCTATTCTGTTTATGTGGAGCTGAAAACAGGCATTCAATACTTCATATTTGAATACGGTTTGGTGAGCGATTCCATCACAGCTTTTATGCTGCTTCTGTCTTTATACGCAATATTTAAGGTGAAAGGCAAGAGCTTTGTGAAGGAATGGGCAATATTGGCTTTCTTCCTTCCACTACTGATAGGAAATAGGATAAATGAGCAACTGCTGTTTCCAGTAGCTCTTTTGGCTGCTGAGGTTTTTATTAATCATTGGAATAGGTTCTGGAAAGACATCAAGTTAGATTTCGTGCCTGTTAAGGTCTGGACAGCTTTGTTTATGCTTTACGTTTCTGTAGCTGCAATACTTGCCGCAGGAGCTCTTATGTTTTTCCCACCGTCAGCAGAAGAATACCACGCAATGCAGTGGCTGTCATTACATAGTCCAGAAAATGCCGTGGTATTCGCTGATTGGTTCTACGGTCATTGGATAAGTGCTATTGCAAAAAGGAAGAATGTTATGGACGCTTATGCCGAATACGCGCCGAACCTGGAACAGAGGTTCAGGGACAGCAACAAAATACTTTACGGCTCTGATATAAATGTTACTATATCTTTGCTTAGGAAATATAATGTGTCTTATGTTTACTATGAAAGGCCAAGAGATGCGGAGTTATGCTCTGGTTTTCCATATATAACACGCTATCCATACTTTAAAAAGCTCTACCAGGATAAGAGAATTTACATATACAAGGTAGATTATCTTGGCAACTCAACACCAGTGCCTATCTGCTGACAGTTGTTAAATAAACAGTCGATAACAACAGTGGCATAGCTTCCTTTTGGCAGGGAAAAATCCAGCAAGTATCTCCCCTCAGCTTCTTTTACTATTTTCATATCTCCTATTTCTATCCACAGTTTTCTTCTGGTTCCCTTGCTTCTCAAATCATGAAGGTTGTTTACCCTAAAGTCTTCTAATGTCAAACCATGTCTTTCTAATATCTCCTGTTCCAATTCATTTTCCAATTCCAGCGCATATCCGTATATGGGGCCAGTCTCATAGTCCAGGCCTCTTTTTATGCACTCTGCTAGAAATTCGTTAAAGAGCTTGGCTTGGTAAGCGTGAACAAACATCTTTAATAACGAGCGGGGTAGCATTCTCAGTGCCCTTAGGTAATTTCTTGGCTGTCTTGACAGGGAGACGAGCATTTTTCTTTCAAAGCGCAGGCGCTTTGGAAAATATTTTAAAGCTTCCTTGAAGTTCATCTCCTCAGCCAGTTTTTTTCTTGCCTTTATTGAATTTTCATCTTCTCTTTCATCAACAGCTGTTAAGTATGTCATAACTGCTTTTTCAAAATCTTTTTTTACTATGCTTTCTCCAACATCGGCAGTTATCGGCCTTATAACTCCAAAGCGCTGTTCTCCGAAAAAATTGGGAAATTTATCCATGCGCCTAGGCTCTCTATCAGAGTAAACCCTTATTATGAAATGGTTTCCTACAAGGTCTCCTATGAAAACCCCTCTGTCCCTGTAAGCCAATGGAACAAGCTCTATATTTTCCACATTGAATTTTTTTAGCTCTTCCTTTCTAACGCCCTTTATGCTTATGAGTTGCGAGCTTATTGACCTCTTGTCCTTTGTTCCAGCAAAAGAGACGCTTCTATTAGGAATGTTTAGCTGTTTAGCAATTTTTTCAACAGCCAACAACGTGTCCCAGTTTCTCTTTTTCATTACGCATAGAAGGTATTCCCCTCTTCCCCCTTGAAACCTATATTTCTTGTTTACAGACAGAACACCGTAATCTTTTGTTATCTCTTCAACAATAAAATCCTCTGCTTTTTCCTTAATTTTGTATGCGCTAGTTCCTGTATCTGAGGATTGCACCGATACCACCAAAGCCCTTAAGGAACTGTTGCCCCCCATTCGTGCTTGTGCTTATTATTTCCACTTTTGTTCCCATTTCTTCGGCAATGCTCTCAAGTTCGTCTATCTTTTCATCATCCAAGCCCTCGGATAGCATTAAAAGTTCCACCTGTCCTCTTTCAAGAGCTTCTCTTACCTCTTTTTCGCCATATGCAGCCAGGTTTCCAACACTTGCTTCTTTTATGAACCTATCAACAAGCTTCTTTTCTTTGGCTGTTTCCATCTCCTCAATAATCTCTCCGCTTTTGTCTAAAATTTCCTTTATTCCAAACTCGTCAGTATAACCTGTGTCCACCACACCAACAATTTTTTTCTTGACCTCTGGCCTTAGATATGGCCCGTCAATAAATCCGTACTTTGTAGGTCCGCTTCCTCCTGCTATGATTGCCTTTACTTTTGGGTCAGAAAAAGCTTCGTTTATGACTTCAGCAACCTTTTTGTAGAAATCCACAGCTGCTTCCTCTATAAGTCTCGTAAATCTCATAGCACTTTGGCCTCCCTTGTGGTGTTTTCCAGGAACGTTGGATGTCATATGTCTTATAATGTTCAAGTGCTTGCCTTCAATCAGGGCGATTGTTGCCTCTCTCCTGTCCATTGCAAAAGCACCATAAATCTCCTTTGCTCCAAGCATGTCTTCAAGTGGCTTAGTGTAGAAACTTGAATCGCACCTGTAAATCTGAACGTTTATGGGCTTTGGAGGGATGAGAGTGATTAATTTTATATCTGGCTGGTCGTTTCGGCTGCTAACATTACCACAGAAAATAGCAACCCCCTTATCGCCTGTTTTGTGAACCCCTTTTAACACTTGAAGTATCCTGTCAATAGCTGCCTGGACATTTTTTCGTGTACTCTTGCTTTTTATGTTTGCTGCCTGGCCGTATTCACTTCTTAACCTTGCGCTTATTTCATTAACATTTGCGTTTGGTGGAATGTAAACACTAATCAATTCAGTTCCCTGTCCCCTTATGCTTTTGAGATACTTTAACTCCTTTTTTAGCTGGTGCATTTCCTTTGAACTTTCAGGCATTCAATCACCCTTTCTTAGTGTTTTCCACAGCTCGACAACAGAGAAGACAACAACTGTCAGCAGTATTACTCTTATCCAATCAACAGCATGCAACGGCGTTGTTTTGAAGATAACATCAAGCACAGGCGTTTGAACTATTAGCACCTGAATTAAAAGTGATGACACCACTGCAAAGCCCATCCACTTGTTAGACAGCAAGTGCAATCTGCTTAGCCTTCTTTTAGACTTGAAGTTTACTGCTATCATTGTTTCTAAAAATACAATCGTGGTGAACGCAACAGTTCCTGCCTTTCCTGTCCCGGCATTTAACTCCCAGTAAAACGCCAGCACAGTTATTATTCCCACAAGCAAGCCGATGAATGCAATAGTTATCATTTCTTCCCTATTTAAAGGATTATCCTCCTTTGGGTTTGGTTTTCTTTTCATAACATCCTTTTCAGCTTTTTCAACACTTAATGCGAGGGCCGGCAAGCCATCAGTTATCAAATTCATCCACAGTATTTGAACAGGCAGCAAGATTAACGGCAGTCCTGCCATCATGCTGCTCGCAACAGCCAAAACCTCTCCAGAATTACAAGAGAGTAAATACGTTATTGACTTTTTTATGTTGTCATATATCACTCTTCCTTCTTTTACAGCTTCAACTATGGTGGTGAAGTCATCATCCTCTATTACCATATCCGCTGCCTCTTTCGCAACATCTGTTCCCTTCATTCCCATCGCTATGCCTATATCTGCCTTTTTTAGAGCAGGAGCATCGTTAACACCATCTCCTGTCATGCCTACAATCTCTCCATTTTGTTGTAAAGCTCTCACTATTCTAAGCTTGTGTTGTGGAGAAACTCTGGCAAAAACAGCGATGCTCCTCACATCTCTTTTTAGCTCCTCATCAGACATCTTTTCCAATTCCCTTCCATTGACAACTCTTCTCTTTCTGAGCAAGCCAACATCCTCAGCGATTGCCTTGGCCGTTATCTCGTGGTCTCCTGTTATCATAATTACACTTATCCCTGCTTTCTCGCAGTTCTCTATTGCTTCCTTTACTCCTTCTCTTGGTGGGTCTCTCATGGCAATCAAACCAACAAAAACAAAATCTTTCTCGTCTTTTTCACTAAAATCTCTGTTTACCTTTTCTTTCACAGCCATCGCAAGAACACGCAGTGCCTTACTGTTTAGGTCCTTAAACACCCTCATTATCTCCTCTTGCTTCCGCTTTGTTAAGCGCTTTAGCCTCCTGCCTTCTCTGTAGTAGCTACAATTTTCAATCACGATTTCTGGAGCCCCTTTCATATATGCCTTTAGAATTCCCTTCCTTTCGTATACAACAGTCATTTTTTTCCTTTCGCTGGAAAAGCTAACCTCCTTAACCTTTTTGTAATCAACGAGCTTTATGCCTGCTTTTATTGACGCTTCAAGCAATGCATTTTCCGTCGGGTCTCCAAGCACAACGCCTTCAACAATTTTTGAATTGTTGCAGAGCGCACCTATCTTAAGGGCTTTCAGCTGGTTATATGATAGTTTGTCTTTTATTGAAACCAATTTGTTGTCAGCATATATCTTTTCCACAGTCATCTTGTTCTCTGTTATCGTGCCAGTTTTGTCAACACATAGATACGTGGCACTACCTAAGGTTTCCACGATTGGCAGCCTTTTCACAAGACTTTTCTTTCTGGCCATTCTCTGAATGCCAAAAGCAAGAGCTAACGTAACAATAGCAGGAAGGCCTTCTGGGATAACTGCCACTGCCAAGCTTATAGATGTGAGTATCATTTCAATAATCTCAATGCCTTTCAAGACTCCCATAATAAATATTAATATGATTATGAAGAGAATGAGAATGCCAAGGTTTTTGCTGAATACTGCCAACCTTTTCTGCAAAGGAGTTTCCTCTTTTTCTGTGCTCTCAACTAGATGCGCTATTTTTCCTATTTCGGTATCCATGCCTGTTTTGCAAACAACTGCCTTTGCGTTGCCCTTTACTACCAAACTGCCTTTGAAGAGCATGTTGAGCCTTTCACTGACTAAGCTGGCCTCTTTGACAATCTTAGCTGTTTTCCTCACAGCTTTTGACTCACCTGTGAGCATTGACTCATCGACATATAAATCGTTTTCATAGATTATTCTGGCATCTGCTGGTACAGCAGAACCTTCTGATAAAATAATTATATCTCCAGGCACCAATTCTCTTGAAGGGATTTGCATTTCTTTCCCATTTCTTATTACAATGCTCTTAGGGTGGCTTAATTTTCTTAAGGCCTCTATGGCTTTGTCTGCCTTGTATTCCTGCACAAAGCCAAAGACAGCGTTTAAAATTACTATTGCCAAGATGATAAGAGCGTCTATTGTATTTCCTATGAAAAATGAAAAAGCTGTTGCAAATATAAGCACAATCACAAGAGGGCTCTCAAATTGAGACATAAATATTTTTAACAGTTTGTGCTTCTCTTCCCTGCGTATCTCATTGTAGCCGAATTTTTTCAACCTACGTTTTGCCTCTGTCTCGCTTAAACCATTAACACTTGTTTTTAGTATCTCAATTGCTCTCTTGCTGGGGAGGGAATAGTAATCCATGTTTTTTTAAAAGCAGCTCTTGTTTAAATCAATAACTATCTATTATTTTCATTAATTCTAATGCCTCATCAGGCAAAAGCAGGGCTTTTTTGTAATTTTTCCAATCGTCCAAGACAATGCGCGGACATGCAGTTATTACAAAGGCATCAAAAGGCAGGTAATCCAAAAGCTCTGGCTTTATGTTCTCTGCGCTGATTAGGTATGAATTGGGAATTTTCTTTTTTAGTTCCATGGCCTGCCTGAGATGTTTCTGTCCTGGCTTTTCCCCTATTACAATAGCAAAAGTACTTGCTTTTACTGCTTTTGATATTCTGATATATCTCTCTTTTTCCCAGTTTTCCTCTACTTTTTCTACTTCGCCAGTGTATGGGTCTGCCCTTATGACCTTTTTCTTTGTCGCGAATGACAGCATTTGCGGATGGAAAAGCCCACTGCCTATGAAAAGAAAGCCGTCAACTTTGTCTTTTATTGCCAAGGCATTTGACACATCACAGCCAAGTATCTGCGCATTCCTGTGAACATGAACTGAAAAGGATTTTTTCTTCAAGTAATTCATTACCTCTGCTACCTTGTGCAAGTGCTGTGCTGTTGTCACTATGCCAACACTCTTCGGAAGAAGTTGCTCGGCTTTCTTTACAACAGGCATGACATCCTTTTTTGAATAACACGGAACATATACCACATTCTTGCTGGGAATCATCTGGGTATGGCCATAATGTATCGTCAAGTCATAATTCACTTTAATGTCACAGGCACCATAGCAGGGGTCTGCGCTTAGGATGATTTCTGCTCCGGTTTCAGAAAGTTTGTCCATTATCTCCTTAGCATATTGCTTGAGGCCTTCTGGCAGCTGCACAAGCACCTTCTTTGCCTTTCTCCGCACTATCTCCTTTTTTACCCTTTCAAATTCAAAATCATAATCCATATCAGAACCCTAACTTGCGTCTCTTCTTTTCTTCTTCATATTCCTCATTTAACTTCTTTTCTATAGCTTTTTTAAGCGGAAAGTTAAAACGATTGATGTCCACCCCATAGCGGGACATTAGCTGTATGCCAAGCTCCACAGCTTTGGCCATATCCTTCTTTGACAGTTCATTTATTTCCCCCGTGGCTACTAGGACAGGATCTGCTTTTTTTGCCTTTTCCGCCTCTGCCCTCAAGCGAGATTTCATATCTGGGTCCCAAGTCTTATTATATTTATTTATGGTCTTTTCACGCTTTTTTCTTTCCATTTCTATTAACTCATCAACATCTCTAACCTCTTTTGCTACTGTTTTTTTCGTTTTCCCCGGTATTTGGAAGATAAAAGGCGCTGCAACTTTTCCAAGACGTGCTTTCTTTCTTCTAAAGCCCATTTTGACACCTCTCGCGCGTCAGAGGCGTTATCATATCATCGCCGAGGCTCATTGGTTGTACACCACTTCATTCGCGCAATAAAATACTGTTTTTTACTTTTTAAAAGCTTGCTTTTGCAGTTCTGTGAATTTATTGTTGGTGAGATATTCGGTAGATGTCTAAAGTCCAGCTAGAGGCCGAATTTGGGCAGAGCGAAGCGTAGTTGTATGTCTGCTGTTATCTGAAGTCGCCAAAAAACTTATTCTATTTCTTCTTTTATCCATAGTTTTTCACCTCTTACCCAATCAATAACTATTTGCTTGTAATCGTCCTTTATTTTGTATATGTAATCTCTTTCTGCATGACTCCAGGAACTCTCTATAATGTCCTCTTTTTTCAACGGTTTTCTTCTCATTTTTAGACCTGCTCGTGCTCCAGCAATATCTCTACCCGTTATTTTTTTATCAATTCCTTCGGAAGGTTTTCTCTTCGCAATCTCATTCATCAAGAAGGTTACCTGTTTGCTTG
>Ga0180300_10000003_pt1 | contig 117234 bp, 137 predicted proteins | sample GuaBasSediGuay15_FD_121798 | JGI IMG/M metagenome (GOLD analysis project Ga0180300, IMG submission 121798) | Subseafloor sediment microbial communities from Guaymas Basin, Gulf of California, Mexico - Guay15, Core 4569-2, 21-24 cm | ecosystem: Environmental > Aquatic > Marine > Hydrothermal...
CTGCTAAAGCAGCAGTAGTGCAAAGTTTATTTTGCCCAATAGAATATGCTGAAGTGGATTATATAGGTTCATTAAACCTTATAGTATCTGCTGTAAACCACAAAGTAAAGCGCTTTGTTTTTACCAGCTCAATGGATAGATACGGAAAGCAGGACAAGTTGCCTATGACAGAGGATATGCTCCCCAAGCCTGAAGACCCTTATGGTGTTTCCAAGCTGATGGTTGAGCGGATATTGGAGATTTATTATGACCTATTTGGAATGGAATATGTTGTCCTTGTTCCACATAATATTTATGGCCCAAAACAAAATCTAGCAGACCCTTACAGGAATGTAATTGCTATTTTCATGAACAGGATTTTGCAAGGCAAACCTCCCATAATATATGGAGATGGTTTGCAAACCAGAGAGTTCAGTTATGTGGATGACGTAACGCCATATATTGCAAAGGCGGGTTTTGCCAGCAATGTTGTGGGTGAAACCATAAATATAGGGCCAGATGAGAACCCAGTTACCATAAAAGAGCTAGCTGATTTAGTTATCGATGCGATGGGATTTGATGGCAAGCCGATACATGCTGAAGCAAGACCTAAAGAAGTTAAGCATGCTTACTGTTCTTCAGCAAAAGCAAGAAAACTGCTTGGTTATAAAACAGCAACACCATTGAGTCTTGGTCTAAAAAAGATGGCAGGTTGGGTTAAAAAGATGGGACCAAGACCATTCAAGTATAGGGACAGCTTTGAGATTGAGTCAGATAAAATTCCATCTACATGGCGTAAGAAATTATTATAAAAATACCAATATGAAAGCTTTTTAATTCTCCTTTTTTTAATATTTGCATGCAATCTGAAAGCAAAGTTTTATTGAAACAAAATGTGTGGGGTCAGTCCTCTGAACTACTTGGATTTACTACTAATGTTATCTCTAACATAATCTTTCCTATAATATTAGGTTCATTTGCCTTTGGTTTACTATCGATAGTTCTTGGCTTTGCATACTTGGTGGCAGGTCTTATAAGCGTGGGAATAACGAATGTGGCCATGCTTTTTGTATCAAAATTTACTGTGAGAAGTCAAAAAAAGAGCGCTGCGTTTATTTCTTATCTTTTTAGGATAATCTTGGTGCTTTCGTTTTTAGTAGCTATCATGTTTATTGTTTTTTCCGACCAGCTTGCTTTGATCTACATGCAGCCATCCATATCTACTTTGTTTAAACTGGCTGCCCTAATTATACTAGCAAGAGCTTCATTTTCTTTGCTCGCCACTATTTTTATTGCAATAGGTGATGCAAAATATCATTTTTACTCAACCCTTGTGAATTCAGCATTGCTCATTGTGCTGCCATTGTTTCTTTTTATATCTTTTGGTATGGAAGGTTTTATTACAGGCATAGGTCTTGCTTATCTATCTGCATTAATTTTTGCAGTTATTGTTCTGAAAAATAAGAAGCTCTTAAGCTCTGAACAGCCACCAATGCCAAAAGGACCTGTACTAAAACATGCAGCAGTTATGACAGCACTCTCTTTAAAGAACTATTTCAGCAGGTTAGTCTTACTGTTGATGCTTGGTCTCTTTGCCACTTCTGCCTCAGCTGTGGCATATTTCAAAGTATCTATGGCATGGGTTTCTATAGTGGCTACATTAATACCTGTGTCTGGTTCAGTTATTTTTGCCTCTTTTGTTAGAATGAAAGAAGATAGTTCCAAGAAATTAAAATATTATTTGTCAAGGGTGCTTCAGTATTCCCTCATTCTACTTCTACCTTCAATGTTAATTTTAACCCTTCTTGGCGGAAGACTGATAAAATTAATATATGTCATCCTGGGTGGCTTCTTCTCTGTTTCAAGACCTGATTACTTGGGTGCAGTTATGCCTATGTCAATTATGAGTTTTTTCATATACTTTTCCTTCATTGACAGTATATTATATCCTGTTATAGCTTCTTATAAAAAATTGTATGAATTAGCTAAGTTGAATTTGTTTGCGCTATTGTTATCATTTATTTTTTCTCTATATCTTATTCAGAATTTTGGGCTCCTTGGTGCAGCAGTGTCGTATGTCCTCTGCGCTTTTCTTTACTTTGTTACCGCCATTTACGTTACATATAAGTTTGCTCTAAAAGACATAGTTAAGATTTTAGGCAGATACACAAAAAAACCCCTACTCGCCTCTATCTTTATGGTTTTAATTGTCGAGTTGTTTAGAGCAACTCTATTTGGCTTTTTGGGAACTCTGTTGCTTTTGTTTATGTCTGTATTTTCATATCTGTTGTGCCTTTATTTTTTAAGAGGCATAAAGTACTCGGATATCAAAGGATTATTAAACGGCCTGTTGGGTCGATAGTTATGAAATTGTCAATAGGTGTCGCATGTTTGAATGAGAGAAAGAGAATAGGAGAGTTCTTGGAAAGCATTGCAAGGCAAACAGTTAAGCCAGAGCTTATAATAGTGGATGGAGGTAGCAGTGATGGGACAATAAAAATAATAAAATCATTTCAGAGTAAATACAGAAATATAAAGCTATTTAAGGAAAAAGGAAAATATAAATCACCAGCAAATGCAAGAAACCAAGCTCTTAAATATAGCACAGGAGAACTGTTCACATTTATGGATATTGATGAGACTATAAGTCCGAATTATACAGAAGCAGTTATAAATGCATTTAAAAAGCATCCAGATGCTGAACAGATAATATTAAATGGTGCTCTTATAAAACCCAAAAAGGACTGGGGACTGATACGCTATGTCAGCTTTTATAGAGACAATAGAAAAAAGATAGACGCAATAATCAATAAAAAGAAAATGGCGGGCGATGGGGCCTACAAAAAGGATTTTCTAATGAAACATTTTCCGATATTTGACGCATCATTGGGTTTTGGGGAAGACCGACTGCTTTCACACATAAAACCCAAGACGATAAAAGAAAAAACTAAAATTTGGCGTTTTAGGACATCAAGTTTGATGGACCTTGAAGATGTAAAGCGTAGGTATCTATGGTACGGGCGTACAATACCCTTATATATCAAGAAAAGCAGAAATTTAAAGATAGGGGCGCTCTATATATTAGCTGTGTTAAGCCCTTTTTTGTTGTTTCCCTTAATCTTTCCAATATTTAGGGGCATATATTTTATGGCAAAATGGTATAAAATAAACAAGGATTGGAAATTATTGTTTACACCTTTATTGGAGGTCGTATCTTGGGTCTTTATCTCATTTGGTTTTTTTCAATATTTGGCAGGAGTCAAAAGTAAAAGGGGAAAATAGGGGAGGAACATGAAAATTGCTATTATAGGAGCAGGTTATGTAGGGCTTGTTACAGCGCTTTGCTTTTCTGATATGGGTCATAATGTTGTCTGTGTGGATACAGATATAAAGAAAGTTAAATCATTAAAAGAGGGGAAGACCCCCATTTATGAGAAACGCCTTGACGAATTATTGGAAAAGCACTTAAATAAAAACTTCAAAGTTACATCAGATCTGTCTGATGCTATGGCAGAGGAACCTGAAGCTATTTTCATTGCGGTTGGTACTCCATCTGATAGTGAAGGACGGTTGGACCTGTCCTATGTTAAAAAAGCAGCAATAGATATAGCGAAATATCTGGATTTTTACAGTGTTATTGTTATGAAGAGCACTGTGTTGCCTGGCAGCACTGAGTCTCTTGTTCCTATCATAGAAAAAGAAAGCAAGAGAAAGCTGGGGAGCGGTTTTGGTTTGGCCATGAATCCAGAGTTTTTAAAAGAAGGCACTGCTGTCGAAGACTTTATGAAGCCAGATAGGATTGTGATTGGATATTATGATGAAAAAAGCAGAAAGGTGCTTGAAGAGATATATACCTCCATAACTGCTCCAAAGATATTTACAGACATAAAGACTGCAGAGATGATAAAATATGCATCAAATGTATTTCTAGCTGCTCGCGTTTCTCTAATTAATGAAATAGGCAATATATGTAAGCAGCTAGGCATTGACGTATATGAGGTTGCAGAGGCAGTTGGTTTAGATAAGAGAATAGGACCTTATTTTCTCAGAGCAGGTGTTGGTTTTGGTGGGAGCTGCTTCCCAAAGGACATTATGGCACTTATCAATAAGAGCAAAGAGATAGGCGAAAATGCAGATATCATGGAAGCTATTGTGAAAGTTAACGATAGGCAACCACTAAAAATCTTACAATTGGCCTTGCAGAAGTTTCCCAACCTTCATAAGAAAAGAATTACTGTACTGGGACTTGCTTTTAAAGCAGACACAGATGACATAAGGGAAAGCAGAGCTGTGCCTTTGATAGAAGCCCTGCTCTCTATGGGGGCAGATGTCACAGTTTACGACCCATTGGCCATGCAAAATTTTAAGAAGCAATACAACTACAAGATTAAGTACGCAGAAGATTTGCACGATGCCCTGAAAAGTGCAGACATTTGTTTTATAATGACTGACTGGGCTGAGTTCAAAAAAGCAAAAGATTATGAAAATGTTTACATCTTTGACGGTAGGAATCTATTCAGACGCCTGCATAATTATGAAGGCATCTGTTGGTGAGTTAAATGAAATCTGAAATCCATAAAGCAGTAATAACAGCAGGGGGCTTAGGCACACGTTTTCTACCTGCTACAAAAGCGATTCCTAAAGAGATGCTTATTTTAGTTGATAAGCCAGTCATCCAGTTTGTGGTAGAGGAGGCAGCCGCAGTTGGTATAGAGGATATAGTCATAGTTACCAGTAAGCTAAAACACGCAATAGAGGACCATTTTGACTCAAATACTGAGATTGAGATGGCCTTGCAGGCTGCCAACAACGAGATATTACTTGAGAAGCTAGAAACAGTGCCAGAAGGTGTAGATATACATTTCGTGAGACAGAGAAAGCCCAGAGGTCTAGGAGATGCCGTCTTGACAGCCAAACGTCACATAGAAAGCGACCCATTTTTGGTATTGTTAGGAGATACAGTATCTGCGTCATCGATTTTTGAAGATGATAACTCGTACAATTGCTCGAAACCTTTGGTTGACTGGTATAATAAAAGAGGCAAACAGATAGTGGCTGTTGAAAGGGTTCCTATAGAGATGTCAATAAGGTATGGTATGATAAAAGGGAAAAAAGTAAGGTATTCTGAAGGAGAGGTATATAAATTAGAGGATATGATAGAAAAACCAAAACCTTCTGAGAGCCCCTCTGATTTGGCACTTTGGGGCAGGTATCTGTTTGAACCATCTATCTTTGATTACCTGGAGAATACAGAACCTGGTTATAATAATGAGATCCAACTTACAGATGCTATGAGGATGTCAGTTTATGACGGAAATGAGATGTATGCATATGTATTAAAGAACAAGAGGTATGATATAGGGGATAAGTTGTCATACTTAAAAGCATTTGTTGACTTTGGCTTACACAACCCAGAGACTAAAAAGGGATTTAGAGCTTACCTCAAATCTTTGAAGTTGTGATTATATGACCTCAATAAGACGCTCTGGTTTTGCGATTTTAAAAGTATTCAAAGGCAGTCCTTTTTTATATAAACTTGGAAAGAAAGTTTATCCCTTTGTTAGTAGTAATTATCCAAGGAAAAATCAAATGACCATTAAAGGTCCATTTGCAGTTTTGAGAGTAAACGCCGACTACAGTGAGGAGGGTTACTATAACATCAGAGAATTAATCAAAGATTTCAAAGTGCCTTTCATAGTTGCTTTGAAAATGGAAGATTTAGAAAAGGAGAAGAAATTTATCACATATTCAAAAAACTTGGAACGTTTAAATTGCAGCTTAGCATTGCACGGTTACCACCATTCCACAATCCTTCCCCTGTTAAACTCAAAGCAAAAACAATATGAAATAAAAAAAGCTGTGACTACCTTTAAAGCAATATTTAAGAAGACTGCGAAAGGTTTTTTTTCATCTAGAAATGCTTATGATAACGAAAGCTTGAGGATACTATCATCTTATGGTATAAAGTACTATGCAGAGAAGAATATACTATATCCTGAAAAACATTTTAATATGTGGGATATAGGCTTAAATAAGAAACTTTTTGATCCTATTAGCAAATCCTGGAAACTTGTCGTTGATTACATAATAAAAAACAAGGGCATTATATCAGTATGCTGGCATATTGATAGCATGGGAGATGAGAAGATGGGTTATTACAGGGAATTTCTCAGTTACATTAAGGAAAAGAACGTGGAAATACTTTCTGAATCGAAACTTTTGAGGAGATTGAGGTGAAAGTAAACTTTGTGATTCCTGGTTACCCTGCAAGAGTGGGCCACACAATCTCAGCAATTAGCTTGAAAGAAGCCTTAGAAAATGAAGGAATTGAAGTAAGAATATCATCAAAGATCAAAGAAGGTTTTATAAATCACGCTCACGTAAACGACCTTATAAGTAGGAGCACATTTAATTCCATTTTAGGCCCAATAAATCGATTTTCAAAGCCCAATTTTGACGTAATAACAGCTTATGGGCCAGCTGCCCCAAACCTCAGGGATATAATGATGCACATCAAATACTACAACTCGATGAGAGCTCTATTGCAATTGTTTTACTTATTTTCAGTTCAACATTTGCCAAATATTTTGAAACCTGATTTTAGAAAGATTCCGATAATAGCAAGCTCTCACTATCTAAAAGACAAAATGATACAAGGTAGCAATGTGCTGGAAGTATCTGTTATACCTCCACCTATGAAAGCCCAAGTTAGCAAAGTTAAACTTTCCTCTGAAAAACTGATTTTATTTATAGGCAAAGGCTACGGAGTCAGGGGAGACATGGATTTAATTAAAGCCGCATCACAAGTTATACAGGAAGACAATGATATTAGTTTTATTATAGCAAATAAAAGTCTGGGGGAGAGGAAGAATGTTTACTTACGATTAATTAAAAAGCTTGGTATTGAGTCTTATATACATCTTTACGGAAAATTAGACCAATCAGCTATCGATAATCTGATAGCTAAGGCAGCCATCGTTGCATTTCCATATGCCTGCGCTTATGGACCAACTTCCATGCCTTTAAGTTTACTAGAGGCTATGGCAAGGGGGAAGGCAGTTATAAGTACAGATATAGGTGCTATAGGTGAAATAATACAACATGAAAAAAACGGTCTTATTGTGCCACCAGGCGATGAAAAGGCCCTTGCAGATGCTATTTTAAAAGCATTTAAAAATAAGCAGATATTGAGGCTAGGTAAAGCCGCTTTGGAAACAGTAACCAAAAAATTTAACCCCAAATCAATTGCGAAGGCATATATAGAAATATATAACAGTATCTAATATACTTTTCTACCTATTCCATAAATACTAACACCAAACCTTTCTCTTAGAGCTTTATTACTTGGTATAATTTTATCAAGGCCAGCGCCTAATTTTTTTAAGATGAACCAGTCTGGCCACTGTCCAATGCTCCTTCCAATAGATATCCCATCTGTTTCTATATCTACTAATCCTGCCATCTCCATTTCTTTCCTTAGTTTTTTGCTTGTGTAAAAAGTCATTGGAGGTGCATTTGTGTATGATTTTGCTCTCTTGTACCATAAACGCATTAAAGGGTGGCCACCGTTTGGCACTGTTATACTAACCACACCTTTTCTTTTCGTTATCCGCACCATTTCCTTTATAACATTAATTCTGTCTTCTTTTTTTAACCAATGCTCCACAACCCCTTCATTAAAAACAATATCATACGTACCACTTCTTATTTTTAACCTTTCTAAATCATCTTTTAATGTTGTAAATCTCAATTTTTTATTGAATAGTTTTTCTGCCATATCTTTTAAATGCTCTGCATTTCTTAACATTTGTTCATTGTAATCCATAGCAGTCACATCATAGCCTAATAAGGCAAAAGCAACAGATAGCTTACCAGGTCCACACCCTGCTTCTATCACTTTCCCTTTCTTTCGTCCATAGTACTTTATTATATGTTGGATATATGGAGACTTTATAAGCCTTTCAAAAAAGCTTTTTGATACATTATCCATCATATAACTATACTTTTCTTCTATAAAGTGTTTTTTCCATAATTCACCAACTTTGCTCATTCTACTACCTCTTCAAACACTTTTATTAGTCTCTCACCATACTTCTCCCAGGTAAATTTTTCAGCCCTTTTTCTTGCATTCCTTCCCATCTTTGCCCTTTCTTTTGGATTGTCGTATAAGTATTGAATCTTCGCTGCTATGCTTCTTGGATCCCTTATAGGAATTATAAAGCCATCTATGCTGTCTCTTGCAACAGAGCCACTGTTGAATGTGGTTATTATTGGAAGGGAAGAAGCCATAGCTTCGTAAGTAACTAAGGCACTCCCCTCTTGGATTGAAGGAAAAACGAATATATCTGCCTTTTGGTACTCTTTTTCTATAGGTGAGACATGCCCCATGAACTTTATATCTTTTCTGTTGCTATATTTTTTATAAATCCTGTTAAAATCGTGCCTTACCTTTCCATATAGTCGCAATTCAGCATGTTTTAAATTTAACATATCCCATGCTTCCAACAAATACTGAACGCCTTTTAATACTGACACAAAACCAACATACATCGCTATAAACTTATTATGCTCCTTTTTATGTGCTGGTTTAAATCTGTTGATGTCTACACCAAAAGGAAGAAGCTTTAACTTATTTTGAGAGACACCATTTTTTATCATAGATTGATATACAAACTCTGAGGCAGGCACGATTACGTCACTTAACTCGTATTCTTTTAGAGTCCTTTTGACTGTAATGGGGTCAATGCCCCTTTTTTTAATGCCAAATCTTCTAAATTCTTCCTGGTTTAGTCTGTTATGTGTCAATACATGTGCTGAAGAAGCATTACATATCAATTTTGCCCCTTTTCTCTTTGCTTTTTTCATAGAGTAAAGTTGCATCCCATTCCAACCATAAAAAGCATCTGCTTCGTCAATATAAAGTGAAGCCATAAGGTCAAAATAGATATTTACTAGGAAATAGACAGGGGACTTATTAATTAATACAGGAATCCTTTTTACTTTTTCTTTTGGTATCTCCTCTCCTTTTACATCTCTGCAAATTACTTTTTCTAAATAGCCGTATTTTTCAAGGGCTTTAACGCCGTAGTAAGCTGTATTGCCTATGCCACCTCCTCCAACATTGGCGTTTATAGTATATATGACCTTCATATTAAACACCGAAGTAGTTCTTGAAGTGGGCTTCAACATATTTGGCTTTGTAGTTAAAATACTTCATAGGCCAAAATGATGCCCTTCTGTACTCCCTCTCCACTTTTTTTTCATTTATACTTATTTTTCTTATAGCTTTTTTACATTCGCCTGAATGTTTTAGGAGGCCCACATCTAACATGAATCTAATCTTTCGGATGAAACCTATAAAAGTGTTTTTGTTTCTGTTTATACTCTGAACATCTAACAGGTTGGCTTTTTTGATGCTTTGTGGGTTTCCAAATCTGAAGATTGAGTCCCAGCCTTTTTTCACAAAAGATTCAGGATGCCAATCTACCACAACTGGATCGCTCATAAATGCCTGAATATAAAATAAGGCATTCTTTTTAACAGGGAATGGAAAATGTGTCATCTTTTTGAAAGAGAATGCTTTATTTTGCATTTTAGTTGAGAAGTCAAATTCTATTCCAAGCTCCTTCAGAGCTTCAAGGTGGGGAGGAGACCATGAGTAACCAGGGGCCCTAAAAGATTTCACATCCTCCTTTATTTTCATTACTTCAAATATGCCTCCTTTATTCTTACTTAACTTCCATGTTTTTATATTTACGTTATGTGTTTCCCTTTTCAAGGATTCTTCAACAGCGGTTTCATAGTCTTCTACATCAGTAAATTCAAATATTATAGGTCTTACAGAATGAGAAGATGAATGGTATCCTATTTCATGTTCTTTAAGTAACATGGCTGTTTTTTTATCTATGTTTTTAGCTCTCATAGCTGTTATGAAAAAAATTCCTTTTAATTCAAGCTTATTGAGTTCTTCCACTACGAATTGAAGGGTCTTATTGTTTACCTTTGGGTCAGTAAAGTCTTCAACATCAAATGTCAAGTATATCTCTTTCATACATGAAGCTCCTTTAACTCTTCTATACCCTTCTTAAGAGGTATCTTTGGCCGCCAACCTGTCCTCTTAATTTTTTTTATATCTGCCCATGAGTATTTTATCTCTCCGCTTATTTCTGGGACAAACTTTATTTTATCACTTATCATTCTTGCCAAGTCAATTATTCTTGTCTTTTTGCCAGAAGCCACATTAAAAACATCTTTTTTTCCCATAACTTTTATCATAGCTTCACATACATCTTTTACATGAACGAAGTCCCTCACCTGATTGCCGTCTCCCCTCACCGTAAGTGCTTTACCCTTTTTCCATTGCTCAAGAAATATTGATACGACTCCCGCATACTGGTTATTTTTTTGACCAGGCCCATACACATTGAAAGGTCTGACTATGGTTATATTGCTACCATAAAGACGTATATATTCTTTGGCAGATTCTTCTGCTAACATCTTTGATAAGCCATAAGGGGACAGTGGAGATAACTCATATGTTTCCTTTATTGGCAATTTTTTGCAATGTCCATATACTGCTGCAGAGCTTACGTAAAGAATCTTTGAATCTTTAAATGTTTCAAATATATTAGAACTTCCAACTGTGTTAATGTTAAAGTACTCTACTGGTTTTTCAAATGATTCTGGGACAGAGACTTTAGCAGCTAGATGGTAAACTTCCTCAACATCCTTTTTTTCTATCTCTTCTAATTTATCCCTATTTCTTATATCTATGTTTAATATTTTTATTCTGCTGTTATTTACACTCTTCCCTATTTTCCTATCTATAATAAGAACATCCTTCCCTTTGGAAGATAACACCTCTACAAGGTGCTTACCAATAAAACCTAAGCCCCCTGTAACCACAACAGTCATTTTGCTTTCATCCTCTCTCTCAGCAACTTCATTTTAGGGTGCTTAATTTTGCCGTAGTTTATAAACAGGGTTTCCAAGCTCTTATAGACAACTGCTATTAAGTACCTATAAAAGCCCAATTTTTTGATCCCTTTCCTATATCTAACTAAATACCAGAGAAATATCACCGGCGTTAAAAATATTATCATTATTGGCCTTATTTTGTTAGGTTTTTTACCTTTCAAATAATCATAATATATGCCACCTAATCCTCTATCTTTACTTTGTTTTATAAATCTCTTGAAGCCGTATTCTTGCAGATGAGTTACTTTCATAGGAATAAAATGCATTTTATATCCTGCTTCTGCTGCCCTCAATTTTAAGTCAGCATCCTCCCCAGCAGCAACAGGGAAGTTTTCATTGAAACCACCTAATTTAATGAAAACATCTTTCTTGTACACGACATTATTTGTGACACAGCCGGGTGTTTCAAAACCACCTATGTATTCCTTTTCACCTTGGCCATATATAACCCTGTTTTTAAAGTACTCAAATAACGCATGGTTGTTTTCTTTTATTTTTTCTTCAGATGCTTCTAAGAAACCACCCACGATAGGGATCTCTGGATGTCTCTTAATTTCCTTTTCATATGTTGAGAGCCAATTTTTAGGAACAAGGCAATCAGCATCTGTAAATACAATATACTCATATTTGGCAGCTCTAACACCTCTATTCCTTGCTTTTGCAGGTCCGCTATTTTTTTGCGTGAAGAAGCGTATGTTTTTATATTTCCTTGATATCTCTTTTAAATACTCTGCTGTGCCATCATTTGAACCATCATCCACAATGATGATTTCATATAAATTTTTAGGATAGTCCTGTTTTACTATAGAATCTACAGTGCGCCTTAAAGTTTTGAGACTGTTATATGTTGGAATAACAATTGAGAACTTTATTCTATTCATTTTACTCCTTCCTGCACTTTTTTGCTACATCTTCAAAAAATTTGAAATATCTTTTCCTAACCTCCTCAACACTAAAATACTTGGCCCTTTTCTTGCCTTTCTCAATGAGCCTTCTTCTTAATTTGTCATCTGTTAATACTTTCACGATAGCTTTTCCTAGTTCATCAGAATTTTTTGGTTTTACAACAATTGCTGCATCACCTACAACCCACGGGATTGAGCCGGAGCTTGCTGTTATGACTGGTGTCTCGCATGCCATTGCCTCTATTAAAGCAAATCCAAATTGTTCTGCCCATTTTTTGGTTCTATAACTAGGATAAAGAAAAACATCCGCTGTATTATATAACATAGGCATCTTCTCTCTTGGAACCCAATTTATTATAGTTACTCTATCTTCCACCCCTTTTTTTCTTATTTCCTCTTTTAACCTCTCTTCCAGCTCACCCTTACCAACAAAGAGATAATGTGCATTATCCACATTTTTTAGGACTTCTCCCATGCTATTTATAATATACAAAAGACCTTTTTGAGGCACGAAACGACCAGCATAAAGGATAACTTTTTTTCCTTTAAGTTTTAGCTCCTTTCTTAGATCTCCCTTTTTTTTACTAAATTCCTTTATATCCACAGCCCCCAGAGGGTCTATATGGTGAAGACATTTTGCACCTTTCCTTTTATAAATCTCCCAGCCCTCTGGATTGCCATTTATCAGTCCCTCTATGCCTTTAATGTTCCTTTTTTCGAACCTGCTGAAAGGAAATGGCAGGTCCTTATCAAGGTTTTCCCACATAGCGATTACATGCGGAATTTTAAATTTGTTTGCTATCATCTCATTATTTGTTACAAGTAATGACCATGGCTCTGCCATAGTAAAAATAAGGTCTGGCTTTAATTCCTTAACATATTTCGATACGCAAGGTATAAAATACAGGCTCGCGTTCCCATGGAATTTATCATCACAAAAATGAAAATGAATACTATCATAATCTTTAGGTAATCTAAAGACGTTTTGCCATTTCTTTGGTGTGATGATGTGTACTTCGTGTTTTTTACTTTCAAGTATTCTATATTGCCTACTATGCATTAATGGATAGCCAACTGCGACAATCTTCATAAAAACCCCTCCTACCTAACGATTTAAATAACGAGAATATTACTATGTTTTACTTTTATAAGTATTTGCTTTTTATAATAATTAACCTATATCTATTGGGGATTGTTATGCATATTGTTATGGCAACTCATGATTTTCCACCAAAGACGGGGGGTATATCCTCCCATGTATATGATTTATCCAGAACAATGGTTAGCATGGGCCATGAGGTTACAGTTATAACCCCTGATATCTGGGCAAATAAAGGAAAGGGGAAGATAGAAGGGCTTAATACTATCAGGTTGCATAGAGCCACAGCACACTGGCCAAGCGCAATGTTGTACATAATCAGGGCAAGTAGATTAATAAACGCCTTGAAAGTAGACATTGTTCATTATCACAACTTGCTGCCAGAGGCTTTGATAAGTAAACTGACAAAGCATAGGCCACGCATCTTCACAGCCCATGAGTCACGTTTTTTGAAGATGGCCGAAAAAAGGTATAATCACTTGCTTTTGCGATGGCTTTTACACCATTACGATTTTATTATAGCTCCAAGCCAGGAATTAATTAACACAGCAAGTAGTTTAGGCTTTCCAAGTAAAAGAACAATGTTTATCCCGAACGGTGTTGATGATAAGAAGTTTAATCCAGAGATAGACGGCACTCGAATTAGAAGAAAGTATAAGATAGGCAATAAAAAACTTATATTAGTGCCTCGCCGATTGGTGGAAAAAAACGGTGTTGTATATCTTGTAAGAGCCATACCTGAAATAAGAAAACATTACAAAAATTTCAAAGTATTAATTGCAGGCGATGGACCAGAAAGAAGTCGAATCCAAAAAGAGGCGCTAAGGCTTAATATATTACAACATATTATCTTTGCAGGAAATATAGATTATGAAGAAATGCCATTTTACTATGCAGCTGCAAATATTGTTGTGTTGCCTTCCCTAAAAGAAGCAACTAGTATTGCTGGTTTGGAGGCGATGGCTTGTGGCAAGCCGTTGGTGGGAACTAATGTGGGTGGTATTCCTGCCATCATTGATAACAACGAGACAGGTCTTTTAGTTCCTCCAAGAGATCCACATTCACTTGCAGAAGCAGTCATTAAGTTGCTGATTGACAATAAATTAAGTTTGTTTTTTGGCAGGAAAGGGAGACAAAAGGCAATTAAAGAATTCAGTTGGAAAGTTATAGCAAAAAGAACTCTAGAAGTCTATAAGAGGTGCATATAATATGATATATATTGTAATCGGCACTAGACCAGAGATAATTAAAATGAGTCCAATAATACAGCTCTGCGATCGAAAACACATAGCTTATAAAGTGGTGCATACAAATCAACATTATTCGTATGAGCTGGATGAAATTTTTTTTAAGGACCTTGATTTGCCTACCCCAGATTACAATCTAAAAGTTGGTTCAGGTAGCCATGGAAAACAAATGGCTAAGATTATAGAAAAAACAGAAAAAATATTTCTAAGTGGAAAACCCGACATTGTGTTAGTGGAAGGAGATACAAATACAGTGTTTGGGGCAGCTTTTTCAGCTTCGCGTTTGCAAATCCCAGTAGGTCATGTTGAAGCAGGTTTGCGTAGTGGGGATATGACTATGCCAGAAGAGGTAAATAGAATACTAACTGATCACATCTCGTCACTGCTTTTCGCTCCAACAGAGATTTCTAAGAACAACCTGCTGCGTGAAGGCATCAGCAAAAACATCTATGTGGTAGGGAATTCAATAGTAGATGCTACGTATCGGAATATTTTGATAGCAGAAAAAAAATCTAAAATATTGGAAGAATTTGACTTTGATAAGCACAATTATATACTTTTAACAGCACATAGGGCTGAAAACGTGGATAATCCACAGAGATTATTAAACATTGTTAAATCCATTGAGCTGATATCTCAAAAGCTTGATACTCCTATGCTTTATCCAATACATCCACGAACAGTAAAACGCTTAAAAGAATTTGGTTATTACAGCAGACTTATGTCTATATCAAAACTTGTTATAACCAAGCCATTGGGATACCTAGATTTCCTGGTATTGGAAAAAAATGCGTTAGTGGTGATTACAGACTCTGGAGGTGTACAAGAAGAAAGTTGCATTCTCCAAGTGCCTTGTGTGACTATAAGAGACAACACAGAGAGACCAGAAACCCTTAATGTTGGGGCAAATATGCTTGCTGGAACAGAGCCAAAGAAAGTTTTGGAAGCAGTTCAAACTTCTGTAAATAAAAAAAGAGACTGGACAAATCCATTTGGGGATGGAAAAACCTCCAAGAGAATACTTGATATTATTATCTCTAGAGATTAAAATTTACCTACTCTTACAGATATATACTTTAACTTTTCCAAATCCTTTTTGGGATAATTGCCAGAAAATACCATATGGAATTCGTAGAGGTAAGTACTCCGAGTGCAACACTTTAAAATATTTGTTTATTATTCTATCCCATTCTTCTATTGGATAGACATGACAGTGATTAAATGGGCTATGTTCAACCAGGCCCTTTCCCACCAAGAATCTTATTCTTGCAACCCAATTAAATTCATTGGGAACTGTACATAAAAAATATTTTGATTTTTTACGAATATCCTCTAAAAGTTTGTCTAATTTATATATATGCTCTATCACATCTGTCGCAACTATAATATCTGCTTTTTCAGGAATTCCCTTGTTCAAATCATACTGATATGCCTTTAGTTTCTTTTTTCTTATTGCGTCTATTGCTTTTTTATTTACATCAATCCCAATAACATTGTATCCTTCTTTATCAAGAAGTTCTAAAAGAGTGCCTCTTCCACAACCAATTTCCAGAATTTTGTTACCATTAAAATACTTTTTAATAAGATTAAGGTATCTCTTTTCAAAGCCGACATATTGTCTTAATTGACCTCCATCTTCCTTTCCAATGAACTTTACTTCAAATATCCCTCTCATTATATATCTCCTTCATTATGTTTTTTATCTTTGTCATTTGGGTATTATAATCAAAGTGTCTTGCCCTTTCTTTTGCTCTTTTTGACAATCTTTTGTACTCTTTTTTATCTGTAATTAGTCTTTCTATACTTTTTACCCATGCATTGATATCGTTCACATTATCTACAATTATGCCAGCTCCATTAACGATGTGTGGAGTTCCTCCTTTGTTGGATACTATACACGGAATACCATTTATCATAGCTTCAACAGCCATCCTCCCAAAAGGTTCATGCCACAGAGAGGGTATTAATAATATCTTCGTTTTCGAGTAAACATCTTCTTTCATGTTATCAGTCCAGGGCATATAGGTCACATTCTTACGTCTTTTTAATTCCCCCACAATATGCTTTTCTGCATTTCCAACAGCCAGGAATCTCACATCTGGAAGCGCATCGGCGATTTTAATAAAGAGTTCACCGCCTTTTGGGATAGTTGGCCTTATTATTGTAACATAATCAGCCTTTCTTTTTTTGGCTAAGTACTTATCTACTCTTATAGGAGGATAAATAACCTCTGCTTTGACACCATACAACATTTCACATACCTCAGCCGTAAATTCCGAATTAGCAATTACTTTTGTTGCCGTTTTTATAGATCTTTCATTCCATTTTTTCATCAATAAATAAAATGGAAAGAACTGCACCTTGTATTTCAAGGGAGCAGATAAAAACTCTTCAATTAAACCCATTTTTTTTGGAGCTTGACTGAAGCGTAGGTTTAGATAAAAATGTTCATAACTTCTTATGAAGACTATACTGGGTATCCTATATTTATTCGCAATCTCAACAGTTGACGGTGTCAGGTCTAACTGTGTTATAATTAAGTCAAAGTCATTCTTTTTGAGATAGTTATCTAGTATTTTCCGCCAGTATAGGTTCAGAAAATAGCGTTTTGCCCAGCTGATAGATATAGATGAGATAAAATTTTCCCTAACTTTTTTTATTTTTATGTTGTCCTTTTTGTATTCTTTGTTATTTCCTGTTGTTAATGCAGTGACATCATTGTTTTTAGCTAATTCCCGAAGAATTTCCATAGCGCTGATCTCTGCTCCTCCTGACGGAGGGTCTAGCTTTCTTGCAGAAAAAAGTATTTTCATGGCTTTCAACCTTTTATGACCCAATACTTATAACCGCCAACACAGCAAACAAAGCTTGGAATGCTATTAATATCAAGCTTAATTGCCATTCCTTTGGTCTAAATAATTTCATTACTATGTGCGTTAAAGAGTATACTTTTCCATCATAGTGAAGTCTACCTTTTTTATCAGGTTTTCCGAAGTTCTGTGCTTTAAATTTAGACCTTGCCTTCAGGAAGAATTCTATTATCTGTGGCATTACAGCTATCACCGCGACCTTTTCAAGGCTTGAAGTTATAGCAGCAGCTGCGTAGACTGCTGCCATTGAGTAAGTTCCAACATCTCCAGGGAAAACCTTTGCAGGGTACCAGTTATAATATAAAAAGCCAATGGCTGCCCCAATAAGAGACACAAGCAGAATAATTGGTGTCAGGTTATTTGGTGAAGTAATAACTGTCGCTGTTAATAAAGCCGTAGAGGCAATTATAACAGTGCCTGCTTCCAAACCATTGTGACCTGCCAGCATGTTGAACAGATTACTGCACGCCATGATTCCTATTGGAACTAAAACAAGGGAATACCATATTCCAAATTGAACCTCTCCCAAGAGTGGAACACCGACCTTACTTATTCCTGCACTTATTGCCACAAGAGGCAGGGACGCAAGGCCGGGAAGTAAAACCCTTGTTATTTTTCTTATTTTGAAGATGTCCGTGAAAAACGCCATAATGGAAATCATAAGAACTACCAATAAAGAAGCAAACAGTGTCTTTAAGTGTATTTCTGGGATGAACTTTATAGCAAATAATACACCTGCAGTGAAACCCCCTACTATGCCCAAACCACCAATCCTTGGAACAAGAACTTTTTTTGGATTTGCAAAATCCGGAACAAGAAAGCCCCTATCCCAATCTTTGTAAGGAAACTGCCTTACTTTTCTTATTACATACTTTGTTCCGATAACAGCTGAAATTAAGCTTACGAAAAACACCGCCACATACAACAGCCAGGACATCTCACTCACCTAAGACATAATGTCCCTTTGTCCATTCACTATAGTTTTGGGGGTCTGGAATTCCTGTCCAGTTTACCTGGTATATTACATTCCAGCCGTTATCAAATACTAATTTCACATGCTTAAGGTTAGGGTCCTTGAAGAATAGACGCTCTAAGAACGCATACAGAACAGGGGAATTAGGGTCAAACTGTGGATTTCTCCCACATTGCAATGCTGTTAAGAATATAGATTTTCTTCCTGCTGACGTCTCCAATGCGAAGAGTCTAGCAGGTAAGCCTTGATTGTTTAGGTTTGTCCCTGGCCACCTGACTGATTTTAACTCTTGCCACTGCTCTTTTGTGAACGTGAAGCCAACAGGCTTGCCTTTGGAATCATAACCTATAAGGCACTTTACTTTATTATCTTCTTCCTTGCATCCTATTTCTTGCATACAACCAATGTAATTTGCAGCAATGTGTTCAAGAGCCCCAAGTTTGCCTCCAGTGCTGCCACCTATTATTTCCTTATCTATTAAGATATGTGTTGTTTTCAATGGTTTCAGTAATGACAATGATTCTATCTCAGCTTTTTCAAGGGCTTCAGGACTGCTATCGCAATATATTTGCCGTGTGTTCATATCTGCACTACATGGTGTGGTGTGTGTAAACGATGAAGCAACAGTGTAAATAACATCCTTGCGTGATTGAATGTTATCCATGGATACATGGATTTTGTCTCCGTTGTAATAATCCATCCAATGGCCATAGTCCCACCAAGAGGTTATGACACTACCTACTGGTACTGCGGATGAATTTAAAAATCTGAATGTCTCAAACCATTCAGGAGGAACATCATAACCCATTGTTTTGGCTTGGGGTATTATAAAGACAATATAAGAAAAGGCAATGGCAATTGCAATGATAAAGTAAGACAGTTTTACAAATCTTTTTATTTCCTCTTTATTCACTTTTGTAAGTACCCTATCAATTATTTTATAACCTTCTCCTATGAAAATCGCAGCCCCAAGTGTAACAGGCGCTGAAAGGAAGAATAAAGTTATTGATTTTTCAGTTAGGAAATACATGGAAAAGAGTATAAAAGCAACTGAAAATATGTCCCATTCATACTTAAAGTCTTTCCTTATGAAAGGCATAATAAGTATTTTAGCAATTAGGCCCACAACAGCCATAAAAGCAAACCAGATAAGATAACCAAAACTGTTTTGCAAGTATGATAATCTACCAAGGAAGTTTCCACCAGGAATGGGGTTCTGCTCTGCAATTGTTTGAACCATTCTTATTTCAAAATCCCTTTGGGGAGGTGATGGTGTTATTCTTATCCCGATAAATGAGAAGGGATATTCTAAGGCCTGTATGCCATAGAATATGAAGCTTGACAGGATAAGTAATGCAGATATTATTGATGCAATTCTTATTATGTCTCTTTTCAGTAATTTAATCTCTATAAAGAAAGCTTTGCCTTTTAACTCTATCAGTGAAGCAAGCAGTACTGCAAAGCCCAATATTATTATTGAAACGTTTAGGTTATCAGGCCGGCCATTGAACAGATATTGTAAAGGTCCTGAAAACATTGTTATGAAAGAGGCAATTATTAACCATTTTCTATAAGCCTTTTTTTCAGAGCTCTCTTTATAATAACCAAATTCCTTTAGTATATATTGGATCACGAAATATGCCACCACAGTTCCTGATAGAAGTAGGATGCCCACCTTATAGGATTGCCATGTCATTGCTAACCAGGTCCATGACACTAGATTGAGGACAACATATCTCCAATTTCTCTTTTTTATCGTCATTATAAATAACCATAATGAGGCAAAAAGTAAGCATAGTCCTAAGGCATCGTTTTCAGCGTGGCCGTAAATTGAGTAAAATAGATTGTTGCTTGAAGCAGCTAAGAACAAAGCAGCCATCAGTCCAGTAAATCTGCCATATATCTCCTTCGTGAACAAAAAGATAAATACAATTACAAGAGAGCCTGCAATAACGACAAGCCATGACGTTGTCTTTGCAAATAAATTATAATTGAAACCTTCAACACCATTGAAAAGTGCGACTGTTTTGTAAACTAGAGCATTTAACCCCCACCAGCCAAGCTCATTTGCTCCCTGGAGCCTACCATATGGATACCATGTGCTGTTGTCTTTATATGGAAACCAACCGCCGTTAATGATATGTTTAGTCTGCCTTGCTGCGTAAAAAGAGTCAAAGCCATATATGTCTGGGAATTTATCAGCAGTAAATGTTCTTATGCCAAAAGAAAGCAGAAATATTGATAAGACTATTAGTATGTCTATTTTATTTCTTCTGAAGTAAGCTTTAAATGACATACTCAACACAGGACTTTACAAATTATCTCTATCAAAACGTGGCTTTCTATTGGTTGAATAATATGTAAGGTAAATTATTTAAAACTAAGGTATACTATTACTTATATATAACTGTAGCTGTTGCATAAATACAAGGAAAGATATAAAAAACACTGTTGAGAAAGTATTATTCTATTAAGCAAAGCGTAAATATTTATTATCATTTGCTGTTATATATTCTCTGTCTTGGGCCCGTAGCTCAGCCAGGTCAGAGCGACGGTCTTATATGGCACGTTCTGACTCAGTCGGTTCTGTCTGAGAGAACCGTAGGTCGCTGGTTCGAATCCGGCCGGGCCCATTAAACCCCGTGTTGCGTATGAAAAGAAAAAAGCAGAAGAGAAACAGTAAAATAAAGACGCTGAAAACATGGAACAGAGATGTTGCTATTGTTACATTTGTTGCTGTTTTTATGCTTCTTTCATTAACAGCTTTCGTAGGTATTCTGGTGTCTGGCATTTCAGATAATATAAGCAGGCTCAACAACAGAATCGCTGAGCTTGAAGAAGCATCTCATGCAGTGCAAATACCTGAGGACCAGAGCTGCTCTCTCGTTTGCTCTATAAACAGGAACATCACAGTGGACGTTCAGGCAAGCACTCAACCGCTTTGTATAGGTGATAAAGTGAAAATACTTGCCTTTTACAGCCCCACCTGCCCTTTCTCAGAATCACAAAGGCCTGTGCTGGAATCTCTGAAAGAAGAGTATGGAGATTCACTTAATATCACATATATCTGCAAGTACATCCACCAGGGGGATGACCAAGAGTGCAGTAAGCAGGCTGATAAGTTCGATTATGGTTACTCAGATGGGATTGCTTTGCAGAAGAAATACGGGGTTGAAAGGGACGGAACTCCAGTATTAATTTTTGACTGTGGCATAAAAAGGTTAGGCAGTTTGGCCCAGAGGTATGGGGCAGAGATGGAAAAAGAAGACCTTAAAAAGATAATTGATGAACTTCTCAAACTAAACTCATAAGAGCCGGATTAATACTGCTATGTGGTCCTTATCAAAAGGCCTTAGATCTACTTTCTCCAATATTTCCACACCTGATGCCCTTATTTTTTCCAACTCTCTTTTAAATATTATCTTACTGTCTTCAGCCACATCTATGCTTCTTGCTTTTATCATTATCAGGCCATAGCCCCCTCTTTTTAAAAACTGTTTTACATTTTTGATAAATATCTCCGCTTGGTTTTTTTGAGACACATCTTGATACAAAAAATCAACACTATCAACTATATTTGCATATCTTTCAGGGTAATTGGCGTCCTCTAATATAGGAATGAGGTTTTTTCTCTCTTCACATAAAAAAAGCAGTTTTTCAAATGGTTTGCTGGCTATCTCAACACAATAAATAACACCGTTGACAGCAATATCGCTTATATGCGAAACAGTGGTTCCTTGCGCAGCTCCTAAGTAAAGTATGCTTGAGTTTTCGTTTATTGGAATTGTTTTTAGGCCTTTTAATATGGCAGCGGCCAGTTTTGACCTGAATGGGTCCCATTCCCTGAATTCTTCACTATCTATTTTTACTAATTTCTCGCCGTAGACGCTCTTTCCAGGTATTAAATTTTTAGTGTACAGTTTTTTTCCTTTTCTTATAATTCTCATAGGCGAGCACCGCCAAAATTAACACAGCTAAACTCCATATAAACAGCAAAGCTGCATCATCTTTTTTATTTTTTAGGACAAATTTTTGGCTTATTATTTTTTCAACAATTTGCCTGCTTTTGCAATAGTCCATTACATTTGAATCTGATACATTTATATCAAAAAACCAATGCGTAGTCCTGTTCTCTACCCAGGCCCCGTAGCTATAATATATTGGTCTTACGTAAGCTGAATGGTTTAGAGGGATTTTTATGGCATAATATCCTTTCGGCATTTCGGCTGTGAACTCAAAGCGCTGTCTCACCTTTCTTATGCTTTCAGGCTGCAATCTTTGGCATATGCTGTCAACAAAGCCAACGCTTCCCACAAGTAATGAGTTAGCCTCAAGCTTTGATATCCCTTTGATCCTGCCGTTAAAGCTGATAAGGAGGGCACTGCTGTTTTCATATATGCTGTAATTATCTATTACCAACATACCTGCTCTTCTGCTGACTACATCAAAGCTGTCGTTTACAGAGTTTAGCCAGTTGTCCATAATGTCTTGCCAGTCGTGCTGGTAAACTTCAGTATAATGAGCATAATCTTCTCCATTTGGCTTTATCTCGTATATGGCAGTGGTCCTTATGTCGTAAGCCATGGTCACGGATAAAAGCAAAACAACTAAAATAAATCTTTTCATAGTTTTCTCACCACATCGCATATCTCCTTGAAATCCCAAACAACCGCATCTGCTTTTTTGTCTTCTCTTCTGAAGGATATGCTTTTTATACCTGCCCTGACAGCTGCTTCTATGTCATATGCTTGATCTCCCACATAGACGCAGTTTTCTTTTTTAACGCTCAATTGCCTGCATAACAGAAGAAGTCCGTCTGGCTCTGGCTTTTGTTTTTTTACCATGTCCCCTCCAATTATAAGAGAAAAAAAGCAATCAATTCCCTTTAATTGTGCAATCTTTTTAGCAGTATGGCTTGACGTGTTAGTTACAATCCCCAATTTGTAATCATTGGACAATCTCCCCAAGATTTCCACTTCGTTTGTAAAAAGCCCTATTTTGTCCAAATGCCTTTCAAAAGCCGAGTGGCATTCTTTTATAAAATCACCCATATGCTCCTGCTCAACAAATCTCAAAGACCATTCAAACATGCTCTTTCCCCAGCAGATATCTTGGAATTCAGAGTAGCTTAATGCCTTACCTGTAAACCTTTCAACTGTTTCCCTTATTGTGAGATACCAGGCATCTTTGCTGTCTATAAGGGTGCCATCCATGTCAAATGCAATCGCTCTTATCATATAAGCACCGTCAGAAAAAGGTTTATGTGCCCTTTATTTTCGCTATTTCCTCTTCCAGCTCTTTCCTTAGCTTATCACCAATAAACTCTCCTTTGAAGTAGTCTATTCTGGCAACCATACTTATCTTACTGGCAATTTTTCTGGCAATTTTTCCCCTGAGCTTTTTAGGTGCAGTTCTCAGTTCAGGAAAGGCAAATATATATCCATGCTTGGGCGATTTTGTTTTTTTCCTTATATGAGCAAAAAGGGCCTTTTCAGCTCCAAGAACCTGTATTGTTGAAGAAGGATACTCAGCTAATTTTTTCAGAGAACCAGCAGCGCTTATTAATCTAGCACCTAACATTGCGCCTGCCACTGCTGTTATATTGGGGGCCTCTTCTTCCATGACTTTTTCGAGGTATTGCTCCAGTACCCTCCTTTCGTCTCTTAGCTCTTTTACTATACTTGCAAAGCGCTTAATCCTGTTGAGATCCTCTTCTGTAAGCTTAGCCCCAAGAGATGTAGTGGGTCTGTCTTTTTCCAAGACGGTTTCTATATATGCATCTAAATCCTTTGCCTTCTGAGACAATTCTGGGTAATATATAGCATACCAGTGTCTTAGTTTTTCAAAGAGAAGGTTGCTGCTCTTATCAAGCTCGTCTATAGCCTTTACCACATAAACAATCAGCTTGTCTCTCTTTATTAATTCTTTTTTTATCTTTTCTCTAACAGCCTGCAATGCTTTTTTTCTTTTTTCTTCCAAGTTGTTCATGATTATGTTTTATGCATACTCTAATTAAAAAGGATACCATAAGTTTTTTAATTTCATTTCTCTTAAATTCAATGTCTCAAATTCTGCAAGGTGTTGGTTATTGCTGAGCAGTATGATTATATCTCAGTTGAGAAGAAGTGGCAAGAGGAATGGGCAGCTGCTGGCATAGGTGAAGCAGAGCCAGACCTAAAAAAGGATAAATTCTTTTTGATATTTGCATACCCAAATCCTACTGGCTACTTGCATACTGGCCACATGAGGGGTTTTTCTTACGCGGATATAATAGCAAGATATAACAGAATGAAGGGCTATAATGTCTTATTTCCATTCGGAGTCCATGCAACTGGAAATGGTGCAATGGGCGTTTCTATAAAAATAAAAAGAGATCCTGACTGGATTGAGTATCTCAAAAAGGGCGGAGCTTCTAGTGATGATATAAAAAGAATGGCTGATGACCCCATTTATGTGGTTGAGTATTTTAAGAAAAATTTCACCCAACAGTTCAAAGCTTTTGGTTTTTTGATGGATTGGCGCAGAACGCTCACCACAATTGATGATGGCTACAAAAGGTTCATACAGTGGCAGTTTATGAAATTGAACGAAAAGAAACTGCTTGTTCAAAAGCCATACTACACCACATTCTGTGTGAGGTGTGGGCCCGTTGCTGTTGACCCTGCTGAGATGGAAATTTCAAAAGGAGGCAATGCCGAAAAGCTGGAGTTTACACTTTTAAAGTTTAAGTTTGGTGATGCTTACCTAATCGCTGCAACACTGAGGCCAGAGACAGTATATGGTCAAACCAATCTCTGGGTAGACCCAGATGAAACTTACGTTAAGGCAAAGGTGGATAGCGAAATCTGGATAGTTAGTAGACAATGTGCAGAGAAACTGAAATATCAAAAGGACAAGGTAGAAATTATTGCTGAAGTGAAAGGAAATGAGCTTGTAGGTAAAAAGTGCGTAGCTCCTATGATTCACAGGGAAATTCCTATTTTGCCTTCTCACTTTTGCGATCCCAATATAGGAACAGGCATAGTAACCTCTGTGCCTTCTGATGCTCCTTACGACTATATTGCATTAGAGGATTTGAAGAGGAATAAGGAAGAGCAGAAGAGGTATAATTTAAAGCCAGAAGACGTTAACTTGGAGGTTATAAAGATAATAAGTTCTCCAAGATTTGGTGATTTCGCTGCCAAAAAAGCCTGCGAAGAGTTTAATATAAAATCACAATTTGATAAGGAAAAATTAGAAGAGGCAACTCAAGAGGTTTACAAGGATGGATTTCATTCTGGCAGGTTAAACGAGAACTGCGGGAAGTATGCAGGCATGCCTGTTTCTGTTGCAAAGGACAAAGTTAAGGAAGAGTTAATTGAAATGGGAGAAGCAGACATCATGTATGACCTTTCTGAGGAGGTGATATGCAGGTGTGGTGCTCCAGTAATTATAAAGAGAGTCGATGACCAGTGGTTCATAAGGTATTCTGACGCTGAGCTTACAGAAAGAAGCAAGGAACATGTTGAGAACATGAACATCTATCCAGAGGATTACAAAAAGAACCTACCAGCTGTTCTGGATTGGTTCCAGGACAGGGCCTGCACAAGAATGGGAAATCTCTTGGGCACTCCTTTCCCATTTGATGAGAGGTGGATAATAGAGCCAATAGCAGACTCAACATTGTATCCGATGTATTACACCATCTCGAAATATGTTAATCAAGGCCTTGTAAAAGCAGAAGAAATGGATGAGGGGTGGTTTGATTACGTATTTTTGGGAAGAGGCAGGCCGAGGAATGAAATCCATAAAAGGATAAGGGAAGAGTATGAATATTGGTATCCACTAGATATAAATGTCGGGGGCAAGGAACACCAAACAGTTCATTTTCCTGTTTTTGTAATGAACCACGTAGCTATCTTAAAAGAACAACACTGGCCTAGAGGGATTTTCGTTAACTGGTGGGTAACTGGAAAAGGAGGGAAGCTAAGCAAATCAAAGGGAGGCGTTGAAGCAATCCCTGATGCTGCTGAAAGGTATTCAGTTGACGCTATGAGGTTATATTACAGCCATGTTGCTTCTCCTTTTGTTGATATGGCATGGGACCCAGAAGCAATAATCCCATATAGAAACCAGATAAAAAGATTCTACAGCCTTGTTAAAAATTTCATTGAAAGAGCTAAGGACAGTGAGAAGAGAAAAGACATAGATAGGTGGTTGCTGTCTCGCCTAAACAGACGGCTTTTAGAGGCCAATGAAGCTATGAGCGTTTATGACCTTAAGAGGGCCGTAGATAATCTTTTCTTTGCACTAATTTCAGATGTTAACTGGTATATGAGGAGAGGAGGGAAAAACAAGGATGTTGCAATGTCCTTCACAGAATCGTGGTTAAAGGCTTTGACACCTTTTATTCCTCATGTTTGCGAGGAGTTGTGGCAGGAGCTTGGAAATAAATCTTTCATCTCTATGGAAAAGTGGCCAGAAGCAAACAAAGAACTGGTAGATGAGGAGGCAGAACTTTTAGAAGACATCTTACAGTCATTGATAGATGACATTAGCAATATTGAGAAGCTTACGAATAGGAAGGCCTCTAAGGTTCATATTTTCGTAGCCCCAGACTGGAAGAGAGAAGCATATAAGAAGGCCTCAGCTGTGAAAAACCCGAAACAGCTGATATCTGAACTTATGAAAGATGAGGAGATAAAAAAACACGGTAAGGAGGCAGTTCAGTTTGCAAACTGGTTGGCAAGACACGCCAATAATTTGAGTACTATGGTGCTTTCCCAGGATAGAGAGATCCAATTTTTGCAAGAAGCAAAAGAGTACCTCTCATCTCTGTTTAACGCCGAGTTTTTCATACGCCCTGCAGAAGGCTCTGGAAATCAGAAAGCAAAGTCAGCAGTGCCTATGAAGCCTGCTGTGTATATTGAATAATAAATAAGAGAAAAAGAAGAAAGTTGTTTTTTCTTATCCTGCTACGCCTGTTATAGTGAGCGTTCCGCTGTATGAACCGGTTGCTGTTCCAGTTGGCACTCTTACCTTCCATGCTATTGTTTTCGTAGGTCCTGTGTAGAAATTGCTGTCAGTGTCTGCTCTGTCTCTTAAGTTGAAGTCAGCCCAAGACCAAGCACTGCTTTCTAGCTGTCTTGGGCTTGAATCTGGGTCTGCAGATTTGCTGCCTACTTTGGTGGGACCTCCGTAAACGCTTTTGTTGAATGTTATGTTCGTGCTGTCTATTGTGCCTGAGCCGGTAAGGTCTGTTCCAGAAATCTGGACATCTACTTGCCTATTTCCAACATTTATTATCTTAGTGAAGTTGGCAACGCTTGAGTTCTGCCCAGCTGCTATAGAGCCAAAGTCAAGGTCATTTCCTGGGTTGTTGCCTCCTCCAGGATATGTGCCGTTTATCTCTATGGTGACCAATGAAGGACTTGTTGCTGACTGGGTTGGACTATCATCGTGAGCTCCTGAGCTGTCACTTGTATAAGGATAACAATACCACGTTCCATAATCCGCATAGTAATCTACAAGGAATCGGCATCTTACATTAGCTGTGTTTGAACCTCCCTGTGTTTTTGTGCACGCAGGGGATGGAGTGTAATGGGTATCCTCATCAGCACCAGCAGTTCTTCCAGATAAGCTGAAGTTGGCTGAAGCAGTTGATATGTCGCTATAACCATTTGCATCGTAAACATCAAATGTACATACAACGAGATGGTTGTATTCGTGAGCAGAAAGTGATGAGAAGTTGCTTATTTGCACATTTGAAATGGATGGAGCCACATTACCAACATTTAGGCTCATAGATGCAGTGTCAGCATAGTATGTGTTCACAAAAGCCAGGAACATTACAAATAAACTTAGTATAATGACCTGTAGCACACCTATAAACGCCCCCGATCTCATTAATCTACCCCCTCATTTCCTCAGTTTAGACAATATTATTATCAGTCCTATGATTATCACTACAATAAAGCCCATCATATATAAATTACTTTCTATTTCCTTTCTTTTTATCTTACTACCTGGGAGTAGTATTTCTTTGGTTAGCCACCCTGTGTCTTTTACATTTTCATTTACATAGGAATCTGAAGCCGAATAGCTTATCTTTGCTTTTATTACATATGGACCATCATATTCAGGAGTGTAGTAAATGGTGAAATTCTTTGTGTAACCTACATCCACTTCTATATATTCTGTTTCCCCATGATAAACCAGTTTATTTCCAATATCTTTCTCATATATGTCTGTGCTCATTTTGGCTTTTAGCGCCTTCTTTCCCGTATTTCTAAAAGAAGCAGTGATTTTGATTGGATATCCTGCTTTCGAGTAATCAACATCAAATTTATCGACCTGGCCAAGCAGCGTCCAGAAGCCAGGACTCAAAACCTCTACTACAACACTTACGTTATACACAGGTTCATTTGCTTCAGTCAAGTCTTTTCTCTCCTTAAATACCTCTATATCTAAACTGTAATTGTCTGGCTTTATGTCGGTCCCAAGATTGACCTTTTTTATGCCTTCTGCTATCTCGTTAGGTTCAAGCTCACCAACATCTATGTTATAAGAGCGGAACACTCTGGATGAGGGAATACCCGTAAGTTTGCTTATCTTTCTTAAGTTAAGAACTATCACAGGATTCAACTTGACATTTCCACTATTGTATATCTTATAGTTTACAGCCATAGGCAAGCCGTATTCTGTGCTTCTGGCACCTACTGCATAGACTTTTATAGACTTTGACTCATTGCCAACTACTGTTATATTCATCTTTACACTTGCTCCCACAAAAATTTTCATTCCAAGACCTTCATACTTTTTCGTTTCACTTGTGGCAATAATCAGGGCAGTAACGAGACCGTCATACGAATGAGAAGGAGTGCTTTTTGGCGGCTGTATCCAGATTTTCACGATTTTCCTGCTGTATGAAGGTATGTCAAAAAGCGTTTCATTTGCAGTACAAAAATCCCTTATGTCCCCAGTTATGCTAACATTCACTGTGACTGTGAAATTATTGTTGTTGAGCACAGTGATCTCTCTGAAGGTTCTCCCACCTTTGAGAGCGTTATCAATCGCGATTTCTCCAGGAGAAACCCCTATTGTGATGGCTTTTCCCGTGCTTACAACAAACAATAACATCAGTACCAAGATTGTAATATTTTTATTCATACACTCCCTCCTTTAAATTTTCTGCAGCGATGTTTTTAATCATTACCCAGCCAACCCCTTTATTTCAAGCGTGCCAGCGTATCTTCTTGGGCTTTGTCCATATGGCACGACCATTTTGAAAGCAATCGTGGCATTTGCTTCAAAGAATTTGTTCATAGTACTGGCATTTCTGAAGTATAGGTTCAAAGAAGACCATGTGTACTCTGCTCTCGTCAACTGCCTGGGTGAATTACTTGGGTCAGCAGTTGTGCTGCCTTTTTTAGTCACTCCCCCATAATAACTTTTGTTGTATGTGATATTTTGTACACCTATAATGAACGTGCCTCCAGTCAGGTTCTTCAAGTGTGTGCCGTTTATTTTTACATCAATTTTGGTGTTTCCTATATTGATTATGTGAATATATTCAGGACTGCTGGTGTTACTGCCAGCAGCTGTTGTTGGGAATGACAGAGCGCTCTCGTTTATCTGCACAGCAGTTATGGATGGAATTGTTACAGTGTCACCTTCTGTATTGTTTATTTTATTATACTGGTTAGCTATGGAGACATTGCACTTCCACGTGCCTGCCTTTGCATAGTATTGGATTCTAAACAAGCAGGCAAAGTCATAAGTGCCATCACCATTGCTTATATTCCATGTGCATGAGTCATTGGAGTAATGAAGGTTGTCATCATCTGCTATCTTTGAGCTCTTGTAGGAAATTGTGAAGTTTGCTTTTGCTTTTTTCAAAGAATATCCTTGAGGGTCAACAGTGAAGTTGCAGGTAATCCTGTGATTGTATTCGTGGGCAGTTATGTCAATGTCTCCATCATCCGATTGTCCCCAGTCAACTACTTTTACATTGCTGACTAAGGGCGCAGGTGTTGGAGGGTTTCTGACAGTTATCGTGTCTGTAACAGAGAGCAGTTGTGATGTGCCATTGCTGCAGCTAACATTGTAAGCATATGTGCCTGGTTGGTTGAATTCCTTGAAGAAAGTATAGTTGCCGTAGAAAGGACCTCCAGCACAAAAGGGTTCTTTGTTAACAGTGTCCATCTGTGCAGAGCCGTTAAACCACATAGGATACCAGTCAACAAACTGCTTTAAAACACCCTGAGAAGGACCTCCAGTGGCAGTGTCATTGAAGGATATGTTGCACACAAAGCCATCGTATCTGAACACATTCACTAAGCCATGAGTAGGACCAAGAGGCATCCCCATATCATCCATTAGTTGTTCCCAGCCAACACTCACTATCTCAGTGACCTTTGATTTCTCAGCAGAGCGGTTGTCTATGTTATCAGAATATATTTGTTCCACAAAGCTCTGCACCTCAACTACTGGGTCAGTAGGATCGAAAGGCCACATATACCATAAATACTCCTGCTCTTTTGTTGGAGTGCTTGCCCTGAAAGGACCTCCTGTTCCAGAGCTTCCCAGCTTGCTTATGTTGAATGTTTTCACAGAGGACTGATACCATGGTCCCCATTGCTGTGCATGTGCTCCTTCGTCATAGCCGCCAACAGATATCTCCCTGTGGAACAGTGGTGAGTGCCATGACAGTTCGTCATAGGAGTGGTCAAATTGCGGAGAGTACTTTGCATTCATCTCGCTTACGTAAACTGATTTTGCCATTGCCTCAAAACCATTTGGATCAGAGCTTGACCAGGATGTTGAGTTTTCAAGCACAGGGTTTCCAGAGATCGGGAAGAAATTATACACAACTATAAACGCATCTTGGTAGCCTATCTGGCCAACAGCGACCACCTGGCCGTTATATCCTGGTGTTGGAGATGTGAAGTTCTCATAAAAGTCAATGTCGTAAAGCTCTGTAGGTCCTGTGCACCCAGAGACTCCGTAAAAGCTCACATTCAAATCCCTGTGGAGAGCAGAGGGTCCATTGTTGGAAATAAAAGCAAATCTTGTAATGTATCCATTATACGCAGACGGTTGATTTTCATGGAAGCCACCAACAAAAAAGTGACTATTGTTGTCTGTGTCAATAGCTCTTGCGTGCGTTTCATTCCATCTAATGCCTATGCTCTTAGTATTATAGACAAAGGTCACATTTGAAACCAAATTCAATATGCTACCACTGCTGCTTATGTTGTATAGCAAGACGAAGCCCTTCTGAGAACATGTTGGGTCATCTGTGCTTAGGTCACAGCCACAGTCACCTGTTAAAGCTATTGAGGGCAGTGCTGTTGAGGATATGCGCGTTACCTTGACATCCCATGGATGCGCAAAGTTCGTGACGCCTGATCCCCCATAACTCCAGTTTGCCTTATACTCCACTGTCAATGTTCCGCTGCCCAGCTTATTGGAGCCAGTTGTGTAATTAAATACTCTCACGAAAGCCTTGCTTCTTCCTGCAGTGCTGTAGTTCCCTACTACAACTATTTCCATCCTTCCGTCGCCGTCTATGTCTCCTGCCCACACCATTTGCGCAGCTGTGCTGTTACTGCCATATCTCCATCTGGCATAGCTTTCCTTTTGAAGGTAATCTCCAGGAGGAGAGTTCGTTGGCGTGAAGTTCCATATGCTCAGATATGCCTCATTGTTGCTCGTATTCTCACCTACCACCATTATCTCTGTTACTGTGTCATTGTCAAGGTCAGTTGCATAAACACCATAGAATTTCATGTCCTGCCTGCTATCATTGTCAACCATGCTCAATGAGAGCTTTGGTTTTATTGAATCACCCGCGCACATAAATACGTTATCATGCTTATGATACGATGCCTGTATTTTCACGTAAAAAGGAGCAGCAGCAGTGCTGGCAGGAACTGTTCCCGTGTCATTGATATCAGAAACAACAAGCCCTGCTGTGTCTGTTGCCCCTCCGCCTGCCCACGCTGAAAAGGTAGCAGTGGAGAACCAGATATGGCTCCTGTTTTGGCCGAAGCTTAGGGAATCTGTTGATATCTCCTGCCAATCTCCATTGCATTTGAAGTTTTCACTGTCAAAGTCAGGACATCTAAAAAGTTGACTAACATAACTGCTTTTCCTCATTGTTATGTTAGCATAGCCAAAATTATTCAGGTTTTCGACAAGTATAACTGGCGTGACAATCCTTAGACCATTCACTCTTTCGTTATAATCTCCAATAATAACTGATGCTTGCTCTCCTTTTCTTATGTTTTTTATCATGATGTTTACGTCTTTGTCATCCAACATAGCGTCAAAAGTATCAGGACTGCTGTTTGTGGTTATAACAGTTCCAATATCTCTATTATATTTGTCCTTAAAAGCAATGTTATAAGCAAAAGGCCCCTCGCGTTTTATTATAAGCCAACTTTCATTTTCCCTCTCCTTAACAATAAAGCTGGTCTCTGCAATTGCTTTTCTCGTGTAGAAAAAGACCTGATAAAAACCTGGCTCATCTGTGGAGTATGCAAGGGAGAAGTCCCTAATTACGAACTCCTCAGTACTCTTGTCTGGCTTCACTATTTGAATAAGACCCTCTCTTTCGTTTGACTTTAATGTTATCTGTTCTCCGAGCTCATACACCTCTTTGTCAGCAGAGATGCAAAGCTTTTGCTCTGTTTCAGTGCCTGTATTGTTTTCATATCCTTCACTTGTATTGAAATCATTGCTTGCATTATTTTGGACAAGTTCTTGGCTCGAAGATACATTAGCATCCAAGGTATTGTTTACAGTCTGGTTAAAAGAAAGGGCAGGGAGGAACAGCATGGCAAGCAGAAGCAGAGAGAGGAATATGCCTGCTTTTCCTCCCTTCTTTGATGCTGAGACAGGGCCAGCGGATTGGATGACAGAAAGTGAAGGCCCTATCTCCTTTCTGAGCATAAGGGAAAAGGTATGAAAATCGAAAATACTCTCAACTAAGCCTGTGAAAATTGAAACTTTCATCCAATCCGCTTCTAATAAGTGCTTTAGAAATAAATAGCTATCGCCTATTGCGTTGTTTTTGCAATATCTCGTTTATTATCATTAAGTAGCATAAAAAAACGGGCCCGGTGGGATTCGAACCCACGATCTGCGGCTTAGAAGGCCGCCGCATTATCCAGGCTATGCTACGGACCCTTACATTCTATCTGGAGCTTCAATCCCAAGCAAACTAAGCGCATTTTTTACAACATTTATGAATGCTTTTACAAGAGCAACCCTGCTTGCTTTCAGCTTTTCATCAGCTGCTTTAAGCACAGGACAGCTCTCATAAAACATTGAATATGTGTGAACCAAGTCAAGCAGGTACTGGGCTATCAGCTGTGGCTTGTATTCTGCAGCTTTCTTGACTACATTAGGATATTCTGCTATTTTCATTATTAACTCTTTCTCTTCCCTGCTTGACAGTAATGCAGGATTTCCAGCAGTTTTGCTTTCACCTAATTTTTTTAAGATGCTATTGGCCCTTGCATATGCATACTGGACATAAGGTCCTGTGTCTCCTTCAAACCTGATTGCATCTTCCTTGTTGAAGTATATGTCTCTTCTCATGTCTGTTTTTAGCATAGCAAATTTAATGGCCCCAAGAGCAATTTTCCTTGCAGTTTCTTCTATAAACCTTTCATCCGCATCTGGATTTCTCTTTGCAGTTTCATAGCGAGCCAGCTCTACCACTTCATTTACTAAGTCATCAAGCCACACAACAATGCCTTTTCTCGAACTCATCTTGCCTTCTGGCAAATAAACCATTCCATACCAGAGATGAATGCATTTATCCACGATAGGATAATCAAGAAGCTCCAGTATTTTGAACAACTGCTGAAAATACAGTTTGTGGTCTGCTGCGACCACGTAAAGAGAGATGTCTGGATTGAACTTTTCTAGTTTCTCATAGGCAAGGGCTATATCATTTGTTATGTATATGCTTGTGCCGTCTGCCCTCAAGACCACCTTATCTGGAAGACCATATCTCTCTAATGGTGCTATTACGGCTCCGCTTTCGTCCTTTTTGAATACTCCCTTTCTGAGAGCTTCCATGACTATCTCTTTTCCCCTTTCGTACATCTCTTCCTCATAAAAATAAACGTCAAACTCCGTGCCCAGCATTTTATATGTTTCCTCTCTTCCCTTTTCTGCCCATGATATTATCTTTTTCCATAGCTCCATTACATCGGGGTCTCCTGCCTCCCATTTCTGCAGCATTTTTTGTGCTTCTTCATTTAGTGATGGGTCCTCTTCTGCCTTCTTCGTGAACATTATGTAATATTTTCCAACAAAGTGGTCTGCTTTCATGCCACTGCTTTCTGGAGTGGCTCCATGCCCCCATTTTAAATAACCTAGCATTGCCTTGCATATTGCTATTCCTCTGTTGTTTATGAGATTTGCTTTTACAACCTTATAGCCATTTGCCTCCAAGATTCTGGCTATTGCCATGCCAAGAACATTGTTCCTTAGGTGGCCAACGTGCTGAGGTTTATTTGGGTTCGGCTGTGAGTATTCAAGCAAGACCTTTAATCCATTGCCACTGTCATTCTGCCCATAGCTTTCATCTTTAGCCTCTTTTAACACCTGTTCAGCAAAGTCCTCCCAATCCAGGTAAAAGTTTATGTAAGGGCCTGCTGTTTTGACTTCTTTGATAAGGCCAGATTTTTTTATTTTCCCTGCAATTTCCTCAGCTACTTCTTTTGGATTCCTCTTTTTTTGTTTTGCTATTTCAAAAGCTATGGTGCAAGACAAATCTCCCAGAGACGGGTTAGGAGGAGTGGATATATGTTCCTCTTCAATCCTCATACCACTTGCTGCTTCAACAGCTTTCTTAACATCATCAACGAATCTGTCAAAGGCGTACATTACCATCACTTAAATTGTAAACCAAGAAAAATAAAAAGAGTGAGGCTATTCTACTTTTATGCGCCTGCCTCTCTTTCCCCTACGCTTCAATGCTCTGCTGTGTTCCTCATTTATCTTTAATATAGGCCCAAAAAACCTATTTATCTTCCTGTTTATAATCCAGGACATTACGATAGACAGGATCAGATAGGACGTAAAGATGAAGATTAAGATGCCTCCCAATATTGAGGCAAACAAGAGTATAATCTTGTAAATTAAGTCTCCTGGGGATATGACAACCCATATGAAGTTTATTACTCCCAGTGTGAGTATTAGCGCAAAGAAAACAACAACAGCACCTTCTTTCCCAAGCAGTTTTATAATCAACTTAATTTTGTTAATTACTTCCATATTCTAAGCAACTCAATTCTCTTTTATTAACTTTTCTACAACAGCTTTTAGCTCACTTAACATTTTTTCAGCACTTTCCTTACTGTCAAATTCCCCCTTTATCCTTATTGTGTCCTCTGTATTGCTTGGCCTAATGGCAAACCACCCTCCTTTTCCGCTGACCCTAACACCATCTATTGTTATTGGATTCCAATCGTTATAGATTTGCTTGAGCTTCACTACAACCATCTCTTTCTTTTCCTCAGGGCAGTGTATATTTGCTTTTATTGGATACCAACTGGGCAGTTCGCTTACTAGCTTACTCAAACTGCCTTTCATAGCCACTATTTCAGCCATTCTCAAAGCAGCATATATGCCGTCGTCATAGCCAAAATAGTCATCGTGAAAGAAGTAATGACCAGAAGCCTCGGCAGCAAAAACAGCGTTGTAATCAAAAAGTATTCTCCTTATGTTTGTGTGTCCTGTTGGACTTATCATAGCCACTCCTCCACTACTCTCAATGGTTTTTCTTATAAGTTCAGATGCCATTATGTCAAATACTACCTTTCCTTTCTGCTTCGCAAGCACATCTTTTATGAAGAGCATGCTGCTTTGAGTGCCTGACAAAATCCTTCCTTTATCATCCACAAAGACCACTCTATCTGCATCTCCATCAGTAGCTACGCCGATGTCTGCATTTTCTCTTATTACTGTTTCTTTGAGCTCGCTTAGCCTTTCTTCTATGTCTGGATTTGGGTCTCCCTTTGGAAAGTTTCCGTCTGGCTCTCCGTTTAGCACTATGACATCATTTCCCAATCTCTTTAGTATTGGCTCAAGAGCAAGAGCTCCAACACCATTCATTGCATCAATCACAATTTTCAAGCCTTCAAATTCAAATTTACTGCTTAGATAATCTATGTAATCAGGGAGCACCTCTTTTTTCTCTATTTTCCCAGCTCCAATCCTAAAAGCATTTTCCTTAATTATTCTTTCTATCTTTTTTAGCTCTTCTCCACCCAGTGTCCTCAAGCCCCTACACAGCTTCACCCCATTATATTCCTTTGGGTTGTGGGAGGCTGTTATCATAGCAGCAGCTATCTTATTGTAGAAAGCTGCTGAGAAGTATAATACAGGAGTGGGGACAAGACCTATGTCTATGGCATCACAACCAGTGTCGTTTAGGCCTTTTATGAAAGCGTTTTTTAATAATGGTGATGAGAGGCGCCCGTCCATGCCCACAAAGGCAGTATCTGCGTTTAGATATGTTGCATATGCTCTGCCAATGTCCTCCACAAGCTTCTCTGTAAGCTCTTTTCCGTACACGCCCCGTACGTCATATGCTCTGAATACTGACATGGTGAAATTTAGAGATAGAAGAATATTTAAAACACAGCGTTGTAATAATATCAATGAATTTCGTAGGCAATTCTGACATGAAATTGAAGGTTTTAGAAGATGATACGCACATCTTTGTAGGCAGAAAGAAAAGCATACATGAAAAATATGGTATTGAAGGCAGCTTGCTGTTTGGCAAATCCTTAGAGAAAGAGAAGTTTGGAAAGCTGGTTCATTTGGATGCAATATCTCCTCACGTTATATTTATTTGTGGTGCGAGAGGTTCAGGCAAATCATATGATTTAGGAGTTATTGCAGAAGAGATAATTACAAAGAACCCGAACCTTGCAGCTGTTGTGATAGACCCTGTGGGTATCTTCTGGTCTATGAAGCACCCTAACAAAGAGGAAAGAGAGGTCAAAGACCTCTTGGAATGGGGACTTGAGCCAAAAGGTCTGGAAAGCACAAAGGTTTTTATCCCCTATGGTTTGAAGGAAAGCATCCCGAAGGACACATACGATGCTTTGTTTTCTATAAAACCATCTGAACTGACTGTTGACGACTGGTGTCTGACCTTTGGCCTTGAAAGGTTCTCGCCAACCAGTCTGCTCCTTGAGAAGGCAATTGAGAAAGCCAAGGCAAAGAAAAGAAATTTTTCCATAGATGACTTGATAAGAGTTATTGAGAAGGACAAGGAGCTTATCAGCAGAGAGAAGGGATATAGTATAAGCACAAGAAGGGCTTTGCTATCAAGGCTGGAGGCTGCAAAATCCTGGGGCATTCTCTCAGAAGAAGGCACGAGCTTGTCCGAGATATGTATGGAGGGTATTGTTAGCGTTATAGATATCTCATTTTTGGAAGAGAATGTATCTTCTTTGGTCATAGGCATGCTCGCCAGGAAAATATTAAATGCAAGGAAAAAGGTTACGAGGCAGGCTTCTATGAAGAAATACGCTATGTCTGATATAGATGAGCTTTTGGATGTTGAGATTCCGCCAACATGGCTGTTCATAGATGAAGCCCATACACTCATTCCTTCAGGAGGCCTGAAGACAGCAGCCACTGACTCTTTAATAGAATATGTTAAGCAGGGAAGAAGACCTGGCTGCTCGCTGGTCTTTGCAACGCAGCAGCCCTCAGCGATAGATACAAAAGTGCTCTCCCAACTGGATATTCTTATAACTCACAAGCTTGTTTTTGAAGAAGACATAAAAGCAGTTATGAAAAGAGTGCCAACAGTGGTCCCAGATGAGTACAGGAAGGCATCATTCATAAGGAGCTTGCCAATAGGCGTTGCTCTGCTTGCTGACAGGAGCGAGCAGAGTTCGAGGGCGTTTACAGTTAAGGTGAGACCTAGGTTTTCTCAGCATGAAGGCAGGGAAACTACAAGCATAGAGTTGGACGAGAACTTTGATGAGGAAACAATAAGGAAGATGATAGTTGAGCTAATATACAAAAAACTACAATCAGAAGGTCGCATGCCTCTGCGGAAGCTAGAAACACTGGCCGACACTTTGAAGAGGAGATATAAAGTTAAGATAGAAACAGACGAGATAATACATTATTTGGTGGAGAATAAAAACTGCGAGGTTAGAGAGGGAGCGCTGTGGCTAGGAGGTAAAATGCCTTCTTACGAAGAAGAGGCTTTAGAGGAAAAAAGCTCAACCGAGCTCAGCCAGAAAGCGCTACCTGTTTTGATAAGTGAAGAAAAAGCAAAGCAAATTGCAGAAAAGCGCAAAAAAGAGAAATTGCTTGGATTGTTTGGAAAAGAGGAAAAGGTCAAGAGCATTGAACTTGTTTACTCCCCTGTCTATATGCTTTCGTATTCAAGAAAATCAGAGCGCGGTTCTATTCCATCGCGCTGCTTTGTTAGTCCTGATTATGAACTTCTCTTCTTTGGCAAGAAAGGCCTTCAAAAGACAAAGTCAATAAACATGCTTTTGGACCTTTCTGATAAGAAATTTAGGGTCTTTAAGGAACTTAGGGCTGCTTGGTTGACCAGAAAGCAGGTTCAAGAAAAGACACTACTCACTGCGCAGGCTGCTGCCAAATACCTCAGAGAACTTGTTGGTGCTGGCCTTGTGGAGAGAAAGGGAGAAAAGTACAGGGCAAAGAATCTGGACGTGCCCAATGATATACTGTCTGCAAGTTTCAGCCTTGAAAATGTGGACCTGGTCAAGCCAAGAAACGCCAAAGTAGAGGAAATCAAATGCAATGAGAAGAGAATCCAGTCTATACCTAAACTTTTTGGCCCTGCTATAATTGATAGTGTTGATATCGTACTTCTTCCAAAGTGGCGGGTTACATACGAATCTGCAGGGAAATCCAGGATAGAGGAGTTCTTTGCTTTATAACCTTTTTTTAGTGGTAACAAAAAATGTTTTAATATGTTAAACAGAAAAAGATACGGATACTATGAAACGCTATGCTCCATTTTTGATTTTCCTATTCTTCTTTATCTCAATTGCTCACTCATATATTATTGTAGAGGCAAATTCCTCCAATGCGAGTTATAATGGCATTATAGGTCTTAATATTACAGTTTATAACAGCAGTGGTTCGGCTGTGGCCAACGTCAGTTTAAACCTCAGTGTTATGGGCAGCCCTTCTTGGGCTAGCTGCTCTGTTGACTCAAATACATCTGAAAACGGAAAAGCCAATGCTTCCTGCTCTTTTAACAACGCAATTAACGGCACATATAATTTCAGTGTTCATTCAGCAAGCTATGGAGACAATAATAGCGTCCAATTCAGAATTCTTCAGCACGATGAGAAACCTATTTTTAGTGTAAATAGTTCCATAGCTTATTCGGAGAAAAACAGTGTCACTAAATTTGAACTATATGTTATAAATAAAAATAACTACCAAACTGAGTTTAATTTTTCCCATAGCAATATATCTGATTTTAATTGTTCTTTCAATAACAGTTTAATGTCCCTACCCCCTATATCTACTCTTTATACCAATATCTTCTCCTGCTCTGTAAACAATAGCGTGGCCGCAGGCAGTTATAACATCACTATATGGGTGAATGCAAGCAATAACAAAAGCATCTCGTCTGAATTAAATCTTACATTGCACGTGAGACCAAGGCATAACTTCACACTGTCAAATCTAAGTAATACAAGAGGCAGCATTGAAGCTGGTAAGAGTTTCAGCTTTACCTTCCTGCTAAATAACACAGGAGAAACTGCAGTTAACTATTCTATAAACCCAACTGCAAATAATTCGTGGGCGTGTGGTGTGAATGCCTCTAACGTTGTAGACCTCCAAGTAAACAAAACTGTGAATATAAGCGTTAGTTTCAGGACAAGTGTCACAGCACCATACAACGAAACTGGTGTTTGCACTGTAACTGTCACAGATAGTTATGGGCTGGAAAAAAACATAAGCTTCAATTTAAGCGCTGATAAGCATTACAATTTATCTCTTCACCTACCAAGGTCACCAGTAGACAACTTCGATGACGGAAATCTGAGTTTTCTGCTTAATGTTTCAAACGACGGCAACAGTGGTTTGAGCTTCAATATTTCAGTAGATAGCAGCTCAGCAAATTGGAATATCTCGTGGAACATAAGCTCTACCAATGATTCCACAAAACAACACATAAAGAACCTGTCATATTTTATACAAAACTTCTCGCTCACAACAATTAACATCTCCGTGGTGAAGCCACAGGACGCCAAATGCGGGGACAGCACAACGCTTTGGGTGGAGCTTAGCTCTGCCCATACAGATAAAATCGTAAGGAGCATACGCGTTGAGTATCCATGTCTAAAAGCTGTCCCCGCTATCACATATAATCACAGCTCAAAGTTGCTTTCCATTATAATTCCAAATGTTACAAAAGGAGGTGAAACACTCAACAGGACCGAGGCAGTTATAAACTTAACAATAAGTGATTCTGATGGCAACAGCATCTTTAGTGTAAGTAATATGACAGTTGACAAGACATACAACAAAAGTCTAAGCAATACGGCTGCAAGCAGTTTTAGGTTGCATCTGCACCTAAAGAAGAACGGCAGTTCGGACATTGTAAATGACATATACGCCAACTTTGCAATATATGACAGCATTGATTTATACGTAAGGCCAACATATAGTCCAGTGGAACGAGGGGATACTATAAGCTTTACAGTCGAGAGCAAATTGGAAGATAAATGGCTAAATCCGTCAATCAGTTGCACACGTGAGGGGTCTAAAAACTGTGGAATATGGCTTGAAAACTGCCGCTGGCTTGAGAATTCAGGCACATCAAGGACATACAGATGTGATATAAAAGACAATGCTCTGCTTGGCAGCTTTGATGTAAGCTTTTCTGTGGAAGCGTCTTCGTGTGCTGATAGCACAAACATAACTTGCACATATGATCCAAAGCTCTCAGCATCAGATGACTGCACAGTCAATATTAGGGAATCTGAAGACAATAATCAGAACAGTCAAGACCAACAAGAGAATCAGTCAGAATCCTCTCAGGAGGAGCAGGCCTCAGCTCCAAAGCTGAGTATAAAAAATTTGAAGCAAGGAGAGGTCTTCAAGAACACCAAAGTGCTTTCAGGAGGTTTTGTGATATTGGTGGAAAACGATGGAGGAGCTGGGCAGCTATCTGCATCTATTAATGAGCTTGGAGCCGTGAAGCACTTCTATCTTGATATTGACTACAACCAAAGCATTGAAGCGAACTCCACAGCGAGATTGGTTATGAAGATAAAACCAATTGAGAATACAAAGCCAGGGGTTTACAATATAATGCTCAAAGTCAATGACTTGATGCGAACATTTAAAGTTCCAGTGATGCCACCAGAGGACAATAAAAATTGGCATAGGTTCTTTGAAGTAGCAAAAAATGGCAGCACTATCATTACATTGCGCGTGAAAAACACAAGGAATGGGCCAAACAATTTTACTGTTACTGAGAGAATACCAAAAGAGGCAGCTAGGACAGCAGACGGGGTATTTGTAATAAGCCCAAGTGATTATGTAGTAATAGAAAAGGATCCAGTTATAAAGTGGATAGTGAAAGATGTAGCTCCTGGCAGGGAATTTGACATAGTATATATGATTGGTAGGAATGTGACGAACATTAATTTCCCGAAGCCAGAAATAGGAGAGTCATATATATACAGCGTGGGAAGGCAGGCCCATATCGTAGCAGCTGGAATAAGCCGCAACCCACAGGCCCTCTTGGTGCTTTTTGGTGTTTTAATATCTGCTTCAATATGGTTCTTTATGTATAAGAAGGGCCTGCTCGAGCCAAAAGCATATTATATACCGCGCGCTCCGAAAAAGCAGAAGAGAAGAGCCGGAGCAGAAGATTTTGTTATGCAATATTCTCTAGATGCCAACAAGGAAAGGCATTCTGTATACGGTCCAGTATTGGCTGAATACTCTCTTTTCCCTGAGAGGCAAAGCCCACCAAAAGAGAAAGTAGCCGCAGAAAAAAAGCCTGAAAAGAAGAAGGTTAAGGAAAAACAGGGGCATTCTCGCAGACCTGCTCTGCTAAAGCTTCCTAAGATAAAAGCCCTTAATGCCTTTCCTATCATAAAAAAGAAAAGAGATAAGAAGAAAAGCAAGAAAAAAACGAAAAAGAAATCAAGGCGTTAGCCTTTCCATGTCTCTTGGCAGTAAAGTGGCCTCTTTCACATTACCCAATTCCAAGAGTTGCATAATGAACCTGGCCGAGCCCATACCAAAACCAGAATGTGGGGGAGCACCATATTTGAAGAAGCTGAGATAATGTCTAAGGCCTTCTGGGTTTAGACCTTTTTCCTTTACCTGCTTTAGTAGTGTATTATACCTGTGTTCCCTTTGGGAACCTGTTGAAATCTCAACACCTTTGTAGATTAGGTCATAGCTTTTTGTTAACTCTCCTTCTTTTTTCATGTGGTAAAAAGGCCTTACTGCAAATGGAAAATCAGTAAGAAAGACGAAATCGCTGTTGTAACGTTTTTTGATGTAATCTCCCAAAGCTTTCTCTCCCTCAGGGTCCAACTCATAAAACTCATCTATGTTCTCTATGGACACTCCTTTTACTTTTTCAATTGCTTCTTTCATCGTAATACGAGGAAAGGGCATTTTAGGGCTTTTTATTTCTATTCCCATTTTCTCCTTTACTTCATCGCCAAGTTCCTCTATTACGTGCTCAATGGACTGCTTTATGGCCCTTTCATGGAATTTCATGAGCTCTTCGTAATCAGTCCACGACATCTCAACATCAATGCTTATGAATTCAGTAGTATGCCTCGCTGTTTTTGAAGGATCTGCTCTAAACATCGGGGCTATTTCAAATACTTTATCAAAACCAGCGCACATTGCCATCTGTTTGTAAAACTGCGGAGATTGGGATAGGTATGCTTTCCTCTTGAAGTATTTTACCTCAAATAGCTCTGCCCTGCTCTCACTTGGCGAGTCCATAAACCTTGATGAGTGGATTTCTAAGAGGCCTTCTTTGCTGAAATATTCCCTCAACCCTTTTTCAAAACTGTGCATTACCTTAAATATCAGCATATTTCGTGGATTTCTGAGGTCTATCCACCTGTAATCTAATCTTTTTGCCAGTGAAGTGTTCACTTTTCCTGAAAAATCAATTGGTAGGGGGACATCTGCTAGTGAAATGATGTCAATTTTTTCAGGGATTATCTCAAAGCCCCTTTCGGCGACATTGCTTTTTTTCACGCTTCCTTCTACATATATCACAGACTCAGGGCTTAAGTTCTTTATTTTCTCAAAATTTGGGTTGTCTTTCTTTACTGTTATCTGAACTAAACCCTCCCTGTCCCTTAATTTTATGAAAGCCAGCTTTCCTATGATTCTTATATTCTGTGCCCAGCCACCTATAGCTACTTTCCTTCCGTCAAAGTTGCTGTTTATTTCAGAGCTCATGTACCTTTTCATTGCTTCACCCTACGTATTTTATCTCGGCATCTACGCCACATAACTGTTTCAATACCTGCTTTATGCTTTCCTCCTTTAATAAAATCTTCTTTCTGTCTGCCTCAGGTATTAATATCCTTTGTTTTTCACCTTCTTTGCTGTATATAGTTGTAAACCCCATTATGCGGGCAGGGGACACCAAATCATTCACGATCTCCTTTATGCTGCCCTTTTTTACGATTCTAACCCTTTTGCCAAGCTTCTCGCTTAGGATTCTAACGACTCGCCCACCCTTTCCTATAAGTGTAGAAACATTGGATTTTGTTATTATAACGATAAAATCAGGCAATTCAATACTTCTTTCAAAACTTGGATCTCCCAAAACGTTCTTTTCATATAATTCGTATAAAAGCCTAGCTATCTTTATATCCAGTTGGCTTATTTCGCCATTGTCCAGTTTTTTCTGGCACGTTTCGCATAGTGCGTCACTCTGGGCGCATTTTTCACATATCGGCATCCTCATCGCTCATCACCCAAATAAAAAGGGGAGGGTGATAAGGGGTTTACTTGCTGAGGACGATGTCTATTGCGCTTACTTTGCTTGTTGTTCCATCAGCGTTTTTGAGTTCCTCTGTTTGTATGCTTATGTTCTTTACCTTCACCTCGTTGATGAATTTGTTTTTTATAATCTCTGCTACGTCCACTGCTCTTGATATCGTCTTGCCTCTAGCTTTGATGTTCACCTCTTTTGCTCCTTTGTTGAACTGGGTCACTACTGCGAGGACGTAGCTCATGACACCCTTCTTTCCCACAAATACAGTGTTTGCTGCGTCTCCACTTTCTTCTTTGGTTTCAACATTTTTCTCTTCTTCTGCCATTCACATCACCTTTCTGAGTTTATTTCCCCTTATCTTGGGTTATATAATTTGTGTAATAGCCTTTATTTATCTTTTCTTCTTTTTCTGTACTCCTCTACAATTTTTTCGAGCCAGTTGCTGTCTTTGCTCTCGTACCTCTCAATGGGAATATATAATACAAAAGATTCGTTTTCGTATAGTATGTCTATAAGTTGCACATTTTTATTTTCCTTTTTCAAACGCTCATAAAAGCTTCTGTCGTTTGTTTTGTCCTTCATTTCCTCCTTTCTGCATATTCTTAAATCTCCTTTGTAGAGGTGTTCAGCAATTAAATTTAATTTTTGCAATAATCTTCTATTTTCTGCTACAAGCGGGCTTAGCAAAGGCATGGCTCTCTTTTTTCCTCTCTCTGAAAGCAGGCCTTCTATCTCCTCATCCTTTTTTCTAAGAAGCTCCCTTAGCCGCCTTATTTCCTGCCTCAATTTCCTGTCATCTCTGCTCTGCTTTTTTATTATCACTGCTTTTCTTTCCCTCTTTTCAGCGCCTATAAAGCTTTCTAAAACCTTCTTTTCGAAGTTATTGGGATATCTTTTTTTGAGATTCATTAACTTTGCTTTAAAATGCTTGTATGCTTTCAGCGCAGATGCAAGGGCGTCTCTCTCATGCACATTCGTAACAGGATAGCCTTTCACTAGCTCTATCTTCTCCTGTCTTGACAGTGATTCTGGCGGACTGTAAACCTTGCATGAGAACAAGGCCGATAGCTTTTTCAAGGTCGAGGGCAACTGTTTTTTATCTGTCGCTAAGATTAGCATCCTCCCTTTTCTTTCTATTCTGGCAGCCATCTCGTTTATAGAAATATTTTTGCCTGATTCTAGAGCTAACAGCTTGCCATCTAAGTCAAGATAGGCAATTGCAACAGTGCTGCCAGGGTCAACCCCCACTATTAACAGTTTCATGCAGCCTCCAAAATATTTTATATGCAGAGATGGTTAAATTAGTGATGGACTTTAAGACCTTGGCTTTTGCTTTCAGTTCTTTGGAAAAAACAACAAAGAGACTGGAAATGACTAAGATACTTGCAGAGCTTTTTGCAAAAGCAAGCGCTGATGAGATAGCCAAGATTCTCTACCTGCTTCAGGGCAGGGTTGCTCCTCCTTTTGAGGAAAAAGAGCTGGGGCTCGGAGAGCGCCTTGTTGAGCAAGCCATCTCTCTTGCCACAGGCTATCATGCGAGTGAAATAAGGGAACTTTACACCGAGCTAGGTGACTTGGGATTAGCAGTGGAGAAGCTTGTTGGGAAAAAAAAGCAGCAGACGCTTTTCGCGAAGAAGTTGACTGTCTTGGACGTGTTCTCAGCTTTTAAGAAGATAGCTGAAGCTTCTGGACCAAAATCACAGCAATTGAAAATAAAGCTTTTAGCAGAGCTTATACATAATTCAGAACCCATTGAAGCAAGATATATTGTGAGAATCCCTCTCAACAAGTTGAGGCTGGGCATAGGAGACCCAACAGTGCTTGATGCTCTGTCTGTTATGAAAAAAGGAGATAAACAGCTGAGAGAGTCACTTGAAAGAGCCTACAATGTGACTTCTAATATAGGTTTTGTAGCAGAAAAGTTTTTCAGAGAAGGCATAAAGGGGATTAACACAATCAAGATAGAGATAGGCAGGCCTATAAGGCCAGCCCTTGCCGAGAGATTGCCCAACGCAGAGGAGATTATAAAGAAAATAGGCAGGTGCGCTGTGGAGGCCAAGTATGATGGCTTTAGGATGCAGATCCATAAAAAAGGCAAAGAGGTTAAGCTATTTTCCAGGGCAGCAACGGACATGACGTATATGTTTCCAGAAATTGTAGATGCTATCAGGTTGCAGAAATGCGAGAGCTTTATAATAGATTCAGAATGTTTGGGTTATGACCCTAAAAATAGGAGATATCACTCCTTCCAAGAGACTATGCAGAGAAGAAGAAAGTACGGGATCTCTGATAAGGCCAAGGAAATCCCTTTACACCTTTTTGTTTTTGACATACTGTATCTAAACGGAGATGAAATGATAAACAAAGCTTATGAGCAAAGGAGAAAAGCATTGGAAAAGAATATAGATGAAAACGAGACAGTACATCTAAGTGATATGATAATAGCTGAAACCCCAGAAGAACTGTTGGATTATTTCAATGCTTGTGTTAATGCTGGCTTAGAAGGCGTGATAGCCAAGGACCTAAAGGCACCGTACACCGTGGGAGCAAGAAAATTTGCCTGGATAAAATTAAAGAAGAGTTATGAAACCGCACTCAGTGATACCATAGATGCCGTTATTGTTGGTTATGACATCGGAAAAGGCAAGAGAAAAGAGCTTGGTTTAGGCACTATTTTAGTAGCTGTCTACGATGAGCAGGAGGATGTATTCAAGACCTTAGCAAAAGTAGGGACTGGATTTAGCGAAGAGGACATAAAACGCTTCAAACAGAAACTAGATGAGATAAAAATCCCCCACAAAAGCCCCAGATTAATTTCAAAGGTTGAGGCAGATGTCTGGGTTGAGCCAAAATATGTCGTGGAAATAAGCGGTGATGAAATAACAAAGTCGTCTATGCATACCTGTGGCATAAGTGGGGGGGAAACATATGCTTTGAGGTTCCCTCGCATCGTTCGTTCTGAATTTAGAGACAAAAGGCCAGAAGAAGCCACTACAGTAACTGAAATAATAAAAATGGCAAAAATGCAAAAAAGAAAGTCAGGTTAAGCTCCTGAGACATATCTTAGCGTTGCAAAGGCAATGCTCCTGGTGCAGCCTGGGTCATAGTCAAAGTATATTACCTTTCCACCAAAAGCTGTCGCCTTTTCAACTATTCCAGGCACATACTGCTCGTCACCGTTTTCATCAACACCTGAGAGCATCGCTATTGTTTCAGCCCCTATGTCTGTCCTTGGGACAACATCAATTGCTTCAATCTCGGTGCAGTCTGTCTTGCTCAGGTTGAGATTGTATTGTTCAGCAACATCATGCAGTACTGGATGCACTGACCAGAAGCTAAGCTCTGGGCTTTCTATTGTCAGCGTCTTTACACACTGCGTTGTCATGCCAACTGGGTTCATTCTCACTGGAGCGTGGTCTCCAAGTGCTGCTGAGCTCCAGCCACATATAAGTGGGTCTTTGGAGTCCTTAGTAGCAGCGTCTCCTATGATAATTACATTGCCTCCCCCGCTTATGTAATTTCCTATGGCATCTCTCACAGCGTATGACAGGTTTTGCTGCCCAACAACTATTACTGCGTCAAACTCTGACAAAAGCTTCTCCCTGGGGTATTCAAGTATCTTTTCGTTTATTGGTCGCTAGTAAATATTATACTTAGGGCCATCTGAATTTAATATTGTTTTTAAGCGCGCCCCATTTATCTTAGTGTTAATGCCGTCCAGTGAACCAATGACTCCTATAACAACACTGCCTCCTCTGCTGCATAGTATCTCATCAAGCACAGGCACATTGCAGAAAACAGTGGTTGTTTTGCCTATTAACACTATGCCTATCAGGACAAGGATTACAAGAGGTATTATGCCCTCCATATACCTTTTCCATCCAGACTCATCTGGAAGATAATATGGTAATTCTGCCATCTAACTCCTCCCCTCCATGCTTAAACATTAGCCAAATATCTTATTGCTTCTACAAGCAATGTTTTGTAATGCCTTGGGTGAAATGCAAAGTATATATACTTTGTCAGTGTTCCAGAGCCCTCAACAACTACAGGCACTGTTGCCTTTTGTGTTGGGTCACTTGCTAACGGCCTTTCCAGTTGCACAAGCGTTGTTCCAGTCGGTATGATATCAACATATTCAATTGAGCCACTCTGAGAACTGAACTCAAGAGGCCAGTTCAGCTTGTTTAACATCGGATGGCTCTGGGCATATGGTGTTTGCAGGCTTGCCTCGTCCCAATTAACTACGCTTACATCACAGCTTCCAGCAGCGCTTGCACAACTGACTGGCACGAATGTTAATATCTTCCACCCATTTGCATACGGGTCATTTTCCACCTTCGTAGCCGCCTGTTTTATTATTATCACAGGTTTGCTTGATGCGAACTCATTTATTTGGTCATAATTCCACCTGTTGAGTGTTTTGGTAGCTCCATTGTTCCCTTCTGTAATAATCATCAAGCTGTATTTTGCAAATGGGTTGTCTTCTCCCATTCCCCTGGCATTAAATAAATCTTCAGCTGTGAAAGTCATGTAGTTTACATTTGCCACTTTTCTTACATCACTGTCTATAATCTCCATCAGGTCAACATCATTGCCTATAACAGCTACGTTAACTGTTTTTCCTCCAAGCAATTCCCCTATGATTGGCACGCTGCCTAACCAACCGAACTTCCACGCCAGCACGAACAATATCAATATCAGCAAGAGAAGTGGAATGGTTACTTCAAATCTCTTCTTCCAACTTTCCTCCTCAGGATAATAATATTCTGTCATATCACCACCATATTCTTCAATTCAACATATCTTTATAAACTTTCTTATATTTAAATTACTACTGTGCAGTTACAACATTTATTCCAGCATAAACTTTATCAGGTTGTTTATCAACCTTAGCCCATATCCTCGCTTTATGATTTCTTCAGGAGCAAATGCGTAATAGACTATAAGACCTCTTTTGTTTATGCTGATGCTTGGGTTGGAAACAATTATCGCCGGCCATATCTGCTTGCCATTTTCATCAGGAATTTTTCTGGATGCTTTCAGATACATAATTGTGTTGCTCCTTGGGATGCTTGCAAATCTCGCTGTCGTAACCAAGCTCACATTCGCATGACCAAAGTACTTACTGTAATCAACAGCACTTTCATAGCCTTTTGTCAGCGGGTGGTTTGCGTCTACTGCTTGAAGCTGCAGTGCCAGGCCCTCATTTGGATTATACGTTGAGATATAATCAAAGCCCAGAACGAGCTGTGAAAAATCTATGCCAGGAACAATGTCTCCAAGTTCTGTTTTTGAAGGCCCTCTTCTCCAGTAATTAAACTGATACGTGCAATATCTCCCTGCATTGTCCTTAAACCACGCAGGTCCTAATCTGTATCCTGAAGCGTTGTGTATTAAATCAGTTTTTCCCTCTTTGCCAACTAATTTGTTTTCCAGCTCCTCTATGCAGGCAATTATACGTGAATCACCACTAACATGGAAGTTGTTCTCATCTTCTTCTCCACCGCAGAGTGTAAAGCCCTTTTCTTCTAGCTCATCTATCAGCTTCTGCCTTTCCTTTATGTACATCCATACTACTTCTCCAAAACTGTGGTTGCATAAGCCTGATCCCAATTCCTCTGGTTTATTTGGAGAATAGCTCTGCCATGAGGAGCATACAGGCTCTGATGAAAAGCCCTTGGCATCCTCGCACGTTTTCTTCCATTCGCTTTTAGTAGCATTATCGATGTTTTCAATGTCTAAGATATCATCACATTTGCCCTGCATGCACAAAATCTTTGCCATGGTTGCCTCTTTTTCTTCTGATGCCTTGCTTGGCCTAATAGAAGCGCATATCATTGCTGCCTCTGAGCTTCTAGTGCTAGCAGGCAAGTAATCAAAGCGTACCTTTTCACAAATGTAATCTTCATCCCCAAGCTCAGTGCCTGCATCTCCTATCCACACAAGCCTGCCGCCCTTTTGGACATATTGGTGGAGAGCATTTAAGGTTATTGTTGGGATTTTCTTTGCTTTCTCAACAATTACGACTTCATATTGCTCCAATACAGAAGGATCTCTTACCAAGCTTATATCCATTTTAACAGGGAAAATATGGCTTTCTTCGGCAATATACTTACTTAACAATGCTGGATCTCCCATTCCGTGGTCGCCGTATAGTATGGCTATGCTGGGAGGCCCTGTTATCGCGTAATAAACCGAACAAAAGTTTGGAATATCACTACACGACATAAAGCCAAACCTGACCAATACGAAAAGCAGTATGAAGATAAGCACTATCAAGGCAAGAACCTGGGGCAGATTTTTGAAATAGGGGGAATCAAGCATAGCATCACATTTCAACATTAATTTTATTATTGCATAAATATAACAGTTATTGATTTATATCTCTTACTCTTAAATAAAAAGCGGTGGTAAAATGAAAGGCATAAAGACAACACCTGTCTCAGGGCCTATGTCCAGTGCAGGCATTATGAGGTTTTTTGATGTTAGTGGAGGAGGTCCAAAGATTTCCCCGACAGTTGTTTTCGGTGCATCTCTTGCTTTCGTAATTATCGTGGGAGTGCTGAGCTTGTTGGTAAGGTGATTTAATGATAATGCCTTTGAGAAAGGAAATTGAGGAGAGACTTAGCAATTATGTGATAGAGCAGATAAGAAAAGAAGCAAAGCCCACAAAAGTTGCAGAAGCACTGGCTGTTGTTAAGTATTTTAAGAACATGAGCCTGAGCACAGAGGAGATTGCACAGATAATCAACATAGTTGAACCATATAGGGAAGTCAAGGCAAAGGCAAGCGATTATGATTATGACGAGATGAAAAAGCACCCAGACCTACTTATAACCAGGACACCAACACAGGTATTCGTGAGATATGTGGGAGGCAGGACATTAAAGAGGGAATAGTGTTTTGATGTTTGGCTGGACCACTTTCGGCAAGGTGAAGTTTGGAGACGAGGTTTACAGTGAAGACATAATCGTGCATACTGATCTATCTGTTTCTCCACGAGATAAGAGCATTGCTAAAAGCAAATACGGGGATTCCCACATAGTTGGCAGAGAGGAATTAGAAAAAATTCTTGACGATGACACAGAAGCTATAGTGATTGGTTCAGGGCAATTTGGAGTCCTGAAGCTAAATGAAGAGGCAGTCAATTTTTTGAGAAGCAAAAATATTGACTTCTATGTAATGGAAACACCAGAAGCCATAAAAAAATACAACCACATTTTCAAAGAAAAGAAAACAATGGCCTTAATTCATGTTACTTGCTGATTAATAAAATGCTATTTCTAGACTCTTAAGACGAGACCTATAATCCTCAACTATGGGTGGGCCCGGAGGGATTTAAGCCTTTTCTATTATCGCTACGCTAAAGGCTTAAGCGAAATAAAGCCCCAAGGTTATGGTCTTCGTCCTAAGCTTTTTTCTGTGATAATTGTGGAAAAAGCTTAAGCAAAAAAGCAAAAATAAGCTTTTTTCTGTGAAAACTATGGAAAAGCTTAAGCAAAAATGGGCCCGGAGGGATTTGAACCCTCGATCTTCGCCACGTCAAGGCGATGTCATAGCCACTAGACCACGGGCCCTTTAGTGATACTGTTTTTAACATTGACGTTTATAATCTTAATGGTGTTCTTATGAAGATTGCGATTATCTCAGACCAGCATTTGGGATATGCTTGGGGGACTGAAAGAGAAAACGACAGCTTTGACCAGTTTGATGAGGCCCTGTCAGAGGCTCTTTCTTTTTCTGACCTTATCATAATGCCAGGAGATATTTTTGACTCGCGTATACCAAAGCAGGAAGTGCTTGATAAGGCTTTTGCCATCTTTCAAAAAGCGAGAGAATCAAAGCCCTCTGAAGCAAAACTTGTTTCCACAGTTAACAAGGAGGTAGTCAATGATGACGCCTTGAAAGGCATTCCAATTATTGCCATCCACGGCACTCATGAAAAAAGAAGCCAAGGCACTGTGAACCCAGTTCAATTATTGGAGAGAGCAGGCTATCTCATACACTTAGATGGTCAGGCAGTTGTTTTTCAGAAAGAAGGTAAAAAAGTGGCGATTCACGGCATGAGCGGAGTGCCCGAGCAATACGCCAAGAAAACGATTGAAGAGCACAACTACAGGCCAATAAATGGAGCTGTAAACATATTCGTATTTCATCAGTCGCTAAAAGAATTTATCCCTTCTGGAGATATTGAGGTTTTGTCAGTAGAGGACCTTCCAAAGGGATTTGACTTATATATTGACGGCCATATTCATGCGCCTTATTATGATGAAAGCAGGAGATTGCTGATAGCTGGTAGCACTATTGTTACCCAGCAGAAAGGCGAGGAAGTGAAAGCAAAAGGATATTATGTTCTTGACAGTGCTGATATGAGCTTGACTTTTAGAAAGATAAAACACCAGAGACCCTTTATATACAAGGAACTTTTCTTTGAGGATGCAGCGCCATCAGAAGTAGTATCAAAAGCTGAAAAAGAGATTGAGTCAATACTTAAATCTGAATTTGAAAAGAAGCCTTTGATTAGGATAAAGCTTTCAGGCACATTGCAGAGAGCTTCGTCAAGCAATCGCCTGGATTTGAGATGCCTTATAGAGAAATTCAGGGATTTAGCTCTACTTAGTTTCATTAACGATATGGAAAGCGAGGATTTGGCGAGCATAGTCAAAGACCTCCATAAGAAGCATATGGGAAAGCGCAGTGTTGAGGAGATGGGACTTGAAATAATAAACGAGCAGTTGGCTTCAACAAAATACAAGGGACCAGCTGTCTCAAAGATACTGGATTTGCTTGCTGAGGGAAGAACTGACGAGATAATGGCTTTATTAGACAGGGAATTTGAGAGGAGATACGCAAAAAAGAAAGAGCTTTTAGGTTATGATAATAAATGATTCAGACCTCACAGTGCTCGTGTTTTTGCAGTGGGAATATGAGATTGACTTACCACTGTCACAACCTTCATAGTAATCAACACTAACCCTTAATTCGCCCTCAAAATTGAAGGCAGGCATAGTAAAATCAATGGATGTATAAGGTTTTACCTTATACGCTATTTTTTCTATCTTGCAGTTCTGTGCCCAGACTACTGCCCAGTCGCTTATTATCCTACCGTCCTTTACAGGTCTCCCTTCTATCACATACGGTCTGCAACCATCAAGAAAAACAGCATTACTTAGGTTGTTTGTAAATGTAATTGTTATGCTTTCATTTGTTTCATACCAATTTTTGTCAACAGATACAAAGACACCCTCACCAACCATTTTTGCCCTGTAAGGCTTTATCTTAAAGAAGCCACCGACTATCAACAAAGCATAAAAGAAAGAGACAAGTATCAATCCTAATACTATTATCACCCATCCCTTCATCATTATCTTCTATTCATGTGAAATATAAAAAACTAATTAATGTTTTCTCAAAAACTCTGCGTATTGGTTCATCACGCTTATTGTTTTAACGACCTCTGTTGGGGTTTTATAACATGGTATTCCCATCTTTTGCAAGGTTCTAGTTGTTACCTTTGTGTATTCACCACCCAGAGTGCACACTAATAGCGGCTTTTTCTTTTTCTTGTTAAACTCGCCAAGCACCCCAATTATGTCTGCATCTAAGCTTACAGCTTGCATGAGTGCTATGCAGAGGACAACATCTACATCATCAGATTTCTCTGCATACTCTAGTGCATACGAATATCTTTTGCTATCTGCATCTCCAACAATGTCAAGAGGATTGTTTATGGCAGCATAATGAGGCAGCTTTGAGGCCAGAGCAACAGCGTTCTTCTTCTCTATCTTGCTGAGTTCCAGGCCATTTCTTATCACAGCATCTGTAGCCATTACTCCGAGACCTCCACCATTCGTAATTATCAAAACCCTATTGCCCTTTGGCAGAGGTTGTTCAACAAATGCCTTTGCAAAATTTATTGCTTCTGTTATCGTATTTGCTCTTATGATTCCAGATTGCTTGAAGGCAGCTTCGTAAACTCTGTCTTCTCCCCCAAGCGAAGCGGTGTGAGACACAACCGCTTTGAGACCCTCCTTTGTTCTGCCTGCTTTTATGGCTATTATCACCTTTTTCTTTGAGACACGCTTTGCTATCTCCATTAACCTTCTGCCGTTTTTTGTGCCTTCTATATACATGACAATTACCTTCGTATCTGGGTCGTTCTCTAGGTATTCAAGGATATCTGCTTCATTTACATCTACCGCATTGCCATAAGAAACAAATTTAGAGAAGCCCAGCCCCTCATAAGCCATCCAATCAAGGACAGCCCCACCTATCGCTCCTGATTGGGTTATAAATGCTATGTTGCCTTTCTCTGGTCTTCTTAGTTTGTATCTCGGAAGAAACAGGGTATCAATGCCAGAGGAACTGTCATAAATGCCAATACAGTTGGGGCCCATGATATAAATTTTATACTTCTTTGCTATGCTTAACAATCTGTTTTCAAGCCTTTTCTCTCCTATCTCCCCAAAACCAGATGATATCACCACCACTGCTTTAACGCCTTTTCTACCACAGTCCTTCAGCACCTCTGGTACGAGGTTGGCAGGCACTGTTATTATAGCAAGGTCTATGCGGTATGGTATCTCCTGCACATTTCTGTAAACCTTATGGCCTAAGATTTCATCTGCATTTGGATTTACAGGAAAAACATCCCCTTTGAAGGACTCAATCATATTCCTAAAAACAGTATGTCCTATCTTATTGCTCTCCCTATTTACGCCGATCACAGCAACTCTCTTAGGTTTAAAGAAAAACCTCATTTTTTCGCTTTTCATCTACTCACTAGATGAGTTAAAACAGCTTTGCATAATAAAGATTACGGTTCAATTGTCCCAGTCCAGGGGGACCTGAATTTGCTTTTTTCCTTAACAATCTTGTACATCATGACTTGGTCTATGTTGTCATTACCTTCGTTTTCATAATTCTCTATGTCTACCCTAATTAATGCTTTTAGAAAGTCAAGTAGTCTGCTGCCCTCTTTGCTGCCCATCTAATAATATTTTTCTCTGCCAAATTATTTAAAACTGCGCCTGCTCATTCCCTTACAATCCTAACATCAGCACAATAGCAAGCATTTTCATTACATATAACTGGATTCAGGTCCATCTCTGCAATTTTCTCTTTTTCCATCATTTTTGATACTTTGATTATGGTTTCAACAAGCTGCCTCTTATTCACTGGAGGAAGCCCTCTTATTCCATCCATCACCTTTTTCCCTCTGATTTCATTGACCATTTCCTCTGCATCCATTCGGCTCACAGGGCAGATTCTTATTGAAATGTCCTCAATTATTTCTGTAAATATTCCTCCCAAACCAAAGAGCACAAAAGGCCCAAATTGCGGGTCCTTTTTTCCTCCTACAATGAATTCAATGCCCTTTAATTTTTCCTGAACCAGCACTGCCTCAAATTTTATCCTGTGTTTCTTGGCTACTTTTTGGAGAGCATAAAAAGCTTGCTCTAAATCATCATCATCTTTTATATCCGTGATTACAGCACCTACATCTGTCTTGTGAACTAGCTTATCACTTAAGAGCTTCATCACCAGAGGATACCTTATCTGCTTAGCAGCATTTAGCGCTTGCTTTAGGTTTTTGACCACTATCTGTTTGGGGGTGTTTAGCCTGTATTTTTTTACGAGCCTCTCTGAACTGCCAAAATCAAGAATCTTCATTACTTCCTTTTAAAGCAGCAAATCTATATAAAGCTAATCTGAGCATATATTTGAGTCCTTTTCTTATGGAAAGCCATAAAAAGTTACAGGGCTTTATCCAAGCAAAGGTGATACTTTGGAGATTCAGTTTTTAGGGGCCTGCCGTGAAGTGGGCAGATCGGCCTTTTTGGTCCAAGGCAAGAAGAAAAACATTGTTTTGGATTATGGAAATAAGATAAACCCTGAAGAAAACCTTTTCCCTCTGCCAGTTAGAAAGCACATAGATTTGGCTATTCTTTCTCATGCTCACTTGGACCATTCAGGCGCTTTCCCTCTTTTATTCAAGCGCTCAGAATTTGATGTCTATATGACACCTCCAACGCTTCCTGTTTCAGAGTTGCTAATACGCGATTCAATCAAAGTGAGCAAGTTAAGAGGTTTTGAAGAGCTTTTCAATGAAGTGCATTTAAAACGCTTTTTAAACAATGTTAAGACCTTGCCATACGACAGAGAAAAAAGCTTGGGGGCAGGCATTTCACTTGAGTTTGGCGATGCTGGGCACATAATAGGAGCTGCCATATCAAGCATACATTTTGATGATGTCCACCTCCTTTACACAGGGGACTTTAAGCTGAAGGAAACGCATATGCACAAGGTTGCTAGGTCTAATTTCAAGAACATTGATGTATTGATAATTGAAAGCACATACGCTGGTGAAAAGCACCCCGATAGACACAAGCTTGAAGAGGAATTTGTGGCAGATTGTCAACGCATATGTGATGAAGGGGGAAATGTTTTGCTTCCAGCCTTTGCTGTTGGCAGGAGTCAGGAATTGGCAGCTGTGTTAAGTGACCATAACTTTGATTATCCTGTGTATATGGATGGGATGAGCAATAGCGTTTCAGAAATTATGTTGGAATTTCCAGACTATGTGAGAGATTATGATGATTTATACAGGGCCTTAAAAACCGTTGAATGGATTACTACTGAGAGGCAGAGAAGATTGGCATTGAAAGAGCCAAGTGTTATAATCTCTCCTGCAGGCATGCTCCAGGGCGGTCATGTTCTTTGGTATCTTTTAAAGCTGAGAGACAGACCTGGTTCAGCAGTTTTCATAACTGGCTATCAAGTAGAGGGAACACCAGGAAGAATGCTTTTGGACACTAAGAGAATAAATATTGATGGTTATGAAATAGACATGTCTCATCTGGAAATAAAGAAGTTTGACTTTTCCGCTCATGCAGATGATGATGACCTGCGCAGCTTCATAAAAAAGGTTGACCCCAAGCTTATTTTCGCTGTTCACGGTGATGAGGAGAAAACAGAGAAGCTACAGCAGTGGGCAAGGGATGAAGGTTACTATGCTTTTGCTCCGAGAATAGGGGATGACTTCGTAATAAATAAATACTTATAAACTTCTTCTAAAAATGTGATTGCGATGGCAGATAAAGAAAAAAAATTTTGCCCGAGATGTGGGGCAACTAATAGGCCTTTTTACAATGGCCTGTGTGTGGATTGCTATAAAGAACTGCATAGCACTGAATTGGTGAGCTTTCCATCTAAAGTAGTGGTCGAGCGTTGCCCCCACTGTGGTAAGTATTTTTATAAGGGCAAGTGCTTGCCCTCAACATACAACAGTTTGCAGAAGGTTATAGCCTCAAAAGTGAAGAGCAAGCTTTACAAGACGAAAATAGACGTTGATGCTGCTTACAATTCTGTTGTCATAACCGTGTCTGGTTTTATTGATGCAGAGGAGCAGATTCCGTTTAAAATAGAGAAAGAGCTTCCCTTGAAAATAAAAGGCAAGGTCTGTGATACTTGTTCTAAACTTCACGGCAATTACCATGAAGTGAAGATACAAGCGAGAAGAAAGAAAGGCAGCAACAGAAAGGATTATGAAAAGCTCTTGGCAGACATCAGGCACAGCACGAGAAAACTCCGCGCTTTGGACGACAGAGCAGCTGCTTTTTGGGAAAAGAAAACAAGGGAAGGAACCGACTTTTTCTATGTTCACAAGCAGTCAGGAGAGGAAATCGTTAAAGCAATTGAGAAGAAGTATAACTTGAAGGCAAAGCACAGCACAAGAATAGGGAGAAAGGGAAGAAGAAAGCACACATATAGCATACGCGTTTAGCTTTTCTTTATCTTTTTTATGTCTTTTCTATAGCTTTTGGAAACCTCTAAACCCCTTTGCCATTCATCCATTATTGTTCTTGCTTTGTCCGATATATTTTTCCTTTCCTCTGGCAATATCTCCGAAAGCCTTCCTATAATCCTTTCTATCTCTGCTTTTGAAAGACCTTCTTTTTCCAATTCTTGCTTAAAGCTTCCAATCTTTTTGTCTCTGAATTCCTCGTAGTATCTCTGAAGCCTTCTCCTTGCCATGACTTTCTTAAGTTGATTAAGCTTTTTAAGTTTTTGCAATCATAATATAGGCATGGCAATAGTGGGTCAGATTCCTCATTTTTGGCACGACAAAGAAGGCAAGGCACATAGGAATATGCTTCAAATAGAGGTAGAGGAACCACAGCTGAAAGGTGGCTTTCCGAGAGATGGCAGTGTTACGATAAGATTGCAAGACGAGCAGGCTCAAAAGGCGTTCAAAATGACTGCTCAGGAGGCCTTGCAATTAGGACAGGAATTGCTTGATATAGCCAAGGAACTGCTTTCAAAAAAGAGAGAGCTGTGGAGAAAGAGGCGATGAAATGCTTATTAAAAACACTCTTCTGTCTGAAAACATATACTCAATAGAAGAGGCAGAGGTAATTATTCTAGGTGTGCCGTTTGACTCCACAGTATCAGAATATCCTGGAACAAGGTTTGCGCCACTTAGGATAAGAGAGGATTTCAATATATCTGTTAACCAATATTTAGCAGAGATGGGTAGTATCTCTGACGTAAAATTGTATGACGCAGGAAATCTTTTGGTCAGTCACGGTAATCCAAAGAAGACATTGAATGACTTGCAGTCAGACTTTAGGTCCATCTATAAACAAAACCCAGAAGCTAAGTATATTGTGATTGGAGGAGAGCATAGCATAAGCTTCCCGGTATTTGAGGTGATTAACAGTTTTGGAGATTTGGATTACCTTTGTTATGATGCCCACTGGGACCTCCTAGACGAAGCTTACGGGATAAAGGAAAGCCACGAATGCGTTAACAGAAGGATATTCGAGCTTGTGGGTGGAGACAGAATGAGGATAAAAGGCGTTAGGGAAGAGAGCAGGGAAGAGAAGGACTTTTCATCTCGAATAACAGGTAAGCTTCTTGGCAACAATCCCATATATCTCTCAATTGATTTGGATATTTTGGATAATGTGCCCGTAAGCTGCCCAGTACCCGGTGGAATGTCTTTTGAGGAGCTATGGCGCGAAATTTCAAAAATAGAGAAGATAAAAGCAGTTGACATTGTTGAATACAATCCATTGTTGGGATACTCTCCTATCCCTGCCGAGCTGTTGAAGAGACTTATCTTGCTTCTTGCAAAATCACATTAGAACACGAGTGGTCATAAACATGATGTAAATTAAGATAAGGAGCAATGCAGATTTTTTCCTCAATTTCTCATGCAGGCCAAATAGGACAGCCACAAGGCCTGTTATCACAAACAAAACAGGAAGGTCAAAGCTTAGCGTTAGGTTTTCCACCTTGAATCCAGCTACGACTGCACCAAGGCCTAACACTAATGTTGGATTTAATATGTTGCTTCCTATTAGTGTGCCAACGCTTAGCCTATTTATCCTTCTCAATATCGCGGTTATGCTGACAGTTAACTCAGGCAAGGCAGTTCCTAGGCCTATAAGTAGCCCTATTATCACCTCATCCAACTTCAATGCATTTGATATTCTTATGCCGCTTTCAACAACAAGGTTAGCCCCATAGATAAGGAGAAGCACCCCAATAAAACCAATGATAATGTCCCTTATATCTTCTTTCCTTAACCTTATGAATAGGTCGTGCTTTTCTATGCCTTTTAATATGTGCTGAGCATATGTAAAGTACATGCCAATTAATACAAAACCTTCTAGAGGGCTTATGAAATTGTCAACAGCAAATACATAGAGCATTGCAATCACAGCCAGCATTGTCCCACAATCCCTGTACCAATCCCTCTCTTTTAGTGCTAACACACCAAAGAGACCTGCAATGCCAAGTGTCAAGGTCAAGTTTACGATATTACTTCCAATAGCATTTCCTATGGCAATGCCAGAGGCCTCTATGCCCAGCATGTTGTGGAAACCGGCATTCAAACTTGTTGCTATTTCAGGAAGACTTGTGCCTATTGAAACAACAGTAAGACCTATCAGCAATTCGCTCATGCCTGCTCTCTCTGCAAAGCGTTTAACAGCCTTTACTATTGTGTCGCTTCCGAAGATGAGCATGCCAAGGCCAACCAAAAACACCACTATATCAATTGGGTTCATAAAAAAAGCTAAGCAGTTGGTGTTTAAAAAGATGTGCCAGAGAAATTTAAATAAATCTTTTATTATTATATTATCATGGATTGGAATCAATTTGATAAAGGAGTCTTTTTGGTAAACTTATTGGGCATCATATATGACCCCAAAACTAAAAAGATTTTAATTGGCAAGAGGGAAAATGACCCCTACATCAAAGAGCTATCTTGGTGTTTTCCAGGAGGCAGGCCTGGCTATGTTGATGACCTGGAATTTTACCTCAAAGAGCAGATTAAAATCAAAACAGGACTAGAGGTTGAGCCTAAAAAAATTGTCTTTGCTAAAACATATCCGGAAAAAAGAGAATTCCTCTCAATATACTACTATTGCGAAGTTTTGGGTGGTGAGGAGAAGGCCGGTGATAAATTTGTTGAAATAAAATGGGTAAGACCTACAGAGGTTGTTAATTATTTTACTACCTCCTTACACCAAAAGGTTCTAGATTTCTTAAGGACACTAGAGTGACGGAGGATTGCGTAAATTAACAGATATTGCTGATTTTTAGCAAAGTTTTTAAACATTTACCTGCTTTAATAAGAAGGGGATTTTTATGAAAGGTGATAGAGTTTCATCAGGAATATTCGGCTTGGATGATCTAGTGGCGGGAGGCTTCCCCAAAAATAGTATAATTCTTTTGGCAGGAGGTCCAGGCACAGGTAAAACCACATTTTCTCTACAATACCTATATAAAGGCATAGTTGACTATGGAGAAAATGCTATCTATGTCAGTTCAGAAGAAGATTTTAATGAGATAAACACATCTATGTCTGCTTTTGGGATGGACTTTGAGAAAGTATCCAATGAAAAAAAATTTTCAATGATAACATTTGAAGGGAGCACTGAGATTAAAGAACTCATCTCACGGATAAAAAACTCAGCAAAGCAAATAAAGGCCAACAGGTTAGTTATTGACTCTTTTTCATCTTTGGAGCTATTTGCTTCAACATATAAATCAGTCATAAATGAGTTGCCTCTATCAGCTTTGAGGTTGCCTTCATCTGTTATGGTGCCAACAGAGGCAATAGTTAGAAAGATGTTGTACAAATTGATATCCAGTTTGAAACAATTAGGATTAACAACAATCTTAACATCTGAGTTTGATGGCAGCACAAAATATTCGAGATATGGGGTTGCAGAATTTTTAGTCGATGGTTTGATAGTCTTACATTACTCATCTATCGGACAAAAAAAGTTTGGCAACATTGAGATTAAGAAGCTTAGGAAGACCAAACACACGCACGGTATTTTTGATTATGACCTCACCGAAAAAGGCTTTGAGATATTTGTAGAGCATGGACCTTCAATCATAATGAAGTGATAAAATGCCATTTATGTCCGGCGCATACGGTCTTTTTGGTAAATGGCTAATTTCAGGTCAACTTAAGATCAGCGAAGGCGATATTTCTTTGCTTGGGCAAAGAGTGGCAATGCTTCCAACTTCTTTTTTTGTTGAGATGGAAAAGACAGTACAGAAATCAAATAGTCCAACTCTCCGAGACGATGTTTATCTTTGGGCATGGAAAATTGCTTATTTGTACATTAAAAAATTTGTGGAGGAATATGGTCTGAAGACCTTTGAAGAAAGGTATAAATGGGGAATGGATATTGCTTCTTTAGCTGGCTTTGGGGATTATAAAACTATTGATTATCATGATAAAGAATATAGTTATTTTTACATTATAAACAATCCAATCGCGGAGGCTTTTTACCCTTCTAAAAAAGCAGTAGACACTTTCCTTAGGGGCATAAATGCAGGTGGTGGTACTGCCTGTCATATGCAGATAGTCAATTGTTTGGAGACCGACTGCCAAGCAATAAATGGCCAAAAATGTGTTTTTATAACAGGCACAGAAAGAGCACATGAAAAGTTCGGAGTTTCTGATTTGTACGCTGAACAGTTGGATCTTGATTATGTACTTCCGCAACAAAAAGAATTCCTAAGAAAGGTAGGATTACCGAAGGTGTAGTAAATGAACAAAGCAGATGATAAAGACCTTATACAAAAATCGTTTAAAAAGGTAGAAGAACTTCAAATAAAAAACCATGACAGCCAAGTGCCTTTGTTTCTAGAGTATTTTAGAAATAGGCGAGTTGATTCCGGTACACTCTCTTTTCTTGAAACTGTTCTAATGGACCTCGAAAGGATCTTTTGGACCATTGATGATACGCTGGATCTACAGTATGATAATAGTAAAGAATTATATTTATACAATGAAATAGTCAAATTTGTTAGCTTTGTTTTGTTAATGGATAAAATTTTAACCAAGCAATTTGCCGATAAGAGAGATTTGTTATCTTCTTTGATAGGAAAAAAGATACTTGCAGAGCGGATTCTCGATGCCATAAAAATTACATTAAAACCGTTAGTTAATATTCCATATAACGAGGCACTCTTATCAAGGAGGTTTAAAAAATTGAATTCTGACCATGAACTGATAAAATTCATAAAAGAAAACCAATTAAACAAAGCGCAAAATTTAAAGGTTTATGCAGCAGTGTCAGAAGCCATATGTAAGAAGAATGTAAAGTTAGACTTGTTTCTTTATGCTAGAGCCATCCAACTTATACGCAATGACATTGAAGATGTTGGGGAAGATAGAAGGCACGATAACAACAACATTGTTCTTTTATTAAGGCGAAGGTTTAGAAGTAGAAACAAAATAAACAGCCTTCTAATAACTACTGCTAAAGAGATGTATAGATATATCGAAGGCAATTGCGATGAAAACACCTCTTTTTTGAAAGAATTCGCCAAGGCTGAGATTCAAAAAATAAGAAACTTACTTAATACTCAGCACAGATAGTGGGTTCCATCCAAAGAGCATGGCAATTATGATAAAAGCGCTTAGCCAGAGTAATGCAAGGCCTACCCTTTCATTTACTATTACCCAGTATTGCCTTGTTTTTGACATGTCATCTATGAGATGGCCTAAATAGCCAACGCTAAAAGCAGTGAATATTAAGTGTTTGGGTTTTACTAGGAATAGCAAAAAAGGGATTAAAAATGAGTGGAGCAATGGGTTTCTGTGCCCAAGTTTCAGGAACTGGTCAATGTCAGGAGTCAATGCCCCTATTAATGAGAAGAGCATAAAAGGTGGAATCTTTTCTAAGGGTATGCTGAAAAGGATTATGAAAAGAATGGAGAGCAGTACTGATGTCACTATATGCAGGAAATACCTGGACATCGGAGTCTTCCTGTCTTCTTTCTCGCCCACAGTTAATTTACTGCAGTAATGTTTAAAAATGCTTTCTACAAAAAATGAAAGATTTTTATAATGTGGCTTTCTAATAAAAGAGAGGAGGCATATGGGAAGAAAAGCACAGTATCTTGTGAGACGGGAAAGAGAGCGAAGGAATATAGGAAATGAAGAAAAAAATTCCACCAGGATAGAAACTGAGATTCTTGTAAAAGGAGGCCCTGAAGCTCTTTTGAGATATAAGGGTTTGGATCCCAAAGAGATACCCAGAGAGGTTATGAGCTCATTAGAGGAAAGTAGGAAGGAAAGAAGCAGCAGAGGTCTGAGAACACTTGAGCTATTCATTCAAAGCCTTCCACCAAAAGAGAGGTCGAAGATATTACTAAGAGCGATTGAGGAGAGAAGAAAAAGGATGCCACCGCTTAAAGAAGGGGATAAAGAAAAAAAGATAAAAATAAGAAAAAAGACAGGAAAGAAATCCTTTATTGGAGGGGGGATCACACATAAAAGAGCTGAACTGGGGGAGCTTGAAACAGAGCTGAAATTTACCCATGCTTTGCTGGAAAATGTAGCAGAATATCAGGCAGGGGGCAAGCCATTGTCTGTTCTAGTGAGGACTCTAAATAGTAAAGAAAAGAGCTTTTTGAAGCGGTTAGCAGAAAAATATGGTGTTCCTCTGAGGGTTTCAGTCACTAATAAGGAACTGCCAAAGCAACAGCAACAGCTTGAAGAGGAGTTGGAAAAAGCTAGAGATAACCTGTTGAGGTGATGTTGTGAGAAAAAGGAAAAATGTGAAAGGGAAGAATGCAGAAAAGTGGCACGGCGAAGAATTTAGCAGGAAGCTGTCAGAAAGCATAAAGAAAATAGCAGAGTCTGAAGGTGTGCCGTCCAGAGCATTACTGATGAACCCTTCTCTTTACAAGCTTCTTAAAAACCCATGGGTTCCTCTCTCACACAAGGTTGAGGCAATCAGGGAATTTAGAGACAGCTTAACAAAACAACAGTTGGAAGAATTGAGGGAGTCAGCAAAGACAAGAGAGGTTTCTGAGGCAGCTAAGCTTGCAAAGAAAGCAGGAGATGTCGCCAAGACGATCAAACAGTTGGATAAGGAAGTAAAGGCACTGCAAGAGGATATTTTTATGGTTGACGCTGCCTTGAGAGAAATAGATGAATACACGAAAATAGCAAAAAGGAGACGAACAGCAGACGAAGAGAGGTTCCTGGCAGAGAAGGGATTACAGCGTTTAGACCCAAGACTCAGGCGAAAGGTTTTGGGAATAATGCTACGCTGGAATGTCAAGTCTCCCCTGGAGCTGGAAAAGCTAAAACGCAGGTTAGAAAGAGAAAGGGAGAAAAAGGAGGAGCTTGCCAGGAAGTTATTGCCTTGACTATTTGAGCAGGATGTTTCTACTTCTTCTTTTGCTGTACATAAAGTCGTCCTCTGTTTTGCTTATTGACCTTCTTCTGAATTCAACTATTTCTGTAATTTGTGAGCTCATCAAGTCAGCGAGATAAACAGCCAATGCTTCTGGAAACATAGGCGCCTTTATAGAACCATACTCTAATTCACCGTGATGGGATATCATTATGTGAATAAGCTTGTCTTTTAGGTCCTCACTTAATCCCAGTTCTTTCATCTTCTCGCTCAGCATTATCACACCTTGGGTTATATGGCCATGCAGTTGCCCTGACCTGCTCCCTTTTATTCTTGTTGTTGTTACTATCTCCTTGACCTTTCCTATGTCGTGCAGCAAGGCACCTGCAATCAACAGATCTCGGTCCAAGTCCCTGTAATGCTTGGATGCAAGTTCACAGTAATCCGCAACCTCTAATGTATGTTGCAACAGCCCCCCTCTCCAATTGTGGTGTATCATAATAGCTCCAGGATGTTCGCTAAATTTCTTCCTAAATTGCAAATCATCAACAAAAAAAGCTTTTAGCAGCGTTTTTAGCTCATTGCTTTTGATGCTTTCAATTTTCCTGTCAAGCTCTGCCAGCATTTCACCTATGTCCCTGTGTTCCTTTTCTATGAAGTCATTGACGTCATATTCTCCTTCTTTTAGAACCCTTATTTCAGAAGATTCATCAGCAGATATCTCCAAATTGCCCCTGTAGCTCTGCACCTTTCCTGTTACGAGAACCACGTCGTCTGCTTTTATTGATTCGTATATGCCTCTAACTTTTTCCTCATCCTGTCCTCCCCAGTATTTGTAGTTCATTGTTTCGCCAGAGGCATCTGTCAGTATCAGGTGGAAGTAGTGGCCGTTTTTGTATGGGAACATTCCTCTCTTTATTTTGACCACAAATATATCTGATATCAACTCTCCATCCTTAAGCTCTCTGATCATCCTCTTTTTTCTTATCAAAGAAGCACCCCGCCACTGTATATTTCACATGCTCTGCATTTATACCTTTCTTTGCTGCACTTCTAATATTCCTCGCACGTTAACTCGAAATAATTCTTTGGATGGTTGCATGATGGGCATATCTCTGGAGGCTCTTCACCTTCATGTATATATCCGCATTTCATACAAACCCAGTATACCTTCTTTTCCTTTTTGAACATTGTGCCTTTTTTTATTTCATCCAACAGTTTTCTGAACCTCTCTTCATGGTGCTTTTCTGCTATTGCTATTGCTCTCAACCTCTTTGCTATGTCTGCATACCCCTCTTTTTCAGCTATCTCAGCAAACTCTGGATACATTTTTGTGTTCTCAAATAGACATTTCGGCCTGCCACAAAGCAGTCTTGTTCCCTTACATATCGCGCAAAGGTTTTCGTAATGTCTCATCATCATTTATCTTTTGCTCCTACAGGTTATAAATGCTTCACTCTGCTGTCGCGTAATCTTTTTAAGCCCTTTTGAGTAAGAGGGTTATGGATAGGGAATTCAAAAGGAATGTCGTTCACCTGATATTCGGGACAGTTGTAGCTGTTTCTGTGTTAATTTTTAGCAGTACTGCTCTTCTGTCAACAGGAATAATTATTATCGCAGGTTTGGTAATAGCCAAACTATGCGAGAAGCACGAGGTCTTTATCTTCTCTTACCTACTTAAGCAAATGGAAAGAGAAAATGCGCTTATACCTGGGCAAGGCGTTCTCTCCTTTTTCATAGGCGCTTTCATTTCTCTGCTTTTCTTTCCTGTTCACATTGTTTTTTATTCCATTCTCATTCTGGCATTTCTTGACAGTTTCTCAACAGTTTTTGGAAAGGCCTTTGGCAGAATAAGAATTTACAAGAGAAAGACAGTAATCGGAACTGCGAGCGGTTTTCTTTCTGCATTTCTTTTAATGATACTCTTAACGAATGTCAAAGCTGCTTTTTTCTCTTCTTTGGCTGCGTCTTTAGTGGAACTTTTCTCTCCATTTGATGACAATGTTGTTTTGCCTCCTGTAGTGTCTCTCGTTCTCTACCTATTGCTGTAATAAATATCAATCATTAAAAAGCAGATTATCTCCTATATTAGCATGGCAAAAATTCATAAATTTAAAGGCAGGCTTTATACAGAAATTCCAAGAGAAGTTGTTGATGATTTAGGCATCAGTGAAGACAAGGAGCTGAACTTTGTAAGAGTTTACCCTCGCCTTTATGTTGTCTCTGTTAAAGAAGGGGAAAAGGAAGACCTTGAGAGGAAGGTGATTGAAAAAGCAATGAAGATACCGCACAGTAAACGCGAGAAAGATGCTTTTCTCTCCAGCCTCAGCAAAGAAGAGAAGAGAGCTTATGAGCAACTCCTTAAGAAAAAAATACTGTTTGAGTACAAGAGCAAGGGAAAAGAAATGGTAGGCATAGACAGAGCATTTGTAAAGAAAGAGGAGAGCGAATTGATAAATAAGCTGGAGAGAAAAGGGTATCATATAATGGAAGATGATGCAGAGGCAAAAAAGGTAAATGAAGAAATTATGAAACACAAGAGAGAGAACGATTTCTTAGGAATAAAGGGCTTTGACAAAAAGTATTACCTAATAAGCAGAAAAAAACTTGCCGAGGTTGAGAATAAGATTCTAAAAGCTTTGTCATCAGAGAAGAGTGTGAAGCAAGTGGCTGAGAGTTTAGGGTATAAGGAGGAGCTGTGCCTAGCTGCTATACGCTTTTTAGAGGCCGAGGGAAAGATTTTTGAGAAGAAAAAGGGCATTTATAAGGCGATATAGGTGTCCTTATGGCTGAGCTTACGTATGTAATTCCGATATTAACCGAGAAAGAATCAGAAGACGATTTTCTGAACAAAGCGAGGAAGGCAGAGCATATTATATTGCTTTATGTCGTTGATGAAGCAGAGCTAAAAGACGTTCCATCTGGCTTCATAGGGGGCAGGATAAAAGCAGCTGAAAATGTTATGGACACTTACAAGAAGAAATTCAAAAGAAAAAATGTTGAAGGTTTTATTGAATGGGGTAGTTGGTTTACCAAGATAAAAGCATATTATGTATTAAAAAAAGCAGACCTTGTCTTAATGAGGAATTCAATTCTCGCCAATAAAATAGCAAAGGAATTGAAGAGAGACTCGATTAATTTTGAGGTAGTCTGATGGCAAAAAAGGTTTTGATAACAGGCAGTTCTGGCTTTTTTGGCACTGCTATGCTTCATTATTTGCTAAATAAAAAATATAAGGTGCTTGGCATTGACCTTAAGGAAGCATCTGAGAAGGCAAGGGGATTTGTTTTCAAGAAAGCAGATATCAGAGATGCCTCTCTGGTGGATAAGCTTACAAAAGGGGTAGATATAGTAATCCACGCAGCAGCTGCAATGCCACACTTTAAGAAAGAGGAAATTTTTTCAGTAAATGTTTTAGGCACGAAAAATCTGCTGGAATCTTCAATAAAAAACAAGGTCAAGCGCTTCATTTTTTTGTCAAGCACTGAGATTTACGGCTTTCCAGAAAACTTTCCAATCACAGAAAGCTTTCCACTGAAGGCATTTGATGCATATACAAGGAGCAAGGTAATAGGAGAAAGCTTATGCCGCGGTTATATGGGAAGAGGGACGCTAATATCTATATTAAGACCAACTACTTTCGTCGGCCCGGGTCGCTTGAGGTCCTATAAGAAACTATATGATCTCGCCAGGACTGGCAGGAGCATACCAATAATAGGCAAGGGAAACAAGCCATATCAGATACTCCATGTTTCAGACCTTGTTTCAGCTGTTTTTAGCTTAATAAAATCAAACAGAAGTCGCTTTGAAGACACTTATAATCTGTCTCCAAGAGACGCTCCGACGTCAAGGGAAATTATGCAGGCCCTTTTGGACCACGCTGGCTTCGGCAAGAAAGTAATCAGCGTGGCTCCTTTAATTGGCCTGCCTGTTATGAACATAATTGAGAGAACTGGCTTATACGACATCCACAAGTGGTCATATATGTCTTTGTATAAAGGACATTATGTCTCCTCTGAAAAGATAGGCAAAGCTCTTGCCTGGAAGGCATCAAAGGACTCTATAGAAGCGCTTTTAGATGGGTATGACTGGTACATAAAACGCTTTACATAGAATCTACAATGCTCCTGGCTTTGTCCATAAGCTTTCTTTTTTTTCTCTGATGCTCCATAAGCATTTTCTTCAGCCGCCCAATTGCCTCTTTTTTACAGTCTCCACACAGTAGTTTGCCTGCCTTACATGCTTCATATCTTTCTTTTAGTTTCTTATCATCTTTTTCCAAGTGAAATAAAAACAGCTCATATATAGGGCAGTTTTCAGGCTGGCCTCCCTTCTCTTTCTGCTCTTTTACAGTAGCCCTCCCGCCTGTAAACCCATTCATAACTTTTCTTTCAATGTCTTCCTCAGTGTCGCTTAGCGTTATCATTGAACTTTCATCTCTTTTGCTCATTTTACTGTCTCCAGACAGCGACCTTATAAATTTGTTATAAGTGCTGGATGGAGATATCAGGCCATGCTTTGGCGCTATGTCTCTTGTTAATCTTATGTGTGGGTCTTGGTCAATCCCAACAGGAACCACAGTTGGCTTTGGGCCTCCAAATTCAGGCATCTGGGGCAGTAATATATCAGCCACCTGTATCAGCGCTGCCATATAATACCCTATATCCTTTTCCCCATATATGGCTCTCATCATGTTGTTGGTTACATTGTTGGAGAAAACAAAGGCCATGTTATTGACTCTTGTCTGCTTAGATTGCCTGTAAAAGTAGGCTCTTTTCTCAGATGCGTCTACGCCAAGAGCCAAGAGGTCAGCTATGTTGTCTATTGCCGTGTCCCTCTGTTCTTCCAAAGCTATCTTATTCGTGATTAATGCTTCCAAATCAGCTATACAGTAAAACAATTTGGCTCCCAGCCTTTGGAAGTATTTTATTTGTTCAGCAACTAACTTACTGCCAAGATGGAAATTATTGCTCGGTTTTATCCCAGTCATAATGGCGAATTCCTTTCCTTTACGGTGCGCATCAATTATTCTTTCTATGTCCCTGTGGGCAAAGACTATTTTTCTCCTAAAGAGAAAGTTATCGCCAGGCATTAGCTCTACAGGAATTTCCTTTATAGCAAAAGCTCGCATCACATCCCTATAATCTTCTATAACGCTTTCGCCAAATGGGTCAAGTTTCATGCTTACCACTACTCTCCTCTTTTTTATAATGCTTTCCTAAGAAAAAGCTAGCGCTCTTAAATTCTTTTAGTTTATTCACCATTGGAGCGCAACACCCATCAATTTCACCGAGCTATTTTTTGAACGAGGCACTTTAAATATTTAAGCATTTAAAATATATCTATGGCATTGTTGTTAAACAACCAGGTTTGGATGACAGAAGATGAGAAAGCTTTGATAGAGGACCTACTCAGGAGAGGCTATGGAGAGAAGATATCTAACAGATTGCTGCTCATGCCAGAGGAGGCTCTTTTTCTTATGGAAAAGAGAAAGAGCTTTACAGTAAGCACAGAAAGGGGAAAGAAAAAGAGCTTTGATGAATTGTACAAATTGTTCACCCGCCTAGATAAGCTGTTTCCGCTGAAATATAATGTTTTTAGGGACTTGAGAGAAAGAGGATACTGTGTTAAAACTGGTTTTAAATTTGGTTCGCATTATAGAGTCTATGCCAGAGGCAAAAAGCCAGGCTCTGGCCACGCAGACTGGCTTGTCCAAGCAATTCCAGAAAATAGGATATTTGAGGCCAATCAGCTTTCTGTGGCAGTGCGCCTCGCCCAAAATGTTAGAAAGAAAATGATATATGCAGTTGTCGATAAAGAGGGAGATATCGTTTATTATAAGGTTGAGAGGATAACGCCATAGGTGAGGTAGATGCTTTTTTTGATAGGCCTTGGTTTGTCTGATGAGAAAGACATAACGCTAAGAGGACTGGAGCTTGCAAGCTCTGCAGACCTAGTTTTTCTTGAGGCCTATACAAGCAAGCTGTACAAGGAAGATTTGAAGGCCTTGGAAAAGCTTATAGGGAAAAAGATTCAGAGAGCAGATAGGGAGTTCATAGAGTCATCTAAGATCCTTCTCTATGCGCACAAGCATAACGTTGCTCTTTTAGTTCCAGGAGACCCAATGATTGCAACTACCCATGCAGAACTTATTCTACGGGCAAGGGAGGAAAAGATAGAGACTAAGATTGTCCACAATGCAGGCATAATGAACGCAGTGCTGGACACTGGGCTTCAGTTTTACAAGTTCGGAAGAACGACAACCATAAGCTTTTGGGAAGGGAATTACAAGCCAACAAGTTTCTATGATGTGATAAAAAGAAATAAAAAAATGAATCTTCACAGCTTATGTCTTCTTGATATTGATATTGTTAAGAATAGGTATATGAGCCCAAATGAAGCTATAAGGAGACTGCTTTTCATACAGAAACAGAGGGGAGATGAAGCTGTTATAGATGAAGTTGTTGTTTGTTCAAGGATGGGTAGCACTAAGCAGAATATAATATACGGAAAAGCAGTAGAGCTGCAAAATCTCGCTTTCGGCAATGGGCTGCACTGCTTGGTGATACCTGCAGCTCTTCATGACCTCGAGAGAGAATTTCTTGAGCAGTTTAGGGTGAAGCAATGAAAAAGCTGGACTACTGTATTAGGATGACTTCTGACTGCCTGAAGGAATTGAAAATACTGGATGAGAAAGCTAAAGCACTGATTGATTTTGCTAGGGATTATTTGAAGGATGCAGAGTATTATTACGATAAGGACCCAGAGACAGCACTTGAAGCAGTGTCTTATGCACATGGTTTTATAGATGCTGCCGTGCTTTTAGGTCTTATTGAGATACCTGGCTACCACCTGAAAAAGAAGTTTTAAGCAAAACAGTTATATTAGATTAATTCTTTACTTTTTACGATGAAGTTATCTGTACCCTCTTTCGGCATCGCAAACAAGAAAGCCATTTTAGCCCTGATTTTAGCCATTGCAGTTATTTCCGTTATAATCTACTTCACGCCTTTTAGCACTAGCACAGACATTGTGCTTTATTTTGACAAGGCCACTGTTAAGGCAGGGGAATCAAGCAAGCTCTTTTTAGAGCTTAACAACAATTTAGGCAAGGACATGAAATACATATACATTGCTGTCACTCCAATAGACCCAAACACAATAACAGTGCCAAGCAATACTATAGAATTACATCAGGCAAACTTCGGCATGGACGAGAAAAGGAAATTTGACTTTGACGTTTTCGTGAGTGATACTGCTATAGAAGGATCTTATTCTTTGAATGTTGTGGTAATTATGGATGCAGATGCTTTGAATCTTCAAAACCCAGACTTTAAAGAAGAGAGGAGAATTAAGTTGGAGGTTAAGAGGTAATTAATATGGACGGTAATTTTGATATAGAAATGACCCACAAGATTGATAAGGAGCTGGCAGAGCTTCTGTATAAGGCATACAACAAAACAGCAGTTGAGCTAAGCAGACTTTGCTTTGAATACAATAAAACACCTGAAGAGGTGCTTGAGGTATTCAAGAAACTTAGGGACGGCATTTTGGATTAGAGATGGAGCGCTTTTATCAGCTTTTCCTCATCAAAGCCAACAACTATAACGCCGTCCACGTCAATTACAGGAACTCCCCTTTGGCCACTTTTTTGTTCTAGTTCTCTTATTCTTTCAGGTTCTTTTGATAGGTCAACTTCATCAAACCTTATGTCGTTTTCTTTTAGAAATTGTTTGACTTTTTCACACCATTCTGAGTTTGGAGCAGTGTAAACCACAACACGCGTCATCAGCGAATACCTCCTGAATCTTCTTAGAATTTGAAATTTACTTAATAATGCTTAATATAGTTTTCGCTGTCAGCTTCTGTTAACTTGTCATTGGCGAGATAAGAAATAAAAATCTTGAACTTGTAGAAATGAAAAAATTAATAAACTTTTCATAACATACTAAATATATGAAATTAGCCAAAAAGATTACCTTCGACAACTTCTTATATTCCCGGAACGTTAGCAGAAATTGCCCTCAGCCTACGTTTTAATAAGATTTAAATAAAATATCTCTTTAATTGAATTTATGACAAAGTTATTTGATGAAGTTAAACAGTTTGTTAAGGAATCCTTTGAAGAGTGTGGATATAAGGAACATATAAAACATCTTGAAAGAACTGTTTATTGGGTGAAAAAATTAAAACCAAATGCGGACGAAGCACTTTTGATTGCAGCAATTTCGCATGATATAGGAACTGCCCATAGGTGGAAGAAAATACAAAAAGAACTTCATCAGATGAAATTTACAGATAAAGAACTTATTGAAAAACATCAGAAAGAATGCGCAAGAATTATTGAAGAATTTTTAAGGAAACAAGGTGCGAATCCGGAGATAATTGATAGAGTAAAAATGCTGGTTTCAAAGCATGAAGAAGGGGGAAATGCGGATCAAAATTTATTAAAAGACGCGGACAGTATTAGCTTTTTTGAAAATAACATCCCAGTTTTTCTGAATATGGCAAAGAAAATCGGAAAGGGAAAGGTAAAACAAAAATTTGATTGGATGTATAATAGAATGACCTCAGAAAAAGCACGACGAATTGTCAAGAAATGGTATGATAAAGCAATTAAGGATTTAAGAAATGTTTGAATTTTAGCGGGCTTCAGGCAGCTCTTCGCAATCCTTCGGATTGCTTAACCACTCCAAGTATTCGCGGGGACTTAACAGCGGATAAACGATTTCGCTACGCTACATCCAAACCCACTTCGTGGGCTTATTCGCAATTGTTTAACCAACAATAAGTTAACAGAAGATACTGCCCGATACTTTTTTATTTACAGGAGCTTTATCCATAACATATATGGGGATGGTAGGCCATGACTCCGGCTGAGGTTATAATATTTCTCTGTATGCTTGTGATTGTAGGAGCTATCGTTGTCATAATCTTAGCATGGCAATTCTACAAAGAGGCCCACAGTGTTGAAACAGCTAAATAAGCGCTTCTTTTAGCTTTTCTATCCTGACCCTTTTTTGCTTTGTGCTGTCCCTATCTCTTATTGTTACAGTGTTGTCTTTTAATGTGTCATAATCTATTGTTATCCCAAAAGGTATCCCTATCTCATCTGCCCTTGCGTATCTTCTTCCTATACTTCCACTGCTGTCATAGAACAGTTCTGTGTCTTTTTTCAGTGCTTCATAAATTTCAAGAGCTTTTTCATCTATCCCATTCTTATTTACTAATGGATAAACAGCTGCTATATAAGGAGCCACCTGCTTTGGCAGGGCAAAATATTTTCTCTTTTCCTCCTCTCTGTAAAAGCTGTCAAGCAATAAAAAGAGCATTCTGTCTATGCCAAAAGTAAGCTCTACGACATGTGGGATGAATTTAACTCCTCCCTTGTTTATCTCCATTTTTTCTCCAGAATATTTTTGGTGCCTGCTTAAATCATAGTCTGTTCTGTAATGGCAAGCAGCCACTTCCTTGTATTCGCTGTAAGAGTTGAACCAAACCTCTAAGTCAAAGTGGTACTTATTGTAAAACGCCTTTTCCTCCTCGTTCTTTTCCCAAAACCTCATTTTTTCAATACCAAGACCCTGAAAGAACTCCAAAATTTTTGCCATGTAATAGACATATCTTTTCCCATATCCCATTGCTACTAATTCTGAGGCCTTCATTTTCTTAATCCCTTCTTTTCTTTTTTCAGCCAATACTACAGGCATTTCAAGATTTCTGATAGAATCAAAGTCAGGATGCTCCTTAATGTCTTCTGGTCTTATGAAGATTTGCAGTTCTGCTTGTGTGAATTCCCTCATTCTGAACAGGCCCTGCCTCGGGCTTATCTCGTTCCTAAAAGCTTTACCCACGATTGCTAAACCAAGAGGAATCCTTTCCCTGTTTACTTTATATTCTCTCTTAAAGTTCACATAACTTCCTTGAGCTGTTTCTGGCCTCAAGAAAGCTTTTACACCACTGTTAAAACCAACCTCGAAGGAGAACATCAGATTTATATGAGCAGTGTTGCTGAGCTCTCCACCACATTTTAGGCATTTTATTTTGTGCTTTTTTATGATTCCATCCATTTCCTTCTCGGACAAGCCTTCAAAAGATTCATTTAGTATTGACTCTAACAATTCATCAGCCCTGTACCGCATTTTGCATTTTTTACACACGACCACCGGGTCTGTAAAGTGTTGAAGATGGCCACTGGCTTTCCAAACTTTTTCTGGCATTATTTCAGATGGCTGAATTTCGTGGATATTTTCCTCTATTTTTAAAAAGTACGAGCGCCAGTAATTCTCTAACCTTCTTTTTATCCTACTTCCAATGCTTCCATAATCATAAAAACCAGCAAACGCGCCATATATTTCTGAAGACGGGTAGAATATCCCCCTCTTTAGACATATCTCCATTATTTTATCATATCTTGATTTGTCCTGCATATAATCACTTTCTTTCAGCTACTACGAGCAGGTCCTTTTCTTTGTCTCCTATCTCTTTCTTAATTAATACTCTTATTTTATTAAGCTTTGCTAGTTCATCTGAAAAGCGCAACGGGACAGAGACCACTAAAATACCTTCTCTTCTGGCAAAGGCAGTTATGTCATAATCAACAAGATGCAAGGCATCTATGCAGAAAACAAAATCAAATGTCTTTTTTAATGCAGGTTTGCTGCTTATGATGTAATTAATCCCTTTGACCTTTTTTATGCTCTCATCTATGTCTATACCAACTATTTCTTTGAAATTATATCCCTTTTTTCTTAGATACTCTTCCAGCCAAGCAGGGCCTATGCCAATGTCAAGCATTGTTTTTTTACTTGCATCTTCTAACAAGTTAAGCTTTTCCAGCTCCGCAGTTATCTCTTTGTATTTTGCTATCTGCTTTTCTTTCCAAGAATTATAGATATGCCTGCTGAACATATGTATCAGTCAATGCCAGTTTTTGTCCTGCAGTAGGCCATACCAAGCTGAGGAGTATACCACTCGCAGTTCTCTTCCTGCTCGCACTGTGTTTTTAACGTTAATGCCCTGCATAAATCAACAGCTTTTGATGTGCTGTTGCTTGCACCAAAGTTATCAGTTACTGTAAGGCTCACATCATAGGTTCCCAGGGAGGCATAGGTCTGCTCAACCTCCTTTCCAATAACACCGATTCCTCCACTTTCTGTTTCAATGTTCCACAAAAATTGTTCATCGCTCCAATCGCTTATGTCCTCGTCGTCTCTGACCGATGCAACAAAATAGCATGTATATGAAGCATCCGAGCCTATTTTCATGCATAAATGGGAAAAGTCCACTATAGGAACTTTGTTATATTTACATTCAGAACTGTCAAAATGACAATTGGCATCACATCTAAGCGTCCCTTTGTCATAACCCAAGCTCTGGCAGCTTTGGCCGTTTAGGTCTTCACCATCACAGTCCTCTCCCTCTTCTGCAACACCGTTTCCACAGATTGCTTTATGCACTTCTTCTACACATTGTCCGTTCTGGCATACCTGCCCTGGAGGGCATCCACAGTCCTGAGGACAGTTTTCACAGTTTTCAGTAGCTTCACAAATGCTATTTCCGCACTGTGGAGTCACTTGTCCTCCGCTTTCCACCCCAACACCTATCATATTTACCTTTCCCTCTTTGCAAAGCTGACAAGCTACACCGCAACCTGCTTCATGACTCTGGATGTCTCTGCCTTGTGCATCTATACAAGCATCCTCACAGAAAGGGCAATCAGAGGCTCCAGTAAGGAGCTGCGATAGGCATTGGCTTGCCGCTGCTTTGCATTTGTTTAAATCACCAGCAGTTTTTTGTGTCCCAAAAGCACCAAGCGTGAACATAATTACTACTGCTGAAATACCAAGAACAACTGTTATTAACACGAGGTATTCTAATGAGCCTTGCGCTCTTTTCATGGTTAAGATTAGTATCTTAATGTATTTAAAGAATTGTGCTATTCAGGCAAATTCTTTTAAATCTGCAATGCCTTTTCAAGAGCATGAAGACTCTTTTCTGCCCTGAGTGTAATTATCCGTTAACAGTCGTTCTTAAAGGCGATAAAATAGACGAATGGAAGATATGCCCAAAGTGTTCTGTCCCTTCTTATGTTATAGTAACCCCTACAGGAAGATCTAGTGTGATATCTCTTGCCGAAATAGTGAGGGACATGAGGGCGCACAAATACGCAATCAACGCTTTGCTTTATATACTTAAGAATGGTGGAGCATGGCTAGATGATTTGCAATTTAATGTAGGCAAACTTGTTGAGGAAGATTTAAGTCTTTTAGTGGATTTGCACGTTCTTGAAAGCAGCAGGGCAGGGAAGTTTTTTTCTATACCTGACTTCTTAAAGAAAGCTTTGGCTGTTCAGCTGATAAAATATGTGAACAAGCCAGAGCAGTGGCTCAAGGAATTAGCATGGTAGAAAGATTTATTAATTGACTGTCTCTATCTTATAGTGATGAAAGCTCAAAGCTCCTTGGAATATCTGGTGATTGTTGCAGTTGTTTTAGGCATTGTTGCAGCTGTTTCTTATTTCATGTTGAGTCCAGTGCCTGGCTTTCAAAAAAGCGGTTCTATTTCCATATGTAGGCAGGCAGCCATAGAGTGCTATGCAAAAAAGCAGGTAAACCCAGAAGACCCATGCAAAAACTGTGACTCTGCCTGTTTGGATTCATCTGGCAATGAGCTTTTTGAAGGTGCTTTAAGGTGTTGCAAAGCCGGGAGGAGTTCTGCAATATATGAGGGCAGTCAGGAAAACTGTATGGAATCGCCTATTGCTGATTTTACATATGATTGTCAGGAAAATAGCGAAGGCATAACTGAATGTGATTTTGATGCGACAAGCAGTTATGACACTGATGGATATATCCAAACATATAGTTGGCAGGTTGATTTCTTAGATAGCGATAGGAATAGTTATAGGGCAACAGGGCCGTATATTTCACTTGCCTTGGAGGGAGGAAGGAATAGGGTTACTCTTACAGTCACAGACAATGATGGTCTAAGCGCTTCGAAATCTGAAGAGATTACAGGAAGTTATGGAAAGTTATCGCAGTGTTCACTGTATTTGACGCGAGAGGAATGCCAAAGTGACCCTGATTGCAAGTGGTGTGACTTTACTGGCACACAATTTGATTACTGTACTTATTCCAGTTACTCATGTGAGTATGGGTCTCGACCACCATTGCTTCCCTAAATTCCTCTGAGAATTTTAAACAGGAATATTATTATTTTTGTAATATTATTACAGGAATAATCAACAACGAAAGTTTTATAAATGATTTTTTCTTATTTTTTTCACAATGGCATTTTTAACAGAGATCATCAGTAAGTATGAAGAAGAGGCGAGGAGAAAAATAGAGGAAGCCAAAGAGTACAACAAAAGAAACAGGCCTGATGAAAGTATTTTCTTTGAATCGCCAAGAAGGAAGGCTGCTAGATATGAAACTGGCAAATCATACTCACCCCATGGCACAGGTGGAGGTACTGACGGAATATTTCTAAACTCACCTGTCCCTGCCTGCGACACTCAAAGTCAGGCCTCCACCGTGTCAAGACTTGAAAGAAAATTGAGCAATAAGCAAGGCATTTTAGCCATAGCAGAGGAAGCAATGTATGTTTCAGAACAGATTAAGAAAGATATGGAAAGCCAGGCAGAGCAGCCAGTTGCTGAAAACAGATTAGCTACAGGCAACAAGGGTCTGATCGAAAGGATTAGGTTTTTGGAGCAGGAAAATGAGAGATTGAGGGCAGAGTTAGAGAGGATTAAAAACAACCAATAAAAAGATTAAAGTTCCATATTTAAACATGGCTCTACAGATTCTGGGCTTTCTAAATGATGAGAGATTAAAGCATCTAGTGATATTTTTACTGATTCTTTTAGCTGCTGTTGCCATAATAACTGCCATTGTATATCCCCGTATTGAAGAAAGAAAAATAACATATGGTCCAGACAGCTACACGTTTTACAGAGGTTATTGTGAGTCAAGGACATCTGAGTGTTATAATATACACAGAGAAAATCCGAATTATGATTGTTCGTTTAGATGCCAGGTTTGCCTGAGAGTGGGCGAGACAGCATATAACAATTGCATTAATGCCTAATTGATGGACCTGGGGGGATTTGAACCCCCGACCTCTCGCGTGCGAAGCGAGCGATCTACCGCTGATCTACAGGCCCTAAAACAGAATGTTTATTATTTTAAGAGCTTAATAAAATAATGGGTGGTGTGATGGACATAGAGGTTGTTAACATTGACAGGCCTGACAAGGCAGAGGTTATTATAGGTCAGGGCAATTTTTCCCTTAAGACCATAGACAATTTATATGATTCGATAGTTTCAAGCACGCCAGGTGTCAAATTTGGAGTTGCTATGAACGAGGCAAGTGAGAGAATTGTGAGGATAACGGGGAATGATGAGGAACTTGTTAACAAAGCTGCTGAAACAGTTAGAAAAATAGGGGCTGGTCATGTTTTCGTAGCTTTTGTTAGGGAAGCCTTCCCTATGCACGTTTTGCCAAGTATAAGGGCAATACCAACCGTCTGTAACATTTATGTAGCTACGAGTAATCCCTTGCAGGTTGTGGTAGGAATAACAGATTTAGGAAGGTCAGTTTTGGGAGTAGTTGATGGTCCTGTCGTAGATAAAATAGAGGAAAAGGAAGATATTAAGAAAAGAAAGGAGATTCTCAAAAAAATAGGTTTAATGCCTGAAGAGTGAGTGAATGAAAAGAGGGGAGCACAAAGGGGAAAACGGATATGTTATGATAGTAGCAGCAGACCCCCTTTATGTGGGTGCTCCTGCTCTCTCTGCCTTGGCTGCCTTGAGGTCTGGTTGTGATTTAGCTGTAATCGCTGCTCCAGAGAAGATGGCATATGCTATAAATGCCATTTCACCAGATATTGTTACCATTAAATTAAAAGGAGATTATTTGAAAACCTCCCATATAAAAGATATCCTCCAGAGTGTTCACTTTGATGTTTTGCTTATAGGTCCTGGTCTTGGTAGAAGGAAGGCATCCCTCGATGCTGCCAGCACACTCATGAAGTGGCAAGGTCCAAAAGTGATAGACGCTACTGCTATTGATGTAATGCCAGAAGGATGTGGGAATTGTGTTATAACACCACATCAGGAGGAGTATAGAAGAAACTTTGGGAATTTTGATATAAAAAGGGTCGCAAGAGAGGATTTTGTGGTGCTGAGAAAGGGAAAGATAGATGAAGTCAGTGATGGCAAGCGCTTGTTTAAGAACAAGACAGGGAATAATGCCATGACAGTGGGAGGCACTGGTGATGTTCTTGCTGGCTTAGTTGCAGGTTTCATAGCACAGGGATATCCTCTTTATGAAGCAGCATGCAAGGCCGCATTCCTAAATGGCAAGGCTGGAGAAAGGGCTTTTAAGAAACATGGCTATAGCTTGCTGGCATCTGACCTTTTAGATGAAATTATTGTAAAGTGAAAAGTTTATAAAAGATAATTGCAGTAATTTAGTCTATGATATCAATCGGAAAGGCGATAAATGATTTTATAACTGGCCTACAGCACACTATCATGTTTTTCATAACGCTATTTCTTTTCATTTTCGTGGTTGGAGAATGGTACGGCGTTACTTACAGGCATATGCCAATGTTTTGGTGGCCTGTTTATTTGTTAATAATAGCACTGGTCGTTTACATAATCCTTGACTTGCAAAAGGAAGCTAAGAAGTGATGTTGTGGCTGGTTCAGAAGAGAATAAGCACTATGAGATAGCAGATGAAGTACTCGAAAATATATTTCTTGAAAGCGTTCAAAACTTGTTTCTAGAGAAGGACATAGTTAGAAAGATAGAGGACAGGATAAGGCAGAAGACCATACAGATACTAGAGGTCTTCCCAGACGTTGATTTTGACTGGCTTTTATACGCCTTTGAACAGGACGATGAGGAAGCTGTTATTGAGGCTTTGGGAAAGGAGCCAAGTCAGGAGGAGTTCGATTTTCTTGTGCAGCAATTGGACTCAATAAATGCCCTAAATTTTTTGAGGCAGATGGCTCTTGAGAGGGAAAAAAGAGTAAAGAAATAAACTTATACCCCTTTTTGCATAATAGCTCTGCTGCGATGAAGACACCAGGCTCTCTGAGCTACCAGCTGTGAAGAAGATTTTGAGTGCAGAGCAGCGAGAACCTACGCCAGTAAGATTGACATTACAATTATTGTTCTTTTTATAATTTACAAAGAAAGTTCTTTTTTCATACGTATGAAATTAAATAATAGAAAAAGTTAATAATATTATGGCAATGAAGGTTGATAAGTTAACAGAACTTAAGGTTATCTTAAAAAAGAAACAAAAGCCAGAGAAGATACTTAATACCATTTTTTTATTCTTGGGTTTCAAAAATACAGAAATTAAACTTTATAAATTGCTCTTAAATAAAAAACTCACTATAAATCAAATTAAAAAGCGAATGAATGTAACTGAGAGAACAATTAGAGGGCACATAAATTCTCTTTTGGAAAAGCAATTGATAACAAGGAAAGTAGTAACGGAAGGAAAAAGGTTAAAGTATGTTTATTCTTCTGTTCCTATTGCGAAAGCGTGGCAAATAATTAAGAAGCAGATTGATAAGACAATGGAAGAAACAAATAGAGTGTTTGAAAAGATGAATTTGTTATCTTAATTTTTTAACATGGTTTTTTGTATTTTGAATAGTTTTGGTGGTCCTTTTTAATTTTCTAGTTTAACCAAAAGTATTTTAAATAAGAAAGCACCTATGAATAATCAACTGCATAGATATGAAAAAATTATTTCATATTTAATTTATTTGGAGGTGAAAAAATGATTGACACGTCAACATTGGCTTTAACAGACCCCTTAGTAATTGGGATTGCTATTGTTGTTATTTTAGCAATAATTGGGGCTATATTGTATTATACAGGGAATTTGAGCAAATTGACAGAAAAATTAGGATTTTAAACAAATCTATTAAAATTTTATTTTTTCCTTTTTTATATAAGCTTGGAGAGTAGCAGGCAACTGATTACGATTACTTACGAATGCAGAGCAGCTTCCTTGCTTTCAATTGAAAGATTTATAAGGTTTCAATTGTTATAATAATGTGGTGAGTATATGCAGGTTCCCTTACCTATTGTGATATCTAAAGAAGGGAAATGGTTTGTAGCATCTTGCCCTGTTTTAGGTATTGCCACACAAGGCAAAACAGAGCAAGAAGTTAAAGCAATGATGGAAGAGTTAATCAATGACTATTTTAAGGATAAAGATACCCCGAAACCAAAGATAAGTACTATGATGCAAATTACTATCACAAATATTCTTGTAAATATCCCAAAACGTGTTTTTTATGCCAAAACTACGCGTTCTTCCTAAGCGTAAGGTCATTGAAATTCTTAAAAATAATGGATTTAAGAAAGTCAGATCAGGCAAACACATAACATTCAAAAGAAAAGACGAGGGTGGCCATATATTGACAACATGGGTACCGCACCATAAAGAGATTACGGTATTCGTTATAGAACATATAATCAAACAGACAAGGAAATCACGAGATGAGTTTGAAATTTAATAATTTATACACTAAGACTCTCGGTTTATTATTTACTAATGTTTATCACAGCAAATCTTTTTAAGTGTGGATGTATTATTGCAGTGTATGATAGATGTTAACGCCATCACCTCTGGATTTTCATGGGAAACTGCATATGTAACGCTACGGCCTTTGTTTTTCTTTCTTATGGGCATGGTTTTGTATTCTATTTTTATCTATAAAATGTACAGGTTTGTTGCCAGCAGAGACCTTTTTGGTAAGAAGGGCAGATATCAGAGCATAAGAGACAGGATAGACACTGGAAAGGGCAGCATAAAAAGAGCAGTATTGCGCTTTCTTGAATACATCTTTTTGTTTCCTTTTCTCGTTTTTATCTTCTTTGCGTTCTTTTTTATTATGCTTGTGTTCCTCTCTAAAAACCCAAATGTTGAAAATCTAATGCTTGTGGCTATGGCCATTGTGGGGGCGGTTAGAATAAGCTCCTACTATTCAGAAGACCTTTCAAGAGATTTAGCTAAGATGCTCCCTTTTGCCGTTCTTGGTTTGTACATAACAGAGATATACCCGTTCTCATTTTCAAATTCCATAGACGCAGTGCTAATAGCTCTAAATAACACATCACTTTGGGTAATGCTTCTATACTATCTTATTTTTATAATACTGCTTGAATTTTCAATGCGTGTGTTGTACCTAATCTACTCAAAGCTTAGCTCTGGCTATGAAATACCAGAAAGCTGATTTACTTTATGTAAGCTGAGTAGAGAGGTTTTACTGCTGCCAATACAGATAACAATAGCCAATACCACTTGTATTCAATTACTATGTCAGGTATCAAAGCAGCCACAAAGAAAGCAAATAAGAAAGCAGACAGCTTTACAAAGCTAATGTCAATTGCCTTCAATTTTTTAACTTTTTCATCAAAGTATTTACACATATGGAACACCCTTTATCTGCAAGCATTTAGTTTTTAAATACCTATGTCTTATATTAGCTATATGAGGTTTTACATTGTAGCGTTGCTGTTATTCTCTTTGATGGGAAGTGCAGCGGCAGATATATGTAGCGGAAATATGAGCATTGCCGCCCTGTACTATGACAGTGGAAGGACATCGCTTGCTGCTTCGAGCTATCAAAGAGCTGCCATTTGTTTTGAGAAGGATAAAAATTATTACCTGGCCTACGATAACTATGAAAATGCTGCTAATCTTTACTTGTCTCTGGGAGAATACGATAAGGCAGTGGCCAATTACATAAATGCTTCTTCAAATGCCGAGAGAGTTGGACGGTTGAGAGAGGCAGGAAATTTTTATACACTGGCTGCAGATACTGAAATGAAAAAAAGGAAAAGTAGCAGTGATTTAATTTTCCAGTTCTACGACGCTGCTATTAAAGATTATCAAGATGCCAATGAGAGGAAGCTTGCGATAAGTGTTGCAGAGAAAGCTCTTAACTTCTCAATTGAGACGGGCAATGTAAACGCCTCCCTGCATTACTTTGACAAGCTTTCATCTCTTCACGCTCTTATGAGAGATTATAAAAGTGCTTGCTATTACCTGAAAGAAAAAGCAGTGTATATGGAGAAGGAGAATGAGGGTTATGAAGATACAGCAGATGCTTATTTTGAAGCAGCAAGGTGCTATTTGGAGGAGTTAGAGAACAGAAGCCTTTGCTCTGAAAATGTGGAAAAAGCCAAAGCTGTCGTTCTCGGAAGGAATGCAGGTCTTGAAGCCTTTTACGAGGCGGGCATTGCCAACTGTTATAAGGGAAGCAGAGACCAGCTTCATGCTTATGCTTGTTTCAAGCACATGAGAAAATCAGCAGAGCTATATGAGAAAATGGGGAATTTATCAGCAGCTGCGGACAAGTATAAAGAATCAGCTGAATGTTTTTCACTTGTGAAAGACATCTCGGAGATGGCTAAATCTGAAGTAAAGGAAAGTTATCTAAAATGCATATCTCTTTATTCTGCTCTAAGCTACGATGCACAGATTAAAGGAAACAGCAATAAGGCCTCCCAATACGCTGAATTGATGAAGGCATGTGCCAAAGGCCGTGATGACTGGAAAGCTTTTGAGAGTTTTTTGAATAATTATATATATGCATTGCAAACAGGAGAAAACATATCTGAATATGATATAAAGACACTTATTAGCAACCCTTCCTCCCCCATAGCTGTTAATAAAACAGCAGAGCAGCCAGTTAGCAGCCAGACAGAGAAGGAGGATTATTCATGGCTTTACGTCTCGCTGATTGTTTTGGTGCTAATAGTGGTCTCAGCGCTCTATTTCCTGCTGGGCAAAAAAGGGAAGAAAGAGGAAATCAAGAAAAAGAATGAGCTGGATTTCGCATAATAAACTTTAAAAAGCCCTTATCACTTCTAGTATGGGGGTGTGTCTATGCTTGACGAAAAGAGGATTGCTCTTGCAGCTGGCGTGAGCTGGGCAGTTTTTATGCTCTTTCTGTGGACCGGTGTTTATTTCTTTAACTACGGCACTGAGCTCATGCTTGTTTTCAGCAGTATATACCTGGGCTTTGATGCAAGTATGGCCGGGCTTTTGCTTGGTATGATATGGGGGTTCGTAGACATCTTTATAGGTGCTTACATCTTTGCCTATATCTACAACTGGCTCGGCAAGAAAAAGTAAAACAAGAGCAGGTGCCTAGGCAGCTTACTGTCCTTCCCGCACAGAAGTGCAGTACCAGACAGTACGCAGGAGGGCTTAACTTCCGGGTTCGGCATGAGTCCGGGTGTTTCCCCTCCGCTATGGCCGCCAGGCGTTATCTTTTTGATTTAAGTATTATATAAACTTATCTATATTCTGCAAAAGATTATCAAGAAAACCACTGCTTTCTCCTTTTCTTTTCTATTTCAGACAGTTTTATCTTCTCCATTTCTTCCTTTCTGTCTTTTATCCTTTGGAGGAGAAACAATTTTTTATCCAATTTCTCTGCAACTTCCTTGTTTATTTTCAACAGCTCCTCTCTCTTTTCCTTTCGCAGCTTTTCAATATCCTCAAGGGCCTTTTTGTCACCAGTCTTTATTTTGCTTTTATAGTCCTCCAAAGCCTCTAAGTAATCAGATAATTCCTTTTCTTTTTCCTCTGCCCATTTAATTGTTTTATCTATGTCCTCTATAATCTCCTTGTCTTTTTTTATCCACTCTTCCCTTTGTTTTAGATATCTTATATCATAGAGCAAGTCCTTTAACATATCCAGTTCTTCCCTTCTCTTTAGGTTCTGCGTACTGTTCAAAAGTGCCCTTGTTTTTTCTATGGCCTCGTCTATTTCATAAAGCTCTGGATCTCCCATTCTCAAGGTATCTTCAATAATCCTTCTCGCTGCATTTCCCTCTTCAATATTTCTTATAATACGCCTCTTTCTATTCCTGTGCAACCTGTTATGAACGCCTCTTGCCATTGCAGCCTCACCACCGCCTTTTAATTTCTGGCACCTTCTCAAGCAAAGGATACAAACGTTTGCCTAGTTCTGCAATTCTTCTCTGTATGTCTTCTATTTCTCTTTCTATATCCCCTCTTTTCCTCACATCTCTTTCACTGTTATACTTCTGTTTTAGCGCTCTTTCCTTCTCACTCAACTGCTGTGTCCTAAAATTTATGTTGTTTATTTCATCTATAATCTTTTTATATTCCTCCTTAATGGCCCTCTTTTTAGCCTCCACTCTGCTTTTTCTTCCCATATATCCTACCCACATGATTTTGCTATATTAAAGGGTGAAAAGATTAAAAAGCTGTATGGCCTTATCTTCTTATGAAGTTTGTCCTGGATACCTCTGCCTTTACAAGCGTTGGGAAGAGTAAGAAGGAAACAGACTCCCACATAAAGAATTTTGCTGACTGCATAGCAAAAGATAAGGAGAACGAGTATTATATGCCAAAGACTGTTTGGCAGGAGCTTGAAAAGGTTCTGATAACAAGAGGCACAGATGAAAGCATTATTGAGCAAATAAGAAAGGCTATAATAATAAGGCAACCTTCAAGAATGGAGCTGCATATCCCGGCACAGTTTGTCAATGATTTTGTTTCTGAGTTTAGGCAGAGAATCAATAGAGGTTTGAGGGAGGCAGAGAAAGCAGTGCTTGAAAAAAGCAAGAATGTTAATAGACCTGATGAAGAGGTTATCCACGATTTGAGAGACAGGTATAGGACAGTGATGAGGCAAGGCCTCATAGATTCAGAGGAAGATTTAGACGTGCTTCTGCTTGCAAAAGAGATATCAGCCATGATAATTGCTAATGACAAAGGCATAGAAAAATGGGCGGATAAGTGGGGCATCCCATATATGAGCTCTGCTGCGGATTAAATTATCTTGAGCAGGTCTGCTTTTGTAACAATCCCCTTTATTTTGCCTTTATCCATTATCATCACAGCTGGGGCATTTTTGAGCATTGAGGAGATAATATTTAATGGAGCAGTCTCACTCGTGCTTGGCAGCGGCTCTTCCAATGCTTCTCGCACTTTCATTTTCTTCACTTTATTGGCTCCTTTGTTATTTATCAAATCGCTTATGCCTGTTTCTGTTATGCTTCCTATAATCCTCCCTTTTTCCTCCACAGGCATTTGAGAAATATTGTATTTTTTCATTTTCTTCGCAACGCTGTCAAGGCTGTCACCAGGATGTGCTTTTATCACTCTTCTGTTCATTACGTCCCTGGCCAATATGACTCTGCTTGGTTTTCTTTCAAGAGCCCTAAATATCTTAACCACATTGGAATAAGAAGGGTCTGTTGTTCCTGTCTCTATCTTGGCTATCAAAGATTGGCTGACTCCCGCCATTTTAGCCAGTTCCATTTGTTTTAGGCCCAATGCTATCCTTCTTCTTTTAATCTCAGATAGGTCTGGAAGTTCCATAACCACCCAACCAGCAAAAGCAGATAGATATATCTGCCCCCTTTAATTACTCTCATAATATTGAATTAGGTTATTTATATTCTTATCGGAATTTAGGTATAAACTATAAGTCCCTTGTCCTCGTCAAACTCCTCCAACACTATCCTGGTCAGCTCAATAGGGCTGTTTTTCTTGAGGAATTGCTTTGCTGCTTCAAGCTTTCTCCTGCTTTCTGCATATACTGTGAGTATCTTCTGCCCCCTCTTGATTTTATCCCCTTTTTCAACATGGAGCATTATGCCTGCTCCCTTATTGTGTGGGGCTCCTGCTAACCTAGCAGCTGTTGACAAAACAGCAGTATTCATATAGTGTATCCTGCCCTGCCTTCCAGCTTTCAAGACATACCTATAACTTCCCACATTGATGTCATCTGATTTGATATTGGGGTCGCCTCCCTGGGCTTTTATTATCTGCTTCAGCTTTTTGTATGCCTTTCCAGATTCAAATATACCTCTGGCCATCTCATAGCCCTTTCCCTTTTTGGCTTTTCCAACCATTTCCAGCAGTATGCCTGCCATAGTAAGCCCCTTTTCCAGAACCTCTGGATTTGCTGGCTTTCCCTCATATAACCTTAAAATCTCTCTTGCTTCAAGAGCTGGCCCCATAGCATCTCCAACAGGGTCAAAACCAGGAGTAATTATACAGTGAATCTTTATTCCCAACTGTTTGCCTATTCTTATGAATTTCCTGGCCAAATCCTCTGCTTCCTTTCTCGTTCTTACCTTCGCACCGTGTCCAACACTTATATCTATAAGGCAATGCGTCGCCCCAACTGCCTTCTTTTTTGCCAATATTGAGGAGATAAGATTTGGCTTCGAGTCAATTTTTAAAGGGTGTTCTATCCTAATTATTTTGTCATCAGCAGCAGCCAAGCTTACAGCTCCTCCCCAAACAATACATGCATTGCACTTTCTAACAGTTTCCAGTATCTGCCTTTTGTTTAATGCAACAGGAGCCAATACCTCCATGGTGTCAGCAGTTCCAGCAGGCGATGTTATTGACCTAGATGACGTTTTTGCTATTGTTAAACCTGCTGCAGCTATAACAGGGACTATAATGAGAGTGGTTCTGTTGCCAGGCACTCCTCCTATGGAGTGCTTGTCCACTACTATCTTCTTCTTTAATCTTATGGTGTCGCCACTTTTCACAATCGCTCTTGTTAGGGCTATTATCTCTCTATCGCTCATTCCCCTTATGCTGGTGGCTGTTATAAAAGCAGCTGTTTCAATGTCTGTGAGGTTGTCTTCCATTATGTCATTTATTATGCTGTGTATTTCTTTTTCTTTCAGTTCGTAGCCATCTATTTTTTTCTTTATATACCTAACACTTTCGGGTTTTTCAACAGGCTCTATTTTTACGATGTCTCCATTTTTTACATTCAAGACATCCTTTACCTCTTTAAACAGTCCTATCTGCCCTTTCTTAACAAATGTGTTGGTTATGTTCGCCGTACAAGTAACCTCTTTTCTTTTGAATTTTACCTTTATTCTGTCATCCCTGCTTACATCCAAATCTGCTGCGTCATCTTCGTGAAATGCTATTATATATTTTCCTTGGGCAGATATGTCTATGGATTTTACCTTGAAGTCATATCTCATGATACTGCTTACTCCTGTTGCCAATTTAAAGCTTATGGAGAAGATTTATTAAACTGTAATATCTAATTAGCTTATGACAAGAAGGCACAGTAAAGCAGACACTAGAAAAGCAAGAAAAAGAATCAATGAGTGGGACGTGCCTAAAGACGTAAAGCAAGCTTTGGAAGAATCTCCTAGCATGGTTGGAGCTTTGGCTGTTGAAGGCAAGTACTATATAAAATTGCCAGGCATGACAAAAAGAGTTAGTGAAGAAGAGTTCAGCCGCTTTGTACGCAGGTTTAGAAAATTTGACACAGAACTTCAAAAAGCATTTCAGAAAGAACGATCTAAAAATTTAGAGGCGAGGTCGGCACTTAAGGACAAGGAGGAAGGCTCTGTCTTCATAGATGCCAATGGGAAAGCACATGTTAAAGCTTACGGAGACATTTTCCCAGAAAACAAAGTCCTCAAATTGAGGAGCAAAGAAATGAGCTTGATTGAGAAGTTCTTTAAGATATTTGAAAGGTGATTATACCATTAAATCAAGAGCTTCATGTCCCCTCATTCTTGACTTTATTCCCAGTTTTCTTGCAGCACTGCTAACCCATGAAACCCTTTTTTCCATCATATCTTTAAAATCTCTAGCATTCCTTACTATGCAGGCAGCATCTCCCTCTCTTTCTATTTTTTCTTTGTTAAGGTAATCGCTGGCCAGATAGCCTTTTTCAGCCCTTATTATCAAAAGAGGCGTTCTACTGTCTCCTATTGCTATTCTTATGCCAAGCGCAGCTCCGTGTTCGGTTTCTATAATCTCTGTTAATACCATTTTCTTGCCTCCGTTAACCACGGGTATTTTTTCTCTGCTACTGCGAAGAGAGTATAAGCATTTAGATTGCCAAGCTCTGTAGAAACAAAGTCAATAAATTTAGCAGGTGTCAGGTCAAAGGCAGGGTTCATAATCTTTATTTTCTTCGGTGCGTTTCTCCATACCTCTGAGGCCTTTCTTTGCTCTATTTTTATATCTCTTTTGCTTTTGCTGGCATCTATTTTTAGTAGCTCTACCACCGCTCCCACTTTTTTCCCATAGTCATGGGCTATTTTAGCCATCATTGCAGTGCCTATCTTGTTCATTATGCAGTTGTTGGCTGTTATCACATCCCCGCCCATAAGAAAGAAATCTACTTCTGCCATAAATTCCATTGCTGCTGAGTCAATTATGAATTTAACAGGAATGCCTTCAGATGCCAATTCCTTGGCTGTTATTCTGCCCTGGTATAATGGCCTTGTTTCAGTTACTATAACGTTGGGTTTCTTGCCTATTCTCTTGGCCTCTATTATACTTTCAACCACAAGTGATGAGTGGCAATGCGTCATTATCGAGGACTTATCAGGGATTTTGGACGCGCAGTTTATTACTGCCTTTCTTTTAGCCTCTTTTATCATGGATATAAATTCGTCAACAGCGTCTTTTATGCTCATCTTCACAGATGCGCTTTTTACAAAATTGAGGCCGTTGAAAAGAAGAGGTTCATTTGGTCTTGCTCTGCTTAGTATTCTTACTGCTTTATCCAGGTCTTTTTCGTCAATATGTCTAATTGCTTTGAGCCCTGCAATAGCTATATTTGTGGCTCCCTGGATTTTTATTGCTCTTATGCGCTCAGCAGTTTTCCTCACAGTTTCCATTACTTAGAGAAAAGAATTAGCTCTTTTTATTCTTATTCTCTCTTTGCCTTAGTATTTCGTCAAATTCGCTTCTTATTTGCCCTAATCTCTCTTTAGGATATTTTACTGTTTCAATACCAGCTTCCTTGAACAGCTGCAATGAGAAGTCATGCGGATAGTCTTCAATGTAATGGACCTTAACTATCCCAGCGTTTATTATGCTCTTTGCGCAGAAGACACAGGGGCTTGTTGTGGCGTACATCACAGCACCTTTTGTTGAATGTCCATGATAAGCAGCTTGCAGTATGGCATTTTCTTCTGCATGCACTGCATAAGAATATTCTAAACCTTCGCCGCTCTTGAAGCCCATCTTTTTTCTGTTGCAATAACCCTTTTCAACACAGTTCCTTATGCCTCTTGGGGCGCCATTGTATCCTGTGCTTATTATATGTTTGTCTTTCACTAGTATAGCTCCTGTGCGTCTGGATAAGCAAGTGCTCCTCGTCGAAACGATGTCGGCAATCATCATGAAGTAGTCATCCCACGATTGCCTTTTTCTTTTCTCTATGAGCAACCACGGGCTTAGGTCTCTGACAGAACCAGAATATACCATATTTGTTCTTCTGTCTTTTCTTATTTTTAAAAGTTTTCAGCCAGTAAATTTATAAACGTAATAAACCTTTTCCATTTGTGAGAGGAGAAATTAGCTTAGATGAGAGGGCAGAAATCAAAAGGTACAAAAAGGACTTTCTAACATTGCTAGCTGTTAGTTTTCTTCTTTCTGTTTCAATGGTTGTTGTTATTTTGATGGCTGTAGATTTCTCAACGATAACAGGAAACATATACCTGTGGATAGTGCAGGGGGTGGTGGTTCTCACCACTCTTTTCTTCAGCTTAGCGTCATTATTCAAGTTCGTTTTTAGCTACGGGTGGGCAGAGGCCGAGTTTAAGAAATCTGAAGAAATTAGAAGATTACATTGAGGGCTCACATGATAAGAACCGTCATATTTGATTTTGGAGGTGTGGTTGCAGATTTTGATAATTCGCTTTTCATATCCAGACTTTCTAAAAAAAGTCCCCTTTCTTTAGAAGCTATTGAGAGGGAGATATATGGAAAAAAGCTTGATGTCTTGTTTGAGAAAGGGCTTATAAGTAGCAGGGCATTTTACTACGAGGTAAAAAAGCGCTGCTATTTAAAGATGGATTATGAATCTTTTAAAAAAGCATATATCAATATCTTCACGCCGGTAAATGGGATGCTATCAATCATTCGTTCGCTGAAGAAAAAAGGTTACAGAGTGCAATTATTATCTAACACCAATTACCTGCATTTCTACAATGTCATAAGGCACTACCCTGCTGTCAAATTGATGGATGCAGTTTCACTTTCCTTCCGAGTGGGAGCTATGAAGCCAAGTAGGAGGATATATATGGATGCAGTTAAAAAAGCAAAATGCAGAGTAGAAGAGTGCTTGTATGTAGATGACATAAAATCTCTTGTTGAAGCTGCTGAAGAGATAGGAATGAAGGGCATAGTGTTCAAAAACCCCAAGAGACTCAAGCAGGGCTTGAAATCTTTTGGCATTGTGGTTTAGGCCTGTTTTGAGAAGCTGACTATATTTGTTTTGCCCTTCTTTTTTATTTCCACAATGCCCATGCTGTGGAGCTTTTTTACAATTCTGTGCACCTTAACTTTTGAAAAGCCAGTCTCCTTTCCTATCTTGGATTGGCTTATCTCCTTGTTTTTTAGTATTAATTCAACAATTTTTCTTTCTTCTTCTGGAACAAGAGCCAGCATCTTTTCGAGGTCTTTATCCTGCGGCTTTGCCCTTTCTCGTGCGTGCGTCATGTGATATACAATAACACCAGTGATAAAGCCTACAGAACCCAGGAGAGGAATCAGATACTGTATTGGCAGTACGCAGCCGCATAGGTTTCCCGTCGTTATCTCGTTCTGTACATATAAAGCTGTGAAAGAAACCACCATTACAAAGACACCAACGATCACAGCTGCAATAAAAGCCTTATTTTCATCTTCCATAGCTTTAGTTTCATTTTTTGAAACTTATAAATATATATGGTTTCAATGGTAATTAACGAAGGTGGTTTGATGAGGAAAATGGTCCTGCTCATATCTCTGTTGTTTTTGGTTAATACTGTATTTGCGGAGGCCAATAGTTTTGACGTTTACCTATTTTATGGCAGGGGTTGTCCTCACTGTGCAGCCCTTATGCAGTATTTAGATTCAATATCGGATGAGTACCCAAATATGAGATTACATTTGTATGAGGTTTATTTCAATCAGAAGAATAGAGAGCTCTTCGGACGCATGGCTGAAGCATACAACACAGAGATCCAGGGCGTGCCAACACTCTTTGTTGATGACAAGGTTATTGTAGGTTACGCCCCATCAATGCAAGCCGTGTTCAGACAGGTATTTGACAAGTGCAGCGAAACTTATTGCAGTGACCCCATAAAAAGATTAGAATCAAGCGAAAACAGAAACATATCCATTTCTGTGTCAGAAAGCTCTCCTGTAGAGAGCAAGGAAAAACTAACTCTTCCCCTGGTAATAGGAGCTGCCTCAGTTGATGCTATAAATCCCTGTGCATTTGCTGTTCTCATCCTTCTAATGAGCACTGTGCTTGCCAGCTCAAAGAGAAGAAAAGCTCTCTTTTCAGGTTTGTCCTTTTCTGCGGCTGTTTACATGATGTATTTTCTTATGGGCATTGGGATTTTCACAGCCATCCAATTGAGTGGTCTCTCAGAACTGTTTATGAAGTTCATAGGCGTATTGGCGTTAATTGTTGGCGTTTTTAACATAAAAGATTTTATAAAATTGGGGGCACTTGGTTTTGTTATGGAGGTTCCTCTGTCATGGAGGCCAAAGATGCAGGCTTTCATAAAGAGTATTACCAGCGTGCCTGGAGCTTTTTTAATAGGTTGCTTGGTTAGTCTCTTTTTGCTCCCATGCACAAGTGGGCCTTATATCGTTATTCTAGGTATGCTTGCAAATCAGTCAACCCAAATGCAGGCTGTTTTGTGGCTGTTGCTTTACAACTTTATTTTCATACTTCCTATGATTGGCATAACTCTTGCAATATACTGGGGCCTTTCAACACCTGAAAGTGCTGCCAAGTGGAGGGAAAAGAAATTGAGGTATCTCCATTTGATAGCAGGTATTGTTATGATTGCTATGGGTCTGATTATACTGTTCATGCTTTGAGGTCAGCCTCTTGTCATCTGTGCCCCGCACTTCGGACATTTTATGACATAGCATGGACTACCCCTTTGGTGAGGCACCCTGTATCCACAGTTAGGGCAGACGCAGTATCCTCCTGGCCCAAGCCCAAAACCACCTTGTCTTCCTCTACCTCTTCCATATCCTGCTCCTGCCATTTCATAAACACCTCCTTCTATTCTTATAGCTCTTCCTGTTGTTATGGCAGTGGCTACTTTCGCCCTTGCGCTTCTGAGTAAGCGGCTAAGAGTGGGCTGTGAGATGTTCATTTTCTTAGCTGCCTCCTCTTGAGATAAGCCGTCCTTATCAACCAGCCTCAGGGCTTCGTGTTCATCGAATGTTAATATAATCTCTTCAAAATTGCTTACACCGCCAGGTAGGAAAATATCCACTTCTGGTTCCATCCATATTCTCCTACATCTCCTTGGTCTTGGCATCAGGCTCTCTCCAAGGCTTGCTTGACGGTAATGCCAGAGAGCTCCACTGCTTTTACTCCTCTTTCCAACAAAGCTGCTCTCATATTAGGCCCCATTCTTCCTGCTATTACTTTGTTTACTCCTCTGTCGGCTAACATTCTGGCAACAGAAAATCCTGCTCCGCCACCTCCTATCCGGAATGGGTTGCTTATAACTTCAACAAGCTTTCCATCTTCAAATATTAAGTAATAAGGCGCTCTGCCGCCTATGTTGCTAACCATTGAGTTCTCATCCCTTCCCTCAGATGCTATTGCTACCTTCATAACAATCTCGCCTCCTCAATCTTTTCGATTATTATTCCTTGCAATATAGAAGCAAGGATCATGACAACAGTCAATACCAATGTGAATGACATGCCAAAGTAAAGGATTAACATAGGCAATAGTGGTATCTTTACTGCTCTGTTGTACAAAAAACAAGCGATAAAGCCATAGTTTACCCCTTTATCTTTGAGGTCTCTTAGTAATGGATACCACATATAGACAGGACCTGTAGATATAATGCCTCCAAGTATTGCTATAAACCACCTCTTAACGCCAGATGATTTTCCGAGGTGGGTGGCAACTTTCTTTGGGCTTATGTATTTGTTTGTCAAAGCCATTATTGCGATAATGACAATGAGAACAAACAGTATATTTTTGAATATGTTCAAACTAAATGTAAGTGCCATAAAGGTCTTTTCCCTGTTAATGATTAACATCACAGCGTAAAGCATGAGAACAGCTAAGAGAAAATACCATGCAGTCATGCTTTTTTCTGGATTTCTTTTTAACAATTTCATAACAACCCCACCAAATAAACTGTTGATACTGCCACTAATATGGAAAGCAGAAAGCTAACCGCATTTCTTAGTAATGCAAAGCGCTTTCCTAATATCATCATTTCTGCTGGCAGCTGTACGAGGCCAACAGTCACCCAAGCAACTATGAAAGCAGTTACAGCCACCAAACTAACGCCTGACTTTAAAAATTCCCCTCCAAGCACATAGCTTGTTATTGGATTACCTGCCAATACGCTTCCAGTTGCAGAGCCGATTATTGGGTCAAGTATGTAATTACCTGTAAACACTACCTTATAAACTGATTTAGGTATAAGCACATTTACAAGACCTATAAGTAATACTACTCCTATCAGGACGGGAACGCTGCCCCACAGCGATCTCACTGCTCTTGCTAATGCTTCCTGCCAGTTCACGCTCTCAGCTCCTTGAGTCTGTCTTCAATCCTTCGCCTCTCCTCATCCAAGAATCTCAACTCATCTTCAAGTAATCTTATCTCATCCTCTTTGCTGATTGCTCTACTGTAAGGCAGATAGCTTCTGTACCATGGGCTGTAATACCTTCTTCTATACCAAAAAGCCCTGCAAGGTCCACGCCCCCATCCTGTCCCAGGACCTAGTCCAAGAGGGCCTGTTCCATCTCCAAATGGCATATCACCACCTCCTTATCTATTTTGAATTATTATTCATATCAAGTAATGAATTTATATTCAAAATACTATATAAAGCTTTCGGTAGAAGTAAGTCCTGTAGGGTTGGGAGGAACTAGTTTAGAAACATCTTCTTTTATAGGTTATTTTTATATGGTTATCGGTAATTACTCCTGTTCTCTTTTTTCATCAAATTCACAGATATTTCACCTTACGAAAGTCCATTTGTTTTAAGAGATGTGCTACTGCCTTCTCTTTGCCCCAATCTCCCCATGGTCCCGGTACTTTTATTTTATTTTTTATTTTATATGCAAAATCATATACTTCAGGTAATATGTCTTTCCAGCTCTCTCCTGCTTCGTCATATAGGGGCTTTAAAGGATAGAAAAACATATCAATTCCTTTCCTAAGTAGGAAATCCTCATCATCAGACTTTTCTGAAATAATCTGAACCGCTCTTTCAGTAACTTCCTTCACTCTGTCATATATTTTTTGGAGCTCATCTATCTCTCTTATTATTTTACCATCTACGCTCACTACAAACTTATTAATTGCTTTTGGAAATGGGGGGTTTGAATGTGTATGGCCCATAAAAAACACGGTTATATCTATGTTTTCGTATACTCCTATTTCTTTAAAGTGATCAAAAGGGAAATCAGAAACTACATCCCACAACTCGCCTGCCTTTAAGTGCGTGTATTCTTTCACAAAGACAGTTGATGCTTTTAGTGTATAAGGCCCGTGCATCATTCTCGAAAAATCAATCATATAATAGTAAAGCGCTTCAGCGTAAGACATAAGAAGTGCTTCTAGTTTTGCTAATATATTTGCCATTTCAGGATTATCTTTACTGTCAACAAAAGAGTTGCTGTATTGGTTCAAATTTTGAATCAGGTTTTCTCTGGACCACACAAGGTTTCTACCTCTTTCACAGAAAGGCTCCCCGTTTCTTAGTATCACTAATAATTTGACAAAGTATTTTGCAAGTTTGTATTTATCCTCAGCACTTAATGATCTTATTGTTTCAATTGGCCATAGATACTGATAATTAGCAATTTTTGTAGGGCTATAAATCACTCTACCTATGTCTGTTAAAGTATAACCCTTATCTTCTAAGACTCCGAACAATCGCAAAAGCTCTTTGAATACGAAAGGAGATACTATGGAATCTAGGAATACTGGATGAAAAGGCCAATAGTCTCTTCCATCACCGTGCTGCATATCTGTGTCATAAATAACCTCTGCGGTTGACCTAAACAATTCATCAATTAAGTCATTAATTTGATAGGTGGATTTTTCCCTCCGAACCATTCACAACCACTTCCATCCCGTCTTTCAAAATTTTTGTAGCTTTTTCAGTTCCAACCACACAAGGAATACCAAGTTCCCTTGCCACTATTGCAGCATGACATAGCATTCCACCAACATCTGTAATTATAGCTTTCGCCTTCTGTATTGCAGTTACATATAGTGGATTTGTCATTACTGTGACTAAAATCTCTCCCTCTCTGATTTTAGAATTATCAGAAGGGCTTAAAATAATCTTAACCTTTCCTTTGGCAACCCCCGGACTTGCAGGCATACCCTTTAAAATAATTTTTTGTTTTGACATATCCTATATTAAGACAAAAGTTATTTAAATTCTAATTTACTATACCCCACTATGGTGGACGCTCGGCCAATAAAGTTGATTTTAATATTATTTGTTTTATTCTCATTTGTTTTTATGCACTCTGCTTTTGCTGATGGTGGTATTATTATCTATGACCTTGATATGTTTGCTTGGGAGCTTCAGGATATAGACCAGCAACTATGTGAAATCAATTATGAAAATGGGTTTGAAAATATGCTTTTGTCTATAGATGTCAGTACTTTACACGGTGAAAAAGCCGCCTGGATTTTTCCTGTTCCTGCAGAACCAAGTGAGACAACAATTGATGTGATCAAGGGATTTCCAAGATTTTGGGGCTATGATGTAGAAAAACAAGTAGATAAAAAGATTTCTGATGTCTTTTCTATAATGAGATTGTCCCAGATTTATACATTGCCATTTGAGTTAGTTGCGTCTCGTATAGGCACCACAAAGGGCGATATGGAAGAAGGCATTACAATTCACGAACATATAGAGAAAACAGGTTTGACAACAGAACTAATTACTGCAGAAGATGAAAGTGCATTCTATAATTATTTGGTAAATAAACATCTGAATTTACCCCCCAGTTTAGAATCAATTTTAGATGAGTATATAGGTCAGGAGTATTCTTTTGTGGTTTCCTGGATTTCTGATGTTGAAAAGTTCAAGCAAGAATCTACAACAATAGGTGGATATGGGAGCACTATCAATACCCTTGGCGTTTTTATCAAATTCCCAACAGATAAAATTTATTTTCCTTTAAAACCAACGAGTGTCTATGGGAATGTAAAAATCCCAATATTGATCTATGTCATAGGGCACGTAACTCCTGAGCTTTATTCAGAAATTCAAACAGGCACTCAGGTTAATTATTTTGTTCAACCCTATTATGGAGTTCCTAATAAGTTATCCTCCTTCTTTAACGGAAAAGCAGGGATTAAAAATTTGAAGTACACAAAAATTAAGATAGACACACCTTCAAAATATTTAACTAAAGATTTATGGATAAAAAATTCTCCTCCAGATAATATCATTTTAGTCGATTTTATAAATAGATTTGTTGAAATATGGGGTATAGCATTCTTTGCGTTAAGCTCATGTTTAGCAAGTATGTTTGCTGGAATGGTGGCTTTCAAAGGAGGAGATCAACCAAGCAAGAAAAAACTTGCTTTGTTTGGTTTATGGAACTTTTTAACCTTAATTGGCTTTATTATTGCCTCCATATTCTTTAAAACCAAGAGACTAAAACCCAAATTAGAGCAAGAACTTAGGTCTTTGGGACTCAGTGTTTGGGATGAGAGAAAAATTTTGTTTATACTCCTATTCACAGTGTTCTTTTTGATTATAACCTTTGTTTTCCAGGTTATTTTGCAATCTATCTTTTAGCTCACATCCAAACCTTCATTTGCTTTGGTGAAGAATCAACAAAAAATCTTATAAACACCTAGTTGCTTTTTAACTGGATAAATATGAAAAAGATTTTCGGGGTAAACTTTAACATTTTTCTTTTAGGTCTCGTGAGTACAATAACAGACACAGGAAGCAAGATGATATTGCCGATACTGCCAATGTTCATAAAATCCCTGGGCGGAGCAGGCATTGCTGTGGGTATTGTTGGAGGTGTTTCAGAAAGCATTGCCAGTCTTTTGAAGGTCTTTTCTGGCTATTTCTCGGACAGGATAGGCAAAAGAAAACCATTCATATATACAGGCTATGCCTTGTCATCTGTTGCAAAGCTTTTGATGGGACTTTCAAGCTCTTGGTTGCATATACTCTTGCTGAAACCATTGGAGCGTGTGGGAAAAGGTCTTAGATCTGCCCCGAGAGATGCTTTGATAAGGCACTTTTCCAAAGAATCAAATATAGGTAAGGGCTTTGGCTTTCATAGGATGATGGACAGCCTAGGCTCTGTTATAGGTTCAATAATCGCTCTTATACTTATTGCCCATTTCAATTTCAGTTTTGCTTCAGTGATTATGGCAGCGGGTATCTTGTCTATTTTTGCCCTTTTGCCTCTTCACTTTGTAAAAGAACGAAAGTCAAGGCCTTTGAGGAGGAAATTGTTGGCGAGCTTCTCAGAGCTGCCTGCGAACTTAAAACTTTTCATAGCCATTGCCTCTCTTTTCGCTCTTGCAAATTTCTCATATATGTTCTTTATACTTCGTGCACAGGTAGGTTTTTCTGGCATTAATAGGGTGGCAATCCCAATCATTATGTACACGATATATCAAGCTGTGTACACAATTTTGTCAGAGCCTGTTGGTAGTGCTTCTGATAGGTTTGGCAGGAGAGCTATGATACAAATAGGATATCTGCTCTTTGCACTGACCTGTTTTATTTTGTATTTTATGCAATCCTTTGCAGCTCTTTTAATAGCCTTTTTGCTGTATGGGGCAAGCTTAGCTTTTGTTGATGCAATGCAAAGGGCCTTTGCCTCTGAATTGGCTCCTAAGGAAATCTTGGGAACTTCAATGGGTCTCTTTCATACATCTATAGGCATTATGTCACTCCCAGCGAGCGTGATAGCTGGTTTTTTATGGGAAACAGTGAGCCCAGAGGCAGTGTTCTTATACGGTGCCCTTATTTCTCTGCTAGCCGCACTGCTTCTGAAAGGTGTTAAGAAATAGCTTACTTTGCCTTGTATACCTTAACCACAGGCCATGAAATCTCTATCCTCTCCTTTTCAAACGCCTTGTTCAATGCCTTAATAAACTCATGCGCCAGCTTCTTTTTCTTAGAAGCTTCGACTGCTTTTAGATATACAACAAAATTGATATTTGAATCTCCGAAGTCGGTAAAGAACATGGATGGTTCGGCATTTTTATCTGCAACGTCTGATGTTTTAATGACTTGTTTAGCAGTTTTTAAAGTGACTTTCTCAACCTTTTCTAAGTTAGAGCCATATGCAACACCACAGTTCACTGCAACTGTCACAGAGCTGACTGGTTCTGAAGTGTTCTTTACAATGCTATTTGCCAATTTATCATTTGGAATAACATATATATCATTGCCCAGAGTTCTTATTCTGGTGGACCTCCAACTTATGTCTTCTACCCATCCAGATATATCTCCCATTTCTATGAAATCGCCAACATTAATGTACTTGTCAGATATCACATAAATACCAGCAAAGAAGTTCGACAAGGTGCTTTGTAGTGCCAGGCCTATTGCCAAGCCTCCAATTCCAAGTGTGGCTATCAGAGGAGTTATTGATATATGAAAGTAGTCAAGGACAACTAGTATCGCAATAAGGTAAACAAAGGCGCTCACTATCCTGTTTATCAGCTGAGGTGTTTTTTTGAACCTTTTGCTAACGCTAAGCCACTTAAACACGAAGATCTTGAATATGTCTGCCACTGCTTTACTTATTATCAACACATAAAGCAAGAAGAAAATGTGAGACACGATCCCTTCATACCCTCTAATGTAGGACACAGAGCTAAGCGATAGCTGTAGACCAGCAAGCAATGTAAGGATGTATATAGGCTTTATCAATACCTGCAATATTTTGTCGTCAATGTCTGTCTTTGTTTTTTCAGTGAGCTTTTTCATATATGTCTCTAAAATAAAGTGGATTAGTTTAGCAACAAGCAGTGAAACCGCGAGTATAATCACTATGTATAACCATTCTGGAACTCCAAAAGAAGACAACACCGTCAACAAATTCATCTAATGCCCCTCTTTTACCTTTTAAACTTTTTACCTTTTAAACTTTCTATTTTTTATTAGATCTCTTTAATATTATTTTATTAGCATTTTGTTTAAATGTTATATCAAACAATTCAAAAAACACCCTGCCTAGAATCAAGTCAGGGCAGTCATACTTCTTGCTTTTTGGAAATAACACAGGCAGATAATTAAAGCGATATCTCCTATTGCCTTTATGTATGACCAAGGCATCTATCTTTGAAGGGTAAAGTGTTATCCTCTGTCCTATGGTTTCTACATCCTCCTTTTTTCCTAAAGATTTTAGGCCAAGGAGCTTACTGATTTCATATGGAATATATATTGCATCAGAACCTGAATCCACAAGAGCAGCGAACTCATAATAATTATCGTTGTTCATTATCTTAATTGGGATTTTAGGTAATTTCCTTTGCTCTCCATCAAATTTCTCAGTCTTATAATTGAAAATAAGCGACACTCAACACACCTTCAAAGCATATGTGGGTTTTGTGAAGGCACTTTTGCTATAAACAATTTGATATTTGGATGCTTCTTTTTGATTGATTCAACCATCTTTTTTACATCCTGCCCAGCTTTCACAATAGAACCATTAGCTATAATAACCCACATACCTGCATACTGCGATAAATCTGCATTTAAATATGCTCTGTAATTATCCATTATTATTACCTCAATAGATTGAATAAGCCCCAGACATTTTTAAACTTTGTGGACAGTTGGCTATAGGCTCCCTTCTGTTTTCAGGCAGCATTCTACTAAGCGGCCATTTGGCCTTGCACCCACGTGGCGGCCGTTTCATCCCCCTGCACACAAGTCATACTGGGTAATCATCCTTAACGTGCGCAGCAGGTGTCGTTTCTGCTCCGCCACGGCCCATCTCTGGGCGCGTCCTTCCAGACGCTTTAGCCCTTGCGGGCGGGTGGGGAGACCTTCCTCAGCCTTTCGGCCGTAAGCTGCCAGCCAACTGTCCCTATAATTTTACCCTCTTTTCCACTATATAAAGCTATTTCAGCAGGCTTTCTGCTATATTTCCGCATATCGGGAACTTATACATTTCTCCCTGGTATGCTTTCAGCATGCCCACTATCCACAGTATGAAGGCTATTAGCGATAACAGCCAGTTGACTATCATGAGCGGGTATGCTATTAGTCCCACTGCCAGTGCCCCTATTATCCACTGAAGTACTACTATGCTTAAGAAAGTCACTGTAGACTGCATTGCGTGGAATCTCACGAATCTATTCTTTTCTATTATTAGGAATATTATTCCTGTTACGAAACCTAGCAAATAAGCAAGCAGTCCCTCTATGTTCTCTCCGAGACCCAAGGCAGTTTTAGCTGTTGCAGTTTTTTTAGCTGTTGTTTTCTGCGCACTCTTTTTAGCGTAGCTTGCCTTTCTGGTAGTGGGTTTTCTTTTCGTGCTTCTACTTCTCGCACTTTTTCTCTTTGACTTAGCAGCCACTTAATCACCTCTTGAACATTATATTAACATAAAACACAAAACACTTTTTAAATGTGTCGATGAAAATACTTAAAAATATTTGCTCTTTAAAAAAGATTTCGAAAAGTTTATATAAATTTTTTTGCACTATATTCGCAAAAATAAAAGAGGTGTTGAGATGAAGAGAGGACATGCTATAATAATTGCATTCGTTGCAATTGCCCTGCTGCTTTTAGTTCCTCTTGCACTCTCATGGAAGCCAAAGTGGTTTTCTAGGCAATTTTGGAGGAGAGTGGCATGCAATGACGGCATAGACAATGATGGCGATGGGTATACAGATTATCCTGCTGACCCTGGGTGTAAGAGAAGGTGGGATAGGAGCGAATTGAATAGGTTTATAGAATGCGATGACGGCATAGACAACGATGGCGACGGTTATATAGACCGCAGTGATGCTGGTTGCTCATCTCCGAGGGATAATGACGAAAGCAATTGTGGAGATGGTATTTGCGAGGGAGGAGAAACACACCAGACATGTTCTGCAGATTGCACACCACCTGATTCCTGTTCTGAAACAGATAGTGGTTTTGACATTTGGAACCAAGGCAGCACTTATGGATATAGGAATGGCAACGCATACAATAATACAGATTTCTGTGATAACTCCACAAGTCTTATAGAGTATTATTGTTCAGGAACGAGCTGCTCGATGGCTGGTGTTGATTGCAGCAATTACAACGCCACATGTAACAATGGAGCCTGTCAATTACAACCACAATAACCTTTTATTTTTTCTTGACCTCTCACTGCTTGCTGGTGAGATAGTGAAGGGCCTTAGGCCCTTCTAAACATCCTTATTAATTTTAACAGAGTAATTATTATATGGCAGTAAAAATAGTCTCATGGAATGTCAATGGCATATAGATACATATTTATATAAAAAAATATAAAAAGAGTATTACTCATTGTTAGCACGATATTTAACAAACACACTAAAGGTTTTAGAAATGACTGAGTATGATAAGACTTCTGATGCTATTGTGGCACTAAAGGAGATTTTTGAAAATCCTTTAGTAAGATTAATACTGAAATATTTTATTTCTAAGGAAAGGCTTGACAGAGCACTTGAGATTTACTGTGGTCTTGATAAACCACACAACGTATCAGAGGAAATAAACGCCTTTCTCGTCTCTTATGCAGTAAACAAAGGTGCAGCAGTTTTTGGAAAAAAGAGGCAGGATTTTATAGAATATTTTAAGAACCCTGTTCCTAGAAGGGGCTTGAATCTAGTGTTGAGGAGCATAGTAGAGTATGGAATTACAAAGCCCCAGAAGCTTGTTGCTCCTTTTCTAGTTGTTTGGGACAGCACTTTAATGTGTAATTTAAGGTGTAAGCACTGTTATGCAAGCGCAGGGGTAAGCACACCTCCCCCTGACGAGCTGAACACAGAACAAAGGAAGCAGGTTATAGATCAGCTTGATGAAGCAGGAGTTGTGGCCATTGCTTTTTCAGGTGGAGAACCTCTTATGAGGCCTGATTTCTTTGAGATAGCAAAATATGCTCATGAAAAAGGAATGTTTATAAGTGTTGCCTCAAATGGCACTCTGATAACGAAACAAATTGCCAAGAAGCTAAAGCAGGTCGGTGTTGGTTATATAGAAATAAGCCTTGACCATAGCTCTCCAAAAATTCACGATGAGTTCAGAGGAGTGAAAGGGGCATGGAAAAGAGCTGTACAAGGAATAAAAAACTGCGTTGAAGCAGGGTTATTTACCTGTATAGCCACGACTGCCACCCAACATAACTACGACGATATTCCCAAAATGATTAAGCTGGCCAAGAAACTGAAGGCTAACAGGTTTGTTGTTTTCAATTTCATTCCAACAGGAAGAGGAAATGAGATAAAGAAATGGGACTTAACACCACAGCAGAGAGAAGATTTGATGAATCTGCTTTATGATGAACTTGAAAAGGAAGGAGGTATGCAGTCTTTTTCTACATGTCCTGCTTATGCCAGGATAAGCATGGAAAGAGTTATGGCAGGAAAGGGAAAGACTGTTGCTCCCACACATTTCGCAGGAGCCTCTCTCCATGGAAAAGCCATAGCCATTGCGGAGTTCATTGGGGGTTGTGGAGCAGGAAGAAACTATTGCTCGATAGAATACAACGGAGATATGCAGCCCTGTGTGTTTATCCCAATTACTATTGGCAATGTTTTGAAAGATGGTTTTGAGAATGTGTGGAAAAATTCAGAACTTCTTAATAAAATGAGAAACAGAGAACTCTTAAAAGATGGCTGTGGAGAATGTCCTTACAAATATATATGTGGAGGGTGTAGGGCAAGGGCGTATGCTTGCACTGGGGACATTATGGCGTCTGACCCTGGATGTCTTTTTGTAAAAAAGTTTGAAGAAGAGCACCAACCAGAAAATCAGGCGATGCAGATTTTTTGGCTTTGAAAATATTCCTTCTTATTTTATTAATGAGAAATGAGCAATGATAATCATGAAAATAGTCTCATGGAATGTCAATGGCATACGGGCCTGCTATAAGAAGGGGTTTCTTGACTGGCTAGAGAAGGAAAAACCAGATGTTCTGTGCATTCAAGAAACAAAGTCAAAGTCTGAGCAGCTGCCAGAGAAACTTAGGAAAGCAAAAAATTACTATGTTTATTGGGCTGACGCTGTCAGACCTGGTTATTCTGGAACTGCTCTTTTTAGCTTGAGAAAACCAGCACAAGTGGAGATTGGCATAGGAATCAAAAAGTATGACGATGAAGGCAGGACGATAATAGCTGATTACGGTGATTTTGTTCTTTTCAATTCCTATTACCCAAATGGCAGGCATGACCTGTCAAGAGTGGGCTTTAAATTAGAGTATTACGATGCAATAATGAAAAAGGCAAAGCAACTTGTTGATGACGGCAGGAATGTTATTTTGACAGGGGATTTTAACACAGCACATAAGGAAATAGACCTTGCAAGACCTAAGGAAAACGAAAAGAACACTGGCTTTCTCCCAGAAGAGCGAAAGAAGATAGACGAGCTAATAGAGCTTGGTTTTGTTGACACGTTTAGGGTTTTTACAAAAGAGGGAGGTCATTACACCTGGTGGTCTATGAGAACAAAGGCAAGGGAAAGAAATGTTGGATGGCGCTTGGACTACTTTTTCGTGAATCGCTCTTTTTTGCCGAGGGTTAAAGCTTCATACATGCTCACAGATGTTATGGGTTCTGATCACTGTCCGATAGTATTGGAGTTAAAGGAGTGAGGGAATGGAGTCAGTTCAAAGGAAATCAATTCTGATAAGCGCCTTTCTAATCTTGGTTGTTTTTGCAGCGATAATCCTGTCTTTTTTCAACGCAGGCAAAAAGGCAGAGTCCGAATGGCTTAGCCAGAAAGAAATGGCAGTGATTGCATGCGAGTCACTTTGCAGAGAAGTAAAAGGTGACATTGATTTTAACAGAGGCCCTTGCTTGTCAGATAAATATGCATTTGCTGTTCGTGATTGGGTCTGCGATATAGCACACAACCCGAGGAGCTACATAGACAATATGCCTGAAAACCAATGCAGGGATTTCAGGGAAGGAAAGGCCCACCACTTCGTAGAGTTAGATGAAAACTGTCAGCTGATTAGGGCAGTTTGAGGCTTACAAAACATTTATTAGCTTCTGGTCCCAAAAAGAAAGCATGCAGCTTGACGAGATTGCAGAGCAGATATTAGCTTGCAGGAGATGTCCCTTGCACCAGCACAGGACAAGGCCAGTTCCAGGAGAAGGTCCTGCGAATGCCAAGCTCATGCTGGTCGGTGAGGCCCCTGGCAGGTTTGAGGATAAAAGCGGGAAACCTTTTGTTGGCGCTGCTGGCAAATTTTTAGATGAGTTGCTGTCCATTGCTGGTCTAAAGCGCTCTGATGTTTTCATAGGCAATGTGGTTAAATGCAGGCCACCCAACAACAGAGACCCTCTTGAATCTGAGATAAAAGCATGTAGCCCCTGGCTTGACATGCAGTTTAATGTTATAAGGCCAAGGCTTGTTGTAAGTCTCGGTCGCTTTTCAATGGATTTTTTCCTGGAAAAATTTGCCTTGCCAAAAAAGAACATATCAGAAATCCACGGCCAGGTGTTTAAGGTTGATACCCTTATGTGGCACGGTTATTTTGTTCCTATGTATCATCCTGCTGCTGCTCTTTACAGGGGAAATGTAAAAGAAGAGCAGATAAACGATTGGAAGATATTAGCTGACTTTATTAAGCAGAGATTGTAAAACTCTTTAACCTTTTCCCTATTGAATTTCCTCTTTTTTCCTTCTCAAAAAAGGAAGCTCCCAAGCAGGCTCTTTGGAATTCCATTTTTTCACGTTTTCCTCGCTTTTCCACTTTTTGGCCTTTTCGTTGAATATTGCCTCAAAGTCCTTTTCAGTGATCTTGTTTCTTACCTTCTCTGGCAGGCTTTTCCACAGAAGGACCTTGACGAAGTTTGCGTTCATATGGGGACTTAGCTTTTCAAGTGACTTCTCCACACTTTTCTCCAATATGCCCGACTCTGCTTTGCTCAGCTTTTTTGGATTTATCTGTTTGCTATTCTTTCTCTATAAGCACTGCTCCTAAGCGCTTCTGAGAAAGGATTCTTTTTGCGTTTTGCATAAATTTTTGACATACTTAAACTAAGGCCCGCAGATATAAATTATTTTCCTAAGCTTTGCAAAAAGTTTTTATTTAACCTGCTTTTTAATATACCTGATCAAAATGGTAAGAAAGAGAAGACTGAAAAGAGTCTCAACGATATCTAAAGAGGCATATTTTAAGGGAGTGAGGACAGACAGCGTGAGGCATCTCCCAAAACCCCTTGCTGAAGAGGTTTCCAAGACCCTTAAACAGCTTTATGAGAAAGAAAAAAAGCAGTACTTGACAGCAGAGGAAAGAAAAAAGGCTGTTGTTGAGTTGGTTGCCCTCAGGGAAAAGATAAGTGGGATAAAAAGCGAAAGCGCAAAGAAGATATTAAAGCAGATTGAGAGCACGTTATATGCTCTGTCTGAACCAAAGATAAAGCTGAAAGGCAAGAGAAAGCTGAGCCCAGAAGAATTTGACGTTTTTATGGGTCTGCAGAAAAAGGAATTTATGAGGCTTAAGGAGAAAAGCAAGGAATTACTGAAGAGCGCGGGCAATTTAACATACGTTCCCTATGCAGAGAGAAAAGAGTTAGTAGAGGAGATATCGCGGGATATGAAAATTCTCAGCGATTACATGGAGCACGCTCCAGACGAGGCAAGCAAACAGAAATTGCGTTTCTTGGCAAATAAATTGAAAAAGCTGGAAGAAAAGCTTATCCTGCCTAAAAAATAGTTTTATAGTTCATTTTCCTTATATGCTTATGGACATCATTGCATTTGTCTTGTTTTTCGTAGCTGCCTTGGTAGGTTTCTTAGCAGGAGCTATTTATTACCGAATGCGCTTTGCACTCTGGCTAAAGCGTTATGAGAAGGAAGTCAGGGAAGAGGCAGTGAAGAAGTCAAGAGCTGTCTTGGGAGGCAAATTTGCTGAACAGATGGCAGCCTATCTCCCGGGCTTTGACTATGACCCCACAGAGGCGAGGTTTATAGGAAGCCCCATAGATTTCGTAGTCTTTGACGGATTAGCAAAAGGGGATTTGAAAAAGATTGTATTTGTTGAGGTAAAAACAGGTTCATCCTCGCTCTCTGCCAGAGAGAATGCAGTGAAAAATGCGGTTAAGAACAAGAGGGTTGAGTGGAAGGAGATGAGGATAGGTGAGATTTGATGGTTACAAAACGCAGAAAGATAGAGATGCTAGTAAACGGAAAGAAAATTCGCGTTAATGCGAAGCTAATAGACGAAAGGACTGTTCCCAAGTTCAAGACAGCAGAAGAGAGAATATCATATATCGTGAGAGAGGTTTTGAAGGAAGGCAAGATGAACGCAAGGTCGCGCTCTTTGCTGAAGCAGCTTTCTGAGGAATTGAAGAGAAACAACGTGGACGCTGCTTTTCTGAGGAATCTCATAAATAGTAATGGCATAAAAAACAACAATTCTGTATCAGGAAAGATATTAGGTAAGATAAAAAGCCACTTGGCACAAAAGGAAGAGCATTTCTTCAGGGATTATCTTGATTTCATAGGCACTGGTCCAGCTATAAGAAAGAGCAGGACATACACCAAAAACAGGCATCTGCTCGCCAGCAACAAAGGAAAGACAATGTATAATAGCCTTAAGTCACCAGACGCGATGAGATACCTGGACACAGTGCAAGCAGGCAAAAAGATAAAGCCAGTAGGCACGATTATGATAGGGGAGGTTACTGGCCAGAGAATGGAAGAATCTGTTATAAGAGAGAAGGTTGGGAAGTACTTGCAGAAGCCGATATTTGACGGCCGTGAGCCTGCGGTTTTTGTTTTCCTTGGTTTTAGGGGGAAGGTTGATGAGAAAATCAAAAAACTGGAAAGAGAAATAAATGAGGAGATTAGGCAAAGGTATGAGAAGGAAGGTCTGCCGCTCCAGAAACTTTATATAATGGACACGCTAATGCTTGAAAAGCAGATTAGAGATAAGCTTAAAGTGATAGAGAAGCATATGGAAAATGCCAGTAAGAGGGGAGATAAAAATCTCTTGGCCATTAACAGAAGGAGATATGCCAAAGGCATTAGGCTCTTAGAAGAACTGGAGAAATTAAGGCAGCTCACATAATATAGTCAGGAACCTTTTGCTTTATGTTGGCAAAGATATTTTCAACAGAAAGCACTTTTACACCTTTCTTTTTTAAGTATTTCTCCAATTGATGCACAGGCGCTGTTACTGTCTTCTTGCCCTTCTTGTCAGTCATCATGCTTGGGGACATCAGAGCCAGCTGTCTTTCTGGACCTTCTATTATCCTGTTTTCCAGTTCAGAGAGAAGGAACTGTTCTATGTAAACCATGCCTGCTTTAGTGTGTATTGGCATCAGTTTTTCCTCACTGCTTATGTCCATAACTTTCATTGAGCCGTCAAAGCTTTCCATTATCCTTCGCTTTCTTTCCCTCAAGTTCATTGTCATTTGGTAGACTAAATCCTCAAAAGGCATCTTTCTTTTTTTGGCAAGCTCCTCTAATTTCTCTATGAATGGTCTTTTCCCTTTCTTCCCTGCCATCTCTTTGAGCATTTCTGCCATTTTCCTAGCCGCGTCTTTCTTGCTCCTTACTCTGCCTTCACTTTCCATTAGCGTTAAGTAATTTTCTACGGCCACTAACTCTTTGACAAGTTCCTTTGTTAGACCTCTTATTATCAACTTTTCTGATGATACGTCCTTTGCCCCTCTTTTCGATGCTACCTCCTCTACCACTGCAGTAATTGCTGCCTTTGGCACAGTGATGTTCTCAACCTTTATGCCTCTGTTTTCCAGTTTCTTATAAAAATCAACATCGTAGCTTTTGTCTCCTATCTCTTTTTCAACCACTATTGCTTTTGGTTTTCTCTTTTTCAACTCGGCCTCAATGAGCTTCCTTTCAAATATGTATTTGGGAGGTATGGGGATTATGTCTATTTCTTTTATTTTGTTTCCAACCTTTACTTTTATCCTTTTGCCTCTTAGAACAGAAATAGCATTTCTTGAAGGCTTATTGCTTATTGTTACTTCTGACTCCTTCTCATAGAATCTTTTCATCTGCTCTTTTTCAGCAATCTTCCTGGCAAGCTCCTCTCTTGCGCTTTTCTCTGCCTCTATTTTGAACACTTCTTTTCTGACCTTTTTCCTTATCCTTTTTCCTTTGTTCATAGTAATATTATTGCAGTAATTATTTATAAAATTGTATCACTTTGTCAGCAATTGAAGTGAAGAGCTCCGAGCTTCCGGCAGCAATAGGTTTTCCTTCATCAGAACTCCTTGATATTTCTGCTTCTAGCGGAATACTTCCTAAAAAGGTCACGTTTTCCTTCTCTGCAAAGCGCTTTACATTGCCAGAGCCGAATATTTTGCCAGACATGTTTTCAATAACTCCTATGACCTCTATGCCAAAGCTCCTGCACATGTTTAAGGCTTTTTTGACATCAAGCAGCGAAACCTCCTGCGGTGTTGACACAATTATTGAGGCGGCATTTTCTTTTAGTAGCTGCATAACTGTGATGGTTTCATCTCCTGTGCCAGGAGGCAAATCAACTATCAGAAAATCAAGTTCAGGCCACTTAATATCCTGAACAAATTGTTGGATTAACTTGCTCTTCAAAGGCCCTCTCCATATAACAGCGTCTTTCTCATCTTTTAGGAGAAATGCCACTGAGACAACGAATAGGTTTTCATTATACTGAATTGGCGATATCTTGTCTCCATCTACCTTTAGCCTCTTTCCTTCAAGGCCGAGCATTTTAGGCACATTTGGGCCGTGGATATCTGCGTCTAAAAGGCCAACACGCTTCCTTTTTGAGAGAGCAACCGCAAGGTTTACTGCAATCGTTGTTTTGCCCACTCCTCCTTTATTGCTCATAACAAGAATTATTTTCATAGTTATCACTAATATTAGCCCACAATGCTTTTAAAAACTCTTGTTGCTTAATCTCTAACATGGAGGAGATAGAGGTAAAGGTAATAGAGGTTGACGACTCAGTTTTGAATAAGTTGGACAGCATGGGCGCTAGAAGGTTATTGGATGCTGATGTAATTGTAGTCAAATATGATTTTCATGACAGGGCTCTGCAATCTCAAGGTGCGAGTCTGAGGCTGGAGAAACAAGGTGATGAGTCAAAGATAAGCTTTAATAAGATAGTTGAAAAAGGCGGGAAAAAGATATTAGCAGAAATAGAAACAAAATTAGATGATTTTGATTCTATGGACGGCATTTTAAGGGCTATTGGCATGGAGAAAGTGCAGCAGTATAAGAAGCATAGAATAGCTTTTGAGTTTGGAGATTTTTCAATCGCTTATGAAAAGTATGAGGGAATCCCAGCACTGCTTGAAATAAAAACAAGCGACATAGACAAGGTATATGAGCTTGTAAGAAAGCTGGGCATAGACGAGAGAAAGGTAAAAAATTGGAGCACAGAGGAACTTTTTGACTATTATGATATAACTAATCTACTGCAAGTCTAATCAGATCATAGAGTCTTCTTCTAAAATATAGGAAATTCCACCATGGAGATTTGATTGAAGGTATAACCAAACCATATAAAAGGAATAAACTTAAATTGAATGATAGCAATAATAAGAATTTATGAAGCCATTTAAACAGGTTGTTGGGTGTCCTTTTTGTGGAGAGAAAACAATTAGTATGCTAATAATTCCAGGTCATTTTGAAGATAAGGTGAGTAGAGGAAGCGGACAGAACAGTAGACAATCTGTTTATGTTAATGAAAAAAGAGAAATACTCACAGGTTGTTCTGCATGTGGTAAGAGCCTCAGCCAGGTAAAAAAAGCGCTTTCTGGGTTTTTAGAACAGCATGCCCAAAAAAAGTGTATAATGTGTGGCAAGAGACCTCCCCATCCTGGCTGGACAATGTGCGATGACTGCGCCGAAAAATTCGGGAAATAATCCATTTACATCTTTCCTTTTCCCCGTAGTCCTTTCTTTGCAACATATCAGCGCCTGCGCCTTTTTCCTTTTTTGACCAAGCGTTCAAGCACCTTTCTTGTATCTCTTCTGTTTCCTGTTATTTTAGATAATTTAGATTTTATGGGCCTATGCAAAATATCATACTGCGTTTCAACTTTTATCATTTTTGGACGATTTAATAAAGGCAGCCTTGCTCCTTGTTTTTTCAAATACGCTCTTTTTCTTAGGCCGTCAAAGTCATCAACAATGGTGACATTTTTTCCTTTTTTCATTATTTCAGGGTCAAACTTTTTCACAGCACCGTCAGCACCTATCATCTTGCCTATAAACTCTCCTGCTTCTTTGCCGAGCGTCGTATGCACCAGGACTTTAAAGCCCTGCTCTTTTAATTGCTCTATTGGTCTCCTGATTTCTTCCAATCTATTCTCAGTCATGCTTGTCATCCACTCATCTAGGATTTTCCTCCCATAGGGGTCTTTTGATGCTTTGTCAAAAACATTTGCCACAATTTTTCTGGCCTCAGCTTCTTCTTTTTTGCTGAGCTTTCCTCTTTTCTCGTTTGCCTTTCTTATGAGCTCTCCAATCCGCTTGTATTCATCATCGCTGCATATGCCTCTTTCATACATTGCAGGTATGAACGAGAAAAAGTACTTTCTAGGAATTATAACTCCTGCTACATCTATCAAGACTATTTTCTCACTGTCCTTTTTTCTTGCCATGAAAATTATTTACAACAGAAAGAAATAAAAAGTTATGCAAGGATATTACAAATTAGCAATGATGCCTGTGAGCTCTGTAATTGATTGCACCCTATTTTTGACATCAGGTCTTTTATTCTCCCTGTCTATCAAAATAGCCTTCATTCCTACGGATTCTGCTCCTCTTATGTCCTCTTCCAATGAATCACCAACCATCACTGCTTCATTTGCACTACAGCCAAGCTCTTCCAAAGCAATTTCAAATATCCTTTTTTCAGGCTTTAGGAAACCAACGTTGCATGACAGTATTATAACATCAAAAAGTTGCTTGAGCTTGAATCTCTCTTTTAGACTTTCATAACTTTGGCAGGATGTGTTGCTTAATACAGCTGTTTTATATCCTCTTTTTCTTAGCTCTTTTATGCCTAGCTCTGCATCCTTAAAGATGTGTATGTCTTTGATGATGAATGACTCTGCCAATTTGTGAAGCAATGCTGTATTATAAGGGATGCCTTCCTTTTCCAGAAATTCCCTGATTATTTCCTCAATGCTGTTTATCTTTCTCGTAAAGAAGCATCTTTCAAATCGCTCTTTGAACTCTAAATTTTCTTCAATGCCCAGTGTATTGATAAATCTGTGAAACGGGGAATCACCATAGAAAACAGTATTCCAGCAGTCAAATATGAAAGCCCTTATCATCTGTACACCAAAAATCAGTTATGAAGGAGAAAGTACGCGAAGCAGCAAAGCCCTAGGCAAAGCCTATAGCAGAAGCACGTCGAGCTTTTAGTACTTGCCGGCTGAACGCCTCGCCGAAGCTTGGCGCTTACACCGCAAGCCTATCAAACCCGTCTTCTACGGGCGCTCTCCCCCAGTGCATTACCTCCTTGCGGAGGATACACCGGGATGGCTGTCTATTTTTGGGGGGCGCTTCAGGCTTAGATGCTTTCAGCCCTTATCGCCTGGGGCGTAGCTGCCCAGCAATGCACTGTCGGACAACTGGTACACCAGAGGCCCCGACCCATTGTTCCTCTCGTACTCAACGGACCTTCCCCTCAGACAGCCCACACTCCCAGCAGATGACACCGTACTGTCTCGCGACGTACTGAACCCAGCTCGCGTGCGGCTTTGATGGGTGTACAACCCTACCCTTGGCAGCTGCTGCACTGCCAGGATGCCACGTGCCGACATCGGAGTTACAAACCGCGGGGTCGATAGGGACTCTAACCCGCGACAATACTGTTTCCCCCAGGGTAACTTTTCTGTCAGGACAGGCCCCCACCAAGAGGGCACTGTAGTTCGCTAGGCCCTGCTTTCGCACCTGCGTTCCTCTCTGTACGGAACACAGTCAAGCCGGCTTTTGCCCTTGACTCTCTACGACCGATTTCTGACCGGTCTGAGCCGACCTTTGGGCACGCCTGATACCTTTTCAGGCGTGTGCCGCCCCAACCAAACCGCCCACCACATGCTGTCCCCTGCTTTCGCAGGGTGAACGATGTGGTTACGGACAGTTGGTATTACACCGTTGGCTCCACACTCCCCGCAGAGAGTGCTTCGAAGCCTCCCAACTATCCTATGTATCCGCAAACACACCGTAACATGAGGCTGCGGTAAAGCTCCATGGGGTCTTCTCGTCCCACTGGGAGTCGCAGGCATGTTCACCTGCCAGTGATTTCACCGGGTCCTTCCTGGGGACAGTGGGGGAGTCGTTACGCCCTTCATGCAAGCCGCCAATTAAGCGGCGAGGTATTACGCTACCTTAAGAGGGTCAGAGTTACCCCCGCTCTTCACCAGCGCTTAGCCGGGTTGAACCCCGGTTTCACGTACTGGCAGTGAGCAGGCGTCAGCCCCAGTACTTACCGTTACCGGCTAGCTGGGACTTGTGTTTTTGGTAAACAGTCGCTCCCCCCTTGTCACTGCGACCTACCTTTCCCTGCAGAGCAGAGAAGGCAGGCATCCCTTCTACCGAAGATACGGGACTAATTTGCCGAGTTCCCTCAGGAAGGGTCGCCCGTCACGCCTTAGCCTTTTCAGCTAGGGGCACCTGTGCCAGTTCTAGGTACGGTCTTGGGGACTCCCATTTTCGCTCCCACTTTTCACGGGCTCTGGGACTCACCCGAACCGGCAAACGCCGGCCATTCGCAGTTTGGGCTGCTTCTCATCGTGACGATACTCCACAGTCCTATCCTGCTTAGACATCGCGACGGCGATGCTCAGGCTATCCCAAAGCGTCATGGGAGCGACATGCGTTGCCGCAGGTATCCCCAAGGTACGGGAATATTAACCCGTTTCCCTTTCCTCCGCGTCGGGTTACGAGCGGAGTTAGGACCGACTAACCCTCAGCTGATGAACATTGCTGAGGAACCCTGGCCCTTTCGGCGGAAGCGATTTTCACGCTTCTTTGCTGTTACTATCGGCAGGATTTTCATTGCCACGCGGTCCACACGACGTCACCGCCGTGCTTCTGCCCACGCAGCACGCCTCTCTACCGCAGGAATTCTCAAGAATTCCTACCCAGGGTATCGGTACTTGGCTTAGCCCCGTCCATTTTCGGCGCCAGTTTCCTCGGCGGGTGAGCTGTTACGCATTCTTTAAAGGATGGCTGCTTCTAAGCCTACCTCCCCGCTGTCTGTGGAAACTGACCTCCTTTACCCTTTAACACTTAGCCAAGATTTAGGGACCTTAACCCTGGTCTGGGTTGTTCCCCTCACGGACACCAAGCTTACCCCGGTGCCCCGACTCCTGCCTTCTACGACGATAGTGCATTCGGAGTTTAACAAGGAGGCCGAATCTCTCGACCCTTAACCTCCTAATTGGTGCTCTACCGCACTATCCATCTCCAGCAGGGTCATCCTACGGGATGTATCGAGAGGAGCCTGCTATCGCCGAGCTAGATTGGCCTTTCACCCCTACACCCAGGTCACCCGAGTGAGTTGATCTCAACACCGGTTGATGGCCTCCACCAGGTTGTTTCCCGGCTTCGCCATGCCCAGGTGTAGATCGCCCGGCTTCAGGTCTTGCCGCTGTGACTCAGGCGCTGTTAACACCTTCCTCCTCGCCCAGAGGGCTGCGAGGCATTGGTTTCCCTTCGGCTTCCCCTCTTCGGGTTAACCTTGCCACAACGACAAACTCCCTGCCCAGTGCTTCATGACCGAAGATGCGACCCCGGATAATCCTCCCTCGTTGCCTTCGGGAGGAGTACCTTTTGAGCCGCATCGCCTGTCGCCACTTGGTTTCAGGCTCTTTTCACTACCCTTTCGGGTATCTCTTTCACCTTTCCCTCACGGTACTAGTTCGCTATCGGTCTTGGGGCGTATTTATAGTTGGGAGTTGGTTCTCCCGCCTTCACGCACCAGTCAAGGTACGCTACTCTTGGACACTCCTAAGAACCTCTCTTTTCCTGCCTACGGGGGTATCACCCTGTAGCCCGCCCCGTTCCAGGGGACTTCGGCAGTTGAAAAGAAAGGTCCAAAGAGGCCAAATCCACATTGCATATACGTTGCCGCATATGCTTCAGATTGCTATCTTCCCTTTTCGCTCGCCGCTACTCAGGGAATCGCTGTTGCTTTCTTCTCCCGCGGGTACTAAGATGTTTCAATTCCCCGCGTTCCTGCTCCCGAAGGAGCAATTCGGGAATCCCAGGTTCAAAGGCTGCATGCGCCTACCCTGGGCTTATCGCAGCTTGCCACGCCCTTCATCAGCTCCCAAGCCGAGGCATCCACCAAGTGGCTTATTGCGCTTCTGCCATTACTGAAAAAGCTTTACCTAAGGCGCTCACTGTTAATCGTGAGACGATTAGGGGGCTGCTTCGCATACTTCCTCATTGCGAACATAATGATTCGCTCGAAGGAATATGAAGCTTGGCTCCATATCCCTTTACGATGGACCCGGAGGGATTTGAACCCCCGACCTCTTCCACGCCAAGGAAGCGATCTACCACTGATCTACGGGCCCAATCTCCGGGTCCCGTAATCAGTAAGCCCGATAGAGGATTTTGAGTTCCTGTGGGAAACCCCTTTGCACACATTATAGAAAGGAGGTGATCTAGCCGCAGGTTCCCCTACGGCTACCTTGTTATGCCTTAGCCCCACTCACAGAGCCTAGATTCGCTGCTACCCAAAGGATAACAGCTCACCAAGGCCCCGCTTGTTTGGCTTGGCAGGCGGTGTGTGCAAGGAGCAGGGACTTATTCACCGCGAGATAGTGACTCGCGATTACTAGGGATTCCATCTTCACGAGGCTGAGTTTCAAGCCTCGATCCGCACTTGGGCAGCTTTTAAGGGATTAGCTTCACCTTTCGGTGTTGCATCCCGTTGTGGCTGCCAATGTAGGCCGTGTGTAGCCCGGGAAATTGGGGGCATACTGACCTACCGTCGCCCACTCCTTCCTCCGCTTTAGCAGCGGCAGTCCCTCTAGAGTGCTCCACATCGCAATGATGTGGGTGGCAACTAGAGGCGTGGGTCTCGCTCGTTGCCTGACTTGACAGGACACTTCACAGCACGAGCTGACGATGGCCATGCACCACCTTTCGGCTTGTCTGGTAAGCCCTTCAGACTGACCTTCATTCTGCCGTTTTCCCCGGTGAGATGTCCGGCGTTGTATCCAATTAAACCACAGCCTCCACCCCTTGTGGTGCTCCCCCGCCAATTCCTTTAAGTTTCAGCCTTGCGACCGTAC
>Ga0180300_10000004_pt1 | contig 115870 bp, 166 predicted proteins | sample GuaBasSediGuay15_FD_121798 | JGI IMG/M metagenome (GOLD analysis project Ga0180300, IMG submission 121798) | Subseafloor sediment microbial communities from Guaymas Basin, Gulf of California, Mexico - Guay15, Core 4569-2, 21-24 cm | ecosystem: Environmental > Aquatic > Marine > Hydrothermal...
CATGTGTCTGGCTAAGTATTCTATAAACTTTCTGTAGTAGCCAAACTCTGCAGACTTATCCCTTAGATTGACAGCTAGCTCCCGGTACCCTTCAAGGTAGTCTCTACTTTCTAGCTTGATATCATCAAGCACTTTCCATAGCTTCTCATTTATTATCAGGCCGTCTAGTTCGTTAGCTAGATCCCTAAAGATATCTCTGGGCTTCTTCCTATGCTCTACCAGAGGAGCACCAAATGCCATATACTTGCCTACCCTGTCCATTACCTTTTTCAGGAACAGAGCTGACCATACATCGTCCATGCCTCTAATGTCACCATCAGAATATCTTACCATACTGGCATCATGTACTCTCATTGGGAGATAGTAGTAAGCCGGGAGTATTTCAGGTTTAAATGAAATGTTCATAGACGACACTGGTATGAAAGTGTTCCTGGGCACAAGTATCTTCTCATACTTCAGCTCTAAAGTCCTGACTTTGGGTATTCCCTTTAGTCCTCCCTGGTTAAGTATAGTGACTGCATTAAGGTCTGGTATGTTAGTCCATAATCCCTGGTTAAACACTACCTTGTTCATTGCATTTCCTATCTCCATGCCTTCACCTTCAAGCTCTGGGACAGCTGAGTAAGGTAAGCCTCGTTGATACACTCTGCCACAGCTGTTCTCTACCTCCATGAAGTCCAGAGGGTTTATCCATTTAGCCAGCTGAACCTGGACATCATATATTCCATAAGAGAGCAAGTGTTTCCCTACAAAGTCCTCACTGGACAGGGGATACGTATCATCGTCAAACGTCATGATATAGTCTGAGTTTCTGGCTACAAGGAAGGCAAAGCTGAGCTCAGCATGGTGTCTCTCAGGAATAACGTCCATATACTTTTCCAGTCCATTCTTTATGAACCAGTCCTTCCTCTCTGATGGTCCATAGAACTCTATCTTGTTACATATCCTTCTGTTGTACCTCCTTACAGCTTTGTCTCCTTCATCTACCACTATTATCCTGATATTGTCAAGTTCATGGTTGTATTTGACAAGGTTGTCTATATACTTCCTAAGGTTGTCAAGCTTGTTGATTGCAGCTGTAACCAGACTTATCATACCCATCACCTCTTTTCATAAATGATACTTGTACCGTCAGAATCAAACCTGACTTCCACTTCCTTAAGGTTAGAGAGTACTTCTCTCACTCTGTCTTGATCTTTCCTTTCTACATACAAGAGTAGGAATCCCCCTCCTCCAGCTCCAGATATCTTGCCTCCTAGAGCTCCAGCCTTCATGGCCTTATGGTAGTACGAGTCTATTATGGGGTTACTTATTCCCTTAGCCAGCTGTTTCTTGTATGTCCACCCCTGGTGAAGCATGTTACCTAGCTCACTTATGTCATTGTCCCTCAGCATGTCTCTTAGTTTGACAGCTTGATCTTTCATCTTGTCCAGTATCTCCATCCTGTTTGGAATGTTCCTAGCTTGATAAGGAAGGATAGTGTCTGAAGGTCTGGTAATATTGGTATAGAACAGCATCAAGCTATCCTCGAGTTCGTTCAATGTGTTAGAGGATAGCTTTATAGGCTCAACTATTACACTCTCATCCTTGTTGAACTGTATATAGTTCAGACCTCCAAAGCTAGCTGCATACTGGTCTTGCTTGCCACATGATTTCTTTAGTATGTCTATCTCCAGTCTACAAGCTTCCCTAGCCAGGAACTCCTTGTTCTGGATGATACCTATGAACTTGTACAGTGCATTCAGAAGTCCTACTGACAAGCTGCCAGAAGAACCTAGTCCTGTACCTTTACCTGGTATGTCAGCCAGAGTGAGTATCTCAAGGTATTTCGGTACATCCACCATCCTGATAGCTTCCCTAATGAGGCCATGCTTTATCTCTTCTAGCTTGTCTGTTATCTCTGTCTCTGAATAGCTTATCCTGTAGCTGTCTTCAAACCTCTTCTTAGCTATCACATAAATGTAATACTGGATGGCAGTACTAACTACAGCTCCAAAGCCTGTCCTGTAGTATCCTGGTAGGTCAGTTCCTCCTCCTACAAAGCTTATCCTGACTGGAGTTCTGGATATTATCATCCTTGTCTCTCCCCTTTGCCAAACCATCTCTCCCAGTCCTCATCTGTTACCTCTGGGAATAGATGCTGCCATTCCTCCTTGGTTATATCCCTTGAGACCCTTCCACATGTATAGCACAGTACTTTACCGTCAAACAAAGAGTAGGACTTCCTAGTGCACCCACATTCGGGACACTTTATTGTCAAGCCCTTGACCTCCTAGCTCTGAACCAGGGAACTACCCTTACTTCAGGGAATGGCCATAGTCTGTCAACTGGACTGTGGAAGAACAGTCCGTACTCACCAAATAGCTCTCCATGATCAGAGGTTATCACTATGTCCTTGTCTGGACAAGCTTCCACTATTTTCTGGCAGTACTTCAGGGCTACAAGCAGGTTTGATATGTATGCCTTCTTGAGCTCCTCAACTGTTATTTGACCCTCAAAGAAGCCTTTCCCTATGTTCCAGTCGAAGGGCACCCTAGCTCTTCTGGGATGCATCTGTATCCCTTTAATGCTTGGGTTACCTATGTAGGGAGCATGTGGCTGTAGGAAGTGAGCTAGTATCCTCATCCCCGGATATTTCTCTACTGCCTTTATGGTCTCCTCTGCCATGACAGCTGGATCAGTAGTGGTAAGCTCTTCGTTCCACCCATAGTCCCACACATCAAGTATCACTGGGAAAATCTTGGCCCACTGGTTGTCACTGCGTAGTGAAGGGTGGCCAGACAGGTACACTATGTCTTTCTGGGGATAGTAGAAGTTCATCCTCCACCATATCTCTGTCACTGACCCTTTACTCCACCTCTTGTCCAGTCTGCCAGGTATCCTGTTTACATGCCTGAACACATCATACCTGCATGCATCCAGTAGGAGTAGGATGTCCCACTTTGATGAGGGTATGTCCTGTACATGCATGACTTATTCATCCCTCCAGTACTTCTCTTTAACCTTCCTTAGTCCTTCTTCCAGAGTAGAGAATCTGTACCCAAACGTTTCCTGGAACCAATTGTTGCTTAGCCACAAGTGTCTCGGTCTTACTCCGTCAAACATAAAGTCATCCAGACTGGCCTTTTCTATGAGGTCTTTGTTGAATCCAAAGACTTCAGCTATCATGCTGGCATATTCATACCTGCTTACACATGAGCTACCTACAGTATGGAAGGTTCCCTGTATATCACTCTCAGCCAATATAAGAATAGCTTGAGCTAGGTCATCCACAAAAGTGGGACAGCTGAACTGGTCTATGAACGGTTTCACTGTCTTACCCTTCTTCAAGCTGTCTAGTACCCATCCAAGGAACCTGCTTTTTTCTGGGTTGCCATATATCAGTGAGGGTCTCACTATATTGTATCTTATACCCAGACTTCTTACTATGTGTTCACCTTCCACCTTGGTTCTGGCATAGACATTCAGGGGGTTAACCAAGTCTTCTTCAGTATAAGGCTCTAGCTTGGTTCCATCAAACACATAGTCTGTAGAGGTGTAGATTAGCTTAGCCCCTATTCTCTTACATTCATATCCAACATACAGCATGCTTACTGCCTGTACAACACTGGCCTCTACTGGGTGCCTCTCACAATAGTCTACCCCAGGCACATTGATCACATTGACTACAACGTCTGGGCATGTTTCCCTTATCAGCTTGACTGTACCAAGGACATCAGCAATGTCAAGCTTAGTATATCCCTCGGATATAGAACTGTTTACTACTGGTCTGCTTCTGTATGTTCCAATAACCTCATGTCCTTTCTCTATGGCCAGCTCAGCTAGTCTGCTGCCTGTAAGTCCACTGGCTCCAAGTATGAGTATCCTCATTTCTCTTTCCTCTTCTTGAGCTCTTCTACTATCTTTCTATACGGCTTGTAGAAGCTCACAGTCTTTGGATGCTCAAAGAACTCTATGAACCAGCTGTCTGTCAAAGATACCAGCCAGTGGGGTATCCCTGGCTCAAACACTACAAAGTCTCCCTCGTTAAGGTAGTGTACCTTCTCTCCAGGTATGGTTACTTTGCCTCCAGAATAGTCTATTGTAACCTCAGGGCTATACCTCTCTATGATGGCTAGCCTGCCCTGGAGGACCAGAGTGTATTGTCTGTGGCTATGGTAGTCTCCTCCCCTTACAGCTCCAGCCTTGGTGTACATTATCATTAGCTCCCTTAACGGTTCATCATTGAACCTGAAGCTATACACCTTACCTCTACTGTCCTCCTGTTCAAACACACATCTGGTAAAGTCTCTGGGTAGGCTGCTCCATATTCTGGCTAGCTCCTCAACAGCTAGCTCCTCCCTTGGTATCAGTAGGGTATCCTTCAATTTCTTAACCATCTCTCTAAAGTTTACCATATCCTATTCCTCCTTTACTTCTTTTATTCCATATGATGGACCGTCAATTATGGACTTTCCAGTCCTGTACTCGTAACACCTCTTTATGCCCTCATCCACATCCACAAAGCTTTCAGGATCTAGACCAAGCATGTTCTTAGCTTTGGTCATATCTGAGATATATGAGAAGCACCAAGCTTGTTCTTCAACATACTTTACTCTGAACTCCTTGATAGCTTGAGCCTTCTTTATCACCTCATTTATGGAGTATGGTCTTTCTGTACCTATAAGGAATATCTCATAGCTCCTATCCATCCCCTCAAAATAATGGATACATTCATCAACTACTCTGCATATGTCGTCTACGTAAAGGAACTCCCTCACATGGTTGCCCTGGCAATACACCTTGAAGGTTAGGTTATTGTTCACCATACAGTCCACTATCTGCTGGATAATGTTCTTCTCTTCCTGGTCTGGACCATAGATTATGGTTGGTCTAATGACTATTCCCTGGACACCATATAGCTCGGAATATAGCTTGACTAGAGCTTCCCCAGTGGCCTTGCTGAGTCCATACGGATTGTCTGGATTTATTGGATCAAGCTCATTGAGTGGTAGGGCTACTCTGGGTCCAACTACGTTCCATGCACTAAAGAACACCATCTTCCTCACTCCATGGCTTCTCATAGCTTCAAGGATGTTCAGGGTTCCAGTTATATTGGTGAATAAATACTGCCATGGAAGCTTATAGCTAGGCCTGTTCCCAGCTCTGGCAGCCAAATGGATTACAAGGTCGTCCTGTCCAAGATTGTTGCTGGTAAAGAAGGCTTCCACATCCTTCATGTTGGTGACATCAAGCTTCAGTCCTTCACCCTTAATGTCTGTAGAGAGAACATCATAGTGTCTCTGGAGATAGCTAACTATGTGTCTCCCCACAAACCCTCTTCCTCCAGTAACTAGCACTCTCATAAATGTCCCCTCCCACTGTTTATTTCAAGGAGTATCCTCTCAAACTCATTTATGGTATTCTCGTATGTACGTTCACTGGCCTTCCTGAGTGCAGCTCTCCTTAGCTGCTCATAGTCTGGTGAACTGATAACCTCAAGCATCTTTTCAGCTAGAATATCTACGTCTCTTTCAATAATGTATCCATCTACTCCATTCTCTATGAAGTCATCCGTACCTTTGGATGTAGATATGACTGGAGTACCACATGCCATGGCCTCTATCACTGGGAGTGGGGAACTCTCAAGGCTGCTTGAACATACATAGATCATTCCTGAAGAGTAGAGCTCGGCTAGCTCGTCATCTGTGAGTCTAGGATGGTAAATCACCCTCTTCTCCTTGTATGGAAGGTTACCAAATGTGTGTAGCTCAAGATCAGGCCTCTCTTCCAGAGCTTTGTGGAATGCCGGTATCAGCATGTCCAGGAAGCCTTTGAAGTCCTGGTATGCACTCAGCCCTATTATCCTGTTCCTGTGTTTCTGGACCTTCCTTGGATAGAATATTTTGGGGTCTACTCCTGGAATAATCACATACGGGTTTCTCTTCTTATGCTTGCTCCTAATCTCATTAGCTAGCCATGTAGAGGTACATATCAGGTACAGGGGAAAATCATATGTCCTTTTGGCTCTCATGTCACCAAATATGGTCTCGTAATGCTGGCATAGATATACCTTGTACTTGGATTTGCACCTCATTGCAGTATAAGCTGTGGGCCACCATGTAGCTATGGGTATCTCATTCCTCTCTACACTCTTCACTTGTTCAGGTATAGTCTTCATCTCTTGTATCTCCACTGGAGTGTCCAGCCATTTTATGTAACGGTTGGTTATTATCCTCACTTCATGTCCCTTCTTGTACAATCCAGTAGCTAGGGTGATGATGGTCCTGTTGCCTCCGGTAGGACCTGTTTGATCAGTAAGGAACACTACCCTCATATCATTCCCCTCACTGTAGCAGCTAGCACCATCTTGTCATTCCACCCAAACAGCTCAGGCTTCTCCTTGACCTTCTCCTTAAGCCAGTCTATCCATTTAGACCTGAATATCCTAAGGTTTCTAATCTGGGCTTGGTTCCACATCCTCTGATCCTGGGCAAAGTGTGTAGCAGTCTCATAGTGGTAGAGAGCTACCTTGCCATCATAGTAAATTCTGTATCCGTTGTCTAGCAGCTCCATGCACTTGTCAGTGTCCCCAAATGATCCGACCTTGTATACTGAGTCCATCTTACCAAAGAGCTCTCTCTTAGCTACTACTAAGGCAAATGTTATACACCCTATCTCTTCAAGTGTACTGTACTTCTCTCTTGGTTCAAACCTTCCCCTATGATAGAATGGCCATGTGAATCCATCAAATGCATTTGGAGCTAGATAGCTACCAGCTGACTGGATTGTGTCGTTTGGGTACAGTAGCTTAGGCCCTACCAGGGCTGCCTTACTGTCTCTCTCAAGCACCCTTACAAGCTTTGTTAGCCATCTTATCTTGGGAACTATAATATCATTGTTCAACAGACACACATAGTCTTCCTTACAATACTCTAAAGCTGTGTTGACTCCTTCAGTAAAGCCACTGTCAGGCATCTTGTTCCTATGGACTATGACATTCTTGTACCTTGAGGTTAGCTCTTTTATGAACTGTTCAGTTCCCTCTTCTGTAGAGGCATTATCATAGAATATTAGATTGAACGGATACTTGGTGTTCCTGTATAGTGTCTGGACACATGGTCTGGTGAACTTGAGGTTGTTCCAGTTTATGAGGATAATATCTACCTTCTTCATCTCAAGGCCTCCCTTATCTTAGCCTCCCATAGCTTGTCCTTCTCTTCAGAGATTCCAGCTATCTGTCTGCCTGGCAGATTAGACTGCTCCTCAATTATCTTGTCCAGTAGGGGTACCCACTTGTCCCTCACTAGATCATCCCAGTTGAACTGGATAGCAAACTGTCTTGATAGCCTGGCATATTTCTTCCTTTCCTTGTCTTTGAAGTAAGCCCTCTCCATACACTTGTATATTGACTCTGGATCTATGACAGCTGTCACTGCATTGATTGGAGTGTCAATGAACGTCTTAACATCAGCTAGCCACCCATGCCCATATATCAGTTCAGGCATAGAGCTGAACATAGCTCCTATCACAGGAACTCCACAAGCTTGAGCTTCAATTATTGGCAGTCCAAACCCTTCCCTACGACTAGCTGAGCACAGCACATCAAAGCAGTTATAAAGTAGACACATTTCACTGTCCTTTATGCCTGTCTGGAAAAGCAATGGATCCTGGGTTATAACTACATCCTGTAGTCCAAACTTCTTTATGAACAGTTCCAACTGTAATCCCCTACCGTCAGATGGGTTAGAGAACAAGAAATACTTCACATACTCCCTCTTAACATCTGGGTTGTTGTCAAAGAACATCTGCAAAGCTCTGAACTCCTCCACAAAGCTCTTCCTGCTCTCCTTGTCTGAGTTGGCAGCTACCTTACCGAATATGAATATGTCTTCTGGCAATCCCATAGCTTTCCTAGCTTGTTCCTTAGGTATTGGATAGTATGTAGTTACGTCTACTCCATGTGGGATATACTCAAATTCTATACCATATTTAGCCCATTCCTTCTGCTGGAACTTTGATGGACTCACAAGATAGTCATAGTTCCTCATCATTTCCTGTATCTCTTCTGGGTAGTCCACATGATCTAACGGTCCATAGGAAGCTGAACATGGAAGGTCTCTGGAGAACCATTGGAATGCCCATGGATCAGTGTGTAACCATGCACACTTTATTTTCAAAGCTTTGTAGTAATACTTACAGCTTGTCTCTCCAAACGTACCAAACTTAGAGGGCAATACTGGAATGTCGTTTATGAGTAGTACTCCTCCAGGCTCTACACCATAATAGGCTGATACTGTAAAGTTGTACCCGAACTGTTTAAACCTGGTTAGCAAGTTTCTGGTAACATTTCCATATCCAGATCTGATGTGTGGAGCTACACTGTGCCAGAGAAATCTAAACTGCTCTCTCTCCTTCATGCTAACCAACAATCTTCACCTTCTTTAGCTCTGTAATTAATTGTCATATATTTAAGGGTTAGAACTAGGATATCAGCTTGCTTAGCTCTCTTACCGGATATCTCTGCCTCCTTATCTTCTTTAGTAGCTCCATATCATAGTTCTTCTTTATGTAACGTTCTCTGGCTACATGATAGGCTACATCTATTGAGGAATAGTACCTAAGCTCTTCTTCAGTAAGCAGCTCTTTGCATATCATTATCTCCCTACGTCTCCTGTCCGATAAGCCCTCAATATAGTCCTGATCTTTAAGCTTGTCAAACAAGCTTCTAAACTTCATTCTTATACCACCTGTTTCTGGGGAAGGGCATCGGATATAGCTCTTTCAGTGTAGCTTCAAACCTTATGTTGCCTTTCTGGTCTACTACTGTAATAAGCAAGTCTGGACTGGTAAACTCCCATAGGTACTGTCTACATGATGCACATGCCGGATAGATGTTTGTTTGTTTCTCATTGAATGAATAGACTATGACTATACCTAAGAAGTCTGATGGATCTACATCAGCATCCAGAGCTTTAATGAGAGCTACTTCTTCAGCATGAAAGCCCTTGTGTATCTTGTTCTCAATGTTAAACCCAGTAAAGAGCCTATCCTTAGTATAAAGACAAGCCCCTACTCTGGATCTGAATGTGATGGCCCTCTCCATGGCTTTTATAGCTTCCCTTATTGCAGCTTTCTTCAAAGCAGTTCCCTCTTGAGCTTCAATATGCCTCTTTCCAGTCCCTTCAGTGTCTTGTATATCCTTCCAAAATACAATAGCCATGGATGAGCTTCCATTACTGAGTATATTAGTGAAGGCTGGTATATCAGGACTGGTTTCTTGAGTACATGTGAGGTATAGAATATCTCCATTGCACACCCTATTGAAGGATACGGCACAATAGCTACGGTGCCATCACATTGCTGGATAGCTATCATGTCCGTCTCTACTACTTTCCTATAGTACTTTCTTAGAAACCTTGAGTATTCAGATGGAGAGCTAGCTTTTGAGTTGTACTCGTTGATCCATTTGGACTCCCATCCGTCATAGAAGGGATTGTGCATTACCACATCAAGCTTCTTTTCTATCCCTATCTCCCATTCCCTTACCTTTATACGTTCAGGGAAGGGATGGGAAAGGTAGAGCTTAAGCCTCCTCAAAGCTCACCCCTTCATCTATCCAGTCTCATATAGATTGAAGTGCTGCCTCAATATTTCAGCATAGTACCTCATGTTCTTGTACTCTAGAGCTGGATCTGAAAGCTCAGCTTTTACCACTTCATATCCTGGCCTTATAGGTATAACAGAGCCTTCATGCCTGCTGCATAGCAACAGAAGTATACCGGTAGGTCTCTGGTGTATGCTCCCATGCCATTTCTGGAATCCTCCAGTCTCACTTATCTTTATGCCTTCGAGCTCCAGCTCTGGTGTGAGCCAGTGACAGTGTGCAGTGACTATCCGTTCAACTATCAGTCCCTCTCTGGAATACTCACTAATGGTCTTCCATAAATCTCTAATTAGCTGGTAAGAGACAGGATAGTAGCTTGATCCTCCATATCCATGAGTGAACATTACATTGTAGTGCCCAATAGGCTCAGCTATGTCAAGTAGCAGATGTTTGCTTGAGTATTTAGCTTTGCTCCCAAGGCATTTCTTGAGGTACAACATAAAGTTTGATTCTTGACTTTCATGGGTACCCTTTATCAAATAAATACTGGAGACATCTATGCCCTCTTCCTTTATAGACTCTAAGGTCTTCTTCAACACTCTTTCAGCTAAGAAGACCTGCCAGTGTCCCCTCTGTACCAGGTTCTCAAATATCTGGTACTTGTATACGTCTTTACCAGAAACTATGTCTCCATTACATACCAGGTTGAACCTGGCTATGTCATAGTTCTTCCTAAGGAATCTAAGCACTCTCTTAAGGTTGTTTATACAGCTCCAGTATGTCTCTGGTAAGTGTGTCTCATGTCCCAGATGCAAATCAGAAATCACTAAGGTTAGGACAATGTCCTTCTCCCTCTTTTCTAACAGCTCCAGAGGCAAAGGTACTACTATATCCTCTCTGGGAGTGAACTCGTATCGTACTGGTTCAACAGTATCCTGTAATGACTTTATCAGGTCATCTAGTGTAAAGGTAGACTCTTCAGGTATAACAGACTCGTCAATCTCAATATTCCCCAAAGCATTGTTACTTCTCTTGTACAAGTTGGACACTGCAGCTGAAATGGTTCTCCTCTTTATACCAGCCTTCTTCATCCATGAAAGTATAGTTGTTTTGTTTACCCCAAGAAGCTCAGCTATTTCAGACAGAGACATGCCTCTGTTCCAGTATAGCTCATTTAATGTTTCAGCTAAATCTGGTTTCTTACTATCTCTACTTCCCATACAATCTACCTACCTTATTACAACTTTATCCACATATTTTAATAAGCATTGCTTTATTTCCTCAAGCTCTTCCATGGTATAAGTTGTTTTGGTTCTGTAGCTTGGATTTAATGTCTTATTATTCCTAAACATCTGGAGTATATAAAGTTTAGCCCCTTTTAGCTCCTTCCCTATCTGGAGAATGTCTCTTACAGACAGAAGCTCCTTTACCAGGGTGGTCCTGAATTCATAGCTGATGTCTGAATGGATTATTAGATCTTTGGACTTGGTAATGTTTACAGAATCTACTGGTGTACCAGTTACTATGCTATATTTTGAGATGGGAGCTTTGTAGTCCATTGCTACATAGTCTATCAAGCTACAGTCCAATAGCTCCTTAAGCCTGTATGGAAAAGTACCATTAGTTTCTATCATGACTTTGTATCCAAGCTCCTTAACTAGGCTGCAGAAATACCCTATATCTCTGTGTATCAATGGTTCACCCCCAGTAATCACTACACTTTCTAGCTTGCCAGTCCGTCTCTTAAGGAAGGAGATTACAGAGTCCACAGTTATGGATGGAGTAGCTCCCTTTACTAGCTCCGGATTCTGGCAATACGGGCATCTTAGGTTACATCCTATGGTAAAGATTACAGCTGAGAAATAGCCTGGATATTCTATCATACTGAAGGGCAACAGTCTGGCTATCCTCAAATGGTTCACCCCTATAGCATTTCCATTATCAAGAACTTCATAAGATCTAGGCCTGTGGTGATGCTTCTACTTGATTTTCCCTTAATTATACTAACCTTGAGTGTCCCATTTGACGAGACAAACAGTGTCATCTCCACATTGTCTCCAGCCTTTAAGCTATTAGCTATCCCAGATGGTGCATAGCCCCTGACTATCTTGACATACCCATTGTTCTTTCTTCCTATACCAACATGGAAGACTTTCCTGTGCTTCCCAAGTATTGTTCCCACAGTTGATATAACCTTCAATGTGAGTTCCCTTCCCTTAGCTCCAGATACACACAAACTTCACTAAGCTATATCCTAGAGATTGGCTGTTCCTTTTATGGTGAACCTCCCTTTCTTGAGGTTCTCTATTACCTCTTCTTTGGTGAACTCGTCTAGCTCCATTTCTATCCAGTTCTTCCCTATCATGCTAGCTGAGTGTGTATCATCCACACCATACCTTATGACACCAGGTATCTCTCCATTGAACTGTCTCTGCCCTCTGTTGCATACCTCAGCTCCGTCTAGCTTGTAGCTTCTGCATATCTCTCGTATCTGGTCATTAGTCAGAGACCATCTTCCAGGATGAGCTAGCCAGTCCACAGATGCAAGATCAAGCCTATCTCTCCAGTCCAAGCTCCTACCATTCCTTTCCAGAGGTAGGTCTAGCTTGATGATATGGTACCTGAACGTCCATTCTACTCCATTTATGAATATGATATCATCCGGTATCTGTAGCTCATGGGGTAGAGTCCAAGTGTTATGATCAGTGATAGCTATAACTTTGAAGCCCCAGCTCTTTAAGGTGTAGAGTAGCTCGTGTGGGCTAAGGTGTCCATCACTAAGAATGGTGTGGTTATGTAGGGAACACTTAACTATCATCTCTTGTCCTCCTATAATTCTTCAGCTAGTCTCTTACCTATGCACTTCTCTGGCTCTCTACACTTCCACTTTCCGTTCTTGTAGTAATGGCCAATGGTAAGTTCCTCCAATGTGTCAAAGGAAAGAGTACTCTCACATGTTACAGGGAAACGTATTACTTCATCACCATACTTTAGGAGGTATAGAAAAGGTGTTTCACTTCCAACATGATATGGAGGTAAGACTACCTCGTCACTTATCTCAAAACAGCTACTGCATCTTTCTAGATCTGGGGAGCTATAGATTGTTAGGAACTTTCTACACTTCATACATTTGTCTCTTATATATTCCATCAATATCCCTCCATTACTTACTGGAACATGTCGAGCTATTCACTGGTTCCATATACTTTGAATACCTTCCTCATTCTGTACTCAGCTTTCTTCCCCTTGTTCCATTGTGATACTGGCCTGAGGTATCCCACTATCCTGGAATAAACCTCTGTTTCCATGTTACATTTAGGACATTTAGGTACTTCTCCATTGATATATCCATGTTCAGGACATATGCTGAAGGTGGGTGTAATAGTGAAGTACGGAAGTCTATATCCCTCACATATAGTTCTAACAAGCTTCTTAACCAACGTGTAATCATGGATTTGCTCTCCAATGAACAGGTGTAGTACGGTTCCTCCAGTGTACCTGGTCTGTATCTCATCCTGAAGTTCAAGAGCTTCAAAGATGTCTTCAGTATAATTGACTGGCAGCTGAGTACTATTGGTATAGAATGGATCTTTAACCTTCTTCCCTATCCCATTGGCAAATATTGGATTCTTAAGCTTCTCCTTATCTAATAGAGCCAGCCTATAGCATGTACTTTCAGCTGGGGTAGCTTCTAGATTGTAGAGATTACCAGTCTCATTCTGGAACTCCAGTAGCCTCTCTCTCATAAAGTCCAGTACCTTAAGTGTGAACTTTATGCCTTCCTTTGTCCCAATATTGCATCCCATAAAGTTCAGCAAGCTCTCATTCATACCTACCAGTCCTATAGTACTGAAATGGTTCTTCCAGTACTTGTTAAACCTAGCTTTGATGTTCCTTAGATAGAACTTGGTGTATGGATACAGTCCTTTCTCAGTGAAACGTTCAAGCACCTTTCTCTTAATCTCAAGACTGTTCTTAGCTAGCTCCATCAAGTGTGACAGCTTTTCAAAGTATTCATTGTCGTCTTTAGCTAGGTACCCTATCCTAGGCATATTTATTGTTACCACTCCTATTGAACCGGTTAGGGCATTAGCTCCGAAGTATCCTCCCCCTTTCCTGTCTAGCTTGGAAGTATCCAGGCGTAGCCTACAACACATAGATCTGGCATCTTCAACCTTCATTTCACTGTTGATGAAGTTAGAGAAGTATGGAATGCCATACTTAGCTGTGATCCTCCATAGTCCCTCAAGTATCTCATTGTCCCATTCCAGGTCTCTGGTTATGTTGTATGTCGGTATAGGAAAAGTGAACACTCTATGTAAAGCATCTCCCTCTTCCATAACCTCAAAGAAGGCTCTGTTGAACATGTCTATCTCATCCTGGAAGCTGTCATACACCTCATCAGTAAGGGAGCCATTCAGCAATACTGCCACATCATGGAAATAACTTGGAACCTTGAGAGCTAGAGTAACATTACTGAAAGGTGTCTCTCCTCCTACTCTGGTACTTACGTTCATGTTATAGACAAATTCCTGTAGACACTGTTTAACCTGTCTATAGGACAACCTGTCATGTCTGATGTATGGAGCTAGTAAAACATCTATATCGGAAACAGCCTGAGCCCCTGCGGCCTCTTGTTGCAAGCTGAAGAGGAAGTTTACTAACTGTCCAAGTGCTGTCCTGAAATGTTTAGGAGGTCTGGAAGCTATCTTCCCTGGAGGACCCCTGAAACCAGTAGCTAACAAATCATAGAGGTCCCATCCTACACAATAGACAGACAATAGGTTGAGAGTATGTATGTGGAAATCTCCAGACTCATGAGCTTTCCTTATCTTTGGAGGATATATCTTGTTGAGCCAGTAGTTCCTGGTTATCTCTGTACTGACAAAATTGTTTAGTCCTTGTAGAGAGAAAGCTCTGTTTGCATTCTCCTTGACCTTCCAGTCGTTCTTGTTGAGATATGAATCTATTAGGTCAAGTGAAGTAAGCATGGTAGCTAGGTTCCTTAGCTCTTCATGTTGCTTCCTATACAGGATGTATGCCTTAGCTACTCTGGCCAGGTTCCTTTTTATCAGAACCTTCTCTACAGTATCCTGTATCTCCTCTACTGTTGGTACTCCATCCTCTCCATACTTCTTGTACAGCTTCCTGTGTACTTGTTCTCCCAGACTGTAAGCAAACTCCTTGCTCTGGTTACCTACCGACTGGCTGGCTTTCCATATGGCTTCCTGGATCCTTCTCTTATCATAAGGTTCAAGCTTACCGTTCCTCTTCCTTACATACTTCAAATACAGCTCACATCTCCTTCAAAGCTATAATCCAAGTATATCTCTCAGATATAGTTCTAAGACAGTTCTTCAGATACCCTTTCACTTACCTCTTCAGCTATGGTGTCTATATCAACATCGGACTTCGATTTAGGAGAAGAAGGTACTAGGTTAGAATCAGCTTCCCACTTCTTAAGCTCCCTGTCCAGATACTTGGTGGGCAGTCCTAGTTCTTGCCTTAGCTGTTTCTCAAGCTCTGGATCTCTTCTAATAAGATCCCGTCTTCCAAGTCTGGAAATCAGGTTTATCTTGTTCTCTAGAATATGTGGTACCCTTGTCCTGAAGACTATCTTGGGTACCTCCTTAAGGGTCTTGACCATACCCCTGGCCTTCAACAGCCTGAACAGTAGCTTCTCTCTCACCTGTTCAGCCAGTCTGTCCTGCATGGCCATTATTCTCTGCTCAAAGTCTACCTCCATGCTCTCACTGGCTCTAGCTGTCACTCTGGAGAGAGGTATAAAGTGTCTAGTAACTGGGAACCCCATACCAAGGCTCTGGACAGAAGCAAAGTACATTATGAGGTCTGTCCTGTCTCTAAGATCAGGGGTTGGGAACCTCTCTATCTTGACATAGCTTGGGAAAACAAAGATGGTCCTTGTAGTTACATTTTGTAAGTCCCTAGCTAGCTCTTTTAGCTTCTTTGTTGGTACTTCTCCAATGCCTTCCACATCAACATATCCTATGACACCTCCAGCCCTGAATCCAGACTCACCAACATTGTCTTCCAGGTTAAGCCTGATAAGAGCCTGTTTATAGCAGCTTGCTAGGGGAGTCATCCCAAGGTATGAACCACCTATACTGAATAGCTTGAAGTGGGCTATCCTGTCCCTTCCATCCTCGTCAGCTCTCTGACGTTTCCATACTTCTTCACCAGCCACTATGATCTTGTCCCTTGTCCACATTATTTCTGCACCATGTGTTCCAGTTCTCTTTTTAACATAGCCTACGGGGTCTCCGTACTCATCAAGCTTCACATTGTTCGAGCTGTCCCTGATATAATCCATGTAGTTGGGGTTTAGTATCCTTAAGCTAGCTATGTCCCTTCCATCCTCAGTGTATCCGAGCTCAACCCATGCATTTCCTGAACCTCCTACAAATATGTCCTTTATAACCTCCTCAAGTATACGTTTCAGCCTTACAGTGTCACACCACTCCTCACATATGTCAATGAGCTCTTGTTTACCCTTGAAATAGAATCCTGGAGCTACCACAAAGTCCACATAATCATACACTTCCCGTATCGTCAGTCCATCAGAGTATAATAGTTGTTCAAGCTGTTTGCTTGACACAGTAGACTTTATCCTCTCCTCCAGACTGGCCCACATTTTAGCTCTGGTCTTCATGGGGACAGAGTATGACATAGAGAGCTCCTCTGTTGAAGTACGACGTTGAGGAGCTCTTCTACGGATTATCCTCATTTCTCTCTACCTCACTCTTTCGATAGCTTCAGTATCCCAGTTACTATAGCATCCGACAGTACAAGCTGGACAAATGTGTCCTCAGAAATACTGCCCATGCCTCTCAGGAAGGCTAGCACCATGAAGATGATGAGGAATATCACTAGAGGGGCACTGGTTCTGCTTATTGCCTCCACAATCATATCAGCTTTTGTCTTCTCTACAATCTCTTCTTCAGACAAGCTTTTCACCTCTCTAACATTTTATCTTACCATTATATTTAAACATATTTCAGTATGTGACTATTTCTACCCTTCCTTCCTTCTCTATGTACTCCCATTTACAGTAGAGCATGTCTCCTTCATCACTACCTGCAAACAGAGCTCCATGATATCGTAGGTTTCCTATTCCATCCTTGCTTACTACTGGGGAACCACTGTCTCCTCCAGCACATTTGACCCTACACAGTACTACATCCTCGTAATAGGCTAGACCTCTACTTCCCTGGACATAACCGTTCCAGCTGGGATCTTCTATAGGTCCACTGGTAACCCCAGTAGTTCTCCCACTCTTGTAGACTTCTATACCTCGTTTATGTTCTCCCTTACCTACTATTCTTCCCTCTATTCCAAGAATGGAGTATGAGATTTCATCTGGATCTAGAGGTATACCAAAGCAAATATCAGCATGGTTAACAGCCTGATAAGTCCTGAAGTGTGTAGCTGCAAAAAGCAGCTTGTAAAGCTTGAACAGTATCCTCTTGTATAAGGAAGAGTATGAAGTAAACTTGGTTGGTACATTGTAGACATACTTGGCAATGGCATCACTCTCTTTACCTCCATCGTACGGGCTGGGTTGTATCCATAGCTCTCCCTTCTTAGCTTTATTTTCCCTACTTCCACAGTTTCCTGCCCATACTCCACATCCTTTTTCTCGTATAAATAAAGTATGATTCATGGGCAAAGTCACATCATACACAAAGCCTGAATAAGGATACTCTGTTATTGAACTTACCAGTGGGTCTATTGTCTTTAGGAATCTAACTCTGTACAGCACACTCTCTTTTCCCTTTGAGAAGTTGGTTATCCTAGATTCTCGTTTAATCAAAGTGGGGATTCCAAGCTTTAATGCTACCTCACAAACATCATTTGCTAAGCGTCTGGATGAAGTATTAAATCTACCATAGCTATCACCATCTCCGTTCCTTAGAGTGTCGAGCAATATCTTGAGCTTAGAAGGTGGAAGCTCTTTGATTGTTGTAGGAATAAACTTCTCTTTAGAATGTACACCATAAAGCCTGATATCTTTCAAAAGCTGATGGAAGGATGGATTATTAGATACAATTGCTGATTTACATCTCCATGTTCTTGCTTCCATGCTTTTCATACACTTGTAAATTCTCTCATAGTATCTATTTTCTCTTTGTCTAATGCTGACTATTTTTTGACCTATGGAATTTTCACATGCTGAACCCTCTGATAGATACCAACCTAGGAGCTCAATGAGCTCTTCACTAAACATATCATTATCTACACCTTTCCATTTGGCAATATTCTTGAACCTTACAGTAGTTGTTTTCCCTTCTGCTAATCTCTCTTCAATTTCTTCAATCTTACCTAATTTAAAGTCACCAGCTTTCCGGCTATGGAACGGAGCTTTTGCAAAATAGACTGTGTTCCCTGGTGTCATTGAAACCTCAAACACCTTAGATTTGACTAATTTCATTGGTCCTCTATAGTAGATCTTATGGAAACGAATAGGCTGCAGATACTCTAAGCTTCCATCAGGAGCCAACGAGGCAAACCTTTCAGTACCATTTATTTCGTCCCATCTTTTAAAGCCATCTTTAGTTAGAACCTCAGTATATCCTGGATAACAATGATTGTTCAGCATCAGATAAATCTGGTATACTGGTAATCCTCCTACAGTCCTTCTCTTAACCTTTCTGGCATACCAGTTCAGTGTGCAAGCTGTCGACTTTATGGATGTACAAGACACACCAGCAAGATAAGGCCTAAATTTCTTCCTATGGACAGCTGGGTCATCTTTTATCTCCAGCTGATCCATATATTTCATACGAGGTTTAACTACTATATCTGTCTCTATCAGATCATTACCTAAGCTTAGAACTCTAGGAACTATATCCTTCTTGGATAAAGACGATATTGACTCTTTCTTAGTGACATATATTCTTATAACTCTAGTACCAGGTATTAGCTTTCCTCCCTTCTCTCTTTGCCATATTATACCTGAAAAGCCATGTACGTTCTTACATTTCCTTATCTTGTTCCAGTACTTCTTCTTGAATACTTCTATCTCTCTATCCAACTTTACACCTCCCTCAACCAAGAGCTTTACCCATCTTGTTTTCACTTCTTGGTACCCATGTTAGAAGAATAGAGTATCCTCTTGATTTTAAGGTTTCTATTATAGACCACACCTCAACAGCTAGACTCCTAAGCTTTCCAGACTTGATGTGCCATAGATGGTTTAGCTGATTGATTACTACCTTACTGTCAGACAATATTTCTATCTCCTTGTCGTTCCCTTCTTTCATCACATACTTTAGAGCCAGGAGTACAGCTCTGTATTCAGCTTCATTGCCAGTCATAAATTTGGTTCTATATTCTATCCTCACCTTCTCATTGTCCTCTACATAATATCCAAACTTTGGTCTATATCCTCCAGAACCGTCACAGTAAATCTTCAAGCTTACAACACCTCCATAATGTACACTTCTTTAGCTCTCTTCAGTACATCTGGGTCTACAAGGCTTAAGTTTTTATGACCTTTCTCAAAGTAGTTTATCAGAGCCCGTATTGCAGCCCTCTCAAGTGCCTTTTCAGAAAGGTTAAGTGTGGTGGTTACAAAGCCACATCTTGAACATACCAGCCATGGTATCTTAGTACTCAATCTTCTATGCTTTTCAAACATTATCTCAAGGTTGTTTTTCTTACATAGTGGGCATATAATACGTGTCTTGCTGGTCTTCATATCCCCACCTCTGGCTTGCTCAGAGTGGAGCTATATCTCTTCCTTTATCCAGTAGCTATACCCACATTCCTTACATTCCCAAGTTGTCTCTTTATACTCTGTAGCTCCTTTGTATGCTCCCTTAACAACCTTGTAGTATCTTACAGCTGAGGAGCTAAGCTCAACATGACAATAGGGACAGTAATACTTACCATTTTTCTCTACTGGTTTAGGCATACTATCACCCCTCAAAGAAGTATCTTAAGATATCGTCCAGAGAAGCTAACATTGTTCCGGACGTTCTCTCATAGTCACTTAAGTCAGAGAGAAGAGCTTGTATGGTCCTGTTTATCCTTCCCTTCTCTTCTCTGTCCTTGGTTCTAGCTCTCCTCTTTTCCAGCTCTTCTATGTTGTAGATGATTATCTCTCTATAGGTTCTGTTTCTCCAGTTATTCATTCCCATCCCTCTACAAGTAAAAGTCTAGTCTGGACTTTCTCTGTGTATATGTCGAATTGAATACTTCCTTCCATGACGTACCTATCATCTCCAATATATCTTCTACTTTGTTCTTTATAGTCCTTACTAACATCCTGTCCCTGTCTATCTCTATTGGATATTCAGCTCTTTCAAGATCTGAAGCTTGAAGGAAACCAGCAACGTCAGAAAATATTTCTTTCTTTATATGTCTCTTAGACCCCTTCTCTACAGTCAGGTTAAGAACTATCCGTTTGTATCTGTATGGTTTGATGTACACATAAAAGAACCTCTCACCTTCTTCAATGTCTAGACCCAGTACTTGTCTTGCAAACTCAAAAGCTTTCAGAGTTACAATAGCCTTGTCATAGGAGTCCCTTGGTTGTCTAAGGATGCCAGTGATAGCTATTTTCTCCAGTGGATACTTACTCATCATCTCTATCTCTCTTATCACATACTTCTTGATATCCTCTATGGCACTGTCATTAAACACCATGTCAAGTACGTTACGTTGTACTATCTCAGTAAGCTCAGACTGATCCCTTCTTACCAGCTCTATCCCCTTGTATATTTTCCTGCCATCCACTGTTAGTCCAGCATAACGTTTCTTTGTGAATATTATTATCCTCTTGAAGTAGTCCTCTATGTCCAGTCTAAAGCTGGACGGATCAATGCTCCACTTCTCTGATATGAACTTATGGAGCTCCCGATGGATCATGTCCCTTATCCTTGCAGACTCCTCTTTATAGTCCTTGGTTTTAAGTACAAAAGCTATTGAGTCTGTGTCTCCAAATATCACTGTATACCCGAAGCTCTCTATTATTTCCTTGATCTTCAGGAGCAATGTTCTACCAATGGTAGTGATGCTCTCAGCTATCTTATAGGAATACAATCTGGCAGCTGGGAACTTCTTTTCTACATTACCACTGAAACCATAGAAGCCGTATGAACCATGGACAATGGACTTGAGAGCTAGCCTTCTCCTCTTTAGTCTCTCCACCATGTCAAAGTCCCTTTCCTTCTTAGCTTTCTCTATCTGTCTTTTGTTTTCTTCAAGTAGGGGAGCTAGCTTGTCAAGTATCTCTACAGTCCAGCTCTTCTCTACCTCAGGTCTAAGGTATTTCCATTCCGGTGTTACCTCTATTTCTCCAGCTACCTCATCGAATGTGTTCCAGCCAATGTTGAAGCTCTTTATTATGTTCACATACATTGAGCTGAAGTCCATCAAGCATACACTGTTGTATATCCCTCTCTTAGCCTCAAACACTGTAGCTCCAGAATACGACCTCCTAACCTTCTCTATAGGTCTGGTTCTGAGAGCTATCTTTCCATGAAGCAACCTTAGATAGGAGATGTCAGCCACCCTTGAGGGGTACATGGCATCATTGAAGTCCAGACCGGAGAGTCTCCTAACAGTGTCAACATATTCTATAAGGTCAAGCTCCTTGTCCAGGTTCTTGATTAAGAGTACGTCTCTAAGGTTGTAGTATATAACATCGAGATATGAACTGTCCCATACCTTGTCAATGTCAGTATACAGTCTCCTTTTACCATATCCAAGCTCCTTCCTACTAATAGCATCCAGAGTCTGGAACTTCCTTCCTCCTACAACTATGGAGTATATCTCGTTAAGGTCAAGGTAATGGCATCCCCCTAAGCTTATCTTTTCAGCTGACCATGTAGAGACTGTTCCAATGGAGGAAAGCATCCTCACATCCAGCTTGAGCTTCCTCATACGTTTGATAAGGTATGCCATGTCAAACTTAGTAAACGAAATAATAAGGTCTGGATCTATATCTCTCAGATATACTAGGAAAGCTGAGAACATGTCTCTCTCATTTTCATAGTAATGGATATTCCTTGAGGAATACGAGCTCTTATCCTTTCTCCAGTAAAACACATGGTATTCCCCCTCAAAGCTATCGTAGCATCCTATGATTATGACCGGAACTTTAGCTTTGTCCTTGGGTACCTTACCGTAACACTCAATGTCTACAAAAAGCTTCCTTAATGGAGGCTCATAATCCAGAGTACATGCCCTACAGTATTTGTCCGACCATACAATGTATCCCTTAGTCAGCTCAGGATGTTTAAGACACCATTCCAGATATTTGTCATCTACCTCTACACCGTCAGTAATCCCCTTGTCTATTACATACCTGTATGGAAACTTGATGTCAGCTTCATAGCTTTCTATCCCCCTGGGATACCGTTTACTACGTCTATTATACAATGCTACCTTTAGCTCCCTAACGTACTTTGGCAGCTTGGTTATTATCTTGACTCCAGGAGCTGAAGCATCTAACAGCCTGAATACTTCTCCATTGGGGCCCTGATGTTCTATCCTCTTTATCTTCTCCAGCTCCTCTGGTCTCCATTTAACATGTTCATAGTCCTCCCTTCTCATATAGAAATAGGGTTCAAAGCTGTCGTCTCTTATAATGTATCTCCTGGAGCTTCTGTCTCTACAGAATATGTAGATAACCGATGAACCATGCTCTATCCTCTGATCAACAGCTGTCACTGCAAGCCTCATAGTTCCTCAGCTATCCTTTCCTTCAGATATTCTATATATCCTTTCTCAAGCATTTCACCCAGTGCTCTGGGGATGTTAATGACTATGAGGGGAGGAGAGGAAGGCTTGAGATATAAAAGAAGATCGTAGATACCTTCCACTTTGGAGTCATCAAAGTATACAGTAGCAGTCATACTCTCTAGAGTGTCAAGCTCAATCCTTATCTTCATCGTATCATCCCATGCTTCCTAAGGGTGGAGTATACCCATTCCATGAACACGTCCTTGATTACATCTACCATTAGCTGTCCAGGTCTCTCTAGCTTCACAGCTCTAGCTGCATCCTGGTATTCTTCTCTTGTAAGCCTGACATGGTACATCTCACCTTTAACCCTTTGTTCAGCTTCCTTTATCTTCTTCTCAATCTTCTCTGTTGTGTATTCATCAAGTGTGCCAGCCTTGGCTTCCTTCTGGATGTCCTCAAGATCTCTATCTGTCAGCTTGCCTTTAGCTGCAGCTTCAGCAAGCTTGAGAGCAGCTTCAGGCTTGTTCTGGAATGCTGGACTCTTGAGTGTGGAGATAAGCAGCTTAGTTCTTCTTTGAGACTGGGTAAGCAGCTCTTCCTCTATAGGACTGTCCTTGACCACCTCAGGCAGCTTCTCGTATCCTGCCCATTCACTTATTGTCCTAGGAGACACCCCTATGATGTCAGCTAGCTCCTCCCTTCTAAGGTTTCTCATAGACTTGACAAAGAAGTACCTGTCTCTATTTGTCAACGAAAGTGAAAGCTCGTTTTCCAGGAATGAACGTATCCTGGCTTCAAGCTCACTCATCTTCTTCCTTAGACAAAACACCTTTGGTAGTCCAGCCCTCAGAGCTGCCCTATATCTTCTTGATCCTTCTATAACCTCCATGTTCTGGTCAAGTATTATAGGCCTGGTGTTTATACCAAGCTCCCTCATCGAAGTAACCAGTCCTTCTAGGTCAAGCTCTGGCAATGTCTTCCTGGCATTGTATGGTGACACTCCCTTTATCTCTTTAGGGTCTATAAATAGTATCTCCCATTCTTCCTCTTCCCTCTCTACATCCCATTTCTTTCCTGGTGGTATCAAGCTCATTTCTTCTTTCCACCTCCTTTACTCTGAATAGACATGTAGTACTTCATGATTATCTTATTACATTGGGACTCAAGCTCAACCAGTCTGCACAAGATCTCTATAGCCTTGGAATAATAGTAAGCTGAATAATTGGTAACCTCCATGTCCATCTTCTTAGCTAGCCTCATTATAGTGCCGGTATCCACAATCCTTCTATTCCTACCAAAGACATCTTCACTAGTAGGATCAGAGAACATGTGGATAGGAGATATAACAAACAGGTTGTAATAAAAATAGAGAAGCTTAGCTAGACACTTATTGTATCTAGCTAGGCTTCCCATGTCTTCTACTAGACCTTCCTCCTTAGCCTTCTCTAGCAGACCCCTTAGCTGGTCTATTGTTTTTGCCCTGTTCATATTGGCCACCCTATGCAAAGTATATTGACTGGCTAGTTCCAGGAATCTTGAAGTACCCCTTAATGAAAACCACTATCGACTTTGTGCCTCTCACTGTAACCTCTCCTAGCTCCCCAAGGATTATCAGTCTATCAGCTTCCTTGAATTTTACCGGTAGATGGTTAGCCAGATATCCTACAGCCTTGTATTCCTCTCCTTCCATCTCATCGTCCAGACCAATAATGTTCTGTTTGTCTTCCCTGAATATTATGCTGTACACATCTGCCTCTATGAACACTGGCTCTCTGTTCTCTCTACCAGCTCTCTTGAAGTGTGTGAGATAAACCATCTCTAGATCATTTAGCCTATAGATCTCCTTACCACAGTTCCTTATGAACCACTCAAGCTCCTCTGGTGAAGGCTGAACTTCAAGCTTCCTCAGTCTAGTTACTGAGCTAGCCGACAGCTCATAGTGTGGAAGCTGTCTATCCCCTGCCCTGTCTATGGCCCTGAAGCAGTACACAGTCCCAAGCTCTGGGCTTAGGCTGGTAGCAGCTTTGTCCCAAGCCTCAAGCTTCAGGAACTTTACTCTGGACTTGTCTATCTGCCTACCGGTGCTACCTATACCATAGTATGTCCTATGATCTACTCCCTCTATAGGCTTCATGTAAGTGTCCCTGTCTTCCCTGTAATCTAGCCATGTATTTGGATCTGGATGGTACTTAGCTTGTTCCTCCTTAGGCATCCTCTTTATCTTGGCAATCATCTGTTCAGCTGTGTTCTGTAGACCACTCTCTCCTATGAAGAAAGCTGAGTACATTATGCTGGGAGACAGTATGCTACCCTCTTCTTTCTCTAGTCTGGCCTTTAGCTTCCTATATGCTAGCTGCAGACGTTTAATGTTGCTCTTTACCTCTGGATATTCCTCAGCTACTACAGGTAGGTATTCAAGCATTTCCTGTCTTAGCTCGTCTACACTCACACCAAACTGCTTAGCTCGTTTCTTGAGTCTCTCCATTATCTTTTCAGGTATCTCTACACTCATCACATCACCCTCCTTTCTTTCTTTTTAAACAGTGTCATTTGCATGACCATAAAACACTCCAGGATATTCTCAAGTATGAAAGACATTATAGATACGTTCACCTCCCTTACCAAGCTTTCTACCATTAACATTCAGGTTGACCAGCTCTTCTCTTGACATGGAGACTATCTCTGAAAGCTTATAGTTGGAGGCTAGACAAGCAGCTGTCTTCCTCCCTATCCTTGGGATACATGACAACACATCAAATGTTATTTCTTCTATGGTACGTTCCCTCTTGACAGCCTTTACTGGTCTGAGGGCAGCTGGCTTGTTAGATTTCTTGTAGTACTCAAGTAAATCTTTAATGAAATCATTTTCTGAACCTACATGTATGACTGGAACCTTGAAGGAATAGTAGCTTATGACTTTCTGTGTCCTAAGGAATGAATCCAGATCTACAGGTACAAGTCTCTTACCTATCCTCCTTAAGGGAGGCCTTCTTGGATATACCCCAATAAGATATAGAAGGGGCTTGTCACAGCTCTTGGATAGCATGTATAGCTGCTCATAAAGCCTCTTGTTCTGTACTGAACTTATGAAGTCATCTATGGTCTTACGTTCTATTACAAGGGACTCCCCTATCTGGTAGTCTCCTACTTCAAGCTCCCTAACCTTCACTTCTATACCCATAGCCCTGAGCTTAGCCGGTATGTGCTTGGGTTCTCTGCTGTCCACTAGTATTGTCATGTCCAAGTTCTCCTCTTTATAGTAAATGGGACACCGATATCTCCTGTACCTTCCTTATAAAGCATTTGAAACAGTACACTGTACCTCGTTTTCCCTTCTTCAGTCTTGGAAAGAAGAATATCATGTCACCCTCTTTTATGGTAGCTGAACACGTGTCACATATTCCAGGTTTGTCAGCTCTAGTAAAGAAGACAGGCTCCCACTTGCTCCTCTCTCCTTTCTTAGAGCTCACCTTACTCCCTTCCGTTTCTTCACATCTTCTATACCATACTCAGTTATCATGAACAAGCAGCTGTCTCTTGGTACAGGTCCATCGGCTATCACAGCTGACCATGTCTTGTCTGAAGACGATACTTGATCCAGACCTATGAGGTAGTTTATGGAGTGCTTGGCTACATCAGAGACTACCGGTGGCTTCCTTATACCATACTTCTTGATAGCTCCAAGCTGCTGACCACTGTCTGGGATTCCCATAACCTGAAGTGTGAGTACTATAGCTATGTTGTACTTGCTAGCCAGTATCTGGAGATACCCCATGTGTCTAGCTTGCTCCTGTGATCTTGGTCCCAGAGTCTCCCTTCCAGAGTATGTACTCCTGAACTTGGCATTGAAGCTGTCTATAACCAGGAGTCCAATGTCCATTCCCTCTTTGATCTTGTCCTCTATTATCTCATAAGCCTGGAACATGTGTGTAGGGGTCTCTATGAACCTTGCTGGTACAACGAACAGATCCTTCCTTAAATCAAAGTCCACTCCCTGAGCTTCTGCCATCTCCTTTATTCTTTCTATCTGGAGTGTCCTAGGCTCAGTCTCTATCCATGCTGAGGCTCTCCCATGTTGCTTCTTCATATTGACAACTAGCTGTTTACATAGCTGTGACTTTCCGGTAGCTATCTCACCAAAGAAAGCTGTTATGGCATCGGTAGGTACCCCTCTACCTCCCAGTATTCTGTCTAGCTCTTCACTACCAGTTGAAATCCACTGAGTACGTTCCTCCCTTAGCTGATACTCGTCAAGGGCTGGGACTATCTTGATGGAGTCCTTGGTAAGATCCTTAGCTGACTTTATCATTTTCTTAGCCTTAGCTACTGAGATACCAAGGATGACTGAGAGCTGCTCTGGATCCATTATAGCCAGCTGGTTGACCGTGAGGATGTTCTTTGACTCTAGCAGCTCTACTGTCTTGGGTCCTACCCCATCTATATCTTCTAGCTTAGGCATGTTCACAATACCTCCATTAGTAGTATATCCGAGAGATATAGTTCAACACATTTCCCACATAGGGCAATATTCCTTCCCCTAAACCATATAATGACTACAGGAGAGACCATCTCTTTCCCACATATGGAACAGCTAACATGTGAACTAAAGTAAATATTCAAGTCAAACGAGGGGCTTGAACTATAATAATAATTGGGGCCTTCCAATGTGGTAGCCCATAAGGTACCAGTCCAGTATGAAGGATACAAGGATGCAGGAAAGGTCATAACCTAGAGCTCCTCTGCAATTATTATTTTGGCAAGATATTTCTGGCCGCACTTGTCACATAGCTCAAGCTTCTTCCCCTGATACAATATCTTGTAAGCCTTAGACTCCTTCACTCTCCTTCCACACACATGACACTTTATGAACTTAACCTCAATTCTTGGCCATATCGGAGCTATGGTTGAAGGAGATGTACCAGAGACCTGATAAGTGACAGAGCCAGTAGTAGTATTCAATTGCCATTGATGATGCAACCATCTCAACTACTTTCACCCTCTATATAGCTCCTAATGAACTTGATGTGTTTGCACACCCTTGGTCTGGTTGTGTAATATGGACATGTACACACCCATTTCCTGTCATCTTTCCACACATAATACAGCTTTCCCTTGGGTGATATTACCTTCCATACCCTGTAGCTTTCCTGCTTTATGATATATCCCTGCTCCAGCAAGCTGGGGCTAGACATCCCCTCTCTCCTTGAGCTTAGCCTCTTCATATGGCCCCACTACGTGTCTGTAGAGCTCAAGCTTGCAGCACTCAAGTACTCCTATGGCCCTGTTATAGTTAAAGTATCCTGGAGTATAAACTTCCTTCAATATCCTTGTAAAGATATAATTAATGTGTCCATCTACTCTCTGATCATGAGGCAAGCTGCTTATTATCCGTCTTATAGCAGACTCATATTTTAACCTTTCTTTTATGGTTATATAGGGCAATATTACACCTCCTCAAGCTTTCCTACAGGACTCACACTTTCTCCTGTCATACATTCCTTCTCTACAGTGAGACTTACATTCATAATACATCTTGTTCCTCCATACTATACGGAATGAAGCATCAGTGGAAAGTAGCCTACATAGGAACAAGGGATGTTTCCTCCTTATCTCTCCAGTAGCCATGTAGTTCCATTCCCTAAGAGCTTCCCTTTCCTTTCTGTTCATACCTAGGTCTCCAGTAAGTTATCTCTCTAATAAGGTCTGGAAGTATAATAGCTCTACACCTTGGACATACTATCCCACATAGTGGAAAGCTATATATTCCCTCACCTTTGTATCCACATCTTCCACAGCTTATCTCTATGTTAACCATCCTTTGCCCTCCTAAGCTTAAGATATAGCTTGAAGTCATTAATGTAATATTTCAGCTTTTCAATCAATGTAAGTCTCTTCTTTGCTATGGATGTCCTTACTGGAAACACCATTTCTCCTCTGGTCCATATTGGGATGAAGGACTGTTTCTTCTCTATGGTGTAATGTGTGAGGATGAACAGGACATATTCAGGATCATCCTCAAGCCTTTTCAGCTTCATATAGGCTTCACTCTTAGACGTTCTATAACATAGACAGTACCTTTCTCAGTCTAGACACAAAGCTTTCAATGTCTTGATTAGGTAGCAATGTGCAAGCTGCAAATCCATAGTGTCCACCACACAAGTATCCAATGCTGGCTAGCTTGTTAGCCAGGTACTTAGCTTGTATCCCCCGTATGCTGACCTCCCTGTTGGTCTCATTTATAACCAGATAAGTTACATACCTGTCCGATGACTGAAGCATGGTAGCTACCCTTGAAGCTATCCAGCTCTTAGACCTGAAACGTACTATAGCAAAGTGTCCTATCTTCTCTATCACAAGAGGGTTGCTGGAGTCATTGAATATCCTGTCTATCTCAGAGCTAATCTCATTCTGTGCCCTTATAGCTTTAGGATTGTTTATGACATCCCTCAAGCTCCTGGCACTCCTCACTATCGAGTAAGCTCCCATAACATCCCCAGTCCTACAGAGGGCATTGACTGGACTAGATAGCTTAGAGAACAAGGGATAAGGGTATGACTTGATATTCTTGTATCTGTCCATGTAGATATTACCCTGCATGTCCCATAGTTCTTTAACGGTGTCCCATATCTCGTCTGGAATAATCTCAGGCTGTCCGTCTCCTACACAGCTCAACACAGCTAGCCATGTCTTCTCAGCCGGTATACGGTCTTTGAATAGCTTGTATATCATCAGTCCTGTTGGTACACTTCCAAGGACAAGCTTGTAGGTTATCTCTCCAATATGGTCATGATGATCTATTACTATCTTACCCTTCCATTTGTCCCTAAACAATGGAGCTCCAAGATCAAGTGCTATGTGTCCGTCCCTATATCCCCCAAACACAGCTGGAGATCTGGGCCACTCCTTTGACTCTTCTATCTCAAATGCACAAGCTAATAGGGCACAAGCTCCTATACCGTCAGCATCACTGTGGAAGTTAACTTGTAAAGGCTCAAGGGACTCCAGCTCTCTAACAAGCTGTTCTATGCTCTTGATGTTATAAAGTTCAAGCTCTCTCAAGACATTCCTCCCCATCATATCAAGCTACTTCAGAATTTTGTTTGATGGTCTGGAAGCTAATATTTAAGGCTTGCTCTTTACTCTTGATGTTCCTCAGTCCTTGCCTGCTTCGTTCTTTTCTTCTTCAGGACTACCTTCTTGTTGTTAACATACAGTACCATCTTTACACCTCCTCTTAGATGTACTTTCTTACAAGTAACATCTCTATAGGTATCTTACCCTCTATGCTTACAGACACTACCTTTTCACTCTCAAGGGCCAGAGCTAGATTCCTTAGAAGCTCTGGGGTTACTTCCCATTTTACCACTAAGGTAACATTTTCTGTGTCCTTCACATCACCTTCCTCCTATGCAGCTTAGGTCTGGTAAGGTTCCTTCTACTTTCCCTTATAATTTCACTTTCCAGGTTGTATCCCTTCCTCATGGAATAGTTAGATAGTCTAATGAAGACTCCAGCTAGCTCTTTACTTTCAGCTTTGCTATTGTCGTCTCTTATTTCCTCCATAGCTTCAGCTATCTCTGTGACCACAAGTCCCAGCTCAGCTAAGTCAACTATCCTTTCCAGTCCATGTTCTCTTAGTATCTTTCTGGCCTTCTCCCATTTCTCCAGGAATCCCTTTTCCCTATATCCCTTATACGCCAAGTGCTGTATGTCCTTAAAGTCCATACTTAAAGTTCTCCTTGATCAAGAAGTATCAAGCCTATTAAGGAGTATCCCCAAATATCCCGTAGCTCCTCCTCTACTATCAGCTTGTCATCTATGTTCCTAGACACTCTGTTCAGCTTGTCATCTATCCTTACAAGTATCATCCTTATCGGAGATATATTCCATTTCTTTGAGTATTCCTTTATGTTGCCCAATGGAGTATCTCCAGCATACTTCCTATCCTTTTCCATCAAGAACTTAAGTAGTTCATTAGCCTTCTTTCTAAAGAGATGTTCCCTACTACTCAAACCTGAATCTCTCCACTAGACTTGTCAACATTCTTAGACATCTTTTCCCAGCATTCTGGACATACCAGGAACTTGTCAATCCTGTAGACATTGCCATCAGCTGCAAAGTCAAGGTCTGGCTTAAGAAGTACAGTTTCACATGAGCATGACTTCTCAACACGGTACTTCATACCTAAGGGGTCATAGTATATCCTGACTGTCTGTTCATGGCACAATGGACATTCAACCAAGTGCCCATTATAGTATATATGCTTCACTGAATAAAACTCTACTTTGCCCATTGAAGCTCTGGTAGCTATTGGCTTGCCACATATCCTGCATACCTCTTTTCCTATCTTCATCATACTATCACCTCTTCCTAAGAATTTAGAACTTTCCTTCCTAAGCTTATCTTCTCCCTTATGAGTTCTTCCCACTCTCCATAGTTTGTTTCATCCAGACTAAGGTAAGTATATCCGAGAGATATAAAATACCGTATCTTCTTTCTATCTGACTTAGCTCTGTTCCATCTTGAATGCCATATCGATGGGTTAACCTCTATTAATAGCTTAACCGGTTCTTCTATGACAAAGTCTGGATAATAAATATGCTTACCATTATGGAATGGCCTGTTATGTTCATACTTTATGTTCAAGCTATCCAGTATCTCCCTAGCTTTTCTTTCTGGTGGAGTGTAATAGTTAGGATCTCTATTAGGCTTGCTAGCTACTATAGAACACAGCTTCCTGAACTTGAATGAACGTAGGAAGCTTACTCTCCATTCCCCATGCTTTTCACATTCACACACAGCCCATGTCCCTTCATGGTACTTTGGAAGCTTGTAGTTTCCCTCACAATGTGGACATGGATACTTTGCTGGTACAAGCACTCCGTTATGTAAGCTAAACAGCCCATGCTTGTTGCACATGTATATATCATCCTTACTCTTCAATGGAAGATAACCATCAAATTCTTTGTTGCATACTGGACATTTCAGCATTCCCTGGAAGTCCCCCTAGTAAACTAGCTAGCTAAGACTTGGAATGTCAAATCTCATGCATGTTTGTCTTCTCTCTCTAAATCATCCAGTATGGCCTGGAGCTCGTTGACGCCCAATGAATCAAAGTCAGCTGGTAAGCATCCTATCTCAACATAGATTTCGTATCCTAGCTCTGATCTTAGTATCATTAACCTTCCAGTAGCTCTTAAATCTCCCTCTTCCTCAATATCCCTAAGGAATGTCCCTATAACTTCTTTGATGTCTCTGGTTGTGGGAATAAACCTGCCTCTTCCAACTCCCCATGTCCACTTGAAGGTCTCAAATAAAACAGCAGCTCTGGAGCTTATCCTTTCTAGTATCCTTTCTTTCAGTTCACTCTTGGCTTTACTATCATGATCCTCCATATTTGGTACACCTACCTTTTCTTTAACCTCTTAACTTTTGTTATGAACACTCTTAATCTTCCAGGAGATAGTATAGCTAACAAGAAAGCTATCTCCATAAACCCAAAAAACAGGACATAGGCATGTTGCTTGTCCAATGGAACATTGAAAGGCAATAGAAACGGCTCTTCAAGCGTCTCTACAAAATATTCAGTATGCCAGAATGCAGGAGCAGCTAGAAGGTCAAATTGCCAAGCTCCTACAAAGAATAAGACCATGGATGACACAGTCCACAAGAACTCCAGAGCTCCGATTTTCTTCATAAACTATCCACCTCTAACCGTTCCTTGACTTCCACCTCTTCCTTGTGAAGCATGTAACTTCAGCATGTACTGAGCCTCTACTAGGAACGGTACTATCTGCTGAGGTAAATCTGTGTTTCTTTCCATCCAATAGTACCTCTATTCTTGTCAAAGCTCTCCCAGCACATAACATTTCATACTACAATATATCTTCAAAACATACATCTCTACTATTTTGAACCTATACAGCTTCTTGATTACATGCCACTTGAAGTATGCAGTGTTTCCAGGCCCTATAGATACACCACAGAAGTCACATTTAGCCGTTGTAGATACTTTGAAGGTACCAAAGGACTCATGGTGAATAGCATATCTGGTCGATAGGCCAGATACAACTTCAAGGTCTCTATGATCCTTACCATACATGCACATTTAGTGTCACTTAGCATTTCAGGACTATCTCAATGGTGGATATGTGTCTCTCCCTGTTGGTCTTAGTATCCTGGACTAGCTCACTTCCAAGCCTTATCTCGGCAACCTTAGCTTCCTTGACAAGCTCCCTCCTGAGGATTTCAGCTACATCAACAGCTCTGCTGATAGCTCTGCCCCTTGCCTTAAGGACTACTTCTTTATCCTTCCTGAGGAAGCTTGTGGCAGCCACAACATAATTCCCGATACTCTTCTTGGTTCCTATAAACACATCCATAGATATCACCTCTTTTAAGAGTGTGTCTTTAAGAATGGGATTTCTTATTTAAGCTTTGCTCAAGGGTAGCCTGGGCTATTCTATCCCTCTTCCTTAAGCACACCCAGAAGGTCTGGGAGCTGTGTTTGGTACGATAGGACACTCTCTGTCCAAACAGGGGAACAAAATAAGCTCCCATGAGGTGGAGAACCTTTTCCAGGGACATGTCATGAGTATTCCATTTGAATAGCAGGACACCATCGTCCTTCAACACTCTGTGAAACTCTCTAGCTCCCAAGCTAATCAGCTCCCGTATTTGTTGAAGGGAGAACCTTCCATATAGACTGGCCATAATGCTCTTGGGACCAAGAGACACATGTGGTGGATCAAACACTATCACATCGAATATTTTGTCAATGAACGGAAGGTTCTTGTCGTCAGCTAGTATGTCTGGCTTGACCACTCTACGAATGTCTAGGTAGACAGCTTCATTATTCTCCTTGTCAAACCATATCCCCCTTCTCCCACATGTAGCATCCAGTATCAGCAAGCTTCCCCACCTTAGACTCTCAGGAAGAGGGTATATTCAAACAGACAGCCTATAGCTCTTTCTGTCCACCCTAATGCTCTTTTACAATGGCTACAGCCTTTAGATAGAATTTGCCTTCTATAGTGGCAGTCTCAAACTGGACTTTACCTATCTTGAATCCTTGTCTATTAGCTTCCCTGAATATGGCTTTTTCAATAGCTGTCTGGATATCGTCTTTGTACTCATTGTACATCTTCTCATCCATCTCCAGTACAGTACCTAGCACAGGATGCCCTGTAGTGTTCTTGAAAAACTCTTCATTCTCATCCAAACCTTCCTTACCTCCTACATGTTGTTTATCTGAGTCATCCTCTATGGCTCTTGATTATCTTCTTTATGACTTCATTTGACCAAGCATAGAACTGGTCAAACGTTAGTCCAAGAGGATAGCTCTTAGGGAAGACTATAACCTTCTTTTCTTCCCTGTCTATTCTATATTCAAGGGGTAGTTCTTCTTTCTTATCCATTTCAATATCACTCCTTTATCTTGGAATCTAGCTTTAGACTATGCCTTACCTTTTCAACTATACTATCCAACAGTCTTGCATACTCTTCATCTTCTGGCAAGCTTTTGAACCACCTGTATACACTGACAATCTTGCCATCCACTGTTACACCACTCCAGGAGTCCTTTTACCATGAGTACGTTTGAACTCTCTATACTTTTTGAAAGACAGTAGCATAGCCAGCTCTTTGTCTCCTCCAGTCTCTTCTATGGTAGGACAGAATAGATGAGACAAAGATGCACACTTGACCTTACTATCCTTTAACATTGAGGCTATTACCTTGAAAGATAGTTCCTGGAAATACTCAATACGTTCACATGCTGGACACTGGACATAAATAACCAGTCTGTCCTTCTTTCTTTCAGCTAACACATTAAAGTTCTCTGGGATGTCCTTGAAGCCACAACCATTACAGCTTATGAATATCTTACACTCACTCATTGGTACAGCTCCTCTTTCTTCTGTTATACTCTTCAATTGTCTTCTGGAGCTCCTTAACAAACTGTTCATTTGAGTGCTTATAGAAGAGTAGTCCTTCAGCTATCTTGGCATCCAACATGGAGTCAAATTCTTCTATGACATTTTCATGTGGAACAAGCTCATATCCAATGTTTTGCTTACCACAAGCTGCACATTCAATGCCTATCTTTACAATGCATACTCTGGGATAGAAGTATTTCTCAGCATACTCACTGTCTACTATACCCCATGTTCTTATTACCCTGAAGATATTGCTTCCACAGTTATAACATTTGGTGTAGACTTCTGGACTTCCAGTAAGCTGTTTCACAAGAACTGGAATCATATCTTCCATACCACCATCTCCTACAAGTAATGATGTGCTAAAGAGAAAAAGTGTCCATTTATATGTCTTTCTCTAGTGACACAGACGTGTGCTTCAAACATTATTTCAAGACTTCAAGATATTATTTCCAGATTGCATTTGGAACATCTGATCTTAATTAGATAGCATCCCTCAAAGAACAAGCAAACATGCCTTCCAGTATGGCTAAGCAGCTGAAGCTGAAGCTCCATGAATGAACAGCAAACAGGACACACCATTATCCTATCGTTTATTGTGTTTCTTGGCATAAGCATCCCAGCATTTGTCACATACAAACATGTCGTCCCATGTCTTTCCATACCCTTTACGAGGTCTTCTCTCTAAGAAATCATCTACAGACTCATATTTGTGTCCACAATAAGCACACTTAGCTCCTCCATCATATACCCATAGGGCTATCTGTAGCCTAGTCATAGCCTTAGCCCATTTCTTCCTTTCCTCAGGATCTTTGGGAGCTACTGACACCAAGAAATAATACTCATCCTTATTGGATTCCTTCAAGCTTATCCCTCCTTTAATAAGATGTCAATGGATGGTGTCCCTTTACTTTGAAGACAAGAAAATACCCATGAGCTGTCTGGGCGTGCTTTTCATTCTTGAACAGTCCAACCAAGGTACGAATATAGACTAACAAGTCTATGAGTTCAAATCTAGTCAAGGAGTCTATTATCAGCTTATGGTTCAAGACTAGCTCTCCCTTGTATCGGGTATCCATGATTTTAACTATAAGGAAACCCTCTCTCTTCAACAGGACAGGAGCTATGTTGTTGAGATCAAAAGCACATTTTTTCTGTAGCTCAATGCTCCATTTAGTCTTTATGGGTGTCCAGTCCTGATCACTACGTTGGTACAGGATGTAGCTGGGTTTATCATACTTGTATGGAGGATCATAAATTATGGCATCAAAGCTATGCCATGGAAATACACTAGGTAGCTCGGTGATGGGAACATGGAACTGTGCTGGAGACTCAGGGTCTATGTCATTGGTTACCACTTCATACCTAAACCTGGCTGCCTTACCAACAGTTTGCCATAGCTTGCCGTGACCGTAGGTTACATCAAGTATCCTGGCTCCCTCTGGCAGATAGAACTCTAGTATATGTCTGAAGGTGTCAAATTGCTCTCCAAACAAGACAGTTAGCATTCTAGGAGCTTCTCCTCAGTGCTTTGACTATCATGAGATAGAGTGTCACCAGAAACCAGTAAACTAGGGTGGGAATAGCTAGGAAGACACTTGTCCATAAGCTGAGTAGTATAAAGCCTGTCAAGAAGAATATCATAGCCATAAAGGTCAGTAATGACCCCAGAAAGGAATATCCTCTCAGAGCTTCCCTGTTCTTCACTACTTCCTTAATCTGTAGTAACGTTCCTATCAGGCATATAAGATTACCTATTCCCATTATGATGCCTATCAATAAATGTTCACCTCTTAGCTTCATACCTGAAGTAGGACACTGGCTTGATGATTATCTCCAGGTTAGGATAGAAGTGCTTAGCAAATCTTATGGCATCCTCATGCGACTCAAAGTATTCTATGAAAGTATCCTTAATGTAGAGAGCATAGATGAACCCTGACAGCCTAAGTGGACTGGACATCCAGAACCTCCTTATAGCCTAATGTTTGGATAACCTGGGCCATAGAAGTATGTGATGAGCTCCTTGTGAACCATACCGTTGTACTCCTTTAGTACAAAGTCTATGTCATACTCGTCAAAGTCAAACCTATGTCCATAGCTGAACTCTTCATTAATCTCCAGAGCTATGTTGTAGAATTGATCCCTTATCTTCCTATCATGGCTGGATATCTTGATGGTTACCGAACCATGCTTGTTGTTCAATAGTCCAAGTAGGTTTCTAGCTGTCCCAAACAGGAAGCCCACTGGTACCTTATACTTATATCTGGCAGTCTTGAAGAGTCTTATAGCTCTCAGCTGGGAAGTCTGAATGAAGCTGAGGACATCCTCAATGGTGTCATACCTCACAGTAACCAGAACTGGATCACAGTACTGAGGCTTAGGCTTGGTTCTGATAACCCGGTAGTGCTCAAGAAACACCCCATACTTTCCCAGCTCATACGCTATGATCCTGGGGTCTATACAGTACACCAGAAGTTTGGTTACTTTCCCAGGTACTTCAAACCTTGTTGATATAGCTGGTCTTGTCTCATTCAAGTTCTTTCACCTCACCTCTATTCTAAATCTTCAGGATACAAAACACTCTATACCATGGAACGCCCAGATTTTTCTACTAATATTTTGGAGCTCTCTCTTAACTGTCCCCAATTGACGGTACCCCTTTATGTTTCCCTAAACAGCCATCTGAGCACAAAGCTGGAACCCTTCTTCCTCCCTGTAAGTAGAAACTCTATGGCTGACTCAGCTAGAACAGATGAAGCAAACAACACTAGAGTGGTTGAAAGTGGATAGCTGCATGGATCTACATTTATTGTTTCTGGGTCTGGGGGAGGAAGATAATTACTAGCCCATTTTACCTCTCCATACTCAGCCTTCCCGTTTATACCTCCAAACAAACATGGTACATTCAGCTTGCATGCATATTCCTTCATTAGCCTTCTGGACTCATAGTTGTCAAACGTACATATGGTAAGATCTCCAGAAGACAGTACCTCTTCAACATTGCTTTCATTCACTTCTACAAAGTATGTCCTAGCTCTGGCTTTGTTTATCTGGTAAAGGATGCCAGACAGAGCTCTTACCTTGGACTGGTTAAGGTTCTCTAAAGTAAAGGCTTGGGTAGATGTGTTGTGCATCTCTACACGATCTTTGTCATACAAAACAAAGCTTGACACTCCACTTCTAGCCAGGATTACTGAAGTCCAGCTACCAAGTGCCCCACAACCAGCTATAGTAACTGTCTTGTCCCTGAGCTTACTGAACTGTCTTCCCCTATGGAGCTCCTCATGAAGGAACATTCTAGAGACCATTCAATAGTCCCTCCTAATGAAGGTTATATTGAAACCTCACATTTTCTGATACATTATGATATATCTCAAACTTCATGTATATCCGAGAGATATACAACATGCTTGACCTTATAGAGGAGAGCTATGTTACATACCAGACAGTCAAAACACTGTACTCTCGTATGTAAGATGTTTATCTAGGACACACCAGTATATCCATTCTTTAAACTCAGCTATTTTCTCACAGTCTATACTCACAGCAGAGCCTTTAGATTCATTTTCAATAGAACAATCAAATATTCCTAAACAGCCGTTTCTCTCATGTACCCTTAAGAACTCTTTCTTAGGTTCAAATATTAGAAACCCATAACGTGTCATTACCTTTACAGCTTTCTTAGTCTCTATCAAATTTATAAGCTCTCCATTACTCCATGTCTTGCTTCTCACTTCTTATCGTCTCATCCAGGTAAGGGTTCTCCCTCAGTATAGATTCAGCTAGTCTATCTAGCTCACTAGCATAATCTCCCCAATCCTGCTCATCCAAGTAAGCTCTAAGAATTGGAATCAACAAGCTTGTTCTAATTTTACAATATTCAGGATATTCATTTTTTGACATCTCTTTTAGTCCTCCATTGGTAACTGTCTCCTTTACGGTAAAGTAGAGTATGGAGAAATACCATAAGCACAAGTTTCTTGTACCAAGCCTTAAGGCTTTCTTTATAGACACACTTGGTGGCAGTACAGTAGCTTCACCCTCATGATCACTGTACCACAGTATCTTTGTTTCCATTACTATAGCTTCACCCTTTCTCTTAGCTTCTTCAAGAGCTTAACCTGATAGCTGTCAGGATGTTCCAGGGACTCTTCTGTTATGAAGTAAGGACACTCTGCACAGTATATCCCATCGTATATGCCCCATGTTCTACCTCTACGGATTAAGCCTACTGGACACATTTCGTCTCCAGCCCTAACCTTGACTATCCTCTTTCTAGCCATAGACTCATTCCAGCATATCCCAGTCTTGTTCCCATCCATCTCTATTGTCTGTTCCACAAAACGCTTGATCTTTATCATTTCTATCCTCTCTAGTAGTAGTCATTCTCATGTAGGCCCTCATAAAACTGGTGTTTCACTATAACTATAGAAGCTAAATCGAAGTCTCTGTCTCTTCCAGATAAGCAAATCCCACTGTCCCTTACAAATAACGAGCTGTCGATGAGTACATTGTCAAGCCTGTCTTTGTATCTATATTCTACCTTGTATAAGTCTTTACCCCAGTCCTTCAACGATACAAGCTCAGCTCCTACCAGCCTAAGTGAATATCTAACAAGCTTTTCTAAAGGTGGAACCATAGAGTCAGCTATAAGCTTCAGGGCCTTCTTGAGCTCTCTTGGTACAGACAATTTGTCCAGAACTGAACTAGTGTCCCTGATGTTCTTACTCTTAATCTCTTCAAGGACACTCCTAGCTTCCTCCACTATACCATAGTCATACTTACGATGATAGTTCTCAAAGAACAGGTAAGTCCGTTTGCCTCTGTATACTCTTGCTACCACTGGTTCCAAGACAGACAGAGATGGACTGAACAGTAATGGTAGGGGAGCTGAGTATGGCACATGCCTCCTGTAATGATGCTCTATAGAAGGGATACACATCCAGTATCTCGTCCTAAGAACTGGAAACACATACACTCTCGGGAGCTCAAGCTTGTCATAGTACTCATTTCTTTCATGTATCTCTGCTTCTCTCTCTGGTACAGCATATATACCGTTCTCTCTAAACCATAAGACTCCACAATTTTCTGGTGTACATCCCTTTAGGATGAACTCTCTGGCTCCAGACCTGTCAAGCTTAACTACCTTCCTGCTTCCAGGAAGCACATGACTGATAAACAATTTCATAGCTCACCAGCAACCATACATTCATAGCTGCAATAAGTCACTATCACATACCCTATAAGCTGTCCATGATGATCCAGGATAGGCTCAGAATTTACATTTATACCCTTAAGACGTTCAACCCTCTTGCCACAATAATGGCATAGGAAAATAGACTTGCTTTCTTCAGGCATAAACCTCACTTTGGTAAATGTTCAGGCATCCCTAAATTTCCTAGCTAGACTCTGTCCAGAAGAAAAGCTAGGCCAGAACAATATCCCTCCAATATAGCTACCGATGTACTTAAGAGGGTTATACTCCAATGGAACACCTTTAAGCAAACCTATGAATGATGCAGATACCATAAGCACTAGAAGGGTCAGCCCAAGGATAATAGCCAGTCTCCTTTTCAGCTCGTATATGAATCCCCCAATTACACCTATGCACATCCATTCCATTGTCTGGACAAGATTATAAAAAAACAGAGTCCATAGCTCCACTGTTTACCCCTCATTTAAACGTACTTTCATTGCACCCAGATCTTTAAGGGATATGGCAAACACCAGGTATTCACCTTTCCTCCTAAGGTAGACATGTTCTAAGCCACACTTCAGACACTTACCAGTGTCTCCTTTAGTTAGATGTGAGTACGAAGAATGAAACAAGACGTTAGAACTGCACCTGTAGCATTCTATTGTGTAGTAATAGTCATCAGGAGTGAGAGCTCCAAATGGATCATCGTCTATCTCCACACGTTTGGACTTGAGCTTAGTGTGATACTCCATCATTGAACAAAAGTTGTCATCAAAGAACTTACATCTCTTACATACGTCATGTGGGAATGAACCGAACAATCCTCTCCTGGAGCTAATGGGACATTTACCAACCACCATAGTCACTGTTTTCAGCTTAAGGGGTCTAGAAACTAGGCGTGTCTTCATGTTTACACCTGCTTATACGTAATTAAACACTGCCCATGTCTACTTGGGCTTACTACATAGCTTGCTATTGGGGAATTTACCCTTGTCGTACACACCTAAGCTTGGTATCCATCCACAATTGATACACCTAGGTCTTCCTGGACATCCCAGCAAAGACGCACTAATCAAATCCACAGGTATGGATACCAAGTACCCTCCACATTTTGGACATGTCCCTAGAATGGCAGCTTGGGTAACATAGCCTCTTCCGTCAATAAATACAGGGCCAATACCAGGTATGAAAGACATTTGTACCAAGACAGATATACACCTCCTATGACAGGAATTTTACTCCCCTCTTACATTTTGGACAGTACCAGCCTCTAAGTGCATCCTTATGGAACAAAGGCTTAAGGCTTGTTTTGCACCTTGGACATTTCCTTGACATATGCTCCTCAGTCCTCACTGAGAGTTCATAAGTGCCCCTAGCCTGCTTCTGATGCTGTTCATCTTAGCAATGTGTGTCATGGTTCTTCTCTTGAAGAATGAGCTGACACCTTTTAATGGTTCATGCTTCATAGACACCAAGTTTAGTAGAGTAGCTACTTCATGATCAAACCTTAGCTCTTCAATTATTGAATCGATTTCACAGAGTACATTCACTTCTCCAGTCTTATCCTCCATGTGTGTTTACACCTCCATCTTATCTTAAAATAGTAGAGAGGTTATTTTGAAGATATCCAGTACATAGGTTTCTTAGTATACTCTGGCCTGGTAGGTGGGACAGTACTCATTATCTCAGCTACAACCCTGGATGGAGAGCTCTCCCCTATCAATGCAACTATCTGGTCTACAGAATACTGGTCTACCTTCTCTATTGTCACTCTCTCATAGTTTATACCAGCTCTCTCCAGTCCTCTCCTGAAGTACGAATCTCTGCCAGTATTGATTCCCAGAATTATAACCTTTGGCTTGAAGGTAAGTTTGGAGTATTCATCAACAAACCTTGGAGGATGGTTCTCAGCTTCGTCGGTTATGAGAACCAGAGTGTCACATGTATCATTGAGCATCCTCATGAGCTGCAGTCCAGCTCCCAGTGGTGTCCATCCTCCAGTCCTTAGCAGAGAGAATGCTTCCCTCCACCCGGTAGGTGAATAGTCTACTGGAACTACCTTGACTGGACTCTCTCCAACTGCATATACTGAGGGAGGCTCCTTACATGCCAGAGTCAATGCAGTAGCTAGCATTCTTCCAGCTTCGATGGCTGGTTGCATAGAGCCAGAGACATCAATGTGTATGGACACTCTAACGTCTAGCTTGCTGGTGTTCCTGGACTTTAGTACTATGGTGTTCTCAAGAAGCTTAAACAGCTCGTATGGCACCTTAGCTGGATCAAGATAGGATAGAATGTTGAGTATCCTTGATGCACTTACCCGTTTATCACTAAGAGCAGCTTCTATCTTACCCTTTATGATGTCCATGTTAGGCTTAATAGCTCTGAACCTACCAAGCATGTTTAAGGACTGTAAAAGCTCATTTGGAGTCATTCCCTTTATTAGAGCTCTCAGTATCTCTGGAGTCCTTACCTTGATAGTTGTCAGAGCTATGTAGGATGGAACCGGAAGCTTACTGAGTATCTCAGCTACCCTATTGGGGTCTTCCTCCTCTCTAAGCTCTCTGAAAGCTTTCCTAACGGTTCCAGTCCTCTTGAACAGCTCTTCACCTATAAGCTTGAAGTTAGGATTAGATGATCTGTCTGTAGGAATGTGTAGGGCTCTCACAATATATAGGAGTTCCTTCTTAGAACGTAGAATGTAGCTAACAAGCCTCCTATAGCTAAGTTCAGCTAAGTAATGTTTCACAGCTGATCTAAGACTTCTGGTCTTCCTTGCATGATAGACAACTTGATAGACTAGCCTAAGTGGTAGCTTCTGGAGTAGAGCCCATCCAATATCTCTCAGCTGGCTCTCATCAGCTTCCATGAGTGTCTTTACGAAAGCTACCTTGTGATCTCTGACAGTTCCATTCTCTATGTACCAGCTGGCAAATCTGGAATAGAATAGAGGATTAACATCCTTGACCTGTCTATGAACCCCAAATATCTCATCCAGATTGCCATGTGGACAGTTCATGATAGCAGAGAACATCTGGAGGTTAGCTGATGCTTGTTCGTTACTCATAGCTAATCCCCTCTATATCTCTCAGATATAGTCTATCCATAAACAGCTCTTGGCCTAACAAGGATAGCCTCTTCTGTCTTGTCTATACAGTACTCATTGCTGTCAAGCTCTATGTTGGCTACTTCACTAACGTAGCTAAAAATCTCCTCGTCACTAGCTTCCTTAAGGGAGCTATCCACTTTAAGAGAGGTACTCTCTCCTCTACTAACTATCCTAAGCTCTACTTCCGGCAACTTATCACTCTCCTTACATTTTATATTTTGTCTATCCTTTCCATGGACAGTCTATAAAACATGGGGGATGACCAGAATGGAATTGGGCCCGCCTTGACTTGTGTGGAAGTGCCAGGAGCTATCCCTGCACCCGAACTGCACAGTTTGTAAGCTCCTAGCTTGCCCACACCTTTAGTCTAAGCCGGGTAGTCAAGTCAGGTAAGATGCGGGACTTACGACCTGGAACGTAGACTAAGACAGGCGGGATTTAAAGTGTGAAAGTGGTGGGAGCTAATTTTGGAACCCTGATAATTGTTCAGGTTTGTAAGCTCCCACCAAGTCACACCTTGGTTTCTGACCTTTTGGGTAAGGATGGGATATTTAAGCATTTCGGAGCTCTATACACTAGCAAGACTCTCTAGGACATCTATCAACCCTGGATATCTGGCTTTTGGAGGGTTCTTTAAATATTTCCTAATTGCCTCGGTACGGGTGTCAGCCACAATCAGGGGTACACACCAGCCGTTCCCTTCATCCCCAGTTATGACAGTCTTACCAGTCCGGATGTTTGTCCATATCCATAGACGTTCAGAAGGCTCTAATAGCTCGACAGTGAAGGTTCCATTAGGTGACTTCCATGCTGGAACCTGTTCCTCCCTAGGTATGCCAAGGTAATGCTCTAGCATTTCTTCCTCAAGTATAGGAGTACCATCAAAATATAGTCCCATCTATATCCCTCAGATATAGTTGAGCTAGGCTTCAAGTATTTCTTTGAGGATAATGATCATACCTTCCTCTTGCTCCTCAGTATAGATACTTCCAGCTCTGAGAGATTGTAGTCTTTTCAGCTTTTCTACCAGCTTCCTCTTATCCAGCATCAAGATATCCTTGTCTAAGATGTCCATGTATATCCTTTCTATCTCCTTCCTTGTATATTCCATGCCTAGTCGTTTAATGAACTCTTCCAGAGTTATTCTAGCTACCAGAGAACCTCCATTCCTCTTTCTCCATCCATTACACATTCTCTAATCACCTAAGTAAGGTATCATCCCATTAAGAGGAACATGCCATGTTATAAGTTCTACATATATTCATTGTTTATCCCTACCTTTTTCATTTATCACAACAAGAGAGTTAAACTATGTCTTTCATTCTATCTCTGTACTTCAGATAACAACCAGAGCATAGCCGGATATAATGTCTATCAAGCTTTGAATCTACCACTATATAGTTTTCAGTTAACATATCACAAAGACTACACGGTCTAAAGCTAAGCATGTCATAGTAGAGTTCAGACTTCATAAGCTCACCGTATCATTAACATCATTCCAGGTTAATAATATATAAAGAGAGAGAAGCAATTAACACTAAGGCATAGACCTTCATAATGAAAGCACCATTAGAAGCTCGGGTATAAGGTCTTTGTATTTCATGTAACAATAATAACACAAATAATATGACTTGAACTTCTTATAATGGTATAAAGGGCCATTACAAAAGGCACATCTATGGAGCAAGAAGACCAGTGATAATTTAGCTTTAGACAAATTATTAAGGGCCATATAATACCTACTAGAGCTCATAAAGTCCATCAATCCTCATTGGTAGATGGAACTACGACAATATCAGGAGCTTGCAACGTTTCAAAGTAGGCCTTGTACCTTTCATACTTCTTGGGTATAACCTTGCATGTAGCCACTATAAGATGGTATGGTCCAATATGCTTAACCATTTCAGGATGATCCCTTAGACAATCATCTATGTCATATGTATCTCTAGCTTTATACTCACAGTCTTCTTTCTCACATACATATGAGAAATGATATTGATCATCCACTATCCTGACATCACCTATAATAGCTAGATTGTTTTCTTCACATTGTTTAATTAGCTTGTCCTTTAGAGACTGTGTGTGATATGCTATAAGCTCTGGACTGGCATCGACAAACAGCTTACATACTAAGGATACCTTCTTAGGCTTGATCTCTATTACCTTATCCATTTCAACACTCTTCCTTCTCTTTCATGTATTGATAATAGCCAAAGTATCTACCACAATTTTTACAATAGCAGTCCCATAACCAGGGACTAGCTGGTTCAAACATGATAGTGTTCTTACTTCCACATCTAGGACATGAAGGGCCTCTAGGCTTAGTACACATCACCTATCCCTCAACTTAACATTGACCTAAAGCTCTTTTGCCACTCTCATCTGTTTGACCATCTTAGTATTTGCTTCGATATCTCCAGACTTATCTTTAACCAGATTATAACAGTCCTTACATAATAAGATATAGTCCACATAGTCATCATAATACATCAGAATATACTCTTTTTCATATCTTAGGGGTCTCTTACAATAATAGCAGAAATTCACTCCTTTATCTCCTTATATTAAAATCCTGACATAATGAGCCTTATCACCATGCCTATGATAATATGTTCCAGGGATAGGTTCTTGACTGTCCTTCTGTATTTCCAGTCCTTCTTTTGCATATTGTAATCTTAGCTTATGTAACAGAGATTCCTGTCCATAGAATATTCTAGCATGTTCAGGGTTAGACAGGTTTAGAACTATATGGTATCCTCTAGAAGTCTCTGTGACCATGAAGATAGGAATACCAGCTGACTCTACTATTTCTAGGATTTCCTTGCATAGAACCCAGTCTGGCTTGTCCAAATCCAATGTAGCAAATGCAGTTCCTTGAGCTTTGTATTTATGTAGCATACCAAAGTAAAGAACTTCTTGTCTGGAGAGAACAAGCTTGGAGGATTCATCTCCCTTGTACAGTTCATCAGCATTACGTTTCATCACTTCAGCTACTGCCCTACGAGTGTTCCTTGGACTCAACGTACCAAAAACTGCCTTAGCCTCAAAGGGTATCAACACATACTTCACTTCTCTCGATGGAAGCATCTTCCTGTAACGGTGTCTACCATACTTCTGTAGGAGAGCCAGATTGTACACCACATCGAAGTATCTACCTCTCCAGTTCTCAATAGGTCTCACTATCTTTCTCTCAACCACCAAATCCCGTATCTTAAAGCCTAGCATCTCTCTAGCCAATCTGCTTCTTACAGCTAGCATTACCAAATGAACTGTAGAAGAAGGAGATACAGACAGTTCCGGTAACCTAGATATGAACTCTTTAGTTTCCTCTTCAACTAGAATCTCCATGTTTAGACACCCCTCAATCTTCACCATCCTTCAAGAAGCTTAAGATGTACCCAGCCAGCCATATGACGAAAGCTAGTGTCAAGAAGAACCCTTTACAGAATGGATGGATGCTGATGCCAGTTATATAGAATACAAAATCAGCTATGTATCCCCAGAAGAACACGTCAACTAAGCTCCCCACAAAATAGGCTATAATTAGGTAGATAATCAGCTCTACCATTACACTCCCTTCACACATACAGTTCTAAAATCTACTCATCCTCCCTGTTCTTTCTCTTCCTGTCGATATACCATATCTCTAAAAATGCCGTTATTGCAACTGCCAGCAAAGACAGGATAGCAAATAAAGCTACACTCATCGGATACCCTCAAGTACGTCTTATCTCCAGCCAGGGGACAAGCCTTAGTACTTCATGTAGGGTATATTTAGGATGAAGCCAGTTACCGAGCTCACCTAAAAACTCACCATGATCAGCTGTAACTATAATCTTTCCAGAATAGTGCTCAACAAGCTTCTCAACATATTCTAGGACAAGCTTCAGGTTGCCCCGATGAGCTTTCCTTATGTCCTCAGGAGTAATAATTCCCTTCTTCATCAGCTCCGTTAATGCACTTGCATGAGAATATCTAGCTCGCTTCTCATCGATACCAAGCTCCTTGAACACTATCCTGTCCTCTCCGATCCATGGGGCATGAGGCTGGACAAACCATATTATGCTTCCAGGCTTAGCTTCCTTAGCATGCTTGACTACGTTCCATGGAGGTACGGTCAACAAGTCATTGTCCCACCCTATATCCCATATGTCAATTACTTTGAGAAAATGCTCTGGAGCATAATACCCTTCTACCTTACGTTTGGAGTTAATCATTGGAGTAGCTGAGTAAACAACAAAGGGATACTTGTCTGGGAATGTACGGAATCTCCATATGCTGGTGTGTGAGGCTGGGCTTATTACTGTCCTGTACTCCCCTTTAATAAAGTTCTCTTGCTGGAATATGTCAGCTCTACAAGCATCCAGAATAATGAGATAGTCCCATTTGACTGAATGAATCAAATCGAGCTGATAAGCTAGATTCAAAATCTCCAAGGTAGGTTCTCCTTTAAAGATATTTAGCTAACCAGAACACTATGTTGATCAGTAACGAGATTATGATACCAGTGATAATGGCCCATAGCTTCCTATCAGCTGAGTTCATCTGGGCCTTAAGCCATTTAATGTCTGTCTTGACAGCTGCCATATCCTGACAGAGAGCTATGACTGTTTCTGTAATGGCACTTCCAGGATTAGGATCATTTTCATCTTTACCCATAGAGCTTACCTCTCTTTAGTGTAATAGCTTAAACCAATTAGAGTAGTGTGGAAAGTTTCTTATAACTTTTTCACAATTGGACTAAGCTCCATAGACCCAACATCGAACTCTGAGACCAAACATTCAAAGTCTTATAGGGTCTCCAGCTTATTAGAGTATGTCTGTTTGCACTGAGAGACAGGTCATAACAGTGCTTTACAACATACACATTGTCTTCCTTCTCTACTACAGCATATGTCTTTCCATGTCTAAATTCCTTAACTATCATGTCTACTTCTCCATTATAATAATCCTTTCTCCACAGCATGGACAGTACCATATCTGGAAATAAGCTGTCAATATCTTGTCATCTGAAGTCTTAGTAAACACACTCAGGTATACTCCATCTTCAGCTAGAATCATAGCATTCATCAGACTGTCCATCTTCTTACAACATGTTCTTGCATACAGGTCTTTACCTTTCTTTATAATTAACATTCCAGACATCCCTGGAAGTGTATCCGATAACAACAGACTATGAACAGAAGGACTAAAAGGATTATGCCAAGTATGGTAGAAGGTACAAAGTGATCCTTACCTATAGCAAAAGGGTTATCCTGGGATACTTCATCAAGCATGAGTGAGAAGCTGACACCATGAAACAAACAGTCATACGGCTCTGGTGCCAGCAAACCTATGATCATGAGAATCAATGCATGATGATAATGCTCTAATATCCTGAGAAAGCTAGCGTTCTTCCTTTCTTTGATAGCTCTTATCTTAAGCTTAGCTACTCCCCAGAAACATTCTCTCCATACTTCACATATAACGTAGCCTATTATCATACCAGCTACCAGACATACAATATTTAGCTCAAACATCCTGTATCCCTTACCTAATATTTCTTCTTCACTTACCTCATAGACAGTGCTGAGGGTAGGCAAGCAGCTACTAATGCTCCCTAGCCCTTACATGTCCGGTTCTGGACACTGTTACCAAATACCCTCTCTTACCCATTTCAACAGCTTTCTTCAAAGTCCATGACCCTCCAGAACGTTTACCCTTAGGGTTAATACACCAGATAACATCACACTCAGAAGCTATCTGGAGGTTCCTTGATCTATATCCTCTCTTGACGTAGAAGTCCCCATCAATGTAGCAACCTTTCAGGGGTCTAAGGTGTCCATCTGGGATAGGAGATAGAATATCCTTCCACTGGTGGGCTGGAGCTGGGAATATGATTTTATCGATGCCAAGCTTGTCAGCAGCTTCCTCAGCCCATATGTCTACTCCACCCTTGTGGCATCCTCCAGACACCAGTATCACTTCCCCATACATTACGGTGTAGGCTAGGAGGATGGAGCTGATGAAACGTTTAGCTTCCTCTATTTGTTCAGAAGTCTCCCACTTGCTCATCTGAGCTCCTACTATTGCCACCTTCATCTCTACACCCCAGAGATTAAATTATGCCGAATAGTACCTAACCTGATTATCATAATAACCCGTAAGCAACGCATTGGAACTAACATATTGCCACATCCAGTTCTTTAGCTTCCATCTTCTTCATCTATATTTCTCACCTATAGTAGTTCAGTTACTTTGAACTTTAGAACTTCCTCAAGCTTAGTCAAATGTTCATGGTCCTCTTTGCTTTCAATCAACACAAACATTACATATCCCATAACAGGAGCTATTAATAATGATACCTTTACCTTGTCTCCTTTCTTTATATCAATTGGTCTAAGATTGATACCTCTCTTAACTACATAGAATCCATCCTTCTTCTTTCCTATACCAACTACCCCTTCATTTGGATCTAACACTTCAGCTATAGCTTCATACCATGGCATTTTAGGCTCCCACATTGGAAGTTCAAGTTCTCTCCCATATGGTTACTACTCTTACCCTCCTATTTGTTCCAGTCAACAACAAGATATGGCCAGAAAGTTTCCATAGCTCTTTAGAGTAAATAGGAACAATCGTATCCAGCCATACTAGAAATCCTCCTGGTTCCGTAATATAGGCAACATCTCTTACCACTTTAGCTTTTGAGAACGGCTTAGTACCATATCTTTCAAAGTCTCGTTTCTCGTAAGGAGGATCAGCTATCACCAAATCAAATTGTCCCTTAGAAAAATACTTTAGTAAATCTCTCACATCCCCAACTACATCTGGATTAAGGTTTGGGTTGATATCAAAAGTAATTCCTTGTTTGTCCCTGACAGTTCCAGAAAATAGGTGAAGTATTCTATGCTTGTCTGGAAATAGGGCATAAACTCTTTCTAGATATGAAGGAGGATATTCTCCATAATATCCCTCTTTTCTTTGATAGTTGTGTCCTATTTGCCATATGCCATAAATCCTCCAGGATACCCCTAGCTCATGAGTGTAGTCCTTGAAGATTCGTTTGTAGTTTCTTACTCTGTCCTGTAAAGTCATTCTTCCAAATCTAGTCTGACACATTGACTATCACCTTTATTTGGATAGGAGAGAAAGGAGCTTATCCTTCCTCTCCATCTCCTTCTTCTCCAGGTAGAGCATAGATTATAGGTGTTCCATGACCGTCTGTAGACAATATTAGCACCTTAATGTTTGGTGATATCTCCTTCAGAGCTTCAAGGTACAGATACAGCTTGGTAATCTCTTCAGTACTGTTCAAGCCAGCTGCTTTAGCTATCATCTCAATAGACTCTCTGGTGGCATTGGCAACTATCAACCTAACCTGGGCTTCAGCTTGGGCTATCCTTATCTTCTGTTGAGCTTCTGCATCAGCCAATATAACTATACGTTCCCGTTCATACTCAGCTTGTATCTTCTTCTGTTCAGCTACCATCTTGTCCTCAATAGCTTGCATGTACTTGTCTGGTAGAGCAATGTTCCTTAGGTCAAACTCTAGATGGATTAGAGCTCCCTGGAGTGACACAGTATTCCTAAGGGCATCAAACACAGCTTCCTGGATAGCCAATGCCACAAGCTCTCTCTGGGTTATCATCTGGATGGCTGTAAAGTTCTTGGTAACAAACCGTATGGTCTCTCTCACTGTAGAAGCTATAGCTCTGTCCTCCCAGTCAAGGTTTGGATATGACAAGTATAGAGACCTGAGCTTACTTGGATCCAAGCTCCATCTAACCATAACATCGATAGTAGCTTCAAGCTGGTCTGAAGTAAAGCATTTGATAGCTGGATATTCTGCATAGGGGTCACTTCCATCACCCCACATGCCTATGCTTTCAGTAGCATAATAAATGAAGACCACGTACTGCCATGGCATCTTGACAAACCAACATGGACCAAGCACAGGTTCCGATACTCCTCCAGTCATTGGGTCTATTACCAATGCTCCATATCCGGTATCTACTGATACAAACATGGTAGCAAAGAACACTCCAAGAGCTATCCCCCCTATTATCAGGGATACCAACAGAAGTGCTTTCATAGCTTTCAAGTACAGTTTCCTCATTGTTCCACCTCCTTAAAGTTAACATGATTCCTCTTTATTGGAGATAGAGGAACAGGACAGCTATCACATCCTTCCTCTCTATGATCACAGTCTTCTATACACCATGCCCATCCTTTAGGGCATAGCTTACATTCTTCTAGCTTAGGTTGAGGAGCTTCCATTCTTATTTTCCGTCTATAAAATAGAATCTCTATCACAGCTGTTAGTCCCACAACCAGAAGGGCTAATAGAGAGACTATAAGGGTTAACTCCATATTCCCACTTCCCTTTAAATTTAACACCTCTCAGCTAGCTCAGCTCACATCACGTCTCAGGTGCTGGCCTATTCATCATCAGGTGTCTCTATTCCTTCTTAAACACCAAGATATACTCATGAGCCTTACTGGTATATTTCATCCTGTCACACTTGGATATCTGGGTCCATACAAAGGGGCTTCTTAATACTGAAATAACTATGTCCCATGGAGTGAAGCTGTTCTTTGCAGCAAGCTCTATCGTGTCCTTATGGAGAATCCTAAAGCCTTCCTTCCTAAAGTCAGCTACTACAAATATACAGAACTTACCAGGCTTAAGGACTCTGTAACAGTTGGATAATGCTTCATCTATCCTAACCAGATATTCGTCATAAGTCTTACAGTCTGAGAGCTGACCTTCTACACTTTCATATTTTTCAAGGTTCCAGTACGGAGGACAAGTAAATACTAAATCAACAGAGCTATTAGCTGAATGTTCAAGCTTACATCCATCTGCATTGTACAATATGTAGTCTCCCGTAGATGAAGTTAATAGAGTACTTCTACTCTTGACCTTATCTAGGAAGGAACTAGCAATACTGAACATTCTTGGTGAGATGTCATATCCAATATAGGTTCTCTCAAGCTCTATAGCTACAGCTCCTCTAATACCCCATCCCATGAATGGATCAAGGATAATATCTCTTTTCTTACTCCAGTATTTAATCACAAAGGATGATAGTCCATAAGAGAACTTTGAATACTTTAGCCCTGGAAGGTATTTACTACTTGAGCTTCTCTTACACATGTCTATGGTCAAATAGCTATCTATCTCTCTCCATCTTTTAGGTACATTCTCAAAAGTCATTACAGACTTAGGTAGGAAGCCGTACTTCTCTTTTACAGTTGGCAAAGGTGTTACCTCTATAACAGTCCATCCAGTGCTTCCATTATCTCTTCCATGAGGTACTTGTCTGATTCTTCCTCTACCTCTATAACAATCTTCTTAACCTTCCTGAAATCTTTAGAAGAAAGTAAGTCCCATAGGCAAACACCTTCTGGAAAATCTCTGGGATAGCTAACTTCTAGACTGTCAATCTTAATCTTCAAAATCCAGGCTCCTCCACAACTGGTATAAGCTTCACTCTAGCTCCACACCTTCCACATATATAACGATTAGACTCCAACAACTTAGCCCATTCATCTTCACTCAGTATGGTTGCCTCATACATCAAGGAACCCTCCATTTCTGGGATTAAGGTAGCTCCACACCTAGGACACTTCAATTGCACCACCATTAAAGCTCTTCCGTAATAGCTACTTTAGAGAAGAACAATATGGATGCATCTATCCATGACATTATATCTTCCATATGCTTGTATGATATTTCAGTGTTCCACCTGAACCTGGTAAGATGGTTGCATATCCTTGCCTTAGCTCTGAACTCAAGCTTAAAGGTTGAAAGCCCTGCTGAACCTACAGAGATTTTAAGCAGCAGCTCAGTGTTAGCTTTCTTGTCTTCGTTTACTTTCAAGGTAGCCTCTCCAGTATGTAGCTCAATAATCCTGAAGTCTTTGTCCCTAACCAGATGATTAGCCAGTGCAATCAGCTTCTTAGAAAAGGACAAGCTTTACTCCCTCTTAACAAGGAAGTCAAAAGCTCCAGCCAGTACTCCCAGAAAGGAGGGAGGAGGTATCTTCATGTTTAGTACCTCCTCCCTATGCTTCAGAAGGAACTGCTCTATGTTCTCTCTTGTCAAGCCTTCCGGTAGCTCTTCATATTTGTAGCACTGGAAATCAAGGATCTCAAGAAGGGCAAACACTAGCTTCTCATCCTGTCCCTGAGGTACAAGCTGTCCAGAATGGAGCCCAGCATGTTTTAGTACCTCAAGTAGAACTGTCTCTCCAAACTGTTTCCTAAAGTCTTCTACTATCCGTCCCATATACTTTCCCCTTCTGCTGCATAAATCTTGTTCACCAAAGATAACCTGAAAGACACTCAGGCAGCTCTTAGCTCAACCTTCTTGTTGCTTATTAGCTTAGCTCCACACTGTGGACACATGACAATGTACTCTCTTGGAGAAGATCTGGCTTTCTTCCTTGGCTTGACTATACCTTGCAGCTTCATGTCCTGTTTCTTGATAGCTCTCAGTACTTTCTCTTCTGGAGCTCCATCAAGAACGTTCTGAAGAGCCTGGTAAGCTCGGTATACCGTAAGAGTTCCCCGATCAAGCTCAGCTACTATGTTTGGAATCTTGTCTTCATTCTCATATATTGTCTTCAGCTGGTATAGCTTGCCAGACGATATTCCCAGCTCATGGGCAACCTTGTCTCTAAGCTTTGGGAATTCGGTCAAAGTTTGTCCTAATTTCCCTTTCTTGGGTTTCCCCACCTTGTAAAAGGGCTGGAACTTCTTCTCTAAGACCTTTGCTTCCATGAACAGTTCTCTGGGTGTCTTCTGTCTGTATTTGTTAAGCATTACTATGGCAAGCTCTTCGTCTTCGTAGTATCTGATGATTACTGGTACCTTCCTTATCCCAAACCTCAATGCCCTGTTGTAACGTCTCCTACCATCCAATATCTGGAGCTCTTTGTTTACAACAAGGGGAGTACGGATGCCATTGTCAGCTATGTCCTTATCTAGCATTTCATCGATATGATCTGTATAGATTTTCTTGTTGAACGGATGTACTTCCAGCCTGTCCGTATCCACCAGATATATAGTGTCCATAGGCTTGAGCTCTCTTAGGCCAATACCTTTACCTAGACTCAACTATTTCTCACCTCATCCCCTAAAACATTCAAGGCTATGGATTCGACATGTTTTCTATATTTAAGCATTTCGTTACACTGTAAGGACTAAAGCTTGTATAGCTTGAACACTCTCTCTTTAGGGTGAATAATTAGGACCAGGCAAATATCCAGCAATCCTATGTGAGTGTGTGCTGTGACAGATATCATTCCATTTCCCGTCTGAAGCATGAGGAACAGTTCTCCTTTCTCCAGAAATATGTCCATATAGCACACCTATTCTATGTTTCTAGGATGTCTCGTCACCAGATATTGCCTACTGAACAAGCCATACACATACCACATGCTTGTACCTTGGACTTTTATATGGCTCGTTTATATCCACTCATAGACTGCATTTATCAGAACGTATAGGATAACAATCAAATCCTCTGCTCTTGGGTTTCCATAAACCTTGATGTATGAATCTAAGGCATAATCTAAGTTATCCTTTAGCAAGGCTATGAAGGAGCTAAGGCATCCTTCACTAAACTTACCTCCCTCATTGAAGGTAAGCTTTCTAGCTATTAAAGGACCATTTGGGCCTCTCTGGTACACCCATGACAAATATTTCTGTTCAAGAGCTATCTGGTAGACAATGTCTAGCATTCCTAAAAGTCTTCTCTTAGCTTCACTTCTCTTCATTTACACTCCACCTCTCTCTAGCCTATTTTCTTGAGCTGAACATGAGCATGTTCATATTGCCTGTTAACCCAATCGAATACTTTTCTAGCTTCTCTTCCCCATAAGGCATTGCTAATCCCGGTAAGTAACTCTACTACTTCCTCCTTTCTTTTAAGTAGCCATTCTTGTTTTACATGCTTATGGGGAAATAATATGATAGTATCAGGTTTACCAACATCATCAGCTACCACATATATGGAGCCGTCATAATACCATCTAGACTTTTTAGGGTTGACACAGAATGGACAAGTATCTCCAGTCAAGCTATATCGACACCTTGAAGCTCCTTTTATTGCTGCTTTCAAAGAAAACCAGGGTAGCTAACAGCTTCCATGCTTGATAGAAGGGGCATATGGACTTGTCACATTTTGTTGGATATGCAAGACCACAAGCTACAGTTCCTTCAATAACTTGGAAGGTACATTCCTTCTTTTTCACCATTATCTCTCACCTCCCATTCTTAACCTAGTTCCTGACGGTATCTCTCACTTAACGGCATACCGTTCTGTCCATTCCATTTCCATACATAGAGTACAAATGAAACAATCAATATCAAGACTGGCAAATGTATATCCCTCGGATATAGTTCATATAACGTACTTTGAGAGTATCATGGTAGCAGTGAATCTTGAAACATGCTTTACTCTCCTGAGATAGTTCTCCTTGGCCATAGGGAAATATATCAGTCCTACCCTCCCAGTCCTTGTTCTAAATATAGAGTAGTTCTTGAGGACTGGGTACAAGTCCCTATACTCTTGAATAAGGTGCAAATCAGACAGTCCAGCTTCTCCAATAAACCTCTTAATCAGAGAGTGATCAAAGGGATTCAAGCTATCATCCCTTATTATCACAACATCAGCTGTGCTCCTAATCTCTTTAGATGAAGAGTGAAACCTGTGCTGTGCAAATATTGTAACTATCAGGCCATAGTTCCTGTTAATCATCTTGCTCCATAAGTGTCTAATGTTAAAGTAAGCCTTTAAGGCCAAGGTAGGAGTTTCATCTATAGTAAAATCATCTACAAAGACAAGCTGAACGAGCTTCCTATTAAGGCCAGTAGACAGAATAGACATGAGATCCCCCTTGATCATTACTGGATTAACATTGCGTCTGCCATAGATACGTACAGCTTCTTCAGCTATCGACCTTACAAGCTCTGTCTTGCCAGAGCCCTGAGCTGAAAACAAGATTACTCTCTTGTGCTTGATGGCATTTGTCCTATACTTCGTCTCTGGAACCATCTTTATAGCTTCAACACTTGGAAACAAATACCTTATGAAATATTCATTGTCACATGGTAGATAAAACATATCCTTAAGGTTGGTCAACTATAGCCACCTTTTTGTACATTTCCAAGCATCTTAGCATCCCTCTTGGATAATACTAAGACTCTAAGGAAAAATTATACGTTTGGTTACCCGAGTAGCTCCATACTCAAGTAGACACAGTAAATGTTCTTGTGCATTCTTTCAATGACATACGGAGTCTCTAGTGTACAACATAGCCTGACAGCTCCTTCTTTTTCTTTTGCACTATAACAGAATGAACCAGCAACTATATCATGGATTGTACACCCGTAGATCTCGTCAGCTAGAACCACCTTCCTTACTTTTGTCCACAGTTCATTCCATGAAGTCACTATAGGGTTCATAGCTAGAAACCTCTCCAGAGCTACAAAGACATGGCTACAAACCAAGCCATCTTTAAGGATACCCTCAGTGTGGAAGCCACATACACCACATTTAGCCATGGTAAAGACATATTTCCCAGGTTGTCCTGACACATCAGATATGCTCTCAGCTCCCTTAGGAAGAGGTATCTCAACATATTCTATATCTTCTCTTCTAGGGGTAACAGACATGCTTCTCGGTAGAGCTATGTCACACATCTCTTCTATCCCTATACAGCCACAAATAACATCTTTATCTCCAAAGTAGGAGCACAATATCCAGGGGCTATGTGGTGCTTTTACTTGGTACCTACATCTTAGCTCTTCACTCATATTATGAACCCCTATATCTGATGGATATAAATAAGCTTAAAGGAACTCTATTACTCCAAGTGATGACATTAGATTGTTCAGCTTCTTATATAATACCATCTTAGTCCTTATGTCTGTTCTCCTACTCCATATTCTCATAGACATTTCTTCATAAAAGTCCTTCAAGCTCATCCCTCCATAATAATAATACCTGGAGAATATGCCTTGGTAGTACACCTTTGGAAACAGTTCAGGAAGAGCCTCCTTTAAAGCTGAGATATAAGGTTCAACACTAACCATGAATAAGTCATTGATAGCTTTGTTGAACCTTCTACTTGCATCATAAATCTCCATAATTGCCTCGTCCAGGTCTTCAATAGTAAGATGTTTAGTGTGCCTTCTGTATAAGCTTCTAACTACAGACACCAAGATAGAGTAATATCTCCCAAAATGTCTGGCTTTCCTACATAAGATGGCATGAGCTTTTAGACTAATTGTTCCATCCACAGAGTTGCTAACCATAACACCGGTGCTATTCTTTTCTATAAACATATAGAGCCTCCAGTCAGGTTCAGCTATACTAACCCTAAACCCTCTCTTCCTGGCTATCTCCATAACAGCTGTCTTAACATCCTCATTAGGTATCAGCTTATAACGCCTGCTTACTATGGCTACTAAACATCCATCCTTGACTATGGCTTTGTACCTCGTATTATTACCTCTAAACAACAGGATCTTTTCTTGGTATCCATACGGTCTGTCCACAGTCCGTTCTACCTCAAACTCTACTAAGAGCTTTTCTGGTCTATTAGCTCTATCCACCTCCAGCATAAACATGCACCACTCATTAACAATCAAAAGAGCTCGTTATGCTCTAGATACTTTTTCTCCCACTTCCCTCTCCTGATGCATATGTACACCTCTCTAGACACAAACTTTCTAATTGCAGCTAAGATTTGTTCTCGATATGTACGTTTAGAAAGGCCTATAACTATATTGCCCTCAGCATCCAACGTTATATACTCAAGCCTGGCAAACACAGTTATCTCGTCCATTCTAGTCCAACCTCCTATAATGAATAGTCCTTCATGGACACTACACATGGAAAGTATGTAGGTATCCTACTAGGATCTCCCTTCTTGGATACTACCCATATTACGGTAAGATTTGAAGGTACCTCTCCAGGTAAAGGAAAGACACCATAAGCATCTGTAAAGTACACTAGAACTTTGGCTCTAGGCCTATTCTCCCTTATCCATCGAAATATAGGTCTAAAGTCAGTTCCTCCTCCACCTTTAAGTCTGGCAACTCTCAAATCATATTCTGAAGCTACCTTGTTAGCATCGTACAATCTAGAGTCACAGCTGAAGAGGAGTATCTCTACACTCTTGAAAGACCTTAATATTCCAAGAAGCTCACCGATCCCGTCTTTCACTTCTTCAGATGACATTGAGCCAGAAGTATCCACACAAGCTATGAGTTCAACCTTCTCTTTCTCAAGAGATGGAAAGTAGATATCAGTCACTATAGACTTCCTACTTGGTCTTCTATAAGAAAAATTGAAGGGAATACTTCTGGTCACTAAACGGGCCAGTAGCTCTCTCCATGAAAGCTTGGGCTCTACTAAATCATCTATCAGCCTCTCCATTCCAAGTGGTAGCTTGCCTATTATCTTAGCTCGTTCAAAAGCATCCTTGACTATTCTTCTCCAGTTCGGGACATGCTTCTCTGGCTCCAAGTCAGCTAGCTCCTCTGGTAGTCCGAGTTCTCTGAGTTTCTGTTTGTCTAGCTTACCATTTGGGCCTCTAGCCTGCTCAAGCTTGTCTCCAAAGATATGCCTATCCAAGCTACCTTGTCTACAGATTACCCCGTCCTTAGACACACGTGGGATGGTACCTCTGAACGGACACTTACTACAGTCCAGTGTACACATTCTGGCAGAACGAAGTGGATCATCAGGTAGCTTGTCATATATCTCTTCCCATGCCATGCCCTTCCATCTCTCGTCTATTAGAGCTCCTCTAGGAAGAACAAACTCTCTTCTGATAATCAAGTTGAGAGCTAAGTCCATGGCAATGTTAGCCTTATATGGGTCTCGTTTACCCAGTCTCTCTAGATGCCTAAGCATGACATGTCCAACTTCATGGGCTAGTACCCCTTTGAGCTCTTCTATGCTCAGCCTCTCTACAAACTCTTCTGAATAATAGACAGTTCCAAGATGGTTCACTCCCATAGTAGGGAGAAACGTACACTTGACAAAATTAAGGTGGAGAACAAGAGTACCCCAGAAAGGCTGTCTAGACAATAGCTGTATCCTAGCTTTTGATATCTTCTCTTCTGGAGACAACTTAGGCATCTACACTACCTCCTAAGTCATTCACCTACAATGTCAAAGTATGGAGACAGCCTTGCAACAAATGGAGAGTACTCCTTTATCTCAAGTATGTTCCTCTTGAAGAAAGCTTCGTCAGTTGACTTAACCAGCTTGAGTAGGAAGACAGCAAACTCAGCTGTTAGTCTATTTGCAAATACGACTATGCTTCTCAGAGTCTCTCTCGTCTTGTGATGAATGAAGTAATCCACCAGGTTAGTACACAAAGTATAAAGCAAGTCCAGATTCTCTGGTATAGGCATAGTGTCTGGGTTCCTAATGAACTCCTCTACTGGAGGTAACTTTCTCCTGGCCTCTAGAAATGCCCTGAACATCTCAGCTACGTAAGTTCCCACCCTACCAGAGACATACAGCATCACTTCCTCTTCATCGTACACTCCCTTAATGAGGTTGCTAGCTCTTTCCCATGATCTTGGAGTAGCAAAAGCTTTCTCTCTGTGTCCAGGCTTGTGGGTATACAGTGCTGAATTGTTAGTGTTGATGAAGCCTATTATCCTATGGTCTATGCCATGTTGTAGAGCCCATTCTGTCCAATCCTCTACAGAGGGAACTCCAAGCTCATACCAGCTGAACCTGTCATTGAGTGGATCTCCAAAGTCAAATGTAGGAGCTCCATCCAGAGGCCCTCTATTACCAGCTCCTATAACAATGTACCCATCAGGTAGTGTGTAGTCTCCAAAACACCTGTCATTGATGAGCTCATAACATACTGCTTGGACAAGAGGTGGAGCCAGGTTGAACTCATCTAGGAATATAATTCCATGACCAGCATATGGCATCCAGCCAGGCTTGTTCCATTTAGTGATATAGTCTACTATCTTGACATCCTTGTAGTCATCTCTATCCACGAACTGAGGTAATATCCTTACCGGTATCAGCTCAAATCTTCCCTTTACCTTTACCAGAGCATAATTATCCGGTAATCCCATTACTTCACCAGCATCTTTCTGGGCTATACGTTGGTCTACAAAGCAGAACTTGTCTACATGCTGGTTAGGCATCTTGGTCTCTATGAACTCAAGGCTGAGCTCTTGAGCCAGCTCCATAGCTGCATCCCTAGCTGTATAGCTCTTCCCTACACCTATAGGTCCCTCAATAAATATTGGTTCTTTAGTATAGTAAGCTCTCTTTATTATCTTCTTGAGCTGTTTATGGTTCACCTGGATGATATTGCCACTTCTTATGCGTTTACTCATATCCCAGTATCTCCCTCCAAAGCAGTATGACAGCTCCTGAAGAGCTAGAGGCTAGTGACCATAAGAATATTGGACTCACAGTCACTGTCATCACCAAGCTTATACCTGAAAGGAATCCCAGAATGAATATCCCTACCGGTCTATACCTTTTCATTTCCTATACCTCCTTACTTTTTCAGTTCTTCAATTATCTGGACTACAGCTATCATTCCAATAAAGACTATAACACAGACTATAACTGAGGAAATAAGAGCTATAAGTCTCTCCCAGAAATTTGTTGGAGCTAAGAGCATATAGTTACCTATACTAGCCAGAACTGGAATACCAAAGTATGCTAGTATAAGGTATATCCGAGAGATATATTTCTTAAACCTCTCTTTATCCATCCTAACCCTCCATCCTACTTCTAAGTATAGCTTTCAGCTTCTTGATGTCTCCCTTCTCCAGTCTTCTAGCTAACATACCATTTACTCCTGACATTCCTCTCTCTCTTGTAAAGTTCAACATCTTGTCAGCTAACCACTCTAGGAACTTGTCCTTGTTAGAGTAGTAGAACCATTTCTTTCTGGTACCAAACACTCTGGACTGTCCATGTTTCCTAGCAGAGTTAAACGAAGCCTTGAATCTTTGAGCTTTCCCTTCCAGAACAAGAGCAGTAAGGGCATTGTGTACCACTCCTATCTTCAGGCCAGTACCCTCTATAATATCAGACATGCAAGCTCCACCACTCTCTTCCAGAAACTTCAAGACTGCAAGCTTCTTTTCTTCTGAAACACTCCTCTTCTTCATCTCATATCTCCCCATAACAACCTTTAAGGAACACACATTATTTACTCACCAATTTCACCTTACGGGTACAGATCAAGCCTGATGGTAATCGTATAGCATCCTGGCACTTGTCACATCTGCTTTCCTCAACGTACTTCTTAAGCTTAGGACACCATTTGAGTACAATTATCAACAACTCAGTAAGGCACCATCCTTGACTTTAATAGACAGCTACCTTCCCTGCATAGCTATTTGTTCTATTCTGTCTAGCCTATCAATGAGGTTGTCTATTTCTCTCAAGACAAGCTGTACCCCTCTCCTGAAAGACTCTAAACATTTTGAACATACTGCTTCTTCATGCTCCATGATCTCAGAACCACAAGATATGCACTTCAAGTATAACACCACTTTAGCTTCTTTAGACTGTTATAGCTCTTGCAACATAATATAATCCTAATCCAATACCTAATATAACAACCCAAAGTGGCTTGCCAATCATGTAGCCATAAATAGCTAAAACTAGAACGGTCAAAGCTGTTGAAGCATAAATGATCTTTCTAGCTCGTTTGAGCAGCTTCCTTACATTCATTAACTAATACTCCTAGTCTGGTATTGTCACCTTAGTTTACACCCCAAAAAAAGTCCACTCAATGAAGCATCTATGAGAAAGTGTCTTCAAGTATATATACATATCCCAGAATAGCTGTTTCCAGCTCAGACTTAAACATGTCTATCCTCTCTCTAAATGTAAGGTATTCTATGCTCCATTCATCAGTGTCATAGCTGTATGATGGAATATATACCATAGCCATACATTTGATACCATTGATTAGAAACCTAATTCTCTGGATTATGGATATCTTCTTCCTTCTCAACCTCAAAGTAAGTAGTCACCTCCATTATTATATTCCAGTATGTTTCTTGTATGCTTCTACCACATCATTTATTGTGTTGATGTCTCTTACTGTTTTATCATCTCTTATCCTGAGTATAGATGGATTCCTAAGAGCATAACCAGAAGGGAACTCCTTACTCCTTATAACTTCATGGAACACTGTTTCCACTACTATTCTAGGCTTAACAAACACTCCCTCTTTGTCTCTTATACCGGTCATTAACGGCCTGAGCTTCTCAGTTAATATGGACAATGTTTCTTGATCCATACCAGTAGAGTCTCCTATAGGATATAACACTGGCTTACTTTCATGCCTAACTGCCAATGTAAAGCTTGTAAATATACCTCCTAGCTTTCCATAGCCGTATTTGGCCTTCACAATTACAGCATCAAGTGTATCCCTTGTCCTCTTTAGCTTTAGCCAGCTTCTATGTCTCCTACCAGGATAGTATTTAGAAGATAAGTCCTTAACTACTATACCTTCAAACCCTTGCTCAACTATCTTGTCATAATGCTTCATTACATCCTCGTAGCTATTGCAAATGGTTCCATGCACTATTATTTCTGGTTCTAGAATCTCCAGTAAAGTCTTTAACCTAGAGCTCAATGGTTCTCCAAGTAAAGATTTCCTATGGTATAAGACATCAAATACTCTAGCTTCAAATCTAGCTTCTTCCTTCTGTCTTAAAGCTTCATATAAAGGCAATATCTTTCCATCTTTGAGTCCTATTATCTCACCATCAAGTATGCAAGCTCTAGGTGACCTAACTGTGCTAGTGTCCAAGGCATCTGGGTAGTCATCATCCAGTAGCTTTCCAGTCCTGGAGTAAATATGTACTTTATCTCCTATCTTGTGTATCTGACATCTAACCCCATCTAGCTTTACCTGTACTAGAGACGGATAGGATATCCTGTTCCTATGAAATGTGTAACATAACATGGGAGCTATAAACCTGCCTGGTACCAGTCTGACTTTCCTTAGAGCTTTGTTGCCCAGCTTTGCAAGTAACAGCCCATGGATTCTTCCTCTGATTAGCATAGCCTGGGTTAACAGGTCAGCATCTAGTTTAAACATTTCACTTACTGCAACAGCTACAACATGAGCCTGTAAATGAATGTACAGGTTCCTTCTTAATAGTCTGCTCAAGTACTTAGCTTCTTCTTTACTGGCCTTTTCAAACAAGCTTGCTATAGCTAGAATACTATGATACCTTCCAAGACTCGGTATCTCCCTTAAAGTATAATACACTTCATCCAGTAACAGCTCTGGCTCTTTCTCTCTAGCCAGGAGCTGAGCTATTTCACCTATTTCACCATACTCATGGAATAGTCTATCCATGTAGGCTGGAGTTTGGTTGTTTGCTATCCTGAGAGCTTCCAGTATGGTAGACTCAGCTACACCATATGGTGCATCACTTACCTCTCCAAGTAACAACCGTATCTTCTTCTCATATGATATTGGGAACCCAGCTAGGAATCTGGCTACCTCAGTCTTCTTTCCCTTCATACTAGCCATCGAGCTTACTCTCTTATAGAAGTCTACAAGATGCATAAAGAGAATCTTCTTGTTTAGCTTGTAGCCCTTCTTTATCAGTACAACCATATGGAACGGCAGATTTAGCTCCCTAGCTATCTCAACTTCATTGTATCCAGCCTTTTCCATACGGGCTATGGTAGCTGGTATAGTCAAGCTAAAGACAAGACTAGCCTTGTCAGGTACATCCACCAGAGACATCCTTACGTCACTTTGATATCCTTATACCATTTAGGAGTCTTCCGGTATAGAGTAACCTCTCTCTTACCAGTAACTCGTTTCTTTTCTATAAGGCCATGACGTACTAGAAGTTTTAGAATGTAGATAGCTCTTCCATGAGTAATGTCGGAAGTATAAGCTACATCGAAGTGTGTGAACCATCCATCAAAGCTGTCTATGTTCCTGATAGCTCTGGCAAACATTAACTTGTAGTTACGTATTTCAAGGTACTCTGGGATTACAGACAGATACTTTTGTCTCCAGCTGTTGAACTTCCCATAAGTCATGCTACTTATTCTCTCCTATCCGGCTATTATGCTTTGTAAGAGACGACATAATCTCCTCATAGCTCTTGGACTTAAGAGCTTCTATCTTGTCTGAATTAGCCATAATGTATCCTCCCAACCTCCTGACTATCTTCTGGAATGAAATGAGGTGGGGAGCTGTATTGACAAAATAAGATGGGTTAGCTCTCTTCAATAGTATAAGAGCTTTCACCATGGCCTCATCGTCAAGATCTAAGACACACAGAATATCCATAGTCTCTTCTAATAGTCTCTCTGTTGGATTGGTAGCTAGCTGCTTGGTTCTATTCTCTATGAGCCTTTCTAGGACATTTATGTGCTCCATTAACAATCCATCCTTCAACTAAGAAGGAACATTAAGCTCCAGAACATAACTTAGCTAGGTCAGCTCCACATACAGCACACCATATATTGTTAACAGTTCTGTACTCTTCATGTTCACTGATATTCTCTACTTGAACTATCCTTCCACCTCTAATCTGGAACACTCCATAGAATCTGGCTTTGAAGCTTCCAGTAGCCTTGAACACTCTTGAACCACACTCAGGACATCTCATGTCTCTGGGAATATCTTTCCATAGAATAGTATCCTCTTCCAAACAGCTATCACCCCAATAAAGTAGCTGTCCTATGCATATTTCCTTAGTACCTCTTCTCCCTTAGGTGTTACTCGTAATAGTCCATGCTTTGTGATGTATGTCTGGATATGCTCCCTTACAAAGCCACATAACCTACAGTCAGCTACCCTAACCATGTAGGTTACAGCTCCTCTCTTCACTCCCAAGTCTTCTGTCTGGTCTCCATAGTAGGTTCTACCTTTGTCAACCAAGACAGTAGCATCCAAGTTATGTATCAAAGCTATCCCACCGGCTACATCATATTTGTCAAAGCTCTCAGCTATCCTCTGATTTACATAAAGACCGGTAATACCTCTGGTCTGATTGAACCTAGCTAACTCCATAACCCTGTACTTCAAGGCTCCCCTATAAGACTCAAGTATTGTTACTGAATCTATAATGATTAGCTTGATGTCATTCCTCTCAGAGGTATACCTTAGAACTTCAGCAAATGTGTTCCATTCCCTAAGCTCTGGCTTAGCCACAGTATCCATAACATAAAGGTTCTCCCTTATCTTACTCCATTCCAGTCCGAGGAACATAGATTTGTCCATCATTCTACTCTGCAAGTCATACCTTCCAGTGCTAGATATGAAGATATCCTCTGAAGTCACATAGAGTACTTTTGTGCCCCTGTGAGCTGCCCTAATGGCTACCTCTTCCATGAGTATTGATTTCCCAGCTCCGGGGGTTCCGGTTATAGACAGCTGAATACCTAGTGGTATACCGTTTATGCACTTGTCAGAATTATCCAGAAACAGCCTATCCAGTAGGGTCTCAGTCCTATACACTTCAAGCTTCTTCTTCTGTGTCATGTCAGTGGGTATTGTTATCAGCTCTTCATAGTCCTCCCTTCTGGACAGATCCATATCTTCCTGGAATGGTTCACTTGTGATAGTCCATTCATCTTCTACATCTGACTCTGAACTAGCTTTTTCAGCCATCTGCTCTTGCATTTTCTTTAGAGTCTCTAGCATTTGCTTCATTAACTCTTCAGACAAGCTCATACCTCCTATGAATTAGAACTCATAGTCACATCCACAATATATCCTCAAGTAATGCTTACACTTGTAACATTCTTCAGGATACTTCTTATTCAGATACTTGCATCTCTTCACTCCATTCTTATCGATATAAGTCCCATAGACAGTAATCTCTCATTCCTCCATCCATTCTGTTACTTTTAAGACATTAAGGAAGGTTCGTTTACAAACTGGACACTTGTATCTAAGCTTAAGCTCTGCCATGCCTTCTTTAGATACAAGCTCCAGAACTCTTCACAATAGGGCAAGTAGATAGGAAGCCTATACCACTCTTTTTCTGATAGCATGGTTCATGGTCTATCATCCATCTCCTGGAGCTCCCTTTGGATTATCCTCAGTTTCCTATCGTAATAATGTGACAATGGTGGATTGAGCTTCTTGTGAGCTTTAATCCACTTGACTATTGACAATAGAATGAACCTTTTAAGGGTATACCCTCTAGAGTTCTTCAGTCCATGGATTGCATTGTAAGCTTCCTCAGACACTTTGAACGATATAGTTCTCTTCAACTGTAGTAACCCTCTGGCTTACTTATATCTATATCCGAGAGATATACTTATTCAGCTAAGAGCATCAATCCTATACCTAATGATATTACAAGTCCTATAGTCAGGACACCTATCATAAGGAGGGACAGTGTAATCCCTACTATAGATTGATAAAAGCCGTACTTTAATAGCTTGTCGATGACAAGGGTAAGCTGGCAAATAGCATAGACACACAAGGTGGTAAGGTAAAGAAAGAAAGCTCCTATAACCTTATCCAGTAGGTTCTTCATATCCAAATCTAATGTCATGTATAGAATAAAAGCTTTACAGTCTCCTAGCTATATCCCTCAGATAGTTGTTTTTAAACTCCTCCCATTCCTCTCTAATGTAACCGATAAGGAGCATGCCAGGATAAACCAGCAAGCTCATTGTGGTGTACCTGAACAACATTGGCAACCATATAACACTAGTATCCTCTATAATTTTGTGTTCCATATCCGGTATTATCCACACCATAGCCCCAAATATTCCGAAAGCTAGATGACATCCAAAAAGTACAGCTGGCAATATCACCCTGATGATCATAGCTATCTCCAGGAGCTTTCCCTTTACTATCTCTTTCCATTTACCAATCAGGAACTTGACAAATAAAAGGAGTACTCTCGTCATGTCTCTCCCTCCTTTCTTCTTAAAATCTTAGCCATCATATAGCTTCTTTCTAAGATTGCAGACTTAGAGAAGCCATGTCTCTGGAAGAATCTTATACCAGCTTCATTGTTCTTTCTTACGTATGCACATGCCAGAAACAAATCCCTCTTCACTCCAAAAGCTTCATCTCTAATAACACTGAGAGCATGGTTCAATAAGATGCTAGCTATTCCAAGTCTCCTGTACTTGTCATGTACTACAAGAGACCCTATTTTCCTGACTTTTACATCTACCCCTATAACACCAAGTATGTCTTCACTTGGCAATGTAACAAACAAATAATATCTGACTATGCCCTTTAACACCTTGAAGGATGAGACCCGGTTTAAGTGTCCTTCACCAAACTCTCTTATCATAGACTCAACTATCTTAGCTGCTTCTTCTTCAGAATACCTCGTAAGCTCCTTCAGTCTAGCTATTTTATAGGATTTAGAATGGATAAGCTTCCTAGCTTCCTCTCTATCAAGCATGGGTAAGTACCCCTAGCTTTTAACGAACAACATACCTAGCTAGAAAACACTAACAAGATCTCCCATAGTAACAAAGCCTAGCAGATTTCTATTCCTAAGCTTCTGACGGAGCTTATCAGCACAGCTACGGCAGAGCATCTTAGTACATCTCCATGGTATGTACCCTGGTAACGAATGTTTATAGACTGACACAGTATAGATACGTCTACCTTCATGTTTATTAGACTTGCACATGTCAGATACAAAAGACACCAGTCTAACAATCTCGTCTAAAGAGGAACTCTCATCCTCATATACAGCACAATCATCCAGAGAAAAGCTCATAACGCATCACCTTATCATAAGGATACCATGTAAAGAAGCTTGGTATCCCCTATTGGCTAGCCTCTTTAGAAGCTCGTCTGCACACTTATGGCATAGAACAGTGGCATATTTCAAATAGTAGCTACCCCCTATATGATATATTCTCCTTAGTGGAAGGACATAAACCACATATGCCTCCCTAACGGTGTGACAACTTGAGTTGCACCTATGACTTATCATGTTTATTAGCATTCTCACAGCATCGTGTTCCGGGATACCACATTTATCCTGATATATTAGGCTCATTTCTTGAGTCCACCTATCTAAAGTATTTTCTGATATGCTCCATTATTATCCTGTCTATCTCACTCTCTCTCCATTCAGAGTTGCAGCACCAACATCTGGTAACCCCAAACTTGTCCTCATAGAAAAACCTACAGTGACACACGTGACAGTGTCTCGGCACAGTAAGTACTGAAAGTCTTATTATCCCACATTCTGGGCACACCAGTCTACCCTGTAAATCTCTCTTGCATACTGGACAAATAAACCTGTATTCTCCATTACCTAGACTTGCATCTTTCTCATTAGCTTCATAACAGTCTTCACATAGGGTAGAGTTTTCCATACGAGGATTCTTTTTACACCATATACACAGCTCTTCTACAGACTCTATGGTAACAACCCTATGAACTATTCCACCTCTATTTCTAACCCTTGGTTCTAGCTCATTGAAGCAGTTGAGACATAGCTTGGTCTGTACTGTCCTAAGTCGTCCCCTATTTGAGTCATACGGGAACCTAAAGGTGACTATCACTTGTTTAGTATGACTTGAACATTTAGCTTCTGCACTTTCAATTAGCTCTTGTATTTCAGACATCCTTACTCATCCCATTTACAAGAGTAGTAACAAATATCACTATCTCTATAAGCATTACACATTTCAGACTGTTCTTCTATTCCCTTATTTCCGGACTTATGGCTCCCTATTCTTCAGCTTTGAAGCTATCTTACAAAAACAGCTGTTACACAATATAGCTCCAAATGGCATAGACCCCACTAGAAAAATGAATAGCCTCTTGTCTGAATGTTCACACTTCCTCTCAGCTTCCTTTACAATACCCAATACTTCTTCTCTCATCTCTAGTACTCCTCTGTATGACATAGACGTATCTCCATAAGATTCAGTAATAACCTTCAACAAATCTAGGGAGTATAGCTTTTCTGTTCCTTAATTTAGGAACTATCTTAATGAAGCACTCCTTACATACTATTATGCCATAGGGGATAGCTCTAACCACAAAGACAATGAGATCCTTGTCTGTATGGTTACAGTTCTTTTCAGCCTTCTTAATGATTTCTATTATATCTTTTCTGATGTCTTCCTCTCTATTTCTCAGCTCTAACAGAAACATTTTTCATCACTTCTAACAATCTGGTAACTACCCTTCCTTCATAGCTTCTTCAGCTACTCTCCTGAATACTTTAGGAATAAGGAGATAAAGCTTTCCAGTAGTAATATCATATTCTTCCCTTAAACATCTGGTGTCAAGTCCAAGTCTTCTCAGCCTTTGCTTATGCTTCCATAGCTCCATTCTGGAGAGGAATGGAACCTTAATGTACTCATCTCTGACCATATTTCCTAACTCCCTGGTATCTCCCACTACATTCCAGAATCTCTTTAACGTTTATCCCAGATAGCAGCTTGTCAAGATTCTCCTTTGGAATGTTCATTCTAGAGCTAAAGACTTCAGCTACTTTATCTTGGTTCCTGTAATATTCATTGTCATGATACTTCGTCTTGGATAACTTGTGAGCTATTTCATGCACTACAGTAGCCACCACTTGTTCCTCAGACTTGCATATATTCGAGTTGACGAATATATGAAGAGAGTTGTTAACCAAAGCTATACATCCTATCTCATCCTCAAGAGCAGATGATAGGTGTATCTCCACTGGTTCATTGAGTATCTCCTCTGAGATACGTTTTATCCTTCTAAACCTCATCCTTACACCACCTCTACTTTAATACAAGTACACAGTTGAACCTTTAGTCTTGGTCTTAAACCCACTCCTATAACCATAGTCATACCTATAATCGTAATAGTAGAAGCCATAGTCACCAATCTCCCTTATGCCTCTGGATGTTATCTGATAGAGACAGTTGGTCTCTGGTTTAAAGGTCAACACATTAGAGAACTTGCCCAGTCTCTTACCAAATATTCTGCATCCATCCTTAAGAGCTGACTCTGTACTAGCAAACACTAGAGCCTTATGTGGAATATACCCTACTGGAGATGGATTGTGGTTAGACCATAGGAATATAGACCTTGGATTATCCCTCTTACATAGTGCTATAGCAGCTGTCCCCCTTATTTCATCCAAAGCTTTAGTCAACCCGTATCTCTCTATGTAGGAGAGGATAATCTCTGAGTCTACTTGACCTATATACTCATACTTGGATAGTCTCTGGCTATATATGATACCATTATGCACCAGAATCCAACGCTTCGAGTACAAGGGATGGTTGTTATGTGGGTTCTTAGGAGTACCTTGGGTAGCTTGCCTAGTGTGTAGCAACGTTATATAACCAAATCGTTTAGGGAAGATACTGAGCTTGACGAATATAGAGGCTCTCACTGGAGCTTTAACTATGGTGCCGTTAGTGTATATCCCAGTTGCATCTTTCCCTCGATACTCTATCTCTAGCAACAGTTGTCTGGCAAGTCTTCTAGCTTCTCTCTGGGTTAATCCCAGGTTAAGGAAACCAGCTATCCCACACATATCAAGATTACCTCCTCTTCTCTAGGTAAAACCCTCTATTTTCCTAGGTAACACTCCTGGCTTTCTCCTAACCTTCTTAAACATCTTGTCCTTATCTACGATCTTGATGCCATGTCTATCTAGCTCTTCTATTATAGCTGCCTTTAGAGATAGAAGTATCCTATCAAACTCTTCACGACTAATAAGACCCTTCCTAAAGCTGTATGGTAAGCCAAAGCAATTACTTGGTCTAGAAATATCAGTAGCTTGAGAGTACCCGTCTAGCCTAAAGCCATACAGCTGCTTCCCTCTCTCTCTCCTTAGCCCAAACAGTACTATATCGTAAGGATGATTAAGGTACATTTCTAGCTCTTTAAGAACTATCCTGGTTATTTCTAAAGACCACTCATCTGAGAATCCAATAGACAGCTTGTAACCTTCACTAGTCGGGATACCCCAGTTACCCAAAATGTTATAATAGTGATTTCGTAGCTTGCCAGTAGCAAATGCTCTAAACAGCTTGTACTCTCTTCTTGACAACCCACATATACGTTTGTAGTCTTCGTACTTCAATCTCCTATTGTACACTATCCGTCTATGGTTGACATAGTAATTAGCTACACCTCTGGCTATCTTCAAGACTATCCTAGCTATCTCTGGGAAGCATAGCCATGCAGATGGAGGTGTACGATACTCGAATCCCCATGGCTTAGGTTCAATAGCTGATAATCTGTTGTATCCATGTCTAGCATGACCAGACTCACTCCTTAAAGGCTTACCTATAAAGTCATCCAACATCTTTATTAGGTTACCACTTGGGAATATACCAAAATGTATGTGTCCACCAAGAGGATCATGGTCTCCTTTGACTCCAATAATATGATATACCCTGCTAGCCTTCATCAACAAATTGTGAATGTTACGTACTAGCTGTACATGACTCACTGAAGGTTCTGGTCTTATCTCTAGCTGGCTACCAGCTCCATCACACCCAACATCTTCATGATACCCAGGAGTGTAATCCTCAGCTCTAACTATCCTCCCACCAATGAACACTTCAAATTCTGGATCACATCCTATGGTAACCTTGACAGCCCTCTTTCTCTTCTTGACCTTAGATAATGGAACCAGACCAAAATGCTCTAGTGAAGATAGCATAGAGCTCAAAATGTCATGCTGAGTAGCTGTATAGTCATGAGTAAAGTCAGACAAAACCAGTACCTTTAGCTTTGGACAATACCCACCACAGACAAGTTCGTTCAATTTAAGCTTTACACAGGCTCTAGATATGAACTCTATCTGAGAAGATATTAGATCGTCCCAGCATGAACCAAGCTCGTTAGACGGAGCTGTGAAGGGGATTAACACTTCTTGCTTCATATTACAAGAGACACAGTCAAGCTGACGTAGCTCTCTTGAACATCCAGAGAATATTAAACATTTAGACTCGTCTGATGACGGTACTTTAGGGTCATGGTATATTATCTCTGAATGTGCTGCTACACAGCTGAAATACTTTGATAGGAGGTCAATGTAGTAGCTGCTATGTTCCATAGTCTTCAGGACGCCAGGTACTACACTTGTCCCACCAGATAGAACTATCTTGTCTGAGTTCTTACTCTCCTCTCTCCTAGGCATTTTAATCTCCTCTTCTAGCATCTATAAACTGGAGTCTTCTTCCTGACAATCTCCACTTTTTGTATGAGCTCACCCTTCTTGATTAGCTCCAGGACAACTATCTTGTCTCTTGGAGGTAATGCCTTGATTCTCTCCACTAGAGCTTTGCTGTCCATCTTCTCTATGCTCTCCATAAGCTTCTTTATCTCTTCTAGAAGCTCTCTACACTCTTCACACAGACTTGACACAGCTAGGTCTCCTCCTTATCTCCTTTAGCTGAACTAGATTGAACTCTTCAGTAACCCATTTCATAAAGACGGTACAGAAGAGTTCACATCCCTCATCGGTTGTTCCTTTATTCCTTAAACATCTATCACATGGGTTCTCCAATTCTAGCTCTCCTTTGAAGACAGTAACCATAAAAGCTGTTTAGCCTTCCCATAAACTATCATCCATAAAACATCCTTTGCTCTGAGCTTATTTTTGGTCATGGATATACGTTCCTTAACAAACACCCTATAGAACTTACTTGGAGACACTGTAACAAACTTGTTAGTGCTAGGATTATAAATGCGTGAGCTAGTAACCATGGAAGTAATCAAGTGTGGAATTGGAATACAATAAAGGCTTTTAGAAGTAGGGAACTCTGTTAGGATTGTAATGTTACTACATGATAGTAATGGGTGTGCCCTATAAATTATCATATGGATACTCTCTTCAGTATATTCATGTACCCATGTAGAGATGCTGGTTAGCCTCCCCATTATACCGAATCTTGTCCTTCTATTGAACCCAGCACCATAGACTCCTTTAGCTCCGTCTGGTAACCTCTCCACTTTGGGTTGATAGACTTCTACAACACTCATCTATACACAGCTCCTCTAATCTCTCCGTAGATGAGCTGGCAATTGGTAACAAGGGTGGAGGTTACACAGAAAAACTATGCCAGCTCTGGGAAGCTACCATGGAGTCAGAGAAGCTATACATCAGACGCTAGGATACGAGATACTCTCTCTCCTTTCCTGAATTTTGATTTAGCTTTAGCTTTCAAGTGTATGATAATGTCTCCTGGTATCTTTACGGTGTATTCTTTATCCAGCCTTATATCACCCTCTATTTGTTCCTCGATTATCTTATAGATTCTCCACAGGAACCTAGCATCTCTTAGAGCTTCATATTCATCAGACAACATACTCTATCACCTTGAAACCTGGTAACCATAACTTTGTAGAATAAGTACTCTTATCTCCATATCCTCTCCTCTACTCTATTACACCACGGTTCAAATTTACATCCTTTACATGGTCTAGCTATCTTGCATAGTCTGGGAAATGGATACTATATTTCCATGTTTGTCGTACTCAATAGTAAAATGAACTTTCAACATTCTAGCTCACTTTAAGTGTCTCAAGCTCTATATCCAAGCCTATCTTCTACCTTCAATACCTTCTCTAAGTATCCTAGCATATTCTCTCTTCAGTCTGGTAGCTCCAGAAATGAAGTGTCTAAGAGCTCTCTCTACAGCTTCAGGATGGTCTCTCAATATACCCTCGTCTATAACACCTACTTTTATCTCATACAAGACCAGAGGCATTCTTATCTCCTCATCATAAAGTCACTATCAACTATATCTGAGAGATATAGTTCCTAGCTTATTTCTTCTTGAGTAGGTAATAAAGTAAATAGAAGATGTACCCCATAACCAGGACATGGAATAGGAACATTGGAAGCTTCACCATGATGGTAACTTTAACGTCATAAATGAGCATTATAAGAAGACATGATAAGTTAGTCACAAACAAAATAGACCATAGTAAGAGAAGTCTGAATAAGGTTTGAGAATCAGAGTTCATACTCAAGTCCTCTAAGCTTATTCATCTTCTCCAAGAAGCTTAGATACCATCATAGCCGATAGGATACAAGCATCCATACAGTTGTGAAGCATGGTTGTCTTAGCTGAGCTTCTACCTATTTCAGCTATCTCATGCTTAAGGTGGGCATATATCTCCCCTAAGCTCTTGTCTCTCCACTCATCCATTTTCTTGGCTTCTTGTTCTATATAGCTACCCAAAGAAGCAAAGAAAGCTCTTATCAGTCTGTCTCTAGAGCTGCACATTCTTATGTCTTCTTCTCTAGAGACCCTCATACTTGACATAATTCTCTTCTCCACATATCTTTTTAGACGACGTATCCTCATGAGTGTTACTTGATTATATAGCCTAGTACTGAAGCTCTAAGGTTCACTCTCACAACTGTAGGATAGAATGTATCCCTCTTGACTATCTCAAATTCATTGATATTGTTGTACTCCAGAATATTCAGCACATCATCAAGCTTCTCTCTAGGGAACACTAGCTCAGCTATCCCATGTTTAGGATAGTAAGTTACATTCCTAATTCCCTTGGCTATCTCTGAACCCATAACAAACAGCTCCAGTATCTTGTTAGAGTCTTCCTTGAAGACAAACACTACGTCTCTCTCCTTGCTAAGTAGCTGGTCTATTCTCTCTCTTATGGACATTATACATCACTCCTTGAAGAGATGACTAGGCTATAACATCTCAACGTCTAGAAAGTTCTCTCAAAATATCAATGTTCCTTTTAATTGATTCTTCAAGAGCTTCTCTAAATAGAAGCTTCTTACAAATGAACCAATAGTCACACTGCTCCCTTCCACATCTAGCTCTGTCTCTATCAAATGCTACACAACATATAATCTCTTCTCTTATCTCTTCTAGAATCTCATCAAGATTATCCTCTCTAGAGGTCAATGTGTTTATCTCCTTCAGTCTGTTACATCCTAACAATTCGTTCTCTTATTTCCTCTAGAGCTTTAGTGATCTCTTCAGGTAATCGATGACTAAGGTCTATTGCTTCCTTTTCTGTGAGGTATATATTCATAGAAACACTACGATCCTCTATTCTTATCGTTAGGTATTTGTCTCTTTTCTTAGGTGGGACAACCCACACATACACCATTGTAACACCCTCAAACCGAGCTACTTAAGTAGGTTATCTAGGGTGACTCTTCTTACTTTATAAACATCAGAAGTCAAGTTGCATATTCCATATAAACCACAATCTCTACAGCTATGGATAATCCTCTTCTTACCGAATGGATATTTGTATGGTTTAGGAGTCTTGAGACACTTCTGTATTTCCATTACCTTATCCAAAGAATCCTCTCCATGCATCTTGTTATGGTAAGCTGCAAACAATTGAATAATGCTTAATAGCCCGATTACTCAACAAGAGCTTTCTAAGCTCTTCACCCTTCTTTAGGAGCTCCATCAGTAGGGAAAATCTCTCATTAAGTAACCTTATAGTTTTGCTAAACAATCTATAATCCTTAAGCTCCCGTTCTAGCCTACCACAAATATATTCAATACAGAGATGAGGTCTATGGACATACTTGAGTGAGCATCCATCTTCAGACAGAAATATACACCTAGGTTTAGGCTTATCCTTCAACTTGTCTATCATGCCTAGGATATAAGCTGAAGCTCCTATGACTGCATTAAAGAAATAATCTTCATCTGTAAAGTAAGAATCATAGTTCTTACAACAACAATCTGAGCATCCATTACAAGAAGTAGCTCTAGAGAATATAGCCTCCAGCTCCTTAGTTACATTGACAATCTCATCGGCTATACGGTGAATCTCCCCTCTAAGGTGGCTAGGTATCTGTCCATAAAGTTTATGATAATAGATTATCTTGTCCCTACGTTCCTTTAGTCTAGAACCCCTGGATAAGAGGATGATACCAGACATTAATATCACTTCAAAACTGCTTTATCATTAGTCTATAGCTGCCTAATCATAGAATAATGAGCTAGAGTACTCCCCTTATCCTGGTCTTATCAGCATCTAACCTCTACTTCTCTATCTCTCCTATCTGCTTCACTTCCTAATTAAAGCCTTTAGCTCCTTTTCCTTCTTTTCCATCAGCTCTAGAAATTCCTTAAATGTCCTAGCTCCTAGAGGGTATTTCAAGTCAACCCCTAAGCTTCTCATGGAGGTTACAGTCCTATACACATACATCTTATACTTGAGCCTCCAGTACCATCCTGTATCTTCTCTCATAGTAATTACTGTCCGCCTCTTGAATAATGCTACTATAGCTCTCCTTATCTTTGACATTCTAGCTCTCATCTATATCTCTCCCATATAGTAATACTACTCATACCAGATAGCCCTTAACGATAAACCGTCTATGGTTCGTTATCATAGGTCTTCATTCCTTATAGGGTAGAATAAAAGGAGTTTATAGTACTCCTTGTCCCTTTCTACCCTATGCTTAGCCTCCCCATTTTCTATATGCGAGGTCTAAGCCTATAATATAGGGACTATGATTCACCTAGAAGGGATAGCTGCACCCAGAGAAAATAGCTTTTTTAGGTCTAAAAGTGATTACCTTCATTTTATCCTTGTGATAAGCCTCTTTAGGTTTGTCCTCAATATATCTATACTTGGCATGAGGACAAGTCTTACACATACTTACGGGTATAAGCTCACCATTCTTTTTAGGACAGCTAACAGCTAAAACTGTCTGAGTCTTGGATATAGGGGTTATAGGCTTAAGCTCAATCTTCCTCTTAACCTCTATCAACCTACTGGAAATCCTATTCAAGACAGACTTAACATATCTAGGTAGTTTAGTGTCTAGGTAATAACGGTCTAACATATCATAATGGTTGAACTCCATAACCTCTCTTGTCTTGAGGTTTAAAACTATAACTCTAACCATCTGTGAGTTGCCATAAGCTCTAATATTATAATTCTTAACAGTTAATCCCTTTATGCTAAATATGTCCTCAATAGGTTTTGAGAAGGTAGATATAGGCTTACCATCTGCTGGGTATATAGTAACCTTAAGCTCCTGGGTATCCTCTACCAGAAATATTTGTCTATTCTTCTTACCCTTAACAACAATTATCTTTTTCTCAGCTATAGTAAATACCATAATCTCACCATCATGCTACTACAAAAAAAGAAGAGGGTAGGACAGAGTATAAGCTCAAGAGCTTACTCCTCTGTCCACTTGATACTGATGCTATAAACTCCGTCCTTGTCTGGCTTTGCGTTCTCAAGCTCCGATAGAAGAATGTCTAGGAAGTGTTCAAGAGACCTATACATTGGCAATCTGGCGTTAGTGGGAACATACTTAGGTCTCCCATCTTTGCCTACAAGTATGTTCCCCTCTTTGTCCTTTCTGAACAGAGGCTTAAACTTAAGCCCCTGACCATAGAAGGCTACGAACCGTTTGAGGATGTCCTCACGGATGGGAACGTTATGTCTGACTTCGGTCTTTGCTCCGGTTAAAACCGTCTTACCGATGGCTACCTTAGGCATCCCAGGACACCGTATATGAGGGATAGGGATAAACTATATAAAGCTTTCGCTATTGTCCTTATCGTTAAGGTAAGGTTAAGAGGTTTTTCTCTATTTTGAGTATGTAAGGACATGGGAGAGGCTTCTCCCTTAAAGGTTTATACCATGTTTTCTTAAGAACCATCCCCACACATTACACCCTTTCACTATAAAACCCCAAAACACACCATTAAGCTTAGTATATGTTTGTGTTTTGTCTTGTCTGTCTTGTCGTGTGTATAAAAAAGGTGGGAGGGGTGGGTTAGCTTGTGTGTGCCTTCAGCTCAACAAGTCTGTTCAGTGCATTTTCCAGAGCCTCAGATAGGGTTCTGAACCCTATGGCAACAGCCTTTATCTCATATATGCAGACTCCAAAGGATGGCTCTATGTCTGTTCCAGTGTTGGCTATTTCGATGAGATACTCTCCATCGTCGAGTCTCATCTTTGTGTTGGATTTCTCTAGAGTCTTTAATGTCTCCATGTTCCCATACACCCTTAGGTAAGGGTAAAAGCTCTATGTCCTAATAAAGGTTAGCATTTTTTAACAGCCTTAGTAAGCGTCATAAAAAAGGGAGGGTGGAAGAGTAGCTTAAGCTATAATGCTCTGAGAGCTAGTTTGTCTCCGGCTACTCTCCTTGACTATCTGCTTCATAACTTCAGCTACCATCTGAGCCTTCTTAACGTTCTCTTCTACCTTGCTGATTATCATGGAGGTCAGTAGGATACACATTGACTCTATAGCTTCCATGTATGTCTCTGGAGTTCTCTCCTTACCCATCAGCTTACAGTATGAGCTAGCCCATTCTACTGACATCTTAAGGATGTCTGGCAATATGTTGGTTTCCATGTCCTTAAGTATCCTTGTCAGAGTCATGGCATTGTGTTGATCTTCAGTTATGCTTCCCAGAACCTCTATTACCTTCTCCCTTAGAGCTTTAGCTGCCTCTCCGTCCAGCCTTCTCTCTTCCATCGTTACAGCCTTCTATAAGCAGTGGTATCTTCTATATCCCTCGGATATATTTAAGATTTAGCATTTTTTAACAGCCTTACTAAGGGAGCTAAAGAACTACTCTAAGGAGGGGTAAAGGTAAGCTGGTATCTTATTATTCTCTAGCATCATGGCTAGCCACCATAGATCTATGATGTCAATCTCAGACGATACTTTGAACCTTATAGTTATCCTGTCTAGATGTTTGTCATAGCTGACATGAAACCTCTCAAGCTGCTGCTCGTTCATAATAGCTCTAGCTAAATCCTCAACTCTTCTTATCATGCTATCAACATCCATGCTACCACCTCGAAGCCATGGTATTGAGCTATACAGCATTTAAGACTTGAGGTTTTTTAACAGCCTTACTAAGCCTGTTAAAGATTGGAGCTACTCCTCTTCCACATACACATGGAAGAACCCTAAGTACCTTGGCAGCTCTATGTAATCCTCATCATCTACGTCATCTACTTCGATACCATGGAAAAACTTAGCTTCTGGGTTGTACTTACCAAAGCTATCCTTGAAGGCTTCTATGAATGTCTGGGTACTAATGTTTCTTATCTCATCCTCATGTTTCCTAAATAGCTCTTCATTGACTGGGCTAAAGTCACTATTCTCTATCTCCTCAGCTATGGCATCCACAATCTCTTTAACTGTCTCCTTTCCCGTTATGCCAATGGAAAAGCTTAGGCAAGCTGCTAGGTTGTCTGGAGCAAAAGCATGACCATGTCCCCTGAAATAGTCTACGTACCCAGCATAGTCTTCTGAGAACTCTACCACTATCTTATGCTTATCATTCATGCCTAACCACTTCCCTTAGTGTTCTATTGTTATCCTACCATTCAGTATTTAAGACTTAGGGTTTTTTAACGGGCTTAGTAAGGGTGTTAAACAACTATATCTGAGAGATATAGTTCTGTCCTTCAGCTAGCTCCACTATGAAGGTCTCAACGGCATACACTAGCTCTCTGGGATATCTCTCCATCATCTCGGTAAGCTCTTTATGGGTTACCCTACGGTATATCATTGAGTCATGGTTCTCCATAAGCCTACGTAGCTTACTCTTTATCATGCCTACAACTATGTAGTTCATCCCTTTCCCTACCTTGGATACTTCCTTGTACATGCTTCTATAAACCTCTCCCTATCAAACCTAGGATTGTCAAGCTCGAAATATCTAGCTAAACGTAGCATGATCTCCTCTTTACTGGATGAAACCCTGATTATCCCAGCTATGTCCCGATAGTATTTCCTGGTCAACACATTCCATCACCCCTTAAGAGACCGATGTTAAGTATATCTGAGGGATATAAATCACTTATGGTTTTTTAACAGGCTTAGTAAGGATGTGAAAAAATGCCAGCCACACATGGCAAGCTAGCCAATGAGAAATATTCAAGATGCTTATAAGGGAACTGAACATTCTTATAATGATAACAATGTGATTATATACTATAATGTATAATTGGATACACTTCTGTATTACAAAGTTTTATAAGGAGTTAAAAACTATTCAAATGTTAAAAAAAACGTGGTTGGAGATGGGAAGAATGGCAAGACCGAGAACCAAGGGAACGAGAATCTTAAGAACCTCACTAAAAGAGTACTTAGAGCAAGGACTAAGCTATAGGGAGATTGGCAACATACTAGGCTTAAGTAGAGAACTGGTTTATTACTATGCCAAACTATGGAATCTAAGGAATCTCAACGCACACAAGAAGTATAAGGAGTACTGTAAAACTAGACTCTACACCAGGAAGCTGATAAATCCCTTGATGTCCCTCCATGCTAATGCCTCAATGGATATATCCGAAATAACCTTTAGAAGACAGCGAGGGAAGAGATCCAGGTCTATACGCAAGTATATGCTAACCTTCACAAAGGGGAAGACCTACATAGTGTTCATGGATAACCAGAGAGATGAGGATATAGCTATGGCTATAACCAAACTCTTGACCCTTGGGATAATAAATAAGGGAGATAAAATCCTAGTGGATAAGCAGCTAAACAGTAAGTTACCATACACCAGCCTCAAAGGTGTGTATCTATGCAATACTCCTAAATGGCATGCAAGTAAAAGCACCACCGAAAAAAGACATGGCTTCAAGACTTCGGTCTATGCCAAATTCTGGAGATTCAAGACCTCAAGCTATGCAAAGATGGATAACGACATGAAAGCACTCCTCCTAAAGATGTATCTTGAATCACTACAGCTAAACCCCAACTATGAAATCATCAACCCAGAAACACCAGAGAGATGGATAAGGGAACTCCAAAGCATAACAGTAAAGACACCACACTAAACCCACCCCACCCCTACATTTTTTAAGGTATCAGATAAACGAATAGGAAAAGGAGAGGATAAGGAGAAAATAAATATCCGGACTCTGGATGTATAGTTTTCGGTTTAAGGTTTATATGGAGGGTATTGTCCAGGAGGGTTTCTTAGGTTTAGTAATCACCCATGTGAACTCTCTACTTTCAGAAGGCTCTATTTCTTTAAGTGCACACATTAATGCAGTAACCCTGTCATCACCCTTCCTGGTATCCCAAGTATAATGTCTAAGCTCGTTGAGGAGTCCCTGGAACTCATTTGGTATGATTATCTTCTCATGCTCAAACAATGACCTCATCCTTACCTGTAAGCTAGGAAGCTCCTGTCCCATGTTTATTGGAACTACTCTAAAACCTTTAATACCAAGCCTATCCTTAGTTCTCTGAGATTCAGACTTGGGGTTCAAGTCACAAAATATGTAGTCTGGCTTATACTTAATAGCAAAGGCTTCTATCCAGTCCTGTATGTTCTCATACTTCTTCCTATTCCAAGTCTGGACATCTAGTACTCTATACTTACCATCAACTAGTTCAACCACAACCAGAGCTGTCAAGTCAGCAAACCCATAGTCTATACCAAAGATAACTTTACCTCTCTTGTTCTCTGGATCATAAGGATTCTTGGTATATCCAATAGATTGTTTCCTTAGTAACGGAACTGGAACTACTGTATTAGTGATGGGATGAGGTTCACCTAGCCAGAACTGGGCAAACTGTTCCTCAGTAAGGTTCTTCCTAGCCTCCTCTATCATTTCAGAAGTAATCAACGGACAGTCTATAGCTTTCCAGTGGTACCTTTTCCATTCACTATAGGTCTTGGAATCTTCCCACATAGTTACAAACAAGCTGTTGTATTCCATTGGAGTACCAGAGAATATCAGCTTGGCATTAGGCTTACCAGCTATAATCCTGTAGCTGTCTCTAAGAGTAAAGTCATCTACAATGGCAGCTTCATCAATTATGACTGCATTACTATGTTGACCCTGTATAGACTTCAACGAATGTGGAAGAGCCTTAATGTATGAACCAGTGATAAACTTAACATAGGTTCTTAGTACTTCACCTTCAATGAACTCTTTGAATATGTTATGGCTGGGCAATAAGTCACTGGAGTACTCATACAGCTTTCTGGACTGTTCCTGTGACCCAGCTATTATGATGACATCATATGGCTTACCAATCTTCCATGCATACACTATAGCCAGGAAGATGCTTAGACATGAAAGGAGCTTAGACTTGCCTGTACCTCCAGCTGCACATATCAGAGCTCTGGATGTCTCCCTTATCTCCCTTAGTATTTCAGCTTGATACCTGAATGGTTTCTCATTGTACAAGTCCTCATAGAAGATGGCTGGATCACTCCACCATATGTTTAGCAGTATCTCCAGCCTAGCTGGCAGCTTCATTGCTTACCACTTTCATACTCTTCAAATCTTTTTAGTACCTTACGTTGCTGTAACGGAGGCAGTTCTTCAATGGCATACCTCAACCTATCGTATATCTCCTCTTCTGATTTAGTGTCCTCTATGCTTAGCTCATCCTTGTACCTCAAGGCAGTGTTCAGTACAGCATCAGCTATCCTAATGATTTCCCTAGTCTCTTTCCTAGCCTCTGGATCATCAAGGTTGTTCTCTACCTTGGAGAGCTGATTGCTAAGATCCCTCAGCTGTCTGATTATCAAGGTGGTAGCTTCCAGTTCCTGCTCTATACGTTCCTTGAGTAGTTTCTTCCTTAGCTTGTTGGACTTGATAGAAGCTTCAAGGTATTTCTCATGCTTGCTAAAGTACTTGGACAATGAAGGAATAGAGAAATGCTCTCCATACTTGTTCCTAGCATATTGAGCTATCTCTCTAAGAGTGAAGTGTTTGTTAAACCTTAAGTCTTCGTATTCAGCCCGGTGTGGACTTAGAGCTACTTTAGACCTACCTGGCAAGCTCATCACCTAGCCAACTATATAGTCATGACGGACATTTAATTCTTGCCCTGAAGAGAGAACTACTGTTGCTCCAGTAAAGAAGTGGAAACCTAGAGTGGTACCAGCCTGGTTTCTGGTGTAAGCATAGAAAGCTGCATATGTGCCTGGGGTAGTCAGTTCCTGGCCTGGAGGTATAGAACAGGTAACTGTATTGTTTGATACAATCTTGTCTACTACTATCATTTGTACTCCTGATGGAGTATTTATCCTGAAGCTGTCCAATGTAGCCAAGTAAGTATCTGATATACTTCCTAACAGAGATGCACATGCATAGTTGCCCTCTGACTGGCTGAGCCCAGAGAATCCCCATCTCATTATCACTACTAGCTCTTGATTACTTCCTAGGACTATGTTGGTACCAATTGAATTATGCCAGTTTGAGCCAGCCCCAGAATTGCTGCAGAAAAATGCAGTATAAGTCCCTGCCCCAGTTATGGTAGCACTTGTCACTTCCAGAGTATTCAGGTTTCTTGAGTTAGTGACAGTGACAGTACCCCATGTTCCATCCTTCTTGTATCTTATTTCATTTATTGGCAACCCTGTCTTGTCCTTAAGCAACAAAGCTATTTGGTTCTTACCCCATGAAGTCACAGCATCCTGATAGTCTACATCTTCCTTCTCAATCCTTCCAGAGTGCTTGTCAAAGATGTAAACTAGTAATTCATCCTTGACTTCTATCCTACCTAAAGGACTTAGAGCTTCCATCCTACCATCACCTCAGTTAAAGACAAACACTTCTCTCACCAAAAGTTCCTGGTTGGTACCTAGCTCCACAGTGGCTCCTGAGAACTCATGGAATATGTAATCTCCAACATTGTAGGCATTAGCTCCAAATGCATCGTATGTTCCAGTATTTGTCAATGGAAAGTTTGGGTTAATGGAACACTTGAATGTGTTACCAGAGGATACTTTAGAAATGTCATAGGTCAAGTTCAAGGTTCCATTACGTCTGTAAGATATAGCATTTATAGTTGCGTCATATGCATCTCCAACAGCTCCAAGGAGGGAAGCTAAGACATAGTTTCCATAATTATTAAGGCCTGTAAAGACAAATTTCATTGTCACCACAAGTTCCTGATCAGTACCAACTGTGATAGTACTCAGTATTTCATTGTGGTAATTAGTTCCAGCCCCTGAATTTGAACAACGCCAAGTGTCATATGTGGCTGGACTGGTAATAGTACCTGACTCAACTAACAGAGTGTTATTGTTTCTAGAAGTTGAAACTGAAATTGTAGACCATGTTCCACCTGTATTTCTGTATCTCAGCTCGTTTATCACAAATCCAGATTTATCATTTACTAAGAGACTTAGCTGTTGCTTAGCCCACGTTGTTACCGAATGAGTACTGGTTATCTCTATGACATCGATCAAGCTTTTAGTAGCCTTGTCATATATCTTTGCTTCCATGGTATCGAACACTTTAGCTATGAAGTTCTTAGAGGTGAGAATCTGGTTCTTAACTGAATGTAAACTCAACTTCTGCCCACCACTCCTGGTCTGAAGTTATAGTGACATTGATGCTTATCTCGTTATGATAGTTAGTGGCATCCCCCATAGTCCAGTTAGTGTTAGAGCATCTTAACAAGGTGTATGTACCAGCAGTAGTCCATGGTGAAGGCTGATTGTTTATTTTAAATTTACCAACAGACTCAGTAGTTCTATTGATGTCAGTACCATCCTTTCTATCAGCTGTATTCCACCCTCCCCTATAGACATCCAGACAATTTACTGGATACCCAGAGAGACCTCCAAACAGGATGGCAGCTTGATTCTTACCAGTGTCAGATACTGTGGCATGAATCTCTTTCCCCAGCAGCTTATAAAGTATGTTTTTCCATATTGGTACTTTGGGAACTATAGTCATCCGTTTGATTACTTCCTTAGTATGCTTATCTCTTATAACAATGTGTAGCTTTTCTTCAATCTTAATCCGTTCTTTCATCACATTTACCCCCTTATATTTAGAAATGAAGTTATCTAATTTAAGGCTTTTTATATTCTATACTTGAAATTTTCTATCCTAGAATCGTAAGTTGAGTCTCCCCAGTAATAAAAGCCACATGTGTAGTCCTCAAATAAATCATAGTACCTTCTAGTGTAGTAGTACACAGTCCAAGTGGAAGTAGCAAGCTTAGTTGAGCCGAGCTGTTCGGTTACAAATGTAGCTGCCGGTGTCCATCCACCTAGATTTTGATACACCACAACCTGGATTGCATCTTGAGTGTCCAGTGTAGTTTCTGGACATACCCACGTGGCTGATTGTATGCCTTCCCCATCACTGTCCCTACTAACTTGGGCTTTGTAAGTCCCAGAGCTTCCAATTTCGATAGTGTTTCCATTACCTTGCCTCCTGAATATCCTGATCCCCCAATAGACGTTCTGAGCTCCAGTACCTGGACTAGCACAAAGTGAGAATGTATTTGGCAGGGTAGACTGGGTGGTACCGAGCTTGTATGCTGTTATTAAATTGACTGTATGAGTGTCACCTCGTTTGTACCTTGTCTCAACCGTCCATGGTGTAACCAAGGAATAAGAGAACAAATCGGTTACTCCAGAACTATTACCAAAGAAGACTCTATAATCTAGTTTACTTTCTGTAACTGTCAAGTCATCTGATAGCTTGGGGATTAAAGCCAATTGTTTGGAGAGAGATGTTGACTCAAATAGTTTACCTTTCAGCCTTAGGGATATTGAATCTACCAATTGAGAGAACACTTTTAGTATATTCCGAAATCTGATCCTAGACTCTAGTATAGTTATACTGTCTGTTAGACCACTTAGAGAAAGGATCAAACGTCTACCTATGGAGATTGTTTCAGATATCTTCTGGTGTAGTATTCCCAAAATGGAATCTGAGATAAATGAGCTTATGGATAGAGCAAGTCTAAACCTGAAAAACTCAGAGATAGAGACACTCTCATACGACCTTAGCTTGAGTACCAAACGTTTAAGGAAAGATATAGCTTCTTCAAATATGAAATAGTCTCCCCATGCTATAGCATAAGTGCTTCCACCATGTCTAATTCTAAATGGACTTGCCTCTCTAGCTGTTACGGACACTAGCTTGAGGTAACGGATAGCTCCTCCAAGGTAGATCCTCAAAGGACCTGGTACATCAGTGTACTTCAGAACTCTCACTTTATCTTTGTACCATACTCTTATCTTGGACCATGCTGACAATTAGACCCTCCACTATAAGTCAGTTCTTATCCATATTTGTCCCTCAGCTGGACTATCAGGGTCTGAGGTTCTATTCTCTATCCTTAAGGAAATAGCTTGGCCAGTAAACTGGACATTACCAGTAGCACTATCAATGACGAAAATGGCTGTATCAGTTGATGGATCATCCATTGTAGATCTATTCCATATAACAAAGTCATCACTGTACAGAGCAAACCCTCTATATCCTGACTTACCTGTAGCTACCATGTATCCTCCACCGAACCTAATGAAGTCTTGAGGCATAGATGTATTTGTAATGTCTATTTTACTGTCACCTAGTGGAAGCTGAATGTCTCCTACATACAAGGTTCTCCATCTCTGTGATGAAGTACCCAGATCAAGAGAATCGTCTGATATTGGTCTGATAGTCCTATGAGATCTTATGACATCAGTCAATATCTCAAGAGCTCTATACCATACCCCACCCTCTTTGATGCCTATGATATGCTTTCTTTCACTACTCTCTACCCTATATTCAGTAAAGGAGAAGTTAGAAGTATCTTCTCCATATTGATTCATAACAGCTGTGTAGTCACCAGTGAACCCTGAAGCATACCATTCCAAGGTATAAGAAGTACCATCAGAACGAGAGTTAGATAGTCCAAGAAGATTCTGTAATACCCTACCATTAGTTAACACTTCCGTACCACTTATCAAATAGCTGTAAGCATCTATAGGCAGATCCGAGAACCAACGATCATCAGTTCTGGAATAACCGAACTCTTTAGACCATTGATAGGCTCCACTTTGATAAGGTACTACCACAAAGCCTCCATCATCTGTTATTCTAAATCTATATCCATCCCCAGATATGGCAGCATTATCTACTAAAATGAAATCATTAGGATCAGATATCTTAAGATACAATCTTCTCCAATTATAGGAACTATCTCCTAAGTCATAATTGCCATCCAAGCTTGGTAAAATAGACTGAGAAATTGAGGTTATGTTTTGCAACACTCTACCACTTGAGATTACTTCAGTTCCTCCTATCCTCAAAGCTAAAGCATCAAAGTTGTCATCTGTCTTTAATATGTCCTGAGCTGAACGATATAAGTTAGTGTCCTCATCTATTGATATACTCCCAGCTCTGGGATAAATAGCAATGCCTGGAGTAGCTGAGTTATCTCCTTTCAGGATATATATTCTTGGAGTACCATCTACTAGCCCTCTAAAGAATCCAACTGTAACATTATATCCACTATCTCCATAAGCATCTATCCATAGCCAGTTATGGGCACTTGCTACTTTGGTCTTAGCTATTCTAGAGTCTACTGAGGTAGAATCAAAAACAAGCTGATCCCATTCTGCTGAGTATTTTATTCTAAACTGATCATCAGTAGCTAGAGTATTAGCTCCTAACCGGTAAAGGTTAACATCTTCAGCTGAACCAAATGTTATGGTTCCTGATTTCTTAAGTGGATTACCGTTCAAGTCAATATAAGTTGGTCTTAGATAAATAGTCTTTTCACCTATCTTGAGTCCCTTACTTATAATCCTAGCTACTATATCTTCTATCTTGTTAGAGTCTATTAAGACTAAATTGCCACTCTCAATATCAAACTTGAAGTCTATCATTGCTCTCCATCCTCATTTAGCTTTTCAATTTCCTTATTAATCTTAGCTATCAGAGAGCCCAGTCTATTGAGATCTTCCAGAGAGTTTTGTAAGATCCAGATGCTGGACTGGAGACTCCTAGCTAGTCTCTCCATACTAAGGATTATCTCTGCTATTTCCTTTTTATCCAATCAAAGCTCACCTCCTTTAGGGTATTGTTCTGAGACTGAAATAAATACTTATTGAACAGTAACCTCTCCATATGTCTTAACCTCCGGGTTTGAGATATCTAAAGACGGAAATGTCTTACTTGGATAACCAGAAACTATATCCAATGAATATTCATATGGATAGACCTCATAGTACATAGAGTCAGACATGATAGCTGAAATTGATAGGCTAACCCCAAACTTAGAAAGTAAATCTTGAAGAGTCATAGATTCAGTTAAACCTTTCAGTATTAAAAGAAGTCGTTTGGATATGGCAAGCTCCAGAACATATTTTGTCAGTGACTTGAACAGTTCAGATATATATGATGTAGCTTGGAAGCTACTTCTTAAGGAGATTCTATCTGCTATTGAGATACCTTCTATACCTGCCTTTACTTTTAGAACCAGCCTTTTAGTTATACCGAGAAATACCTTACTACATACCTGCAATTTGCTTATAATATCCGAGACGGTAGATCCTACATACAGAGACATGCTTTCTAGAATACTTTCAGTAATCGACAGAGCTTCTGGGATTCCGAGCTTGAGTAATAACCTTCTATTTATGGTAGCTACCTCAAGAAGTATCTGTCTAAAGAGTGTTGAGATAACATCCAGACTTGTACTATAGACTTTTAAGATTGTATGATACAGCAAATGCTCGTTTATCGTCATGGTCTCCTTTAGGTTTAATATTAGAGCTAGACGTTTACTGAGGGAAGCTAGCTCTGACAAGAAATCTTTGATCCTAAGGTAGTCTTCAACTAATGAGCTTGCTACCATTGAAATTCTATTTCTAAGGTATTCAGACACAAGGAGAGTCTCTACCCTGGATAGTTTAAAGAGGAGTCTCTTGGTGATTGTTCTTAGCTCTATACTGTATAGACTCTGAAAGATCTTGTCTATTACGGAAGAGGCAACAGTTCCAACATGAATTGAAATGAGAGTACTTTCAACCATTGAGAGAGCCTCAAATACCGTAACCTTCAGTTTAAGTGTACTGGTTAATAGTACACTGGCAAGAGCATATAAGCTGATCTTGATGGCATCCAGGATGTTTGCTATAGCTCCAGAAAGTAACAACCTGATCCTTGTAAACTCAGTAATTGTCAAGCTTTCACTTAGTATAATCTTCAGCTTAAGTAATGAACCTATTGAGAAACTGATAACTGCTAGTGTTTGTAATTTTAAATAATCTACCACAGACACAAGCAAGTTTTTGAGTAGCAAGTTAAGGCTTGTAGTTTCAGCCATACTGATGGACTCTAGAAATCTCTTGATGATAACACGAAGTCTTCTAATTATCCTGTAAGGTATTAGGATCGGCATATTTATCTCCTCTTTAGCTTACTCTCTTTTATATACTGCTTATAGTTGAACTTACTATTTGAAGGAGACACTTGTTCCCATTCTTCAGTGTTCAGTATTTCAAGTATCTTGTTTATTTCAGCTTGGGTAGGCAAGCTCTTGAACACTATCATCATCTTGTTCCCAGACACCATGGTACCTACTACATTTGGTATATCTCTTCTTATCCTTCTCTCCTTAGCTACCTTCCTAAAGAATACTCTTACCACCATGGCTCTCCAAGCTCCCATCCTCTAAACGTTATAGTTGAGCTTTTAGTGTTGCTTATGTCCCATCCTTGTATGTCCACAAAAATAGGAGCTAGAGTGGACGTGGTTGGAAGCTGGCTTAGGTATCCCTTCAGTGTCCTGTCAATGTAGAAGTAGACTGTGCCTCTAGGCTTGTCATATCTCATGTCAAACCAGTGTATCTCTCCCATTGGGATTGTATCTAGAACTATAGAATATGGTGTACCATTTACTCTGGTTTGTCCAAGTACTCTAACTGAGCTGCTACCAACATTGATAGTGTCAAACCTAAACCCAAATGCATCAGTCAAATCTCCAATATAATATCTAGCAAGCTCAAAGGAACTACCTGAAATCATTATCTTAGCTGTGGCAGCTAGCAAGGTGTTCTCTATCACCCTGTCACTTATCCTAAGGGTGTTGACTACCAGAGTTTCTGGAGTGTCATAATTGGGAGGAGTCCAAAGCTCCAATAGTCCTACCTTCAAGTTGGCATTTGTAGAGTCAGCTATTTCCCACCCTGCATCTGATTCTCCAAGAGCCAGCAGAGCTCTGGACTGGGTGAAGCTAAACATTGCAAACTCGTTCTTAGCTTCCCAGAAATCCAGTCTTTCACTTCTGGTAGGTATAACTCCAGTGGGAGCAAACCTAGCATTCTTCCAAGCTTCTATGTCCCATGCAAAAGCTTCAAGCTGTTTCTTAGCTATAGCAAACAACCTTTCTGGTTCAGGTATGTATCTTTCAGAGAAAGTAAGGTAAGTGTCAAAGTTTAACCCCTCTACCTCATGCCTAACACTTCTGAGTATCACTGGTATAGACTGCATTTCCTTGACTGAAAGGGTACACTCGTCTCCAGGATTAAACTCAAAGTTCCTTATTGTCTTGACATCCTCTATTATCCTAACCGGATCTTTGTATGTAGCTACTATCAGGCTTGATAGGAACTGGCACTTAGTGTTACTGTCCAGAGATCTGTCTATGAATGGGATCCCCTCTCTCTTACCATATTTCTGGATTGAAGCTTGATCTTCGGTATATCCATAATATGGAACCTGATCAATGTAGACATTGTCTAGCCATGCTATGGCACCTACTGGAGAGATGGTAGGAGAGGAAACTTCTATTTTGATAGTGTTAATTTCATCCCAGTCTATGGTACCGTTAGTATCAGCTTCCATGGCTAGCTTATATGAGAACGGTACCTCAAACTTGGCCATTGGATAATAGAAATAATAATACTGTGGAATAGCTTTATACATCCCAATTTCATCAACCTCTGGTAGTGTACGTTCAGCTGACAACCCTCCTGAAGCCTCAGTCTCTATAGTGACAGTACCATTTTTAGAAATAAAGTAGGTCTTAGTTCTTAGCTTAGGAGCTGGCTTGTCACTTGGGACTGGACATCTAATCTGGAGGGAATAGTGGAGTACCCCACCTAGAGACAAGTCTATAGTTCCCATGTCCCTAGCAAACCACATGGTTCCACTTGTTGACATGGTATTCCGTATGCTGTAGCTTCCAGAAGCATCTGGATCTATAATCTTGGAGCTCAATGATAAGCTTCCACTCCCTATCCAATTAGTGAGACTGTCACTCCAAGCTGTATCCGAACCTCTGGTATCTTCGTCTATACCCATTACCTCCTGGGCATTAATGATATTGGAATAGTCCTCTTCATATGGGAACTCTGTGGTCTCATCTATATCTAGCTGTATGGTATTGACTCTGGTTCCCTTCTTGAAGAAGTTTAGATCACCTCCAAAGTCTACAAAATATTCAGCATCATAGTCTTCAGCTAGCTCAGCTAAAGTTTCCTGGATGGAAGTGCTTGACTTTATAACCTTTCTGGTTGCATCTGTGAATGAGCTTATACCCTTGGTGGTGATTAACCCTTCATCAACCAAGTCATCAACTATCCCTCTAGCTATTTGATCTATGGGCCCTTCAAAGACCTTACCTTGTCTTATAATACGTTGTGACAAGTATTTCCCATAACCGAAAGCTTCTACTTCAAGCTTCCTTGGAGTATGTCCCTCTACCACCTTTCTTATTTTCTCTACCTGTCCAGTAAACACTTTCTTGAAGCTATTGTCAGTTATCAGTGTGTCTTTAGCTAGCCAGATCTTGATATGTGAACCACCCAGATTATCCTCAATACTCTTTACATCCTGATAGTCCAGCTCCAGCCTTGCAGTGTCAAACTCTTCAGTAATGTTCCTGTTTACTTCCATATACAATGGCTTAAGGAAGGATACCGGTAATGAAGACACAGCTAGGTAGTCTACCTGAATGGTACCCCAGCTTCTTACCACAAACTGTTTGATGCTCTTTCCAGAAGGCAAGCTTATACTCTTGGTATCCCATATAGTGTTGGAGTAATATCCGAAAAGGTACTCACTGTCTGTAGTATCTATTATGCCTACTGCCCAGCTACCTCCATGGATAGCCCTACCTCTGGATACCAGATATGGATAAGAGTCAGTACTTAAGGTCTTCCCGTTTATTATACCTTCAGCTAAGAATCTGGAGTATCCAACTGCACTTACACTTCCAATGTCTCCATTGCTATTCCAGCTACCTCCAAAATCTACTGTCCATCCATAGGGTACATTACTTGGATCATAAGGTCTCATTCCATCATTCATGTATCCTACTACTCTGATACACTCGATGGAAGAACGAGCTTCTAACGGAGGGTTACCCATGTCCATAATACCTCCTATCAACTATATCCGAGAGATATAGATCATAGTCTTCCTCCTGTTCTACTCCTTATAGAACGCATCATTTCTCTCCTTATAGTCTTAGCTGTCGTTTCTATGTCTCCCTCTTCTCTAATGTACCATGGCCCATTGATCACTATGTTGAATGATGGACTGGCTGACACAGCTCTCTCTAGATGAGGAGCTATCTCTACGGGAGGAGGACTAATCCTAACTGTGTGTCTTAAGTCCCGGAGCTGTTCTCCAGTAAATGGTTCTCCAACCTGTTTAATCCTCTGTACTATGTCTATCTCCTTAGCACTTGGCATCTCCTTTAATTCGTCAGCTAGACTGGATGCTGAATCTCTGGTAACTTCAAGAGAGTCAACTAAGGAATGTCCAGTAAGCTCTTCCTCTAGTTCTTTAGCTTGTCTTTTCATAGCTGTCATTTGCTGGGACACCATTAGCTGGGTCATAGCAAATGAAGCTAGGATGCCTATTCCAAAGGTGAGAACTCCTATAAGGAACTGGGTGGCTGTAGCTGCAAGGAGTGATGCAGCTGCATGTGCATTGGCAGCTCCAGCAGCTGTATAATGAGCCAGAGCCTTCTGGTAAATCCATCCAGTTATTGTTTTCAACAAAGGTATCTCCATCATTGTAGTAGCCAGGTTCATTTTGTCAGCTATGTCTGACATAATCCTGGCATGTGTCTTAGTGGTTATGGCAGCTGTCTCTTCACGGTCTATAGCTATTTTTGAAGCCTGGACTCCCATAGCTCGAGCCTGAGCTTCAGTTTGCCTATCTATCGAAGATGCCTCAGCAAAATTAGCTGCAACCTTAAGTAGCTGGGCTGAAACAGCTTCTTGGGTCGAAGCTACGGTCAGCTTCTGAGCTAGGTTCATTTTTACCATGAAGTCAGTTATAGCTTGACCAGTCCTCAGCATGCTTGGCATCATTCCAAATACTAGCATTGCCCATGCATACTGCTGCTGCAATAGTGAGTTCCTTACACTCTGGAGTCTCTCCTGTAGAGCCATCTCAGCTTCCCTCAGACGTATGGTAGCATCTATGGCCTCCTTGCTTCCCCTACCGTACTCAAAGATGGTCTCTTGCAGATCTTCTTGAGCTTCCCTTATCCTCATATGAGCTCTAGCCAGCAAGTATGCTCCTCTTTGTGCCTGTATTTGCCTAGCCTGGAGTCTGGCTAGCGACATGCTAGTAAACATCATACCCAGTCCAGTCCAGAAAATCTCTCTGGTAAATACTCTTACTGCCTGTCCAGTAGGTCCCAGTAAAGCATAGAATCTCCTTTGAACCTCAGCCATTTCTCTTAGTCGGGTAGTAACTACTCTGGATGAGACACTTAAGTCTGTCAATAGAACGTTAGCATACTCTTGAGCTGCCCTTGTAGCTTCAGCCTGGCTTACACCTTGGTCTATAAGGTCTTGTCTATACTGTATTAGGATTGGATGTGAAGAAGCTAAGATCTTAGCTAGCTGTTGCTGTACATCTGCCTCCATGTAGACATAATTTGTCATTTGCTTGGTAATCTCAGAAGCTGTCTCGGTAGCTAGTGCTACCCTATACAGTCCTCTGGAAGACTTACCTAAGAAACCAAGTAAGGCTCTAGACAACATCTCTTCCTGGGAAAGCTTTATCTCCTTAGCTTCCTCTGCAAGCTCTTTACCACTGTCTACCACTTCTTCAAACCTTAGACCTAGTTGAGCTGCCATAGCAGCTGAGTATTTCTCGAGCTGAGCTAATCTCAGCAATAACGGTAAGTTCTGCCCTATTTCATACCTTAGTTCCGATCTTATTTCTCTGGCTTCCTTTGTAGCTTGAGTAGCCATTATCAACCTGTCTACTAGGATTCTGGTTGAATAGCTGAGTCTGTCTACTGCTCTGGCCTCTGCATCAGCTACTTCAACAGCTCCTTTCTGTTCATCTGTACGTTCCCTTATCTGGGCCTTAAGAGTCTTTTCTTTTTCTATAGCTTCATCTACTACTTCTCTACCTACTATGGTGTCTCCAATCTGGATTATCCTTCCTCTTGGTGGAGCCTCCATGGCCTTCTTTAGGGTATTTAGCTTTTCCACTGCTTGATCAAGCTTCTGTAGTGCTCCCTCATCTACCAGACTTAGCTTGATTACTATAGGTACACTCATCTAATCATCTCCTTCTCCTTATCCTACTTCTAGCTCCAAATACCTTCCTAGCTGTTCTCTCAAGCTTATAGCCCTCATGTCCTCTCTGTTCTCTAGCTAGCATCACAGACAACCAGAGTCTCTGTAGATCAGTGAAGCTCTTGTATATTTCAGCTGCCTTCTTGAAGTCAAAGGCATTAGCTTTCAGTATGTAATAGAACTCTATTGATTGCTTGCCTTCTTCTGTCCTAAAAAATCCTGTATCTCTTTGGCTCTCTGTTGAGCTAGTCTCTGTAGCCTATTGGTATAATCAGCTACTACTGCACTCAACACATTGGCAAGCTTTAGACTGTTGGCTTTATAGTAGTTTTCCACCGTTAGCTTAGGTTCAACTATCATCTTTAAAGCTATGAAGTCCATGATAAGTCCATTCCTGTCCTCTTGAGTCATGTCCTTCCATCTTGGATCCTTTCTAGCCTGCATTATAGCATCTATCCTGTCCTGGGTAGTTGGATCTCTCACCTTAATCCTTCTTACCCCTTTCTCAGTCCTTACTGTTATCTCCCTAGGAGGATTGTCAAGTATATAAGCTAGGGTTATCAAGGGTTCCTCTGACATTTAAGTTCACCTCCTAATAGGCTAGAGCATTGAGTGAGCTTGAAGACACTTCCACTATCTGGATGGCATTAGCTGAAGAACTTGACCTAGCTGTGAATGGAAGCTCTATCTCTATAGGTTCAAGCCCAGATATCTCGTCAGGTAGCTCACCAAAGGTAACATTGTTCAGAGTGATAGTTATAGTGGAACCAGTCTTAGCCAATGTTATCTGTATAGTATTGTCTTGTCTTCCCTTAACTGTACTAGCTATGGTATTGAACTGTCCCCTCATAGTGATTCTACCTTCAACTTCTAAGGCTCCTTCTCTCAGTTCCACCGGATAGTATGTACCAGCTCCAGTTGAATACATAGCCTCAAGGTTATTGTTAGTTGACACCACTATTCTTCCTACCAGTGTACATGGTATCGTACCACTGGAGTTAGTTATCTGGAGAGATGAATGATGGAATGCAAAGGCTTCCTGGCTAAAGTCTATACTAGGCTTAGGTAGGTTTCCAGTAACAGGTAGCACTGCCATATTCTTACCAGCAAAGTTTAGCTCTAGTCTCACATCTCCAGTATCCTCTATGGTTAGCTCAGCTGTATCAACCTTCATTCCGTAGTATTCCAAGCTAACAGTGTTCCCATTCTCATCTGGAGCTAAGCCTCTGTAGATGGTCATTGATGGAACCTTTGAAGCTACTGCATAAGTAGATTCATATGGGGAAGTAGTACTGGCTGTAGAGACGGTACCAAGAATGTACTCAAATATTTTAGCTGATACAAGTTCCTGAACCCATCTTCCTACTACTCCTTCCTCTAACCATACAACCTTCCTGAAGTCTCTGGAGCCTCCTATTACATCTTCTTCAGACTTGTTCTCAGTGGTAGTAGCTGACCATTCCAGCAAGTAGTTTGGGAAAGTATCTGGAGTGATAGATTGACCCCATACGTTCTCTTTCTTGAAGAGTATCCATCTATCCTGATAATATGACATTCTTCTTTCCTACCTCCCATACCCCTATATGGTTTATTGAAATATCTCCTCTACTTAGAGGAGTATTCATGTATTATACCATGGGAAAGGATATAAAGCTTACCTAGCTTCTTAATATCACAAGAGGTAATGAAGTTGAGTAACATAGATGAGATTAGGGAAATACTGGAAGAGATGAGATACCACAAGGAGAAGTACTATGAGCTGCTTAGAAGAGTTATAGCATTGTCAAAGGACATACCTAACTTCCGTATAGACCTGGACACTCTGGAAATAATAGAAAATAAATAGGACATTAAACACTTAAAGTATTAAAGGAGGTAAAGAACATTCTAATCAAGTTTCTAGGTACAAGAGGATACGTAGATACTAGCTCCAGGACACACAAGAATAGGGCTTCCATAATAGTCACATCCATGGATACTTCACTTCTAATAGACTTTGGAGACCTTTATTCTCCAGAACAGTTCCCGGAAGTTAGTAATCTTCTGATAACCCATAAACATCCAGACCATATTGGTGGAATATTGAAAGATGAGTTCAAGGAAAAGAAGGAACTGTATGATCATGTCAGTCTTTACCTATCTAATCAAGCTTATGTCAAGGAGCTGCCGTCATTCCTTAAAGTTACTAAGTTCAAGAGAAGAGACAGCTTTAAGATAGGAAGCTTCAATATCACAAGTGTTCCAGTCTTACATAGTGTCAAAGCTCCAAACGTAGCTTTGTTCATAAGTGATAACAAACACAAGATATGCTATTGTTCAGATGTAGTAAGCATCAGGAAAGCTGATAGAGACAAGTATCTGAAGGGATGTAGTGTCTTTATAGGGGACCTAAGTACTCACAAGAAGGGTGGTTTAATAAGGAAAGCTAAACATGATGAAGGTACCTTGATAGGACATGCAGATATTAGAACTCAGCTAGCCTGGTGTAGGGATGCTGGGGTTCCAGTCTGTATCTTCACTCATCTTGGGACTGATCCTATTGAGCTAGGAGATGGAAAGCTTAAAGATTTATTATCCACATTAGAAAATAAATATGGGGTAAAGATAATTATAGCTAAAGATGGAGACAAGTATGACATAGAGGATTTGGTGAATATGTCAGAAAGAGAGTTATTAAGGGAAGAGCTTCAGCTTAAACCAGAAGATGTAGAACCTATAACCCCTAAGGCTTTTCCAAAGACCCCAGAGTATGGATTAATCCTTGTAGCTCCACATCCAGAACTGATATGGAAGGGAGAAAAGACAGCTATTGTAAAGTCTGTTAAGCTAAAGTCACATATCAATGAGCCTCTATATCTCTTGGATATAAAGAACAAGCTGTGCTATGGTATCATTCAGCTCAAGGAACCAGTGGAAATATCCAGAGAAGATTTCATCAAGAGATATGATGAGCATAGAGTCAGTGAAGAAGAAAGAAAGAGATGGGCTAAGAAAGAACCTAGCTGGAACAAGTTCCCCTTATACCTATACGAGTTCTTCTTTACCAAGTTTGAAGCTCCAAAGCCCATAAGAGTGAAGGTCAAGGGACCACAGATATTCATCAAAGCTTCCAATATCGAGTTCTTATCTCCTAAGCTTATGACGATGGAAGAGCTAGAGTATTTCCATAGCTATTATCATTCTTGTGGAGAGCTACTTTCACCATGTTGCAAAGAGCATTATGTCATAGCTTTGGAAATGTTGAATAGAGGTATTCCCCATCTATCTAGAACTCCATGTGATAGACCGATAGAGCTTATCACCAAGGAAACTGCAGAATACATCAGAAACATCAAGGATGTAGAAGACCGTCCATTAGGAGATGACTTCAGGATAGTATTAGCTTGGTACTCGTCCATTAGAAGAGGAAAGAAGCTGAAACGAAAGGATGGTACACCTATAACTATAGAAGATTGTAGAAAGCTTGGTCTGGCTATAGTTAAGGAAATGATAAGGAGACATAAAGAGTACGAGAAGAAAGGTATCACCAAGTTTACATTCAACAAGCCGGAAACATACAAGAAATATGCCAGGGAACTGTTTGAGTGGATAATCAAGCAGATAGGGAAGGACAACATACCATGGAAAGAAGAGAAAGAACTGAACTATATCTCTCAGATATACTCTGTACTACCTGCTGGTATGAGGATAGAAGACATAGATCCTCCTTACGTTATAGGACTGACAGATGAAGAGCTTATCAAGCTATGGGAGTTCCTGGTTGACAAGGCAAATGAAAGCGCTAGTTCACCAGAAACGATACCAGAGAACATCCATGATGCTGGAGTATTTGTAGGGATTGAGCTCTACAAGAGAGGCTTGTGGGATGATGTAAAAGGTGACAATATCCTTACTAAAGCTGTAGAGCTTGAGGTTTCTGAATATCCAACTCCTAAGGGCTTGTTCTTTTCTGAAGCTGAAGAATCAGAAGCTATCTATCCTGAGCCAGAGGGAGAATACATCAAGCTGGAAGATGTACTGAAAGCTTTACCTCCTCATTTGATAGTTAAGGGAGAACCTTATGGGGCCTATCTTACTGGAAGAATAGTGAATGAGGGAAGGATACCAAAAGATCATGACATAGATTTACTGTTTAGACAGCTGCCTGATCCTAGGATAGTTGAAGCTGTAAAAAACCTGAAGCCTGAATGGTTAGCTAGGAGGATACACCCAGTCTTTGATCCATTTGGTCCATACATAGGATACAGCCTAAACGTCTATAGATATGGCTTCTTTAAGCTACCTGACAATCTTATGATCAGAGACTTTGGTCCATACAGGTTTGAGAAGCTAGCTAAAGAAATCAAAGTAGGAAAGCCTATGATAGGTGTAAAACCACGTAGTGGCTTTGGTAAGTTTGAATTCTGGGATCCAGAGGAAATGTACAGGGAGTGGGCATCAAAATACTTAGAGGATGGGATATTCGTACAAGAGAAAGTAGATGGAAGACGTATGCAGCTGCATGTAGACAAGGCAAAGAAGCTGGTTAAGATAATCACAGAGGACAGACAGAGAGACAGAGCTAGCCAGTTTCCAAACATAGTAAAAGAAATCATGGATAAGCTCAATTGTGAGAGCTGCATACTTGATGGAGAGATGGTAGCTTTTGAGATACCTCCTAACAAGGTGGTTAAGTCTGCCAAGCTCAAGAGACAGATGGATCTTATGGAAAGAGAAGACACTGCAGCTATAACTGTCGGAAAGGTTCCTCCAGAGCTTGAGGACAGAATAGTGTATGTTTTCTACGATATTATGTACCTGGATGGTAAGCCTGTAGTAGACTTGCCATATTCTGAAAGGTTCAAGCTGTTAAAGAAAGTGGTTCCCAGAGATGCTCGTTATCTGGACTTGGTAAGAAGTATATTTACAGATACACCTGGAGAATTCTTAAGAGCTGTGGAAAAGATGAGAAGAGCTCCTGGTTCAGAGGGTGTAGTAGCCAAAGCAGCTACCATGAAGTACCCAGTAAAGTATAAGGGAGAAAACAGAAGTGACGAGATGTGCATCACTGGAGGAAGCTATATTCTTACAGAGGAAGGTTTCAAGAAGGTATGTAACCTTAAAGTTGGAGACCTAGTATTTGCAAAAGATGGTAAATTACATAGAGTGCTAAGAATATTGAAGCGTTTGGTTGGTAGTGAAGAGAAGCTTTATGATGTCAGAAGCAAAAACCCAGGAGGTATAAAAGTGAGGTTAACAGGAGATCACAGAGTTATGACTAGAGAGGGATGGGAAAGAGCTGAAAATATTAACAATAAGCTGGGAGTCCCTATAAGAATTAGCCTTCCAGAAGAACCATACCCCAAGCGTCTTGAGCTAGAGTGGCATGGATATAAGAAAATTATTAAGTGTACAGATGATTTCTGGAAATTTATTGGTTTTTGGTTAGCTGAGGGAAGCTTAGGAAATAATAGATGCAAGAGCTATAAGAGAGGAGAACTAACATTCTCTCAAAAAGATCCAAAAGTCTTTGAATACTATGCTGACCTAGCTGATAAGCTTTTAGGTGTTAAAGGGAAGAGATATCAGTATAACGGAATCAATATCTATATAGTATGGGATAAGCCTTTCTGTGATTGGCTATCTAGACATTTCTTAGATAGAAATGATGATAAGACTATACCCTGGTTTATAGGAAGCTTGCCAGAATCCTCGTTTAATGCATTATGGAATGGCTATAGAGATGGAGATAGATGTCATAAGTTCTCAGATGATATAATTACTTCAGATCCATCCTTAGCTGGTAGAATGTATGCTATCTTGCTTCATAGAAACGAGACAGTCAGTGTGGTATGGAGAAAGACTAGGAAGAGAAATTCCTTTATTATTAGAAGGTTAAAACGGCCAATAACTTCCTATAGAATAGAAGCTAAAAGAGTCTATACTGATAAGAAAGACTGGGTATATGATATTGAAGTGGAAGGAGAGGAGTCTTTCTTATCTGGCAATATAGTACTACATAATTGTAAGCTCAAGAACCTTAAAGAGATAGATGTCATGGTATGGGATGTAATAGAAAAGAAACGTAAAGAGACTGGAGAACCCCTAGGGAGCTACATGTATATCTCAGTATATCTTATCCCAGAAGAGAAGGTTGATGACTTTCCTAAGAACAAGGTGGTAGAGTACAAGGGAAAACACTATGCCATCATAGGTAGAACTTATGCTACTAACGTCAAGTGTAAGAGAGGTGACATCATAACAGTCATGCCTATCAGGATAAGGAGATATGAGAGTAAAGAAGGCAAGTATTTCTATACCTGGATGTTCCCTTACTTCAAAGAAAAGAGATCAGACAAAAAAGACCCAGACACACTTACTACTGTAGAGAGAATAGCTAAGCTTGGTACAAGACCAGCCAAGCTTACTGAGACACTTGAAGAGACTATTGTGGTTAAGCTGCCTATCTGTGAGTTCAGTGAATACCCAGAGATATGTCCCCTAAAGAAGATATTTGGTAAGCCAAGGTACCATGAACTTACTATCTTGAAGATTGAACACCTTAGGTTCCCGGTAGCTTGCCCATTAGCTAATATCAGAAGATGTGTATTCCTAAAAGATTATTACTATGGGTTTAAAACTTACAAGAGAGGAAAGCTATCTAATCTGGATGGTGAATCTAACATTATAGTAGTAGGAGATGAAGAGTATGAAGATTAGAAAATGGATGTTAGATGAGCTAGCTGTTCCTGAATATATAGCTAGGGAACTGACAGCTAAGTATATGGAATATGTAAAAGAACCCAAACCATTTGTAATGCAAGCTCACTATATTGGAGATTCTCAACATGTAGACTTTAGATTTAAAGTAAATGGCTTTTTAGAAGGCTGGTCAGTACATCCCAGAGAGAGAGTGCTAGTCTGGTCCTCGAAAGGCATAGAAGCTCCAACGCTTGAGGAACTATTTTCAAGATTCAAAAATATAGAAAAGATAAATGGCTATGAGATGGTTAGACCATCTTACTATAAAGCTCTAGCTTTCAAGGGAGGTATAGGATACTGGGTTCCAATTACAGCAATAGTCAGACATAGATATAAAGGAAAGATCTTAGAGCTTGATCAAAAGTGGGGTGTAATAAAAGTCACTCCAAACCACTCTGTCTATTCTCAGGAGTGTACTCCAGCTAAGGCTTCATCCAACCCTGAGATCCTTGGTATCAGAAACATCTCTTATTCTCCAAGAGGAGACTCTATCAAGCTCCATGCCCGAGGTCTATTTCAGAATGGTGATAAAGTACAAGCAAGAAGAAGCTTTATACCTTTACCAATTGAGCTGAGAGGTAAGCAGCTAAAAGCTTTCTTATATTTCCTTGGAGCTTTTATTGCAGAGGGATGTGTTCATAAGAAAACTGATGGAAGCTATCTAGTTCAAATTGGTAATAATAATCTTGACTTCCTTAAGAGAGTTCAACAGTCTATCTCTGATTCTCTAGGGATTACATCCTGGATATCAGGACCAGACTCAAATGGAACGTATACTCTAGGAATGTCCAATAAAACCCTCTATTACTACTTGAAGAACAATGTTGGAGCAAGTTCTCTAGAGAAACGAATTCCTCCAGACGTTCTAGCTCTAAAGTAGGACTGTCTAAAGGTACTATGGAAGTCTCTTTGGGAGGGAGATGGGTGTGATAAATGGAAGTCATTTTCAACCAGCTCGGAGGAGCTAGCTATTCAAGTATGTTTCCTGCTTGGATTGTTTGGTAGTAACTTCACTGTGAAAAAAAGTGTAGATCCCAAGAGTAGGCATTATATCTACAATATTCTTTTAGTGGACCATTATCATCTAAACAAAGCAGAACGTAAAATTGGAGAGATAGATTTTGAAGGGTATGTATATGACCTCTCACTTGAGCCTCTTCATAACTTTGCCTGTGGTCTTGGCTTGGTAGTTTGCCATAATAGTATTGTCGGAGGTTCCAGAGATGATCCCCATACTCCTCAAAAGTTCCTAGAGAATATAGGAAAAGGGTTTAGAGCTGAGACTAAGTGTGTTAATCCATTCTGTAATGAATGGAAGTATGAGCTAATAAAGGTAGAGAATGGCATAGTTTATGTTAGATGGAAGACAGAGGAAGAACTATCCAGTCTTACTATGGAAGAGCTAGCTCGCCAGCCTTTACAGTGGCTAAAAGTAGAAGGTAAAGTAGAACCTGGAGAGGTAGGTGCTGGAGAAGAAGCTCCAGGTGAGTTTAAGATTCTTACTAAAGGCTTACTAATAACTGGAGCTCAAAAGCCATACTTCCATGAATATTTCATTAAAGACAACAAGTACTTCAAAGACTGGACCAGAATAGTCCTAAGAGCCATTAAGGTTAAGAAGATAGACCCTAAGACTAAGAAGCCTATACCTGGAGAATATGAACGTATGTGGAGATTTATGATACCAAAAGATCAGAAGCCTTATGCATTAAGCAAAAGAGCTATAGAGCATAAATGGAAGCCTCCTCAAAACATCAAGTATCCATTCCCGAAAGAATGGGCTAAGAAGAACTGGCCTAAAGAGTTTGAGAGATGGGAGCTTTACCTTAGAGGTGAACTATCTGAACTTACCACTGTCAGGTTTACATTGGGTCTAGCTAGCTGGATGGGGCCTAGGGCTAAGACTGGAAGACAAATGCCTCAGATGAGATGGTTCCTCTTCCTGGATGACAAGGGTAAAGGAAAAGTAAGGACATTCCTGTTGGATGGATATCCACTAAAGGATGAGATAATGGCAGCTTATGAATATCCAAGAACTTCCAGGAAATGGCTGGACTATCAAGGTGAGACTGAACCTAACACACCCCCTGTTAACCCAAATAAAGAGCTGGTTGGCCAGTATGTCATAATAGACAGTGGAACCGTAAGCTACACTACAAGAACTGAAGATGGAGAAGAAGTGATAGAGCTAGACTTTAAGGGTAAACGTCTGAAAGGGAAATATCAGCTGAAGCAAGAAGAGAAGGGAGCTGATGTATACATATTTGAAAAGCTATCGGCCCAGGTCAGCATGGCCCAGGGAGTGTTTGTTCTTGACAAGCACTACTGGCCTGAAACGTCCAAGGAATATCACCTGGACCTTAGATTCAAGCTTCCAGAATGGGACTACCTAAAGGAGTTTAACATATGGGAAGCTAAAGGTGTGGACGATTTAAAGAAGCTTGAGGTTCCATACCCAGCTAGACTCAAGGAATGCAGTGACCTTGAATGGTTGAAGGTAAAGAAAACTGGTACCAGAATGAAAGCTTATGGTAAATGGTCCATAGCTGAGACTATAGATCATGGAAGCATAGAGATAATAGAAGATAGTCCTAGATTCATGTCCTTTAACATCAATGGAAAGAAGCTTAAGGGATACTACATAGCTAGGAAAGCAGATGGTCTATGGCAGTTCATGAAATCCAAGCTACCTAAACCTCTGTCTATATTTGAGAAGATGTATGAGATATTTGGTAAAGAAGGAGATCCAAGAGAAGGTAAACCATATGAACCATTCAAGATAGAGCAGAAGAGAGGATGGAACTACTTCATAGTCCATATTTATGACCTAAGAAAGTTTACCAGAGTAGAACCAAGTGAAAAGACCAAGCTATACCTTCCTGAGCTAGACATACCTGAAGGAGTAGACATAGGGATAGGCCTTTATCCTCGTCCAGGAAAGATACATGGAGCTAGAGTAGCCTACATAATATTTGACTCATCCAAGTGGACCCATGAACAAGCTATAAGATTTATTAGAGACAAGAAGCTTGATACATGGGAAGGAGAACAAATCAGGAGTAAGAGGAAATAGAGTTGAATGCTATAAGCTGGATTAAACAAGTAAAGAAGTACATGAAGAAAATAGAGGAAGCTTCACCTAAGGACAGGTTAGGTTATATGTCAGAGATAGACAGATGTAACAAAGCTATATTTGCCTCTACTCAAGGATGGGAATACTGGCTATCCAATCCTACCATCATAGACCAGTTCACTAAGGAAGAGCTTGAAGAGATGCTTGATGAGTTTAGGGAGCTAGCTCTACAGTTCCTAAGGAACGACATTAAATGGACAGAGCATTTACTGGGCAAGGCTCAGATGTCAAAGCTAAAGTCTAGCTCTAGCTCCAGAAGATACATCACATAAGCTTTAAATAACATGTGTAAGTATATAACATAAAGAGAGGTGTAAGGTATGCCAATAACAAGTTCAGATTTGTGGTTTAAGTATACAGGTACTGGCTCTACAACCAACCCAGAACAGTCTCTTGGTGGAAGCTTGAACCCTAACACTATACCTTCTGGGGTAGCTAACAATGTGTTTGATGATGTAACTGGTCAAGAGTCTCAGTCTGGAAACATCAACCACTACAGGGCTATAGGTATCCACAACACTCTTACAACTCACATCTGGATGAACACTTCTATCAGGGTTGATGGATATGAGAGAGCTTCAAACACATTTGACATCATCTACTTTGGAGTAGAAAGACCTCAGGGTACTGAAGGTAACCCAGACGGTACTATCCAGACCATTTCATCTGAGACAGTGGAACCATCTGGTATCACCTGGACTGAAGAAGGTAATCCTTCTGCTTGGGTTCAAATCTCAGGAGCAGATTACGTTGGTTCTATAGGTCCTGATGACTGGGCAGGTATATGGCTAAAAAGAACTATACCTCCTGGAGCTGAAGCCTACAACAACAGGAGCTGTACTATACGGGTTCAGGGTGAGACCTCAGCTTCACCTTATGTCTATCCAGTCTCAGTTGTCTTTACGGTCAACTGGACAAGGAACGGTCTAAGCATACAGAGAGCATTCGATAGGAGATTGATAGCTAGAATAGTGAACTAGGATGAAGCTACACTTCCCGGAGCTTCAACCATTTATTTCAGGCTTAGGCCTCAATATCAACAGGATGACTATCAGGGAGTACATCAAAAATATCCTGAAATATTTTTTGTTACTTATCCTATTGGGAGTATACCTCATATACAAACAGCTGAGTAAGGTTCAGGGCATGGCATTCTCCTATGGTATCCTTAAAGCTTGTAAGAGATGTGTGTATGGCAAAAGTAGAGAAGCATTAATAATCATCAGTGGAACTGGATATAGCAGGGATGGTGAAGCTTTAATAGTGATGAACTATAGGCATAGGAACTGGTACAGAAGGGGTGAGTGTTTAGGGTTTACCAGGTGTGGCAAGTGCTTAGCAAAGATAGACAATCCCTCACTAGATTTACCATGCAAGTGGAAGAGGCTGAGGTGAAGTAGATGCCTCTGGATATTGACAAGGTAAGATTTGCAGTCTCACATAACTTGAGTATAGTATATGAAAGACACGTAGAGGTAAATAGAGATTACATAGCCCAGAAGCTTTCTGAGATAGATACTGATGCTATTCTCCAAGAGGAAGCTTCAAGGTTTACTATCTCTGTTTTATCCGATATAGATCTTGATGACATAAGGAACAATAGAAAGAAACCGTTATCATCTAAAAGGGAGCTTGAGAAGTTTAAAGAGCTAATCCAGCAAGGAGGTACAGCATATTACGTTTATTATACAAGTCCTACCGGTATCCCTGGTAAAATGTTTCAGTGGCATATGCCAGGAGAACCAGGATTCAAGCCTATCTTGAAGTCAAAAGCTCATGACATAGCTCAAGCACAAGTTGATAGAATAGCTGAAATAAATGCCAGAGTAAGAGTGGCAGCTCATATAACTAGGGAAATCCTGGAGGGATTAAAGAGTGGAAGATTGGGGGAGATGGATATCTTTACCTGATAGGCCTAGAGGAATCATATATGCTAACGATAAGATAATTGGGGGTACCCTGTACTCTGAGGGTGGAAGAGATTCAGCTATGAACAGATACAGTGACCTATATGCCTATGATATAGCTGCAGGAGCTTGGTCAACCCTTTCATCATGTCCCCAGATAGGAGATGCTGGTATAGCTGCTTCATTAGAACCTCAGTCTTTGTATGTACACACTGGGTATCCTGATGGATACTATTTCTATAAGTATGACATTCCAAATGACACCTGGACACAGAAAGCTGATCTACCAACTTACAGATGGGACGTCGTGGGAGGAGAAGTTAATGGAACTTTATATGTTATAGGTGGAAGTAGGAACCAGACATCTCCTAGATATGAAAATGAAGCTTATGATTATGAAAACAATACATGGATTACCAAGACTAGTGTCCCTTATCCTACTCATAAGGGAGGATCCTGTGTTAATGGCAACAGTATTATTGTGATAGGTGGATGGAACACTGATTCAAGCTTGCAACGTACCATTCAAATTTATGATACAACCTTGGATTCATGGGATACAAGTAGAACATTTCCTCCAGACAATTATGGAGAAGCTAAGGACTTAGCTCTTTCATGGAAACCCTTAGATGGAGTCGTTTATGTTATTAAGACTTTCATTTATGCTAATGATGAAGTGGGAGTATGGCCTTATACTTTAGCTTCTGACTCATGGGACTGGCCAGTACCTAGACTACATCCTTTCTTAGAGCTATTCCACAAGTCTAGGTTTGCAGATGTATACAAAGGTACTATTTATCATGTTGGAGGTTCTACATGGGATCCTGACAGGTCAAGTACAAAAGAAACCCCTCACTTCTTTGCCTTTGATCCTAGACATTTTGTAATAGAGGAAGTCACAGCTACTCCTAGCTCTGTAGAAAGACCTGGCTCTAACTCTGTCCAGCTCAAATGTGTATGGCATGATATTGAAGATCTACCTGCTGGCAGCTATGCAGTTAATTTCTGGTTAAGAGATGAACTAGATAATATGCTTGGACCATTTGGAGCTACTACTTACGTTAAGACAGGAACAATGAGATATTATGCTTACACTTATATTGATCCACCTGATACTTGGAACCTGGGTAAATATGATGTGAAAGCCAAGGTGAGCAAGTGAAATGAGTAAAGATACGGTTAGATGGAAAGATCCACATACTGGCAAAGTCTATTACAGGAAAGGAAAGTGTAATCACTGTGGAGGATGTTGTACCACATTTTGTCCTCATCTTCGTATAGTAGCTCTTAGGGACATAAAGAAAGGAGAGAGCTTTAAGGGAGTAGGTGACAGCTCAGGGAATATCATCATGTTATGTGACATATTTGACAAAGATATAACTGTGAATACTGGATGTGTAAGAGGATGTAGCTTAGAGGTAAGGAAGAGCTTCCCCAAGACTCCCCTGGTTACTCCAGAATGTTGTTCGTTTTACTGGGTTGATGAAGAGGGTAAGAAATGGGTAAGAAAAGACTACTCTATGGGAGTCTTGGAGTAGATCCAACTTACTACCTGAGTAATTCTGGTACTGGATATTCTAGTCTATGGAAGTTAGTAGAGACAGCTCCTAGTAGTGCAGATGATACATCTTATGTAACTTTTCCTAAGGATCAAACCGGATATATGAAGGTAATCCCAGGAACTGAAAACACTACTATAACATCAGACTTACCAGCTACTTTTGATCAGTATGGATGGAGAACTGACTCTACCCTTAATGGTACTTTCCAGTCTGGTAACTGGACTTTTTATGTTACTATTATAACAGGCAAGTATGTTACTGGAAACGTTACTGTATATGCTAGATTATGGAAGTCATCCAATGCTGATGGTTCTGGAGCTACTGCTCTTACTTCATGGTTGACTATAGCAACCGTCAGCTCTCCAGCAGCCAGTACAACTTATAATCTAAGTGGGACTGCCTCCATAGGAGAACTGAGCTTTTCTAATGAATATCTGTTTGTTGAATATGCCCTAGGTACCACCAGTGCTTGTGGAAGTGCTGTGGGATGTGAAGTAACTTTCAGATGTAATGAAGGTTCAAACCAGAGAATAGACACAGCAGCTTTCCAGGCTATTGAGATAGTTTCAAGATTATTAGGGTTATTATATAAAGTAATCTCATACCAGAAGATTTCCAAGCTTCTAAGCTTGATATTTAGTATCTTAGCAGCTGTTTCCGTAATCTCTTCATTCTCAGACAACCTGGACAAGTTTATACTCACCCTTCAGAAGGTGGGGAAAGCATTAGTTGCAGCATGTAGGGACAAGAAGCTAACGTTCAGAAATGTTGGATCATTCAAGCTAACCAATTGGCAGTATAGGAAGAGTCATGTGGTTAATTCAGCTTCTGGAGCTGGTACTGGATACAAAGTTGCCGTTACAACTTTCTATTCTTCTGGAACTGACAATGGAGGTACAGTTTACCTCGATGGAAAGTGCAACAGTGACTTTTCAGATATTAGGTTTACAAAAGCTGATGGGTTTACTCAGCTTAACTACTGGATAGAAGATAAACAAGACAGTGACTATGCCAAGTTCTGGGTAAAAATAGACGATGATCTTAGTACTTCTCCTGCTACTATTTACATGTATTATGGCAACCCAGATGTACCAGGAGATTTGAGTAATCCATATAACATCTTTGAGTTCTTTGATGACTTTGATGGAGAAAGCCTAGATACATCTATCTGGCAATATGAGCTCCATAGGTTCTCAGTGTCCAATTCTATCCTTAAGGGTACATTTGGATATCATCAAATAAGAACTAAAGATACATTTGGTGATGTGGAAGTAAGAGTAAAATGGAGATTTACCTCTGGCGGAAGAGGACATATTGGCTTTAGACAAACTGCAGATGTATATACTAGTCCAAGAAGACATAAAGGATATCATGTTAGCTTCTATAAGCCTGAGGATAATACTAAGTTAAGAGTATGGCCTGGTCAAGCTCAAGCACCAACTGATCAGACTGGAACTTTTCCATCTACTGCTAACACTTGGTATATTGGGTACATTAGGGGATATGGAAGTACCATCTCAACACAGATAGCTCCTGGAGCTGATTATCTGTCAACTATAGATTCAACTATGTTATCCGGAGAGGTAGGTTTAGGAGTTGATGCTTTTGCTGATGAGCTGAGTGATTATGTGGAGTATGACTGGATAGCTATTAGGAAATATGTGGAACCTGAACCTTCACATAGCACATGGGGAACAGAAGAGGAGAGAACTGGAATCTTCTATTCTGGCTCACAAATGGCCAGTCGATTCTCTGCTATTCTGTATGGTACCGGAGGAATAGTGAAGAGATATATGGTTTTGATTTATTCTGTTCTTCTTGGTGTTACGTATGCATCTAAGCTTTTAGCTGTCAAGTTTAGCTCCATATCTAGAAAGTTCAAGATGTGTGTCTCTAGGTTCTCTATCCATAATTTAACAAGCAAGGCTGGTGCACTTCAGTACAAGTTGTATAACCTAAGAGCTAGAGATGTTGTTTCTCTCCACTCTTTAAAGAAACTTGCATTTAGGAACTCAGTAGCTTTACACAATCTCTTAGCCATTAAATATAGGTACCTTGACATGGCTCATAAGATAAGGACTTTATCTGGAAGACTTTTATCTTTTCTCCATAGCCTTTTCAGCTTTAGGTTCAGAGAGCTCAGTCTTTTATACCGGATACAAGCTCCTTTCCAGGCTGTATCTAAACAAATTACACTCTTGTACTTCCTCTTTAAGAAACAATTTAGAACCTCATCATTGGCTTATTCTATTAGAGCTTTAGCTTTCAAATCATTCTCACTGTTATATACCACTCGTTCTATTTTACACAGAGCCATCAGCCTCTTGGTTAATATCAGAAGTCTAACACTTTTAGCTTTCCATTTCAAGTACGTCTTAAGAGTGGCAATACTCCGAGCTGTCTCAATTGTATATTCAATAGAGAGGATCCAATCCCTAACTTTAGGAATAAGGTATTCCATTCTTAATATAATATCCAGACTTTCAGCTCTAAAGTTTTCACTGTTTAAGCTAGCTGGGAAACCTCTATCTTTGGTCTTCAGCTTATCCAATCTTGTTTGGAAGCTATCAACCATCAGATATTTGCTTTCTGGCCTAGTACATAGAACATCTGGTTTGAGGTATTCTATTCACACTCTTGTTTCCAGGTTTTCAGTAGTCTCATATATACTTAATAGGTTAACATCAAGAGTTGCAATACTCAAGTTTAGTCTATCCTCTATCAGCTCAAAGATACTCTCTATTGTTTATTCAATAGCTCTAGCTTATCAGACAGTCTTTAGAACTATGAGCTTTCTCTACTCTATACTGAGAACTACCTTTAGAAGGTTCAGCTCAAGGTATGCCCTACTTAGTATAGTATCTAGAAACATTGTCTTACCATATGATTTGAAGTCTCTAGCTTCAAGAACTATATCTCTCGGATATAGTATTCTAAGGTATGTCTATACCAGCCTTGTCATAGTCTTCAGTGTACTCGAATATAAACTTAGAAAGTTAGTAATAGTATATTCGGGATATGTACTGAGACTCAAAGATATACAGCTAAAGTATAATTTGAAAAGCCTAGCTTCAGCTCTAGTCTCCATCTTATACTCATCTTATTCATCGATATGGAAGACTGTTGGGTTAATCTATAGATTGTTCCAGACCAGAACTAGACTATTTGGGCTAAGCTATAACATTAAGGGATTGGTATCCAGTATCACCCAGATTGTCTACAGCATTATTTCCATATCTGCAAGGTATCTAAAGATACTATACAGTGTAGCATATCCATTCCAGACGGTCTATAGGACACTTTATTACTTATACAGTATACTGGCTTTTAAAAGCAGGATTCTACACTTCAAGTTTACAGTGTTTAGGACAGCCTATTCTGAGACAAGCTTGAAGTTCAGATTACTGGGATTGAGAGCTAAGACCATAGGAGTAGGATACTCTATCAGGGAGCTGATTAGCAAGATAACAGCTTTTACCTTCAATGTACTATCTATAGTCGAGAGGTATCTCTACTCTGCCTATTCACTTCTCAATCTTGTTCCAAAGCTTATAGCCTTAAGATACCTTCTAACCATAATAGCTCTTAGAAGCTTGTCCCTGTCCTATGCTGTTAGAAGCCTTGCTAGTAAGATATCATCAATGCTTTATTCTGTACTTCAGCTCAGACTGAAAGCTATAGGCTTAGTATATGATGTTTCTGGTCTGGCTTACAGAGCTTTCTCAGTTGTCTACGGAGTCTTATCTCAGATATACAAGAGCATAGTGTACTTTTATACCCTGAGAAACCTGGTCTTTAACAGTGCTAGCTTAGTCTATTCTGGTATTGGTAGAGCTCTAAGGAAGCTTGGATTTAGGTACTTTATCCTTGGGGCTATAGCATACAAGGTTCTCATCTCTGTCTATAACCTGCTTAGCTTTACCCTAAGGAACATCTACATCAGGTTCACCATAAAGAACTTGGTAGAGAAGAGTACCAGCTTCATTTATAGCCTAAGTTCACTGGTAAGCAGAGCTTTAGTGTCTCTCCATTCAACAATTCAGTATCTTTGGAAGTCAATCCAGCTAGTCTATTCTGTTAAAAGCTTGGTATCACAGTCCATATCCTCAATCTATTCAGTTCTAATACTCAGAGCTAAAGCCTTGATGGCTAGATGGAACATTAAGACTTTAATCTATAGACAGGCAACAGTATTATTCAGCCTCATAGCTAAGCTTTACAGGCCTGTTAGCTTGACGTATACTTTGCTCAATCTTGTATCCAGGCAAATATCTTCTGTCTATGCCGTTATTTCCAGAATATTCAGAAGGCTATCCATTGTCTACCAAGTACTAGGTCCATCTGTCTATAAGACTTTGATGCTTGTATACTCAGCTCTGGTACTTGTAAAGAAGGAGGTAAATGTTAAGTATGTAGTAAGGAATCTGGCTACCAAGCTTTGGTCTTTACTTTATAATGTAAGAACTCTATCCCTTAGGCTGCTAACCATAAGACATTCTCTTCTATCTATAATGACCAAGCTTCTACATGCTTATTATTCTCTCAACATCATGGTATCCAGAACCTTTATATCAATATACAATGTTTTAAACTCCACATTCAAGAAGATGTCTATTCTCTATGCCTTACTAGCCTATATTGCTGGATCTATATCTCTCAGATATAGTTCATTTGTGACACTATTAAGGACTCTGTCTATAGTACACCAAGTTAGACTGATAGCTCTTAGAGCTATTGGAGTAATTTACAGCTTAGCTGCAAGAACCTTCAGAGCTCTGGACATAAGGTATAAAGTAGGATGGTTCATAGAGAAGACTCTGGGCATTATTTACAATCTTGGAGGGATTATTTATAGCTCTATATCTATGGTGTATTCTATCCTTGTTCCAATAGGTAAGCTACTAAGCCTGGTTCACAATGTTTTGTCTTCTGTATACAGAGCTCTATCCAAGACATACTCTATAGTATCTATATCTCTCAGATATACTTCCATGTTCTATACAGTTCTGGTCTATTCACTAAGGAGTCTATGGATAAGCTTCAGCATAAGGTCTCTACAGAGTAAGCTTATGGTTTCTATGTATTCTATCCTTAACACTTTATCCAGGAGTCTTAGAGTAGTATTCAGTATATTAACAATAGCATTCAAGACTTCAGTTCTAAAGTTCAATGTTAACGTTCTGGTCTATTTAGTCACAACACTGGCACATTCAATAAAGGCCTTGGTAGCCAGAACAGCCAGCATAGCTTACACAGTCATTGAAAGAATAGGCAAATCATTTTCACTACTCTACAGAGTATACATAATCACATCTATCTACAAGCTTTTAACGCTGGGGTATAGAGTGTTGAATCTGGCATTTAGTACGTTCAGCTTGAAGTATGTCCTTTATACCTTAAGAATAAGACTTGTATCCATACTTTATGGCACTATAGCAAGAACCAGAACTTTCCTAAGGACCTATTATGGGCTCTTGAACATTAAGCTCGTAACTATATCTCTCAGATATAGAATCAAGAACATTGGATTAAGGACAATGGATATTGTATATAGTTTAGTCCATATAGCAAGCTTGACCATGTCTGTCATGTACAGCACCAGAGTGCTACTTTACAAAGTTACAAGGATAAAGTATACAGTAAGGCACCTGGCTCAGAGGTCAATGACAGCTCTTTATGATATAGGAGGAAGAATAAGTGCTGTCCTATCAATTGTTTATACTGTCCTTATTCTACGTCCAAGAACTATGCCTATCAGGTATACTGTCAGGAACCTAGCTGTGCTTTTCACCAGCATTCTCTACAAAATAAGGAGCTCTATAGGAAAAACACTATGGATCAGACACATGATAGCTACTTCGTTTGTGAGAGCTAAGCTTGTCTTTGGCTACTCTTATCAGGTGATAATGGAGATATCCATAGTCTTACAGCTGTTTGCTAGCAAGCTTACTGTGTTCCTCAACCTATCTAAGATATCTTTATCTTTAGAGAAAGCTAAACAATACATAAAGACAAAGGTAAAGAGGAAGGAGGTATAATATTGACTGACCTACGTCTCAAGAAGAGTGAGAAGAAGTATATCCAGTTCATAATCAAAGACGAAGATGACAATAGGCTAGATCTTACTGGCTGTGAAGCTACCCTTCAAATACAGAAGTATGGAGAATCTACTTTGAGAGTAAACTCTTCACTTAACATTACAGATGCTACTGAAGGAGAATGCCGATATTACTACCAGGGTAACCTTCCAGTAGGATATTATAAGGGAGAGATAGAAGTTACCACTGAAGCTGGACTAACCCTTATAACCAAGACTTTTACCCTGGAGGTAATAGCTGATTTACCAGAGACATAAGCTATTTAAATATGCATACACAAAATAATGTAAAGAGGAGATTGGTATGAGTGAAGCTAGCATTATAGCAGAACTAATAGATGAAGCTGCCTATCTGAGGAGGAGACTGAAAGAGCTAGAAAGCAAGGAGAGAGAGATAGTTGAGCTCACAGAAATAAGCTCTGCTTCTAGCTTCAAGATAGAAGAGGAACTGGCTGGTAAGCTCAAGATTTCTGGGATAGCTTTAGCTGAGGGTGTATGGAATGGGCTGATCTATTCTAAGGAAGAAGTAAAGAAAATGTATGACAATTACAAAGAAGAGCTTTCAAGCCTGGAAATGAAGGTAGAGCATGAACGTACTGGAGAGTTCAGAGACAGAGTAGTAGGTAGACACATAGAGTCAGAATGGTCTGACACGTTAAAAGCAGTTCTTTACAGGGCTATAGTAGATGATCCGAAAGCTATAGAGAAGATCAAATCTGGAGAGCTTACAGCCACAAGCATGAAGATTGAACTAAAGAAGATAAATGGAAAGGCAGTAGACCTACGTCCAATAGACAACTCTCTTACTGCAGCTCCAGCATGCCACACATGCATGATTGTGTCAAAAGAAGAGCTAAGCTCTAACCTGGAATCTCATGGTTATCGAGTTTATGGGGTATTAAAAGAAAACATTATAAATAATGGTAAAGATATTACAAGAGAGGTAGTGCATATGAGTGAAGAAAAGAATGAAAAGCCTAAAGAGGAACATACAGAAGAGACCTATGAACCTGAAGAGTACTTTGAGCTTAATGAACCAATGGTAGCTGTTCTTCCAGAGCTTGAGAAGCAAGAGCCTGAAGAGATAGAGCTAGAGTTTATGCCTCTCCAGCAAGCTATCAAGAGAAAGAGGATAATCTACGATTTCTTTGAACCTGGCAAGTATCCAGTGTCCAGAAAGAAGGTTAAGAGGATCAGAGGATATTATTACTATCACCCGTACTACCCATACGGTGAAGGTGGATACTACTATCCAGTCCCCTATTACTACTATCCATCTGTCAAGCCCAGTAAGAAAGGTCCATACCCATACTATTATCCAGTGCCATATTACTACTACTATCCATACTATGGGTACCATTCATTAGAGGATGTCCTATCTGAGACAATGCCTGAGCTATCTCAGAAAGAGCTTGAGAACCTAGTGAAGGAGAACAGGGCTGAGAAAGTAGAGGGTGAAATGGGAGTATCCTACTATTACTATCCTCATTATCCAGCTCATTATCCAAAGTATTATTACTACTATCCATACTACTATTCCTATAAGGGAGAAATCTACAGTCCAGAAGACTTTGGGACTGAAGAACAGTCTGGAGAGTTCAAGATAGCTAAGAACAAGAAGACAGGGAAGTTTGTAGTCTTCCAAGCTACCGGAAAAGAAGGGTTTGGAGCTTGGAAGATAGTGAGACAGTTTGATACTGAAGAGGAAGCTAGAGAGTTTATAAAGAAACAGCAAGGTGAAAAGCTAGCTGGACCTAGAACAGACGAAGAGAGAGCTAAGGCCCACTTTGGAATATCAGACGAGGAATGGGAGAAGCTCACTCCAGAAGAGAGACAGGCCCTCATTGACAAGCTGCCTCCAAGAGGCTCAGCTGGACAAGCTAAGGTGAAATGTCCGGTATGTGGACAAGAGTTTGATACCAAGGATGAAATGATAGATCACTTTAACAAGGAGCATGCTGAAAAGTATGGTAAGTATGGTGAAGGTAAATACCCAGAGTCTGAAGCTGAAGAGCAATCAGAAATGAGTGACGAAGAGCTAGCCAGAGGAAAGAAGACTAAATGCCCAGTATGTGAGAAAGAATTTGACAGCTTTGCAGCCTTTGTTAGACACTGGAACGAGGAGCATAAGGATGAGTATGGGGAATACAAGACTGCCAAGAAGCTAGCTAAGCTTTTGAAGGATACTGAGCTCATAGAAAAGATTCTGAACCCAGTAATTCAGGAGCTAATGGAGGAAGAAGGTGAAGAGGGTGAGGCTGAGTCCTCAGAAGCTGAAGCTGAGTCCTCAGAAGCTGAGAGTGAGGAAAGTCCAAGTCAAGAAGCTCAGGCTGGAGAGGGAGAACAAGAAGGAGATGAGACACCGGTAGAGGAAAGAACAGAGAAGACAGAAAAAGAGAAAACAGAAGAAGAAGAAGAAGAAGAAGAAGAAGAAGAAGAAGAAGAAGAAGAAGAAGAAGAAGAAGAAGAGGGATCACCAGAAGAGGAACCAACAGAGGGAGCGCCACCTACAGAAGAAAAACCTACTGAGGGAGCTTCCACCAAGACGGAAGAAAAGCCTTCAGCTCCAGTCCTCACAGTAGAGGACATCCTAAAGAAAACCAGAGAAGACAGACACTTCTTAGCTGACCTACTAATAGCCTTAGAGA